>Ga0335077_10012458_pt1 | contig 10634 bp, 7 predicted proteins | sample Lox_Sample_31_FD_207151 | JGI IMG/M metagenome (GOLD analysis project Ga0335077, IMG submission 207151) | Soil microbial communities from Loxahatchee National Wildlife Refuge, Florida, United States - Lox_Sample_3.1 | ecosystem: Environmental > Terrestrial > Soil > Wetlands | place: USA: Florida...
CGTGTCGCTTGCGCGGTCGGTCGTCTCTCGGTGCGCGTATTCGGTCTCGAGCCTGCAGCCGGTCTTGCGCTCGCCCATCATCTCGGCCGGGCATTGCAGCTGACCAATATCCTGCGCGACCTCGACGAGGATGCGTCGCTCGGTCGCCTCTACCTGCCGCGCGACGCCCTTGAGGCGGCAGGAATTACGACCACCGATCCGGCCGCGGTGCTCGCCGCGCCCTCGATCGGCAAAGCCTGCGCGGTCATCGTCGATCTCGCCGAGGCGGCGTTCCGCGAGGCCGACGTCGTGATGGCGCAATGTCCGCGTCGTCTGGTCCGCGCGCCGCGCATCATGGGCGCCGCCTACCATGCCATTCTCGACAGGCTGGTGGCACGCGGCTTTACACCGCCGCGCCGGCCGGTTCGCCATTCCAAGTTGCAACTGCTCCTCATTGTCTTGCGCAATCTCGTGTGATGCCGGCAACCGCGCACATGATCGGGGCCGGACTCGCCGGCCTGTCAGCCGCGCTCAAGCTCTCGGCGCGCGGCTGGTCCGTCGTCGTGCACGAGGCAACGGCTTTTGCGGGCGGGCGCTGCCGCTCCTACCACGACGCCGCTGTCGGCATGACCATCGACAATGGCAATCACCTGCTGCTCTCCGGCAATCGTGCGGCGCTCGATTATTTGCGGGAGATCGGCAGCGAAAATCGCTTGATCGCTCCGCCAAGCGCTGAATTTTCCTTCGTCGATCTCAAGAGCCATGAGCGCTGGACGCTGCGATTCAACGACAGCGCGCTGCCGCTGTGGATCTTCGCGCCCGGCCGGCGCGTGCCGGGTACGCGCACCCTCGATTACCTGCCACTGCTGCGCCTGTTGTGGGCAAGCCAAAAAAAGACAGTCGGCGAAGTGATTGCCTGCGATGGTCTCGTCTATCATCGTCTCGTCGAGCCGCTGCTCCTTGCGGCGCTCAATATCGAGCCGCCGCAAGGCTCGGCCAAACTCGCCGCAGCGGTCGTCCGCGAGACATTGGCGGCCGGCGGCCACGCCTGCCGGCCGCTGCTTGCCCGCGACGGTCTCGGTCCGACGCTGATCGAGCCGGCGCTCGCGTCTCTGCAACGCCGCGGCGTCACGATCCGCTTCGAGCACCAGTTGCGCGCACTGCGGTTTGGCGCCGAACGTGTCGAGGCGCTCGATTTCGGCAGCGACATCGTCGACCTCGCGCCCGAGGACATGGTCGTTCTAGCGGTTCCTCCCTATGCGGCGGCTTCCCTCATCAAGGGCCTTGCGGTGCCGACCGAGTTTCGCGCCATCGTCAATGCTCATTTCCGCATTGCGCCGCCTGCCGCACAGCAAGCGATCCTCGGGGTGCTCAACGGCACGGTTGAATGGATTTTCGCTTTTCCGGGCCGCGTCTCCGTCACCATCAGTGCCGGCGACCGGTTGATCGAGACGCCGCGGGAGGAGCTTGCCAGAACGATCTGGGGCGAAGTCGCAAGCCTTACCGGGCTGCCGGCTGCGCTGCCGCCGTGGCAAATCGTCCGTGAACGGCGCGCCACCTTTGCCGCGACCCCGCAGCAGGACGCCAAGCGGCCTGGTCCCGGCACTTTATGGCGCAATCTCGTCTTGGCCGGAGATTGGACAAATACCGGTTTGCCCGCCACCATCGAAAGCGCGATCAGGTCCGGCAATCGTGCCGCGGCACTCATTCTCAGCAACGGCTGATTCGGTAACGGCTGAACGACGACCAATATGAGCGAACCCGATCTGGAACGGAGCATCGAGCGGGCAACGCAAGCGATGCTGGCCTGCCAGCACGACGACGGTCACTGGCTGTTCGAGCTCGAGGCCGACAGCACCATCCCCGCCGAATACGTGCTGATGCGCCATTATCTCGGCGAGCCGATCGATGCGGCGCTCGAGGCGAGCATCGCTGCTTATCTGCGCCGCATCCAAGGCGCCCATGGCGGCTGGCCGCTGTTTCATGAAGGGGCGTTCGACATGAGCGCGACCGTCAAGGCCTACTTCGCGCTCAAGATGATCGGAGAATCTGTCGAGTCCGATCACATGAAGCGCGCCCGCGCGGCGGTGCTGGCGCGCGGCGGAGCCGCACGCAGCAACGTCTTCACGCGCTCTCTGCTGGCGCTCTATGGCATTCTGGATTGGCGCGCAGTGCCGGTGATGCCCGTCGAGATCATGCTGCTGCCTCGCTGGTTTCCGTTCCATCTCGAAAAAATCGCCTATTGGAGCCGGACCGTCATCGTGCCGCTGCTTGTGCTGCTGACGCTCAAGCCGCGCGCCCGCAATGCAAAGGGCGTCGGGATCGATGAGCTTTTCCTGGAGCCGCCGCGCAGCGTCGGTCCTGTGTCGCGAGCGCCGCAGCAGAGCGCCCTGTGGTTCTGGTTCTTCCGTGCCATCGATGTCGCGTTGCGCGCTGCAGAGCCGCACTTTCCGAAGCGGCAGCGCCAGCGCGCCATCGATCGAGCGGTCGACTGGGTCACCGAGCATCTCAATGGCGAGGATGGTCTTGGTGCGATTTTTCCGGCGATGGTGAACAGCGTTCTGATGTTTGACGCGTTGGGGATTGCCGAAGACGATCCACGTCGCGCCATAGCGCGGCGCTCTGTCGAAAAGCTTCTCGTCGTGCACGAACACGAAACCTACTGTCAGCCCTGCGTATCGCCGATCTGGGATACCGGGCTTGCCGCGCATGCGCTGCTCGAAGTCGACGGCGAACGCATCTCCGCGCCGGTCAAACGCAGTCTCGACTGGCTGGCACAGCGGCAGATACTCGACGTGCGCGGCGACTGGACGGCGCGGCGGCCGGACTTGCGTCCGGGCGGCTGGGCCTTCCAGTTTGCCAATGCGCATTATCCCGACGTTGACGATACCGCCGTGGTCGCCATGGCGATGGACCGCTGGCAGCGGCAGACCAAACCGATCTACGACGCGTCGATCGCTCGCGCCCGCGAATGGATCGTCGGCATGCAGAGCAGAAATGGCGGTTGGGGCGCATTCGACGCCGACAACGAATATTATTATCTCAACAATATTCCGTTTGCCGATCACGGCGCGCTACTCGATCCGCCGACCGAAGACGTCAGCGCGCGCTGCCTGTCGATGCTGGCGCAATTCGGCGACACTTCAAGTCGGACGGTGCGAGCGGCGATTGCCTATCTGCGCCGCTCTCAGCTCGCCGACGGTAGCTGGTATGGCCGCTGGGGCATGAATTACATCTACGGCACATGGTCGGTATTGTGCGCGCTCAATGCCGCCGGGTTCGATCACGGCAGCGTCGAGTTCCGCAAGGCGGTGGCTTGGCTATGCGCGATCCAGAACAAGGATGGTGGCTGGGGCGAGGACGGTGCGAGCTACAAACTTGGATATCGCGGCTACGACGCGGCTCCGAGCACAGCCTCGCAGACCGCTTGGGCGCTGCTCGGTTTGATGGCGGCCGGTGACGTCGATCATCCAGCGGTCGAACGTGGCATTGCCTATCTGGCCGAAACGCAAGGCAAGGACGGTTTATGGGCCGAACAGCGCTTCACCGCGACTGGTTTTCCGCGGGTGTTCTATCTGCGCTACCACGGCTATTCGAAATATTTCCCGCTCTGGGCGCTGGCGCGCTACCGCAATCTCAAGCGGGGCAACAGGCCGGCTGTGACTTGGGGCATGTAGCGGGTCCGGGCCGAAGTTCGGCATGTCCAGATCTGCCCGCCTCAGGCGTTTGGGGCGTGCCGCACAACTGATTCGGTCAGACCATTCGTTTGGTTACTCTCTCATAAGCTTCGGGCATGTCATATTCCACAGCGGAATGCGCAATTGGAATTGGCAGCGGGACGACTCATGACAAAGCTGCTTTGCGGCATCGCGGCCGCGCTGTCTCTCATTGGGACTTCAAGCTTCGCGGCTGATATGCCGGTGAAGGCGCCACCGGCCGCGGCACCACCCGTCGCATTCAGTTGGAGCGGCTGTTACGTCGGCGGCTATGTGGGCGGCGCCGGAGCCGCGTCGACCGCCACGTCTCAGGACCTGAACTTCTACAACGGCCCGGACCGCTGGAGCTATCCCCCGCACGGCAGCGTCATCGGCGGCGGCACGCTCGGATGCAATGCCCAAAATGGCAATGTGGTCGGCGGCATCGAGGGCCAGCTCGGCTACCTGAATGTCAACGGTTCGCGGGTTGATCCGTTCAGCCCATTCCTGCCGCTCGATACTGAAGCCAAAACCAAGTTTGGCGACGCCTATGGCGTCGTTGCCGGACGGCTCGGCTATGTCTGGAACAATACACTGCTCTACGTGAAGGTTGGCGGCGTCGTGACGAGGGCGCAATTCGGAGTGAACGACTCCCTGCTCCAGCCCGTGATCGGCAACACGATCTTCACACGAACGACGAAGACCGAAGTCGCGGCCGCCGCTGCCGGCGGTCTCGAGTTTTCCCTGAACAAAAGCTGGACGGTCAGGGCGGAATATCTTTACTTTGATTTGCAGGCGTCCGACCCGACGTGCGGCCTCGCCACAATCGGCGGCGGCAGGTTCTGCTGGTCGAACAGCTTTAGAGGCATCCACACCGGCATGGTCGGCATCGATTACTTCTTCGGCCGCTGGTCGTCGTCGATGCCGCAAGGCCCGAAAGTGTGAAACGACTCGGTCTTTTGTGGTGGCGCCGAAGCATTTAAGCCGCCCGCGCCGCAGCCTTGCCGGTCATCGCCTCCAACCGGCTTAGTGGCTTAGGCGGCTTGTATCTTGGCTGCCTCGGCCTTGGCGGCTTTCTCGCGCGCCTCATTGGCGCGGATTTCCGAAAGCTTCTGCTGCACCTGGCCGTCGAAAATATATTGTGCCGGTCGATGGTGTTCGAGCGAGATTTCGGGCGCCATGTCGCCTTGCGTCTTGATGCCGCGGAAGGTGACCGCGAGCGCCTTGAACGGATGTTCCAATATTGCCGTGGTCGCCGTCGGCTCGTAGCCGCAATGGGCCATGCAATTCGCGCATTTCTCGTAGCGGCCGGTACCGTAAGCGTCCCAGTCCGTCGTTTCCATCAGCTCCGCGAAAGTCTTGGCGTAGCCTTCGCCGAGCAGATAGCAGGGTTTCTGCCAACCGAAGATGTTGCGCGTCGGCATGCCCCACGGCGTGCAATGGAATTCCTGATTCCCGGCGAGGAAGTCCAGGAACATGCTGGAATGCGTCAGATTCCAGTTCCTGCCTTTACCGATCGCGAAAATCTTGCGGAACAGCTCCTTGGTCTTGCGCCGCGACAGGAAGTGCTCCTGATCGGGCGCGCGCTCATAGGCATAGCCGGGCGATATCGAGACGCCGACACCGAGTTCTTTGGTCAGGTCGAGAAAGCCGGCAACGTCCTCGGCCGGATGGCCGTCGAAGATCGTGCAGTTGACATTGACCTGAAAGCCCTTGGCCTTCGCAGCCTTGATCGCAGACACCGCGCGCTCGAAGCCGCCTTCGAGGCTCACCGATTTGTCGTGATGCTGCTTGAGGCCGTCGAGATGGACCGAGAAGAACAAATAGGGCGACGGTTCGAACAGATGCAGCTTCTTTTCCAGGAGCAGCGCATTGGTGCACAGCGAGACGAACTTCTTGCGTGCCACGATGCCTTTGACGATTTCGCCGATTTCCTTGTGGATCAGAGGCTCGCCGCCCGGTATCGCCACCATCGGCGCGCCGCACTCGTCGACGGCTTCGAGGCATTCCTGAACCGATAGCCGCTTGTTAAGTATGGCGTCCGGGTAGTCGATCTTGCCGCAGCCGATGCAAGCAAGGTTGCAGCGAAACAGCGGCTCGAGCATCAGGACGAGGGGATAACGCTTCCGGCCCTTCAAGCGTTGCCGCAGGATATACGACCCGACGGCCGCTTGTTGTCGCAGAGATACGCCCAAAACCTGTTCCTTTTGCGTTTGCCGCTTATGTCGTCGACCGGCCAGAACCGGCCTAGACTTTTGCCGTCGCCCGGCCGGCATTTATGCCGCCAGTCAGTTCGGCCGGCAAGCGGAACTCGATGGTTTCCTGGCGGCCGGTGAGTTCGCTCACCTCCACCGGTCCGAGCCGGCGCAGGGCGTCGATAACGTCCTCGACCAGCACTTCGGGCGCCGAGGCGCCGGCGGTAATGCCGACAACGGATGCACCACTGAACCAATCGGGCTCGACTTCGCTGCCATCTGCGATCAGATAGCTCGGCGTGCCGGCCTCCTCGCCGATTTCGCGTAACCGGTTGGAATTGGAGCTGTTCTTGGCCCCAACGACCAGGATAACGTCGACCAGCTTCGATAGTTCGCGCACCGCGGTCTGACGATTCTGCGTCGCATAGCAGATATCACGCGTCTCCGGGCCGACGATGTCGCTGAATCGGTCGTGGAGGGCCGCAATGATGCCGCGCGTGTCGTCGACGCTCAGCGTGGTCTGGGTGACATAGGCGACGGGCGTATCGGCCGGAATGTCGAGCGAGGCGACATCGGTTTCGGTCTGCACCAGCGTCACCGGCTCGGAAATCTGCCCCATTGTCCCTTCGACTTCGGGATGGCCGGCATGGCCGATGAGAATTAGTCGTCGTCCCTGTCCGACATAGCGCTTGCCCTGGTTGTGCACCTTGGTGACCAGCGGGCAGGTTGCGTTGAGCACCGGGAGCTCTCGCGCGGCCGCTTCCTCCTCGACGCTTTTGGCAACGCCATGGGCGCTGAAGATGGTCACGGCGTTGGGCGGCACCTCGGAAAGGTCCTCGACGAAACGGGCACCCTTGGCTTTCAGGCTCTCGACCACGTGCTTGTTGTGCACGATTTCGTGCCGGACGTAGACCGGCGGGCCGTATTTCTGCAGGGCACGCTCGACAATTTCGATCGCGCGCACGACGCCGGCGCAGAACCCGCGTGGCTGAGCGAGAATGACCTTCATCAACACCTCCGCCGATTGCGGCTATGCGTCGCAAGCGCACCGGACCAGCGCTTCGATTTTCTTGTCAGATAGCTTGGCGATGCCGTCCTGACAATCAAGCCCGGTATCTTGTAAGCCCAGTGTCTTGATCGCCCGTCTGTCGACCGACCTTTCACCCGTCGGATCGGCACCATTGGGCCCAAAATCGGCGGCTTGTCCAGGCTTTGGCTGGCGGTCCGGGCGCGTTAGCCAAAATGCACACAAAATGCATAGGAAAATATCCACGATTTCACTTTTCTGGCATTTCAGGGCATGTAGGGTCGCCTCCGGTCGCGGAATGTCGCAGAGATGGGCCTGTCGCCGGGCCCCAATGGCGCATGCGCGGCCTTTCGGTAGCGGAACCGGGTGCCTCCATTTTGCCTTTCTCTTGACGCCTCAAACCTTTGTTAGCGCCTTCTCGCCGGCCGAACGGCTCATTCCAATCGCCCTCCCATGAAGATAATCACTGCCTTTGTCGTCCGCGCGATCGACATTTCCGTGCGTTTCGCCTGGCCGGTAATCCTCGCGTCGCTCCTGCTTGCGGCCGCTTCGTCGTGGTACGCCGTGACCCATTTCACGATGACGACGGACGTCAACCAGCTCATCAACGACAACATCCCCTGGCGGGTGACCGAAGCCAAATACGAGAGCGCCTTTCCGCAGTACGAATTGACCGTCGCCGTCGTCGATGCGCCGACGCCCGAATTGGTCGAGGCGGCAACGCGGGCCTTGGTGGGTCGGCTATCGCAGCAGCACAATCTTTTCCTTTCGGTCGATCAGCCGGCCGGCGGTCCGTTCTTTGAACAGAACGGTTTCTTGTTCGAATCGAAGGAGGACCTCGAGCCCCAGCTCACCATGCTGACCCAGGCGCAGCGTCTGGTGCAGACGCTCGCCGCCGATCCCAGCCTGCGCGGCGTCATTCAGGCTCTGCAATTCGGCCTGCTAGGCGTGCAGGGCGGCCGGCTGACGCTCGACAGCATGACGCGCGTTCTCGACGTCGGCGCCGATACGGTCGAGAAAGTGAATGCCGGCGAGCCCGCCACGTTTTCCTGGCGCGAACTTGTGGAGGGCCGGTCGTCCACGCCCAGTGAGCTGCGCAGCCTGGTGCTGATCAAGCCGGTTCTTGATTATTCGGCGCTCGAGCCCGGCCAGCAATCGAGCGATGCCATTCGCCAGGCCGCCGCCGATCTCGATTTCGAGAAGAACTACAAGGCGCGTGTCCGCCTTACTGGCCCGGTGCCGATGGCCGACGAGGAATTCGGCACCATCAAGGAAAATGCCGTGCTCAACGCCACGGTCACCATCGCGATCGTGCTTTTCATCCAATGGATGGCGCTGCGGTGGGCCCGCATCATTTTTGCCGTCACGCTGTGCCTTGTTGTCGGGCTCGCCCTGACGGCGGCGGTCGGCATGCTGATGGTCGGCACCCTCAACCTGGTTTCGGTGTATTTTGCGGTGCTGTTCGTCGGCCTCGGTGTCGATTTCGGAATTCAATTCAGCGTGCGCTATCGCTCCGAGCGGCACCGGATCGACGACTTGCGCGAGGCGCTGCTCGAATCCGGCAGGCGCGCCGGCGCACCGCTGACGCTCGCGGCGCTTGCCACGGCGGCCGGCTTTTTGTCGTTTTCGCCCACGGTCTACAAAGGCGTGTCGGAACTCGGCATGATCGCCGGCGTCGGCATGCTGATCGCGTTCCTTTTCAGCATCACGCTGCTGCCGGCCCTGCTGATCGTGCTCAGGCCGCCGCCAGAGCCTGAGATGCTCGGCTACTCGCTGCTCGCCCCGGTCGACAGCTTTCTCGAGCGGCATCGTATGCCGATCCTGATCATGACGCTGGCTGTGGTGGTCGGCGGCTTGCCGCTGCTGCATTGGCTGCAGTTCGACTTCAATCCGATGAATCTGCGCAGCACGAAGGTCGAATCGGTGGCGACCTTTCTGGACCTCAAGAGCGATCCCGATAACGGCGCAAACGATATCGGCATTTTGGAGCCGAGCCTCGCCGACGCGGACAAGATGGCGGACAAGCTGCGGGCCCTGCCCGAGGTGGCCCGTGTCACGACGCTGTCGAGCTTCATCCCCGACCACCAGAGCGAGAAGCTCGCGCTTATTCAGAACGCCGCCAAGACGCTGAACGCCGCACTCTATCCCGCGAAGCCCGCGACACCGCCGACCGACGCGCAGGTCGTCAGCATCATGAATTCGACGGTCAACGCGCTCAATACGCTCGCGGGCGAAGGCACCGGCACTGGCGCCGTCGCTGCACGGCGGCTCGCCAGCGCCCTCGCGGCGCTCGCCAAGGCTGATCCGGCGACGCGACAGCGCGCCGAAGCGGTGTTCGTGGAGCCGTTGCACACCATCCTCGACGACTTGCGCAATCTGCTCAAAGCCGAGGAGATCACGCGCGAGACCCTGCCGCAAAATCTGGTCAGCAACTGGGTGACGGCGAACGGACAGGCGCGCGTCGACGTCGCACCGAGAGGTGATTCCAACGACAATGCCGTGCTGCAACGGTTCGCCAGTGCCGTACAGGCGGTCGCACCCAGCGCGACGGAAGGGCCGATCTCGATCCTCGAAGCGCGCCGCACCGTGATCATCGCCTTCATCGAGGCCGGCGCCTTCGCGCTGATTTCGATCACGATCATCCTGTGGGCGACGCTGCGCCGGGTCAGTGACGTTCTGCTGACGCTCGTTCCGCTGCTGACCGCCGGCGTGGTGACGCTGGAAATCTGCGTCCTGATCGATCTGCCGCTCAATTTCGCCAATGTCATCGCGCTGCCGCTGCTGCTCGGCGTCGGCGTCGCGTTCAAGATCTACTACATCATGGCGTGGCGCGAGGGGCAGACCAACCTGCTGCAATCGGTGCTGACGCGGGCCGTCACGTTCAGCGCGCTTACCACCGCGACGGCATTCGGCAGCCTGTGGTTTTCAAGTCACCCCGGCACATCCAGCATGGGCAAGCTGCTGGCGATTTCGCTGCTGACAACGATGGCGGCGGCGGCGCTGTTCCAGCCCATCCTGATGGGCAAGCCGCGCACGCTCGAGGATCAGCGAAGCGGTTAAGTCGGGCTGCGGGGTCGTTTGCTTCAGTGCCTGGCGGGATTTGCCGGCTGAGCGTTGGGCTTTTTCGCCGGCGGATGGGACGCGGTATTGGCGTTCGGATTGACCGAGGGATCGAGCATGCTGTAGGCCGAATCCGGCAGGCGCGACCAATATTGGTTCTGCCCCAAGAGGGAAAAACCGATGAAGCCGCGCACGACGAGCGTCTGTCCGTCGGGCGTGACCGTCATCATCGCCTGGTAGACCTTGCCGTCGCGCGGATCGAGGATCGTCCCGTCGACATATTTGTCGCCGTCCTGCCGCATGCCGCGGATGATTTCCAAACCCAGCCAGGGATGATTGTAGCGATCATCTTTGCATTGATCGCACAGCGCATTCGGGTCTTCGCCAGGCTTGAGGAACATTTTGGCGATGATGCCGGAATAGATGCCGTCATGATTGCTGATCAGGAACCATCCGGTGGGCTGCTTGGTGCTGTCGTCAACGGCCTGCCATAGCCCGACCGGTGTCTGCGGATCGCTCAGAGCAAGGTTTGGCGCCAGCAGCGTGATGAAGGTGCCGGCAAAGATCAGGGATTTTGCTCGCATCGTCGTGCTCCGCAAATCGCGTGCTCCAATTCGCGCGCTCTAGAGCAAAATCGCCTCAGATTGAATCGATTCTTGCTCTAGCATCTCGATGGCG
>Ga0335077_10012459_pt1 | contig 10634 bp, 5 predicted proteins | sample Lox_Sample_31_FD_207151 | JGI IMG/M metagenome (GOLD analysis project Ga0335077, IMG submission 207151) | Soil microbial communities from Loxahatchee National Wildlife Refuge, Florida, United States - Lox_Sample_3.1 | ecosystem: Environmental > Terrestrial > Soil > Wetlands | place: USA: Florida...
CGGGTGATCTCCTGGTGACCGTCCCGAACGCAATACTGATCGTGAGATTCTGACGGCCGCTCCCGAGAGGCTGCGAAACTTCTCTCCGTTCGAGACTACGAGCTGTCAGGGAGCGATGGAGCCGATCTTGCCGCTCGCGCGTTCTGTGAACCAGACGTTGCCGTCTGGGCCCGCCGCGATACCGTAGGGTTGCCCCATCGCGGTGGGCGGGACGAATTCCTTAATGAAGCCCGACGGAGTGCTGCGGCCGATCCGGCCGGCCCCTTCGGTGAACCAGATGTTGCCGTCGGGGCCTGCCACGATCGCGCTCGGCAAGCTATTGGGAAAGGGAAGCGTGAACTCCGTGACAAAGATTGCGCCGCCCAAGGTCACCCGTGAGATGGCATTCCCCTGTTGCTCGGTGAACCAAATGTTGCCGTCGGGCCCGGTCGCAATGAAGTAGGTGTCATTGGCGGTAGGTGAAAGCACCGGATATTGGGTGAGGACGCCACTCGAGTCGCGAGCAACCACTCCGCTGCGTTCCGTCGCCCATAGGTTACCGTTCGCGTCCACGGCCAACGCCTCGGGGCCGATGGCTGTGGCAGTCTCTGGCAACGGCGTCACCGTACCGGTCGAACACGTCGGCGAACTGCCGCAGACCGCAATCGAGGCAACCTGATTGCCCATCGATTCCGCGAAAAACATGCTCGCTCCTCCGGCGACGATACCCACGGGCCCACTCGAGGGCGTCGGGATGGGGTACTCGCTGATGTCCCCGGAAGCCGTGATCACGCCGATTTGGTTTCCGGCGCTCTCGGTGAACCAGATGTTTCCGTCAGGGCCTGCGGCGATGCCGAACGGAACGCTATTCTTCGTGGGTACAGAGAACTCAGTGATCTGGCCGTTTACGGTAATCCGGCCGATCCTGTCGCAGGCGGATTCCGTGAACCAGAGGGCGCCATCGGATCCCGCTGCGATTCCGCTGGGCTGGCAGTCGGGAGACGGAAGCGAGAATTCCACGAAGCTCTCTGGAAGGCGCACGGAGATCGTGGCACTTCCACCGTTGGCGGATGTACTCTGGCCGGCATTGTTGCAGGCTGCCAGAACCGCGAGCACAGCAAGGGCGATAACCTTCGGGAATCGCATGGCGGCCTCGATAGGGAGGTAAACCGCCGCCGGTCCGTCGGCTCAACCGACGAATGCGTGACGCTACGATGGCTTCTTGGAGAGGGCGTTCGGGGGGAAGGTGGAGGCCGGGGGGATCGGAAAGGGAATCCGGTTTTGCGCGCAGTGGCGGACCCGACGACCGTTCCCTCCTGCGCATCCACGGCGCGCCATCCCGACCATTGTGCGCTTGACTGACGGCGTCGGCGGTTTCCGGGGCTGGTACCTCTTCCGGTGGAACGGGCCCGAGCTCGGAAAGGCCACAAGGGCCGTCCGGGCGGCTGGAAAGCAATTCGCAGAATCGCCACCGCCCGAGAGTCGCGCTGCTGATAAAGGTCGCGCCCTTCGCAACTTACGGGCCCATGTGGGAGTGCGCCATGAAAGGCACATCGGCATCGATCGCACGAATCACGCTCTTTAGCTCTCTCGTTCTCGCCGGGGCGATCGAGCCCGCAGTGGCACTCGACCCTACAAGGCCAAGCAGCGCGTCCAGGCCGCCTCTTGCGGAGCAGAAAGCCGAAGAGGCAAACGTGCGTTACCGCGTTCCCATAGAGGGCTCTCCTGCCGCGGGGCCTGAGGACGCGCCGGTCACCATCGTGGAGTGCATGGACCTCGAGTGCCCCTTCTGCAGGCGGACGGTCCCGGTCATGGAGAAGATCGCCGAGGTCTACGCTGGGAGGGTGCGCTTTGTCTTCAAGCACAACCCTCTTTCGGCACACAGGAACGCCGTGCCAGCGGCCATGGTCGCGGAAGAGGCCCGCAAGGAAGGAGGCGATGCGAGATTTTGGGAAGCAGCCCGCAAGATCTTGAGCGCGGCGACGCTCGACCGCGCCTCGCTCGACAAGGTGGCGGCGGAGCTCGGGCTCTCGCCCGAGGCGGTGCATTCGGCCGTCCAGCGCACGAGCTACATCGAGCGCGTGCGCAAGGATCAGATCCTCCTCCACGGGCTCGAGGCGCGCGGTACGCCGACGTTCTTCGTAAACGGGAAAAAGATGGTGGGGGCCGCACCCTTCGAGGCATTCCAGTCTGTCATCGACGGCGAACTCCAGGTGGTCGCGGCACTGGTGAGGTCGGGCGTGAGGCCGGCCGACGTCTACGCTCAATTGACGGGGAAGGGGCTAGCGTCGCCTCAAGCCAAGGCCCCGAGCGGCCCGACCGCTATCGCTTCGTCCCCGGTCACCGCGGCACGAATTCCGCTGCGCCCGGACGACCCTTCCAAGGGTACCGCGCCGGCCAAGGTCACCCTTGTGGTCTTTGCCGATTTCCAGTGCCCCTACTGTTCTCGGTTCGAGCTCACGCTCCGAGCGGCCGAAAAGAGGTACTCGGACCAGCTTCGCACTGTGTGGAAACATGAGCCGCTCACCTTCCATCCGCGGGCACTCGCGGCCGCAAGAGTGGCGGAAGCCGCCCGGCTGCAAGGGAAGTTCTGGGAAATGCACGACAAAATCTTCGCGCACCAGACCGATCTCTCTGACCGGGCCTTCGATTCCTACGCAGCAGATCTCGGGCTGGACATGTCGCGATTTCACCGGGACCTCGGAGCGGAGGCGGTCGCCAACCGCGTGGCGGAGGACCAGCAGCTCGCAACGATCGTCCAGGCCACCGGCACGCCCACGTGGTTTGTGAATTGCCGAAAGGTCGTAGGCGATCGGCCTTTCGATGTGGTTGAGGCGGTAATCGACGAGGAGATCAAGAAAGCCGATGCCATGGTCAAGGGCGGGACCCCCCTCGATGGCTCGCTCTACGACCGGCTCTGTGCCGCCAATGGCGCCGACCCTAAGGCGGCGGCGCGTCCCGCTGCGCCCGCAAGGGTCGTGGTGCCCGTTCGCGCTGATGACCCGATCCGCGGGAACGCAGAAGCGGCGATCACGATCGTGGAGTTTTCCGACTTCCAGTGTCCCTATTGCTCGGCTGCCGCGTCGATCCTTCGGGATATCGAACACTCGTACAAGGACGTTCGAGTTGTGTGGAAGCACATGCCGTTGCCCTTTCACTCGAACGCCATGCCCGCTGCCTTGGCCTCCGAGGCGGCGAGAGAGCAAGGCAAATTCTGGGAAATGCACGACAAGATCTTCTCGGTGCAGCAGGGGCTCTCGGAAGAGGCCTACCTGCGCTTCGCGGAGGACCTTGGGCTCGACGTCGCGCGCTTCCGGACTGTGATGAGGTCGCCCGCGGTGCGCGCGCGGATCGAGGAGGACGCTTCTGCGGCGCGTGCCATCGGCGTCAACGGGACGCCGACGTTCGTGGTTAACGGGGAGATGGTCGTCGGGTCGACGGCCTTGCGCGATGCGGTTGGCCGCCACCTCGTTTCGCTTGCGAACCGGTAGCGTCCCGCCCCTCAGCTCGCCGTCCACGCTGCGCCAAAACATTGAGGCGCGGCCCCGGAGGCGGTCGGGTTCCGACTCGGGCGGCGCATTCTAACGAGGGCATCGCTGGCGGTGGCCAGCACCCGATTGAGCTTGCCGGGCCCAGGCGCCGACCGCCGACGGTGCGGACGCTCGGCTGCGGTTGGGCGATGGACTATCCATCGACATACGGTCGACTCACGCGAGGCGCGGTCGCACCGCGTTCACGCAAACGTGGCACATCGCCGCCTGGTCGAGTCGTAGGGTTCACCCGCTTTGACCACCGGCGAGCCCCTGAGCGCCCTATATCTCACCCGGCGCGGAGCTATGCGGCCAACAGCACCGCCAGCGAAGGAGGCAGCGATGGGTTCACAGAGATGGACGCGCGGGACGATCGCACTCGCAGCCATGGCATCGGCCCTGACGATCGCCCAGTCTGGGTGCACGGGCTCGATGTTGTTGCCGCGGGTGACTAGCGGAAGCGCGCGGGTGGCGATCGCTGCGCAGGCCCTGTCCTCCACCGTCGCCAGCGTGCAGGTGACCATCAGTGCCGGAGGTGGGCCGGCGTTCGCGACCATGGTCGCGGAGCTGACGCAGAGCAACGGCACTTGGGCCGCCTACATCACCGGAATTCCGGTGGGGCCGGGGCGAGAGTTCGACATCGCTGCCTATGACTCCTCCGGGAACAAGCTCTACGCGGGCTCTGGCGCTGCGGACATTACTGCTGGAGCGGTCGCTGCAGTGGTTATCACCGTAGGTGCAGTCGGAACGACCTATAGCACTTCGGCGCCAGTGATCCAGTACGTCTCGGCCTCGGCGACGCTGGTTGCGCCGGGAGGCACGGTTCAGCTGAGCGCCTCTGCCACCGACGCCGATCCCACTGCCACTCTCAGCTACCAGTGGGTGGCAGTGTGTGGCTCCTTTGACAACTCTACAAACCCTTCGGCGACCTGGACCGCGCCGACAACCCCTCAGAATTGCCAGATCTCGGTCACGGTGACAAACAACAGCGGGTCCGCCGTCACCGCCTATCTCGTCATCGACGTGGGCGTCGCCACCGGTGCGGTGCTCATCACGGTGAACGGGTCGCCGGCGGTGGCACCTGTGATCACGGGAATGACCGCCAAGGTCAGCTACGGCACGACCGAGGCCGGCGACCTCACGGTGACGGCAAGTGATCCTGCCGGATACACGCTCAGCTACGTGTGGACCTCGAACTGCGCGAACCTGGCCTTCAACACGAGCAGCCCGTACTCGGTCACGGCGCCGCACTTCACCAATATCGATCTCACAAAGGCCTGCGTCGTCACGGTGACCGTGACGGACACTCAGAACGGGACTGTGACAGGTGTCCTGTCGGTCCCGCCAGCCCCGGTGTTCCAGGCGGGCCCGATCATCACGCTTACGACTCAGCCGAGCATCGACCCGTCCGACCAGGAGGAGGTGGTGAATCCTGGGGACGCGGTGGTCCTGGGCGTGCAGGCCACGGACCCCCAGAACAACAACCTCAAGTTCAGCTGGAGTACGACCGCCGGGACCATCACGGGCCAGGTGGACTCGACGAAGGCGCCCTGGCAGAGCGTGGTCGTCTACAACGTACCGACCCCCCTTGCGTCGACGATGCAAGTCAAGGCCACGGTGACCGACACGGTCAACAACGAGTCCGCAACCCACGTGTTCACCTTCAAGGGTGGAACTGTCGTAAACCCCTGCGCCGGTCAGCCGGACGGGACGGCCTGCAATGACGGGAACCCCTGCACGACGGGGGACGCCTGCAAGAGTGGGACGTGTACCGGAACGGCCGTGTCCTGCCCGACTCCGGACCAGTGTCACTCGGCCGGCACGTGCAATCCGACCACGGGCACCTGCTCCAACCCTGCCCTTGCGGACGGAACCCCTTGTAACGATGGCAACGCATGCACGACCGCCGACGTCTGTGGGTCCGGCGTGTGCGTGGGCGCGCCAGTGACCTGCACGGCTGCGGATCAGTGCCACACGGCCGGAACGTGTGCCCCCTCGACGGGGCAGTGCTCGAACCCGACGGCTGCCGACGGTACGGCCTGCAACGACAACAACGCCTGCACCCAGACGGATACCTGCCAGGCTGGGGTTTGTACCGGGTCGAACCCGGTCGTGTGCACGTCTGGGGGTACCTGTAATCCGTCGACCGGCCTCTGCACCGGAGGCAGCGCGACACCTGCGGCGCTGACCGGGGTGCTCACGCCGAGCACGCTAACGGCAGGTGCCAATCAGGCATTCACGGCGACCTTGGCGGTGACGGATACGGGCGAAACGACCGCCAACGGAGTCCAGCCGCTCGCTATATCGGCTTGCACCGGAGGGACGCCAGGCCCGATCAACATCCCTGCCGGTAGCACCGCCAAGTTCCAGTTCACGTTCTGCTCGTCGCCAACGGCCGGGCCGCTGCTGCTCACTACCAGTGCGACGGGCGTGGACGCGATCACCTCCGCGAGCGTCAGCACCGGGAACGTCGCGGCCACGGTGACGGTAACAGCGGCGGCCGCGACCCAGGTGGTTCCGGAGGCCGCGAAGGACCTTCCGATCGAGGGTCCCGTGGGTCTCGCGATGGATGTATCCGGAAATACGTACGTAGCTGGAGCCATCTATCCCTCGAGCGTCCCCTATAGCTTCGACGGGCACATGGTTCAGTCGGGGGGGGACGCGGACATCTTCGTAGCAAAGTACAACACCGCGGGCGTGGCGCAATGGGCCGTCGGCTACGGCGACGGGGCTGCGGCAAACCCGCAGATCGGCACGGGTGCCGCGGTGACGAACGACGGGACGCTCGCCGTGATCGGGACTTTCACGGGGACGTTCAGCATCGGGAGCGGCGCCCTGAGCTCGGCAAGCGCCATTGACTTTCTCGCCTTCCTCCACCAGGCCGACGGCACTGGCATCACAGCCTTGCAGTTCAACGACGGCTCGAACGGCGCACTCAAGTCGGTCGCCGCGAACCCGAATGACTCCTCCTCGGCGCACGGGAACCGAATCGCAGTGTGCGGCGTCGCGGATGGCGGTACCCCGACTGCTTTCGTAGGGACGAGCGCGATCGCCGCCACCGCCGAGGACATCATCATCGGCGTCTTCACGTCGAGCGGGACGAAGCTCTGGGCCTCGCAGTTCTCGAGCGCAGGGAACTTCTCCGAGGAGTGCGACTCGGTCGCCGTGGACGACAACGGCGACGTCTGGGCCATGGGCTTTACCACCGGCGCCTCGTTGAACTTCGGTGGCTCGACCTCCACCCTCACCGGTCCCGGCGTTTCCACCCGCAAGTTCGTGTGGATCGCGAAGTTCAACGGCGCGACGGGCGCCGCGGAGGCCTCGGCCATCTTCGGTGGGTCAACCGGTCAGGCGAACCCCAATCCGGCTGGAGGTGTGGGCCTTGGCGTCGATTCGGCGGGCAACGTAGTCGCAGCCGGACAGTTTATCGGCGCGATTACGTTTGGCGGCACCACCCTCACGACCGCGGGCGGCAGGGATGCCTGGGTGGCGAAGCTCGGGCCGACGCTCGCCCCGATATGGGCAGAGCGGCTGGGCGGCCCCAGCACCGACGACGCGAACGGCGTTGCCGTTGACTCGGAGGGCGACGTGCTCGTGACGGGCGCCTTCACGGGCACGGCGACGATCGGCGGGACGACGGCCTCCCCCTCGACCATTACCTCTGGGGGCGCCTCGGACGTCTTCGTGTGGAAGTTGAACGGCGCGACAGGAGCGACGGACTTCGTGGCCGGGTACGGCGACCCGGCCGTACAGACAGGCGATGCCATCGTCGCGAACCGGTTCGGGCCCGACCAGGTCGCATTCGCCGGAACGCTGAACGGCACCATCACGTTCCCCCCCTTGACAGACACGCTTTCCGTCACGAGCGACGCGGGGACAGACGTCTTCTTGGTGGCAGCCGGAGTGAAGTAGGGGATTCGGCCGCTCGGTGGCGAGAATTTCTCCCTCGCTCGGAAGGCCATAACCAGAGGCGGGTCCTGGAGGACGCCGCCTCTTAGGAGGAGGAATGGCAATGGGGATCGGAAAGAAAGCGGTGCTGGTCGCGCTCGCCTCGCTTCCTCTGGTCGGGGCTGCGAGCCAACCGCTCCCGGCCGGGTGGGGCTCGTGCGACTACAGTGCCGAGGATTCAAAGAGCAAGGGCCTCACCTATTGCAACCATGTGCAGGATGAGGCGCACTGCCTCGCGGCTGCTGCGGCGAAAACCTCGAAAGCGTGGACCCAGGAGCACCCGCCCAAGTTCACGTCAGGCGTTCGGTGCGACGCGAAGAGTCAGGCGAAGACCGCCAAGAAGGCAAGCAAGGAGAAGGCAAGCTCGAGCTCGGCCTCGGCCGGATCTCCCGCGAAGCCATAGGGCAGCCGGCACAACGTGCGGCCGAGTGACCGCCAAGCGTGCCGCCGAAATACGCCACTCGCCCCTACCGGACCGGGGATCGCGTCCGGGAGGGGCGAGCGGCAAGCACTTAAGACAGACTCCCGCGTGAATGGGCTGGCCCGCGCAGGCCGCAAGCCCAGAAGGGCGGTAGCTCGCCCTGTGTCGTCCCGGACGGGGCCGCGAGCGCGCGGGGCCCGTTTGCATCCCAAAGCGATCGAGATGCGGGGCCCGGCATCTGGCGCGCGGATAACTGTGAGCCAACGCGCGGGGCGCCACATCCGGGCGTGGCGACTTAGCAAGACTCTGCCCGAGCCGCCCGAAGCACTCCATGAGTAAACGAATGCAAGTCGAACGCGTCACGAGCGGATTGCGGTCTCCCCCATGCTGATCGACGCGAGGGGGCACGCCACTTCCGGCGCGCGTCGCTCTGGGTGACGGTCGGGTATCGAGCGTTGCCCGTTCTTTTCGCATCCGTTCCACCGGTTCACGGGCTCGCGAGCGTACCGTGCGAACGCTTCGCGGAAGAGAGCCCAAGCGCGATCGGAAGAGAAGGGGCGGGCTCTCGAGTGCGGAGTCTTACTCGGATCAGGAGGCACAAATGTCGAAGCGCTGCTGTATCCCAAGAGTGTTCCTCGGAGCGCTTGGGGTGGTTCTTGTGGGGATGGCCGTCCAGGCGCAGGCGAGCGATTGCACCACCAGCCTGGCGGACCCCAACTGTTTCCACCTCAAGGGTTCCGACACGCTGCATGACATCATGGTCACGTCTATCAACAACGCGCGCGCGGCGGGCATCGCCGGCGCCAACAACCTGCAGTACGACGGCTCTGGCTCCGGCAACGCCGAGTCGCAGATGGTCTACAACGCGTGCAAGGCAGGCCTCACCTGTACGCCCGTGTCGCCCGCGACCGTTCCGCTTGGCGTGCAGTCCATCGGGCCGATGTCGCGTAACTTCCGGCCGTCCACTATCGATGCCGCGTCGGTGGGCTTCGCGGCTGCGACCGGTACCGACGCGTCGAAGAAGGGGCACGCGGCCTGGGCCCCCGGTGTCCAGAACGTCCTCGGCCTCGACGCCTCGGTCTGGATCATCAAGGGGACGTCGAGCTTCAAGAACCTGAACTTCCCCACCTTCGTCGACAACGCGATCAGCACCGATGCGACGACGCGTGCGGTGACCAACAACAAGGCGTTGCCGACGAACTTCGGGGACGGCTCGGCCTTCAACAATACGGCGGCCACCGACAACTACAGCAACCTCCTCATGGTGATCCTCGGAGGCGTGGATGGCTCCGGCACGCTCGCCGCGTGCTCGGATCCCCGGCGCGTGCAGGCGGTGCAGGACCTCGCCCTCGCCATCGGCGCGAACACGATCGACCACGTCTACCGACGCGACGACAACTCGGGCACTACTTCGACCTGGCAGGATCGCATCATCACCATCGCCAGCACGAAGGATCCTCGCTATCCGTGGATCGGCGGCCTCTTCTGCAACGGCCAGTCGATTGGAAACATCAACGGCTCTACCGCGCAGACGGGCATCTGCTCGGTTACGCGGACGAACACCACCTGCAAGGTGAACACCGACTGCCCCTCGGGTGAGGTCTGCCAGTTCAACCTCAACAACTTCGACCTCGACCCCATTCGCCGGCCCTGCGTCGCGGCTGACTCGACTCACGCTCCGACGAGCTGCACCGACATGACCACTGGCAAGCCGTGCCAGGCGACGGACGGCAACCCGAACTGCACCCAGGGCTTGGTGGTGGCGATCACCGACTTTGACCCCGGCTCCACCGACGAGACGACCTCGATCGCGGCGCGCATCAAGAACGACCCCAGCGGTCAGAGCGTGGGCTACGCCGGCAAGGAAGCGGTCCTGCCCGGCAAGGGTACGAAGGGGCTCACCATCAACACCACCGGCTTCACGGACACGAACGTCCGCAAGAACGCCTACCTCATGTCCCGCCGCCTCTTTCTTCAGAACGCGTCAACCACGGCCGACGGCAGCGGCGACGTGCCGAGTGACACTGCGGGAGTCAATATCGCCTCCGGCGGCCAGGGCGGCGGCGCCGATGCCGGGCAGGGCGGCGGCTCCACCCAGTTCTCGGCCGAGCAGAACCTGTGGTCGTACATGACGGATCCGAACGGAACGCTAACGGGAGGGAGCCCAGGCCGTTGCCAGACGGACCCCGTCGTCTCCTCGTTCTTCTTCATTCCCTGCTGGACGGATTGCACGGTGGACGTCTCAACGCTCTCGAACAACCTCTGTGCGAAGTACCCGGCCTCTCCGGTAGCCTCGGGTCTGTCCAACATCGTTCCGAACGGCGCCTTAGGTGGCCCGTCGGGGACGCTCGGAGCGCAGTCCATCAATAGCCAAGGTGCGGTGTGGAACGGCACGTCGGTCGCCGCGCCGACCTGTACCTCGGGCCAGGTTTGTGCTGGCAGCGCGTATGGCACCACTTGTCCCGGCTCTGGCACCTGCCCGCTATTCACGGGGCGTCCGCAGTTCTCGGCCTGCAGCGTGGACAGCGATTGCGCGACCGGTCTGCACTGCACCGACTACTTCGGGTTCTCCGTACAGGGTGCGTACCTCCTTTGCAACTAACAGTGAACTGACGACGAGAGGGAATCGGCAGTCCAACGCGCGCGCGACGCCCTCGAGGGCATCACGCGTGAGAGAGAGTCAGGAATTCTTAACTCAGTGGAGAACACAATGAATCTCATGGCAACGAAGTTCCGCAGCCTGGCGGTCCTCGCCG
>Ga0335077_10012461_pt1 | contig 10632 bp, 8 predicted proteins | sample Lox_Sample_31_FD_207151 | JGI IMG/M metagenome (GOLD analysis project Ga0335077, IMG submission 207151) | Soil microbial communities from Loxahatchee National Wildlife Refuge, Florida, United States - Lox_Sample_3.1 | ecosystem: Environmental > Terrestrial > Soil > Wetlands | place: USA: Florida...
GAGGTCGTGCGGCCGGCCTACGGCGATGGGGAGCGCCAGCTGCGGCCCGCGCTGGTCGTCGTGGCCAAAGGCGACTGATGGCGCCCGCCCGCGACTTCTACGACGTGCTCGGGGTGAGCAGGGGCGCCAGCCAGGACGAGATCCAGCGCGCCTACCGCAAGCTGGCGCGCACCTACCACCCGGACCTGAACCGCGATCCGGCGGCCGAGGAGCGGTTCAAGGATATCTCCGAGGCCTACGCCGTCTTGTCCGACCCGCAGACGCGCCAGCGGTACGACGCGTTCGGCCCGGACTTCCGGCAGGTGCCCGACGACATGGACCCGGACACCTGGCGCCGCGCACGCGCCGGGGCCGGGGCGGGCGGGCGGGGCCGGCCCGGCGGCGGGCGGACCGTGTACACCACCGGTGACCCCGGCGACCTCGGCATCGACCTCGACGATCTGCTGGGCGGGCTGTTCGGGGGGCGCGGGCGGGGCCGGGGGCCGGTCCCCGGTGCCGACCAGGAGGCAGAGATCCCGCTGACGGTGGAGGAGGCCTACCACGGCGTCCGCCGCACGATCACCATCGAGGGGATCGACGGCCCGCGCACCCTCGATGTGACCATCCCGCCCGGGGTGATCAGCGGACAGCGCATCCGGCTAGCCGGGCAGGGGGGCCGGGGCAGCGAGGGCGCGCCCAGCGGTGACCTGTACCTGCTGGTCCGGATCGCGTCCCACCCCCGGTACCGGGTGGAGGGACGCAACCTGCACGTGACGCTGCCGCTGGCCCCGTGGGAGGCGGCGCTCGGCACGTCGGTGGTGATCGGCACCCCGGACGGGGAGGCCAAGGTGACGGTGCCGGCGGGCACCTCCAGCGGCCGCCGCCTGCGGCTGGCCGGGCGCGGCCTGCCCAACCCACGCGGCAAGCCCGGTGACCTGCTGGCCGAGGCCCGCGTTATGGTCCCGCCCAAGCTGTCCAGGAAGGAACGGGACCTGTTCGAGCAGCTGGCGACGGTCTCGGACTTCGACCCGCGGAAGGGACAGTAGCCGTGAACCCTACAGTTCGCGCTGGCCAGCCCGGCACGGCGGGGGCGGTGACCTATGCCCTGGTGCGCCCGGCACGGCTGGATCTGGAGTCCTTCGCGCGGGCCACCGGCGCTCACCCGGAGCTGGTCACCCGGCTGGTCGCCCTCGGGCTGCTCGACGCCGAGCGGGACGCGGGTGGCCGCCTGCGCTTCCCGCGGACCGAGATCGCCACCATGGCGCGGATTCAGCGGCTGCGGGCCGGCTTCGCGCTCAACTACGCGGCGCTGGGGCTTGTTCTTGAGCTGCTGGACCGGCTTGAGGCCGCGAAGGCCGCCCAGCGCAGTGCCCAGCGAAGGAACGGAGAACACCGGTGGACCCGAACCGCCTGACCCAGAAATCCCAGGAAGCGCTGCACGACGCGCAGACCAAGGCGCTGCGTTTCGGGCACACCGAGGTTGACGGCGAGCACCTGCTGCTGGCACTGCTGGATCAGCCCGACGGGCTGGCCCCGCGGCTGCTGGAAGCAGCGGGCGGTGACACCGGCCGGCTGCGGGCCGAGCTGGAGGCCGAGCTCGCGCGCCGGCCCAGGGTCAGCGGCCCCGGGGTGGCACCGGGGCAGGTGGCGGTGACCCAGCGGCTGGCCCGGCTGCTGGATGCGGCGGAGCAGGAGTCCAGGCGGCTCAAGGACGAGTACGTCTCGGTCGAGCATCTGGTGATCGCGCTGCTAGCGGAGGGGCAGCAGAGCGCGGCCGGGCAGCTCCTGGCGTCGGCCGGGGTGACCCGCGATGGTTTCTTGCAGGCGCTGGCGGGTGTGCGGGGGAGCCAGCGGATCACCTCGGCCACGCCCGAGTCCGCTTACGAGGCGCTGGCGAAGTACGGGCGTGACCTGGTCGCCGATGCGGCGGAGGGCCGACTGGACCCGGTCATCGGCCGGGACGGCGAGATCCGGCGGGTGATCCAGATCCTGTCCCGCAAGACCAAGAACAACCCGGTCCTCACCGGTGATCCCGGGGTGGGCAAGACCGCGATCGTGGAGGGCCTGGCACAGCGGATCACCCGCGGCGACGTGCCGGAGGGCCTGCGGGACCGGGTCATCTTCGCCCTCGACATGGGGGCGCTGGTGGCCGGGGCCAAGTACCGCGGCGAGTTCGAGGAACGGCTGAAGGCGGTGCTGGCCGAGGTGAAGGCCTCGGAGGGGCGCATCCTGCTGTTCGTCGACGAGCTGCACACGGTGGTGGGGGCGGGCGCCGCCGAGGGCGCGATGGACGCGGGGAACATGCTCAAGCCGATGCTCGCCCGCGGTGAGCTGCACATGATCGGCGCGACCACCGTAGATGAGTACCGCAAGCACGTGGAGAAGGACAAGGCGTTGGAACGCCGCTTCCAGCCGGTGCTCATCGATGAGCCCTCGGTGGAGGATGCCGTCTCGATCCTGAGGGGCCTGCGGGAACGGCTGGAAGTCTTCCACGGGGTGAAGATCGCCGACAGCGCCCTGATCGCCGCGGTGACGCTGAGCCACCGCTACATCTCCGACCGGTTCCTCCCGGACAAGGCGATCGACCTGGTGGACGAGGCCTGCGCGATGCTGCGCACCGAGATCGATTCGATGCCGGCCGAGCTGGACGAGCTGACCCGGCGGGTGATGCGGCTGGAGATCGAAGAGGCCGCCCTGGCCAAGGAGGACGACCCGTCCAGCCGGTCCCGGCTGGACGGTCTCCGCAAGGACCTGGCCGATCTGCGCGCCCAGGCCGACGCCATGCGCGCCCAGTGGGAAGCCGAGCGGCAGGCGCTGCGCCGGGTGCAGTCGCTGCGGGCGGAAATGGAGCAGCTGCGCCAGGAAGCCGACCGCGCGGAGCGCGAGTACGACCTCAACCGGGCCGCCGAGCTGCGGCTGGGCAAGCTGCCCGAGCTGCAGCGGCGCCTGCAGGCCGAGGAGGAGCAGCTCGCGGCGAAGCAGGGCGGGCAGCGGCTGCTGCGCGAGGTGGTCACCGAGGAGGAGATCGCGCAGATCGTCTCCCGCTGGACCGGCATCCCGGCCAGCCGCCTGCAGGAGGGGGAGCGGGACAAGCTGTTGCGCCTGGACCAGGTCCTGCACGAGCGGGTGGTGGGCCAGGACGAGGCCGTGCAGGCGGTCGCCGACGCGATCCTCCGCGCCCGGTCGGGGATCAAGGACCCCCGCCAGCCGTCCGGGTCCTTCCTGTTCCTGGGGCCGACCGGGGTGGGCAAGACCGAGCTGGCCAAGACCCTGGCGGCGGCGCTGTTCGACACCGAAGACAACATGGTCCGCCTGGACATGAGCGAGTACCAGGAGCGCCACACCGTCAGCCGCCTGGTCGGCGCCCCGCCCGGCTACGTGGGATACGAGGAGGGCGGCCAGCTGACCGAGGCGGTGCGGCGCAAGCCGTACTCGGTGGTGCTGTTCGACGAGATCGAGAAGGCGCACCCGGACGTGTTCAACACACTGCTGCAGGTGCTGGACGACGGAAGGCTGACCGACGCCCAGGGACACACCGTCGACTTTCGCAACACCGTCATCATCATGACCTCCAACGTCGGGTCCGAATACCTGCTGGACGGCATCACCTCCCACGGCGAGATCAAGCCCGACGCGCGCGAGGCGGTCCTGGCCACGCTCCGCAGCCATTTCCGCCCCGAATTCCTCAACCGCCTCGACGAGGTGGTGCTGTTCAAACCGCTCACCCAGCCCGAGATCGAGCAGATCGTCGACCTCATGTTCGGCAGCCTCCGCGCCCGGCTGGCCGACCGGTCCATTACCTTGGAGTTGGACCCCGGCGCCTGCAGCTATATCGCCCAGCAAGGCTTCGACCCCGTCTACGGGGCACGGCCGCTGCGCCGGTTCATCGCCCGCGAGGTCGAAACCCGCATCGCCCGCGCCCTCGTGGCCGGCGACGTCCACGACGGCTCCGTGATCAAGGTCGGCCTCGCCGACGGCGAGCTGTCCGTCAGCTACGACAACCCCACCTGAGCAGCCATGCCGGGAAACAAGGAAGCCAGGGCAGCGGCACTGGTCCGCTGCGAGCACGGCGGCCGCACCAACCGGATCCCGGCCGCCGCGACGAGATCGCCAACTCCCTCCGGGACGCCGGTTTCTGGCTGGACGAGGTCCGGGAGGGGCCCGACCGGCCCGGCCGCGAGATGGTCTTCGTCGCCCGGCGGCCGGGCCGAGCCCGGCAGATGACCGGGGCGGCGGGAGACTGGCTGACATGGAAGCCGGGCCCCCGCCGGATCAGGTCCTCGGCTACGCCCGGCTGCTCACCCGCCGGGTCGCCGACGCCCTGGGCGGGCGGCTTCGCGCGGCCTACCTGCATGGCTCCGCCGTGCTCGGCGGCTGGCGGCCGGACCGCAGCGACGTCGACCTGCTGCTGCTGGCCGAGGACGGCATCACCAGGCCCGAGGTCAGCGCCATGGCGGCCGTGCTGGTAGCGGACCAGCCCGAGTGCCCGGCCCGCCGCGGGCTGGAGTGCAGTGTGGTCACGGCCGGGCAGGCGGCCAGGCCGCGCCCGCCGTGGCCGTTCCTGCTGCATGCCGCCGATCTCCCGGGCGGGCACCGGCGGCGGATCATCTACGACGATGACCGGAACGGGGATCGCGACCTGCTGATGCACTACACGGTGTGCCGCGCGGCCGGCTGGCCCGTGCACGGCCCGGCGCCGGGCGCGCTGATCGGCCGCGTTCCCCGCCCGGTGATCCTCCGGTACCTCGCCGACGAGCTTGGCTGGGGCGTCGAGCACGCCACCGAGGAGTACCCGGTGCTCAACGCGTGCCGGGCGCTGATTTTCCTGGCTGACGGGCGGATCGTTTCGAAGGTCGCGGGCGGCCGCATGGCCGCCGAGCGCGGCCTGGGGCCGCCCGCGGTGATCCGCCGCGCCCTCGGCCGGCAGCAGGGGCACGCACCGCCGCAGCCGGCCGCGGCGGATGCGCTGGACTTCATCCGGGCCACGGCCGCGGCGCTGCGGTCGGCCGCGGCCGGGCCCGCTGACCGCTGAGGCCGGCCGCGGCCGGGCCGGTCACCGTGCGGAAGCGGCGGTGAACAGCGCGAGCAGGAATGTGGCGATCGCGGCGATGCCGTGACCGGCAGGGACGATGGTGGCCAGGTGAGGCCGGGACTTGCGTTCGGGCCGGGACGGGCCGGCCGGGACGTTGGCCAGCACGTCCTCGACCAGCCGGGCCAGCAGCACTTCGTCGGTCAGGGCCCGGGCGAGCATCTCGTCGGTGAGCCGGCCGGTGAGCCCCCCCTCGTCGGGCGTGGCGAACATGCCCCGCGCCGGCCCGCGGGCGCCCGGGGCCTGCCCGGGATCGACGTCATGGTCCCGGTGGGCCGGGAACGGCGTCCACAGGGTCACCGTCGAGATCCCGAGCCCGATAACCAGCATCAGCAGGCCCACGGCCAGCCAGGCCAGGACGATCCGGCCGGTGATCAGGAAGCTGATCCACACCAGCAGCCCGGTGGTGGCGATGCCGAAGTGGCCGAACACCACCCCGGGGGCCAGCCGGTCGCTGCGGCGCTGCCGGCGCAGGCCGCCCCGGGCGATCCAGGTCCCGAGCATGAACGCGCCGCTGCCCGCATCGAAGAGCCAGGTGATGAGGGCGGCGACAGCAAGACCCCGGCCGGGCGCGGCGGCGGGCGCGCTGGCCCGGGTGAGCAGTGCCCCCGTGACCGCGGCGGCCTCGATCGTGACGCACATGAGCCTCTCCCGGGTGATGGCAGCGTATCTGCCCGGGTTCGGCCTAGCCAGACCGAACGCCGCGGCCTGCCGTGTCCCGCCAGGCGGCCCGTCTCCGGACGGGATAGGCACGGCGGGCCGGCCGGGCGCGGTCAATAGACTCCGGGTTCATGACCACGAGCACGCCGCCGGCCGCCCGGCGGGTCCGCCACGAGCGCACCTTTCACGGCGACACGTTCGTCGACGAGTACGCCTGGCTGGAGAACAAGGACGATCCGGAGACGATCGCGTTCCTCGAAGCCGAGAACGCCTATACCGAGGCGCTGACCGCCGGCCAGGCAGGCCTGCGCGAGGCCATCTTCGGCGAGATCAAGGCCAGGACCCAGGAAACCGACCTGTCCGTGCCCGCCCGCAAGGGCGGCTGGTGGTACTACGCCCGGACGGTCGAGGGCCAGCAGTACCCGGTGTTCTGCCGACGCGCCGTCAGCCCGGACGACGCCGGCCCGCCGATGAGCCCCGACGGCTCGCCGCTCGAGGGCGAGGAGGTGCTGCTCGACGGGAACGAGCTGGCCGGTGACGGGCAGTTCTTCGCCATGGGCGCGTACGCGGTGAGCCCGGACGGGCGGCTGCTCGCGTACTCCACCGACTTCTCGGGCGGCGAGCGCTTCACCCTCCGGATCAAGGACCTGGTGACCGGGGAGACGGCGGCCGACGAGATCCCGGACACCTTCTACGGCCCGGCCTGGTCGCTGGACGGCTCGGCGCTGTTCTACGTCACCGTCGATGACGCCTGGAGGCCGTACCGGGTGTGGCGGCACATGCTCGGCACGGCCCCGGCGCAGGACGTGCTCGTCTACGAGGAGCCCGACGAGAAGTTCCGGGTCGGCGTGGGGCTGACCCGCAGCGAGCGGTTCCTGGTCCTGTCGGTCGCGAGCTCGGTCACCAGCGAGGCCTGGCTGCTGGACGCCGCCCGGCCCGAGGGGGAGATCCGCCTCGTCGCGCCGCGCCGGCAGGGGGTGGAGTACCAGGTCGAGCATCAGGCGGGCCCCGGCGCGGCGGGGCGCCTGCTGATCCTGCACAACGACCACGCCGAGAACTTCGAGCTGGCGGCCGCGGCGCTGTCGGACCCGGCGAGCTGGACGCCGCTCATCCGGCACCGGGACGACACCCGCCTGCTGGACGTGGACGCGTTCGCCGGTCACCTGGTGGTCTACTTCCGCCGGGAGGGGCTCACGGGGCTGCGGGTCATCCGTGCCGACCTGGCCGACTCGGACCCGGCCGGGTACGACGTTGCGTTCCCCGAGCCGGTCTACAGCGTGTCTCCGCTGGCTAACCCCGAGTACTCCGCGCGGATGTTCCGCCTCGGCTACAACTCGCTGGTCACGCCGAGCTCGGTCTACGACTGCGACATGGCGACCGGCGAGCTGACCCTGCTCAAGCGCCAGCCGGTGCTGCCGCTGCCCGGCGGGGCCGAGTACCGCGCCGAGGACTACGAGCAGTACCGGGAGTGGGCCACGGCCGGCGACGGGACCCGGGTCCCGATCTCGCTGGTGTGCCGGAAGGGCACGCCGCGCGACGGCAGCTCACCGTTCCTGCTCTACGGCTACGGCAGCTACGAGGCCTCGACGGATCCTGGCTTCTCCGTGCCGCGGCTGTCGCTGCTCGACCGCGGCTTCGGTTACGCGATCGCGCACGTCCGCGGCGGCGGCGAGCTGGGCCGCCGCTGGTACGAAGACGGCAAGCTGCTGCACAAGACCAACACGTTCACCGACTTCGTCGCGTGCGCCCAGCACCTGGCGGCGCAGGGCTGGACGTCGGCGTCGCGCCTGATCGCGCGGGGCGGCTCGGCGGGCGGGCTGCTCGTGGGCGCGGTGGCGAACATCGCACCGCAGGACTTCGGCGGCATCGTGGCGCAGGTCCCGTTCGTGGACGCGCTGACCACGATCCTCGACCCCTCGCTGCCGCTGACCGTGACCGAGTGGGAGGAGTGGGGCGACCCGCTGCACGACGCGCAGGTCTACGCGTACATGAAGTCCTACTCGCCCTACGAGAACGTGACCGCGCGGGCCTACCCGCCGATTCTCGCGGTCACCAGCCTGAACGACACCCGCGTTCTCTACCGCGAGCCGGCTAAGTGGGTCGCGCGGCTGCAGGCGGTGGGGCACGGCGGCCCGTTCCTGCTGAAGACCGAGATGGTGGCGGGCCACGGGGGCCGCAGCGGACGGTATGACCACTGGCGCGAGGAGGCCTTCGTCCTGGCCTGGACCGTGACCACCGCGGGCGCCGCGCCCGCGGGGTAGGCCCGGTTCGCCCTTCTCGGTCAGCGCCCGGTTCGGCCGGCGGGTTCCCGGCCGGTTAGCCGACCAGGTCGAAGAACACCTGGTCAGGGCGGTGTTCACAGCGACTGTCACACCCCACGCTGTCCACTTCTCTCGTCTTGGCGCGTCCTGGGGCCGCCCGCTCGCGGGGGCGGCGACCGCAGCGGCTCGCAGGCGTCGGCCAGCCCGACGGCACAGGCAAGCGAGAGGGACAGGGCACGCATGCGCGGAAAGAAGAGCCGGGCCCGCCGCCCCGCCGCGTTCGCGGCCGGGGCCGCACCGGACGCGCCCCGGCGGGACTCTTCCGGCGCACCGGCGTGGCCGGCGGGCTCGTGGCCCGATGACTCGCCGCCGGACGGCTCATGGCTGGCTGGGCCGCCGGCCGATGGCTTGCCGCCCGACGGCTCATGGCTGGCTGGCCCGCCGGCCGGGCCTCAGTCCGAGGCGGGGGAATGGCTGGAGACCGGAATGTGGCCGGAGCCGGGCCGGTGGCCTGAGCCAGATCGGCGCCCCGAGCCGGGCCGGTGGCCGGGTCCGGATCCCGGCCGGTGGCGCGAGATGCGGCTGCCGCCGGAGGCGCCCATCCCGCCGGGGAACGGGCCGCCCGGTAGCGGGCCGCCGGGCCGCGGGAACGGGCAGCCGGGGAACGCGCCGCCGGGCCGCGGGAACGGGCACCGGCCCGTAGCGCCCCAGGGGCCGGGCCACAACCGGTGGCCGGCGAACGGCTGGCAGCCCTACCCGGGACCGGGCCGGAGCGTTGCGGCGGGACCCGCCGCGGGCACCCCCGTCCCGCAAGGATTTAGCCGGAGTTCCCATTACCCGGCCGATTCGCGGATCGCCGGCGTGCCGGCCGCCGCAAACGCGGCTTCAGCTGTACGTTTTGACGCAGATGGGTGCCGGATTGGGGTAATGGTGCGCCCCAACTCCTTGCTGCGCAGGCGCAGGAGAGCGGGCGGAGGTGCGATGGTTCGCAAGGCGACCCTCGATCGCGGCTTGCGGCCGGATGAACTCGCAGCGGCTGACGAGGTGGGGCCGGACGGTACGGAACCTGATGAGCTAACAGAGCAGCGGCCAGGGCAGTGGCGCGGTGCGGGCGGCCGCTGGCTCATCTGGACTTTCCGCGTGGTGATCTGGGCTGTCCTGCTCGTCATCGGTTTCCGCGGCGTTGTGTCGATCGTGTCCAATTCCGGGCACCTCGGCGACAACCCGGCCAGTAGCAGCACCACGTCATCGGCCACGTCGGCGACTAGCGGATTCCCCACCGGCCTGGCCGAGGCCTTCGCCTTGCAGTTCGGGAACGTTTACCTCAACTTCAGCCCGGCCACGGCCGCCCAGCGAGCCAGCGAGCTCACGCCCTTTATCCCCGTAGGATCTGATCCCGAATTCGGCTGGAATGGCGCTGGGACACAGCAACTCCAGTCCGAGCAGGTTGCCTCCATTTCGGTGCAGAACGCGAACCATGCCGTCGTCACGCTGCTGGCCCAGGTCAGCTCGGGGCTGATCGAGCTCGGGGTGCCGGTCTATTCGGCGCAGGGCGGGCTGGTCGTCTCGGCCGAGCCCGCGCTGCTGCCCGGGCCCCAGCGCGCCGCTCCGCCATCGGCGTCTAACGCGGCCGGTGACCCCGCCGCGATGGCGGCCCTCTCCGGCCAGTTGCCGGGATTCTTCCGCGCCTACGCCAGCGGCGACCAGCAGACGCTCGGCCGGTTCCTCGCCCCCGGCACCGCCGTCACCGGACTGGGCGGGGCCGTGACCTTCGGGTCCATCTCCGGTGTGGAGGTTCCGTCTGGGGGCGCGACACGCAGGATCGCGGTCACCGTGACCTGGCAGATCACCGGGCAGTCCACGATCAAACCGCGGGCCAGGCAGGCGGCCAGGACCTCGGCGGTCGGCACCGCGCCGGCCGGCCTCCAGATGACCTACGAGATGACCGTCGTACGGCAGAACGGCACCTGGTACGTCAAGGCCATCGGCCCATCGGGAGGACCGTGACAGGAATCTCCCGGCGATCTGCCCGCACATTCAATCGTGTGCCAGCCGCCCGCACCCCCCATACCCCCGGAGTAGAACGATGCAGCCCAACCTGCTCATCTCGGCAGCCCCGCTGGCCCTGAGTACCAGCGGCCTGGTGACATATCTGCAGAGCCTATTCGGACCACTGTTTCTCGGGATAGTTGGTATCGTCGCTATCTTCTTCCTGTTCACTCGCGAGATCATTCGGTTCGTCCAGTTCTTGGTCCTTGCGGTCGCGATCGCCGTCGTCTTCTATACGCCCAGCATCGTGCATTCGCTCGCTACGGGCATCGCGAACGCGCTCGGCGTCCACTGATCTCGTCAATCAGGCGGAAGGAGCGCAGCAGGGTTGGATCTACCCACCTATACCAATATCTGGCGAATCGAGAAGCGGCTCTACAAGCTCTATGACTTCCGGTTGCCAATGCCGCTCCCGGTCGGCCAGATTGCGGTGTTCGCGGCCATTGCCGTGCCTTATGTGGTGATTCTTAAGCTGGCCGGGCTTCCGTTCAGCCATACCCTGCTCTGGCTCTATATCCTGCCTCCCGGCGCGCTGGCCTGGCTCGTTACCCGCCCGGTGCTCGAGGGGAAGCGGCTGCCCGAACTGGTCGTTTC
>Ga0335077_10012462_pt1 | contig 10632 bp, 9 predicted proteins | sample Lox_Sample_31_FD_207151 | JGI IMG/M metagenome (GOLD analysis project Ga0335077, IMG submission 207151) | Soil microbial communities from Loxahatchee National Wildlife Refuge, Florida, United States - Lox_Sample_3.1 | ecosystem: Environmental > Terrestrial > Soil > Wetlands | place: USA: Florida...
CCCGGACGTAAGCAAGGTGGATCCCAACATCCACGCCGGGGTGAAGCTGCTGAAATATATCCGGGACGATTACTTCAAGGACGACCCCATGGATCCGCTGAACAAAACGCTGATGACGCTGGCGGCCTACAACGCGGGGCCCGCGCGCGTGAAACAATGCCGGCAACTGGCCGCGCAGATGGGGCTGAACCCGAATCTCTGGTTCAAGAATGTGGAATACGCGGTGGCGAAAAAAGTGGGGGCGGAGACGGTGGGCTACGTCAGCAACATCTATAAGTATTACCTGGGCTGGAAACTGATGACGGAGCGCGAAACGGCCAGAGCACAATTGAAGAAGGCGCAGGCTCCGGCGAAGCAAGGGACGAACTAGCGGCGCAGGTTGCGGCCCGGCAAGATCAGGGTTTCGAGATGGTGAGCGCGGGCGGCGGAGCAGAAGGCCCGGATTCGGCGAGAGTCAAAAGAATCATCAGGAAATCGAGGCCGCGCTTGGAAGGCAAATCGCGGTCGTCCACCCAGAACCAGTAATTGCGGTAGCGAATGACGGCGAAGGCCACGTCGGGCTCGGGTTTTTCCGTCGAGGAGTGCACGCGGACCAAAGACTGAGGGCCGAGTTCCTGCAAATCCATCTTGGTCACGCGGCCTTGTTCGATGTCCGCGGCCGGAACTTCAACGCCGGCGGAAGCTTCCGAAAGAATTTGAATCATGGATCGCGTGAGCAAAGCGATTTCCGTGCCGTCGTTTTGCGCGCGGCCTTCGACCAGATGGAACTCCTGGGCACCGGGGTCCAGGTGGAGCAATTCGCGGACCTTCCGGGAGCTCTGCAGGTCTTTTTCATCCGGGGTTTTCGGACGGAGAACCAGAACGGTGGTGCCGCCTTCCTTGGTAGTTTGGACGCGCAAATCAAGCGCGCCCGAGGACTGAAGCTCCTTCAACAAGGAGAGCACCTGATAGAAGTCCGGATCGCCGGGCTGCTTAAGGGCGTAGGTCCGGGAGCCCGCGCGCAGGCCATTGAGGGAGCGCACGCCGATGGCGAAGACGACGTCGATGGGCCAGCCGGACTGGACGAGCGAAAGAATTTCCTCGGGATGGACGGGCCGGATGAGGCTTTTGGTGAACTGCTCGCCGCTCATCGGATTGTAGGTGATCGTCGGGCTCTCGGCCCAGCGCCCGCTGGCGGAGCCGGCGGTGTCAATGGTTGCGCCACCGGTCCAACCGGGGGCGTTGATCGTGCCGGTGCGTTCGAAGGTGTACTGTTGCACGACCTGCTGGACGGTGAGAAAGAAGGGCGGGTCGGCGTAGCGCAGCTTGACCATATTGAGGAGAGTTTCTTCTTTCCAGGAGCGGGTGAGGGCTTCGGAATAGTTGAAGCGATCGGCGGTGACACTTTTGGGTCCGACGCGCGCGGAGCAGGAGGCGAGCGCCAGCGACAACAGGCCTGCGGAGAGAAGCCATACGGGATGGGAAGAAGCCAAGCTAGTTTGCAAGAGACTCTTTGGCACGCGCCACCCCCGAAACGAGAAGCCGAAGACTCAGGCTGAGGTTGCCCGCATGGTACCGCAGAAATCCCGGAATGCGGTGCCGGGAAGAGGGGGAGAGAGCCGGGGACCTGAGAGGATCCGGGCAGGCGTCATCGGAGACCGGCAAAGACGAGGTAGGCGATGAGGACCAGCGACGCGAAAAGGTCGGTGAGCATGGCGGCGTTTTGCAGGAGATTTTTGTGCGGGTCGGTGAGGTGGCGGAGGCCCGCGACGCCATAGAAGATGGCCGCGAGGAGCGCGATGGAGGCGAGAAACGCCGGCTTGGCGAGCGTGAGGATGCCGAGAATGCCCATCGAGAAATTGGCGATGCCCAATTCGCGAACGATCGGCAGCGGCTCGTCCGTGGTGAGCCCGAATATTTTTTCAGCGGTGAAGCGGGGCTGAAGCAACTGGCGCAAACCGGCCAGGAAAAGCCGGATGCCCACGGCCCAAAAGGCGAACCATTTGCCCACCAGGAAAAACAAAGGGAGGGAAGAGCGGAAGACGAAATGATCCAGACCGATGGAAGCGAGCGGCAGGACCGCCAGGAACATAACGAGGGAGAGGAGATACATGGCGCGCAAGGATACTCCCGGAAAGGGCGGAAGGTCGAGCGGCAGGCGGCAGATACCTGTCAGGCAGGCTCGCGCGGCTGCGTGCAAGATGAAGCCGGGCGCGGGGGGCTGGACGGGGGCCGAAGACAAATCGGCAGCGATGGCGCGCGGGTCGCGTATACTGCAACCGCAGTGGAATCGCGGGAACGGCCGGAAGAATTGAGGCGAGTTCAGGAGGCGAGATGATCGTCGTGACGGGAGCGACGGGGCGCACAGGGCGGCGAGTGACGGAGCTCCTGCTGGCGAAGGGCGAGCGGGTCCGGGTGGTGGGGCGCGACGCGAAAAAACTGGCGCCGCTGGTGGGGCTTGGCGCGGAGCCCATTGTCGGCCGCGTGGAGGACGTGCGCTACCTGATGGCCGCGTTTGACGGCGCGGAAGGCGTTTACCTGGTGTTGCCGGAGGACTTGTTGCAGGAGGATTTGCGCGCGCACCAGGAGCGGGCATCCGACGGCTACGCCGCGGCGATCAAGAATGCGCAGGTGCGCTACGCCGTAAATCTAAGCAGCATCGGGGCGCAACACGCGAAGGGCACCGGACCGATCGCCGGGCTGCACCATCAGGAAGAAAAGCTGAACCGCATTGCGGGGTTGAACGTCCTGCACCTGCGGGCGGCGTATTTCATGGAAAATCTGTTGCTGAGCCTGGGGGCGATCCGCGCGACCGGGAGCCTGCCGGGAGGAATGCGGGGCGATGCGCCGATGCCGTGGATCGCCACGAAGGATATCGGCGCGTATGCGGCGGAGCGTCTTGTGGCACGCGACTTTGCGGGGAGTGCGGCGCAGGAGCTTCACGGGCAGCGCGACCTTTCGATGAATGAGGCCGCGTCGATTGTGGGCAAGGCCATCGGGAAGAATGATCTTCGCTACGTGCAGGCGCCGGGCCCGGCGCTCGAGGAAGGGATGCGGAAGATGGGGCTGCCGAAGCGGACCGTGGAGCTGATCCTGGAAATGTGGGAAGGCGCGAACGCGGGTTTGATTGCACCACTAGAGAAACGGTCGGCGAAGAACACGACGCCCACGACGCTCGAATCGTTCGTCGCCGAAGTGTTTGTACCCGCGTATCGAAACGCAGTCTGAAAAGGTGTTTACGGGATGCAGGGGAGAGTCGCGGGCCAGGTTTGGGGAAAGGAACGCATGATTCGGATGAGGACAAGGAATAAGAAGGACCACTTGGGATGGATTTGCCGCGTTGGGGGAGTGCTGCTCGTTTTGCTGTGGGCGACGACGGCAACGGCGAAAATGGCGACGGATTTCAATCCCAATTTCGACTTTTCGAAATACAAGACCTTTGCGTATATCGGCGGAGTGGAGTCGCTGAGCAGGCAGCAACTGAATCCGGAGTTGTTCAACAACCGGATTCACCGGGCGGTGGTGCGCGAACTGACGGGCAAGGGACTTCGAGAAGTGCAGCCGGAAGAGAATCCGGACCTGGTGGTGCGCTATTGGATTGAGGGGGACTCGAATGTGCTGGTGACCAACAATCTGAACTGGGGGATTTACGGCTCCTATTACGGGCACTACTGGGCGGGGATGTACATGTCGATGAGCACCCCGGTGACGCACAAAGGCGCGCTGGGGATCGAACTGATTGACGCGAAATCGCGGGATCTTGCCTGGCGGCTGTTTGTGAGCGAAAAGCTCACCAACAACGACCCCAACAAGATCTGGAAAACGGCGGACAGCAACATCACGAAGGCGTTCAAAAGCTATCCCCCCACGCCAAAGGCGATCGAGGAGAAAAAAGCGGAGTGGGCGAAAATCGACGCCGCCCAAGGGCCTGCGAAACCGTAATTGGACGGGAGCGATTCCTGATTTGAGGGACAACGGAAATGAAAATTGAGCATGCGGCTTCGTGGGTGACCGATCTGGAGAGAGCGTGTTCTTTTTACGAGAGGTGGTTTCAGGCGACGAAGGGGCCGAAGTATTCGAGCGTGAAGCGGCCGTTCACTTCGTGCTTCGTGTCGCTGGGATCCGGGGCGCGGCTGGAACTGATGGCGAGTCCGGGCGAGGCGGCGCGCATGGCGCACATCGCGATCTCGGTAGGGTCGCGCGAGGCTGTGGATAGCTTGATCGCGGAAATGCGCGCGGCGGGAGTGGCGATCGTGAGCGGCCCGCGAGTGACAGGGGACGGCTATTACGAAGCGGTGATCGCCGATAGCGAGGGGAATCTAGTGGAGATCACGGCGTAGGACGAGGACGGCAGACAGGGCGGGGTCAGTCGGCAGGCGGGGAGTGGTGAAACTTGCGGCGAACGTCTGGCCAGAATTCCTTGGCGACGTTGCAGAGGGCGTTCAAGGCGAGATCGCTGGCCCAGACGTTGAGAGTGTTGCCGAGGGTGCGCTCGCTTTGCGGGTGGTAGACGTTGGAGAGCCCCGCGGCGGCGCCGGTGCCGAGAATTTCCGAATAATTAAATTGGGTAGCACCCGAGTCGCCGCGGGTGAGGAAGATGCGGCTGACCGAGTATTTCAGGCGATGCCAGGCGCGGCCCTTGCCGAGCTGGAAGTAGCGCGGATCCTGCCGGAGCAGGGTGGGGAAGACGGAAGTGGTCATGAGGGTGCCGATGCCGGTGTCGGCAAAGAGCGTGGCATAGCGCTTGGCGTAGCCCTGGAGTTCCTGGCCGTAAGAAGGATTGGAATTGCGGGCCTGACCGATGGCGGCGATGGTGGCGAGGACCGAGAGCGTCATGGGATCGGCCATGGTTTTTTCGGAGAGCTTGAATTTTGTTTTGGTGGAGAGCGGAGGAATTTGCGAGGGGCCTTCGACGCTCAAATAGTTGGGCATGACCCAGAAGAGGCGGTCGTTTCCGGACGCGGGTTGGATGGGCAAGGTGGGTTCGAGCGCGAAATTTTGGGTTAAGACGGCGGGATCCGGGGAAGTCGCGGCGTCCTGCGATGCCGGCGCGGTGGAGAGAGGCTGCTGACCGCAAGCGGGGAACGCACACAGCAGGGCAAGCGGAGCGACACGGCGAAGTGCGCGAAGCTGCGAAGCGCGAAACTGGAATGGAAGGGACCGCACTAGTTGTGAATAGTGAAGATATGTGGGTGGGAGCGAAACTGGTCTGAGGTGCAACTGTACGCATGGAGGAAGCCGTGGCCGAGTTCCCAGGGAGAAGGGAATCGGGCCGTGGGGGCCCCGCCGCTTCGATTGCCGTACTGCGCGTTGCGAGATGTAGGGTTCACTGCACTTGTGCGCTACAATCCCGGCTTAATTGGCGGGGAGTACCGGCGCGAAGTCGCCTTACTTTCTGTTCTTGAGGGACCAGGGACCTGACGGACCAATCCCGAGCCAAATTCAGAATCGGATGCAGGGGAGAAGAGAGCCGTGGCGCCGAACGAATTTTCCACATGGACGGCGGACTGGGCCTGGGGCCTGCCGCTGATTGTTGTGACCGTGGTTTTTCATACGTATGGATTGAGCCGGATTCATAAGCGGGCGACGGAACGACTCAAGCGGAATACGAACTCGGCGATTCTGATTGGGACGACCGCATTGTGGGCGACGTTTCTGCACGCGGTGGAAGTGATCAGCTGGGCAGTCGCGTATTGGTTTCTGGGCGCGGTGCCGGGGTATAAATTGGCGATGCTGTACTCGCTGAATGCCATGACCAGCTACGGGCACGAGAGCGCGACGCTGGCCGCGGAATGGCGGTTGATGGGCGCGTTGGAGGCGTTGAACGGCTGGATTCTGTTTGGGCTGACCACGGCGTTTTTGTTCACGGTGCTGCAGAAGGCGTGGTTGCGTGCCGAAACGTGAGCCTCGAGGGGCGCAGACAGGCGATTGATTGGGCGATGGGGCTGGGGTAAACTCCTGGCGCGATGCCGGATACGCCCTCGCTTATTGGCCGGACGATTTCCCACTACAACGTGCTCGAAAAACTGGGCGGCGGAGGCATGGGCGTGGTGTACAAGGCCCAGGACACGCGGCTCGACCGTTTTGTGGCGCTGAAGTTTCTTCCCGACGAGCTGGCCCACGATCATTTTGCGCTGGAACGATTCCGGCGCGAGGCCAAGGCCGCCTCCGCGCTGAACCATCCGAACATCTGCACGATCCACGACATTGGCGAGGAAGACGGCAAGACGTTCATCGCCATGGAATTCCTGGACGGGAAAACGCTGAAGCATACCATCGGCGGGCAGCCGATGGAGATGGACCGGCTGGAGGATCTGGCGATCGAAGTGGCGGATGCGCTGGACGCGGCGCACACGCAGGGAATCGTTCACCGGGATATCAAGCCCGCGAATATTTTCGTGACCAAGCGCGGGCACGCGAAGATTCTGGACTTCGGCCTGGCGAAAGTGACCACGGCGAGCACGGTGAACACGGGCGGGAGTTCGCTGGCGACGATGGGGGCCGATAGCGCGCAACTCACCAGTCCGGGGAGCACGCTGGGAACGGTGGCGTACATGTCTCCGGAGCAGGTGCGCGCGAAAGAAGTGGATGGGCGGAGCGACCTGTTTTCGTTTGGCGTGGTGCTGTACGAGATGGCGACGGGGCAGCTGCCATTTCGCGGCGAGAGTTCCGGGCTGATCTTCAAGGCGATTCTGGATGCGACGCCGGTGCCGGCGGTGCGGTTGAATCCGGAGGTGCCCGCGGAGCTGGAGGGCATCCTGGGGAAGGCCCTGGAGAAAGATCGGGAGCTGCGTTACCAGCATGCTTCGGAATTGCGGGCCGACCTCAAGCGGCTGAAGCGCGAAACGGATTCGGGACGCCAGTTGAGAGACGCCGGGAGCAGCGGCCGGATGAGCGGCGTGGCGGCGGGAGCAGCCGAGGGTGCTTCTTCCGCGGGCGTTTCCGCAAGCGGAGTATCCGCGCAGGGAGCAGGGGGGTCGAGCAGTTCGGTGGTGGTGGCGGTGCAGCAGCATAAGGGCGCGGCGGCTGGGATGCTGGTGACCGTGCTGGTGCTCCTGGCCGGAGCGGGATATGGATTGTACTCGTTGCTGAACCGGTCCGGCGGCGCGCCGCAAGCGTTTGCGAATTTCGGGATTTCGCAGATTTCGAATAACGGGAAATCCACGTTGACGGCCATCTCCCCGGATGGGAAATATCTTCTGACGGAAGTAAAGGACGCAGGGAAGAGTTCGCTGTGGCTGCGCAACGTGCCGACCAGCAGCGATACGCAAGTGCTGCCTCCCGCCGATGCGCTCTATCACAATCTGACGTTTTCGCCGGACGGGAACTACATTTATTTCCGCAAGTCGGTGGGCGTGATCGAAAACGCGTTCGATCTTTTCCGGGCGCCGGTTCTGGGAGGGGCGCCGCAAGTGATTGTGCGGGACATCGATTCGAATATCACGTTTTCCCCGGATGGAAAACGGATGGCGTACGCGAGGTTTAACGATCCCGACGTGGGGAAGTATCAGGTGCTGGTGGCCAGCGTGGATGGAAGCGGCGAGAAGATGATTGCGAGCGGGCCGGTTGCGGAAGGGGCGCAAGACTTGTCGTGGATGCCGGGAAGCAACCAGGTGGCGGGGGTCGTGCAACAGCTAGGAAACGATCAGAACACGATCCGGTTGCTGGACGTGGACACGGGGCAGTTCAAGTCCATCGTTTCATTTCAGGACAAGGTGCTGAGGGACATTGCGTGGCTGCCGGACGGGAAAGGGATCCTGTTTCTCTACATTGATAAATCCACGGCGTTTGTGCGCCAGCAGATTGGGGAGGTTTCCTATCCCGAGGGGACCGTGCATGCGGTAACGAAGGACACCAACGATTACCGCACGCTGACGCTTTCGAGCGACGGGAAGACGCTGGCGACGGTACAAGTGCGGGATCAGAGAAATCTGTTTGTTTTTCCCGCCGCGGGAACGGGACCAAAACCGCCGGAACCCTCGGCGCTGCAGGAGAGCGCCGTCAGCGATTTCACCTGGACGCCGGACGGGGGTTTCTACTTTCAGGAAGGCACGGATCTGGCGCGGGTGGCGGCCGACGGCAGCGGGAAAACGGTGCTTTTGCGGGACGACGTGCTGTTCGGGTTGAATTTGTGCGCGGATGGAAAATCGCTCCTCTTCAGCTGGGTGCATGGAGGCGGCGAGCACGGCGTGCAGATCGGGCGCGCGGATGCGAACGGGGGAAACGCGAAGGTGATTACCTCCGGGAAACTGGATTTCTATCCGGTGTGCTCGGCGGATTCGAAGCAGGCGTATTTCCTGGATTTCAACGAAAGCCGGTTGATGCGGGTGCCGTTGGACGGATCGCGCAACGCCGAGCAGTTCGCCGGGTCGGAGTTGCCGCACCAGATTATCGGCGACCCGAATCTTGGAGTGTCGCCGGACGGGAAGTGGCTGGCGCTGGAAACCAGCCAGAGTGGGACGAAAGAAAATTCGGTGCACCAGCGCATTGCGATCCTTTCGGTGGACGCCGCCGCGCCGGCGGCGGCACGTTTCCTGGAACCGCATCCCCGGATTTTGAACGGGCCGAAGTTTTCGCCGGACGGCGGGTCGCTGGTTTATCCGATACGCGTGAACGACGTGGATAATTTGTGGATGCAGCCGATCGGCGGGCCGGGGGGCCGGCAGATCACGAATTTTCCGAAGGATCATATCTCGGCGTTTCATTGGTCGCCGGACAAGAAGAGCCTGGCGATGCTGCGGCGGCACACGGAGTCCGATGTGATTTTGCTGCGCGATGCGGCGGGAACGGCGCCGTAGCGAGGCGCGGGATTGGCGCGCATTGTTGGTGTGGGATGTTCCAGAAAAGCACGACACTTTCAAATCGGGACGCTTCCCGCAGATGATTCGAGCGCGAAGCCCGAGAAGTGCATGGCGCGCGTTTCTCGAGTTCGGAGATGAAACCTCGGTTGCGTAACACGTTGTCGAGGACCCACAGCGAAAGTCCCGGGTCAACTTCCTGAAAAAAGTCCATTTAGTTTCGACGAAACGCAATTAAACGGCGCGGCTTCCGAGGGCGCAGCACGCCCGGACGGCTGCAATTCGGCGATGCCCGCGAGCGCCGAGTAAGGCGTTCCCTTTGGTCGCTCTAATGCTTCTTGGCCACTGAGATTTTCTTGGTGGCGAGGACGGAATGCGTCGCAGGAACAAGAGATTCCTTGTTCTCTCTCTGTTTGCTTTGGCGATACCCACGGGCGTTCTGGCCGCGGATTGGTTCCTGGGATGGAACGCCTGGAGATGGCAGACGGCAGGCCCGCGGCAAAACGCGCAGGAAGTGCACCGGTTGTACCAGCTTCGGGAGTTCTGCAACCAGAGCAACATTCTGGAAAAGCGGATGGATTTTGCCATTCAGAAATTGCGAGACAAAGGCGCTTACTGGAATAACCGGATGGCTCGATGGGAAAGTGGCGGGGCTGAACCAAAACACCTCACGATCAAGATGGGCCGCGGCACAAACCCAAGTGTTTACGATCAGGACTTGATCGAAGCCGGAACGCAAACCAGCCCGTTGGTGATCCGGAGAAACCGGCAGATTCAGAATTTGAGGGATCGCAATTCCACCTATCTCGAGAACCTCTTCGGCGAAGTCACAAAATATGGCGCGGAGGATCCCGCGCTTTGGGGGGCCGTGCAGGCTAAACAGTATGAGCTGACCCAGATTCTGAAGACCGGGGAATTTCAAGGTTGCATGGCGGAGTTAGACGATCTTCTTGCGGGCCGGGCCAAAACAGGAGGGCGCCGGTGAGAAAACTCCCCTCTTCTGTTTTGCTCGCGGTTCCTTTTCTAGTGTTTGTCTCGGCATGCAACAACGGTGGCTCGAGTGTTTCCGACTCGAACACCGCTGCGGGGCCGCAGCCACCCGCCGCACCTCCCGCTCCGGTGCCAAGCGTGGTATCGGAGTGCGGCACGACCATCCGTGCCGCGGGGAGCTACTCGTTGGAGTCCGGGCTTACGACAAAGTCGGCGACAGAGCCGTGTATCACGATCACGGAAACGTCGAACGTCACCCTGAACTGCGGGGGAAATTCCATCACGGGGGCCGGCGAATACGGAATCAGCGTTTTGAATGTCAGCAATCTCGTCATTGCGAATTGCATAGTGGCCACGGGGACAGGGGACGGACTGGCCACGCTTTTGAGTTTAAGCAATGTTGAAGGCGGAACGGTGAGCGGATCGACCTTTGGATCGAGCCAGGGGGATTTGGGAGGAGTGTTCATTTCCAATTGCAGCAACGTCACTTTCGGGAGCCAGATGCCCGAGGCGCCCGCAAACCCTTCGGTCACTGCCACCACAAACCCCTCGGTCAGCAGCCAACTATCGAACGCGCCGCCGGCAAGCAACACGGTCTACGGATTTCTGAGCGACGCCAATAACACGAATCTGGTGATCGAGGGGAACGCACTGACTTCCGGCACAAGCAGCGACCTGAATCCTTTTATGATCGGAATCTTCGGGGGGCAAAACACGCACGTGGTGCATAACACGGTAAACGGATTGGGAAGCCCCGTCCTCGTGGAGGAAAACGGTGTCTATTCCATTGATGGCGCGGGTAGCGATGACGACATTCTGGTAGAAGATGAGGCGGGACCCGGGTCGCTGATATCCGGAAACATCC
>Ga0335077_10012463_pt1 | contig 10632 bp, 7 predicted proteins | sample Lox_Sample_31_FD_207151 | JGI IMG/M metagenome (GOLD analysis project Ga0335077, IMG submission 207151) | Soil microbial communities from Loxahatchee National Wildlife Refuge, Florida, United States - Lox_Sample_3.1 | ecosystem: Environmental > Terrestrial > Soil > Wetlands | place: USA: Florida...
GCACCACGCGCGATGCGCAGATCATCGATGCGCTCGAGGGCGAGCGGCGCGAGCCCTTCATGCTGCACTACAACTTCCCGCCGTTCTCGGTCGGCGAGACCGGCATGATGGGGTCGCCCAAGCGCCGCGAGATCGGCCACGGCAACCTCGCGCGCCGCGGCGTTAAGGCCGTCATGCCCGACATGACCACGTTCCCGTACGTCATCCGCGTGGTCTCGGAGATCTTCGAGTCCAACGGCTCGAGCTCGATGGCGAGCGTGTGCGGCACCTCGCTCGCGCTCATGGATGCGGGCGTGCCGATCAAGGCGCCGGTGGCCGGGGTGGCCATGGGGCTGGTGCTCGAGGGCAGCCGCTACCAGGTGCTCACCGATATCCTCGGCGATGAGGATCACCTGGGCGACATGGACTTCAAGGTTGCCGGCACCCGTGACGGGGTGACCGCGCTGCAGATGGATATCAAGGTGGAGGGTGTGACGCCCGAAATCATGCGCGTCGCGCTGGATCAGGCGCGCGCCGGGCGGCTGCACATCCTCGGCGAGATGAATAAGGTGATCAGTGCGCCGCGCGAGAAGATGTCCGAGTGGGCACCCTCGATCATCACCCTCAAGATCGATCCGGAGAAGATCCGCGACGTCATCGGCAAGGGTGGCGCGGTTATTCGCCAGATTACCGAGGAGACCGGCACGACCATCGACATCGAGAGCGACGGCACGGTGAAGGTCGCCTCGGTGAGCGGGGCGGCGGGGCGCGAGGCGCAGCGGCGCATCGAGCTGATCACCGCCGACGTGGAGGTCGGGCGTATCTATGAGGGCAAGGTGGCGCGGCTGATGGACTTCGGCGCGTTCGTCACCATCCTGCCCGGCCGCGACGGCCTGGTGCACATCTCGCAGATCTCCAACGAGCGCGTGGAGCGCGTCTCCGACAAGCTCAAGGAAGGCGACGTGATCCGCGTGAAAGTGCTCGAGGTCGACCGTCAGGGACGCATCCGGTTGTCCATGCGCGACCTCGACGCGGCCTGACGGCCGCGCGCGACGGATCCTGAGGACGAGGGGACGCGGTCAGCCCGCAGGGCCGCGCCCGTGTCCGTTCTGGCTGGAGAACTGCCGCAGACTCTGCTCGAGGTAGTTGCCGACCATCGCGCGCGTCGTGCCGCCGTAGGAGCGGATCACCTGCGAAAGGAAGTCGCGGCTCATGAGCGGCTCCCCGTCGTGTTCCTGCTCGGCGATCACCTGCAGCAGGATGCTGCGCGTGATGTCGGTCTGCGACTTCTTGTCGATGACGACGAAGTCGATGCGTTCAACCACCAGGCGACGGATGTCCGCCAGCGTGATGTAGCGGCTCTCCACGGTGTCGTACAAGCGCCGGTTGGGATACTTCTTTATTGTGCGCGGTTCGCTCATCTGACGTCCCTCACTATGAGTATTGTTATGCACCTTCCATAGTGCAGGGCGTTCCCCACATACCTTATTACAACTCACCGTCCGCAGGCCACCGCCACGCAGCGAAACTGCTTTTTCAGGGGTCGGGAGCGGCGATGGCCGCTACCCCGGTGAGCCGCTCCGGCCGCCAGTGTTGGATTGCCCATCCCAGGGCCGTATGGACAGGCTCAAGCTCAAGGCCTGCCGGCGGCCCCTGACCTAACAGCCCCAGAACCTGACACAACTGCGCGCTGGCCCGGGCAGGCTCGAGCGGGACCGAGCGGCGTGACTTGGCGAGCTTCGCGCCCCCCGGCTCGGTCAGCAGCGGCAGGTGCGCGTAGCGCGCCGGCGGCAGCGCCAGCGCCGACTGCAGGGCAATCTGCCAGGGCGTGCTGGCGATCAGATCCGCGCCGCGCACCACGTCGGTCACGGCCTGCGCGGCATCATCCACCACCACCGCGAGCTGGTAAGCGAAGCCACCGTCGCGGCGGCGGATGATCACGTCCCCGAGCGGTGCGAGCTCGTAGTGGCAGCTGCCCTGCAGGCGGTCCTGCCAGCCGACCCGGACGTCCGGGACGCGGAAGCGCGTCGCCGTGGGGCCGGCGTGGCGCGGTGCGCTGCGGCAGGTTCCGGGGTAGCCGGGCTCCTCTGCCAGCTCGCGCCGCGAGCAGCTGCACTCGAAGGTGAGCCCCGCCGTGCGCAGCTGTGTGAGCGCGGCCGCGTAGCGCTCGCGGCGGGTGCTCTGGTACTCGATGCAGCCATCCCAGTGCAGGCCGAAGGCCTCCAGCGTGGCGAGGATCTGCGTCGCGCAGCCGGGCAGCGCGCGCGCGGCATCGAGGTCCTCCATGCGCACCAGCCAGCGGCCACGGTGAGCGCGCGCGTCGAGATAGCTGCCGAGGGCTGCCAGCAGCGAGCCCAGATGGAGGGCGCCGGTGGGGGAGGGCGCAAAGCGCCCGACATAGGCCGTGCCGGAGCGCACGGCGGGTGCGGCCGCCTCAGCGGTAGCGATCGTCGCGGTCGCCGTACTGGCGCTCGCGTCGCTCACGCCGCTCCTGGGCTTCGATGCTGAGCGTGGCGACCGGGCGCGCCTCGAGGCGCTTGATGCCGATCTCCTCGCCGGTCTCCAGACAGTAGCCGTACGAGCCATCCTCGATGCGCTTGAGCGCCTCGTCGATCTTGCGGATCAGCTTGCGTTCCCGGTCGCGGGTGCGCAGCTCCAGGCTGAACTCTTCTTCCTGCGTGGCACGATCGTTCGGGTCGGGGAAGTTGGCAGCCTCGTCCTTCATGTGCGAGACGGTGCGGTCGACCTCCACCATCAGGTCGCGCTTCCAGCTGTTGAGGATGCTGCGGAAGTGCTCGAGCTGCTCCTTGCTCATGTACAGCTCGCCACGCTTGACGATGTAGGGCTGTACGTTGCGGGGGCCGGCCAGCAGGCTTCCGGGCTCGGCCGCCTCGGCATCGTCGGCATCCGCGGCTGGGCGCGCCGGCGCCGGCGGCGGTGCCGGCGGGACGGGAGGCGGGAGCGCAGCGCTGCGTGCCGGGAGCTTGCGGACCTCGGTCTCCTGCGGGGCCGCCGCTACGGCGGGCGCGGCGGGCTTGCGGACCGGTGCGGCGGGCTTGCGGCTTGCCACCGTGCGCGCGCGCGCGGGCTCGGGCCGGCGTGCCGCGACCTTACGCGCCGCGGGCCGGCTCGGCGGCTTCTTGCCCTTGGCGGACTTGGGCGCAGCTCTCTTGGCCGGCATCAATGGCTCCTAATGCAAGGGCAAGGCCCGTTAAAGAACGCGCGATTATACCGGCGCACCCCACGCTGTACAGGTGCCCGCGCGCGCAGGCTTTTACGGCCGACCGCGCCGCAGCGCGGCGCCTTTCAGGGGAGCGTGACCGGTGGCGCCGGCTGCCAGGCGGGCTGTCGGCGCTCCGCGACAACGGTGGTGTAGATGCCACCACGCACGTTGAAGCGCGCCGTCAGGCGCAGGAAGCGCGCCTGCACGGCCTGGTTGAGGTGGTCGGCGATCTCGTTGGTGACCGCCTCGTGAAAGACACCACGCTCGCGGAAGGACCAGACGTACAGCTTGAGCGACTTCAGCTCCACGCAGCGCGCATCGGGCACGTACTCGAGTTCGAGGCTCGCAAAGTCCGGCTGCCCGGTGCGCGGGCACAGGCAGGTAAACTCCGGGATCTGCATGCGGATGGTGTAGTCGCGATCGCGCGCCGGATTGGCGAACGTCTCGAGTTCGGCGGTGGGCGCTGTCGGCATATTGCTCTACACTACACCATCCTCACGGGGTGGTAAGAAGGACGGAAGTTCACAACGATGCGGCTGACCAAGATCAAGCTCGCCGGCTTCAAGTCCTTCGTCGATCCGACCCAAATCAACTTCCCCAGCAATCTCACCGGTGTCGTGGGCCCCAACGGCTGCGGCAAGTCCAACGTCATCGACGCGGTGCGCTGGGTGATGGGCGAGCTGTCCGCCAAGCACCTGCGCGGCGACAACATGGCGGACGTGGTGTTCAACGGCTCGAGCGCGCGCAAGCCGGTGGGCGCGGCCTCGGTCGAACTGGTATTCGACAACGCCGACGGCAAGATCGGCGGCGCCTACGCCGGCTTTAGCGAGATCTCGCTGCGGCGCCAGGTGTCGCGCGACGGCACCTCCGCCTACTTCATCAATGGCGGGCGCTGCCGCCGCAAGGACATCACCAACCTGTTCCTCGGCACGGGCCTGGGCTCGCGCAGCTACGCGATCATCGAGCAGGGCATGATCTCGCGTGTCATCGATGCCAAGTCCGAGGACATGCGCGCCTTCGTGGAGGAGGCGGCCGGCATCTCGCGCTACAAGGAGCGCCGCAAGGAGACCGAGGCGCGCATCGCCGATACCCGCGAAAACCTCGAGCGGCTCCAGGATGTGCGCGACGAAGTCGACAAGCAGATCCGGCACCTGCAGCGCCAGGCGGCCACCGCGCGGCGCTACCAGGCACTCAAGGAGCAGGAGCGGCGCCTGAACGCCGAACTGCTGGCGCTGCGGCTGCGCGAGCTCGACAGCGGTGCCGAGGTGCACGACGCCACGGTGCGCGAGCGCGAGCTCGCCATGCAGGCGCAGCTCGCCGCGCAGCGCGCCGCCGAGGCGGCCATCGAACGCGAGCGCAGCGTGCAGAGCGCGCGCGCCGAGGCGCTCTCGGGTGTGCAGGCGCGCTACTACGAGGTCGGCGCCGACATCTCCCGCCTCGAGCAGTCGATCGAGCACACCCGCGAGCTGCGCGAGCGCCAGCGCACCGACCTGACGCAGACCGAGAGCGCGCTGCAGGAGCTCTCGAGCCATCTGGAGCGCGACGGCGCGCAGCTCGCCGGCGTGCGGGCCGAGCTCACGCAGCTGGCGCCCGAGCTCGAGCGGGCACTGCAGGCCGAGGCGGAGGGCGCCGCCGCGCGCGAGGGCGCCGAGCAGGCGCTGCAGCACTGGCAGCAGCGCTGGGAAGCGCACACGCAGGCCGTCGGTGCCGCGGAGCAGCTGAGCGAAGTCGAGCGCGCCCGTGGCGAGCAGCTCGAGAACCAGCTCAGGCGCCTGACGGCGCAGGCCGAGCGCCTGGCGCTCGAGCACGAGTCGGTGAGCGCGCTGCAGAGCGAGGCAGACTTAAGCGAGCTCGCCGCCGCCGAGGCAAGCGCGCGTGCCCAGAGCGAAGCGGCCGCGGCGGCGCTGGCGAGCTCCCAGGAGCGCGTGCAGCGTCTGCGCGCCGCGGAGCTCGAGGCGGAGCGCGCCCTGGAGGCCGGACGCGCGGCGGCGGAGGCGGCGCGCGCGGAGCTGACCGCGCTCGAGGCGCTGCAGGCTGCCGCCCTCAGCGACCACGCCGGCGAGACCGTGGCGTGGCTCAAGAGTGCCGGTCTTGGCGCGCGGCCGCGCCTGGCGGGCAGCCTGGAGGTGGATCCCGGCTGGGAGCGCGCCGTGGAGACCGTGCTCGGGGACTACCTGGAGGCGGTGTGCGTCGAGTCGATCGAGCCGGCGACGCAAGCCCTGGAGGGTCTTGCCAGCGGGCGGGTGACGCTGCTCGAGCCGGGCGGCACGCCGACAGCGGCCACCGCCGGCACGCTGGCCGCGCACGTGCGCGGCGCCGAGGCCCTGCGCGCGCAGCTGACACACGTGCTGACCGCCGGCTCCCTGCGTGAGGCGCTCGCGGCGCGCCCGCAGCTGCGCCCCGGGACCTCCTACATCACGCCGGCCGGGGAATGGGTGGGGAGCCTGTGGTTGCGGGTCAATCGTGGCGCGGACCCGCGCGCCGGCGTGCTCGAGCGCGCCCAGCGTCTGAAGGAACTGAAGAGCCGGGCCGCCGCCGCCGCCGCGCGCAGCGGCGAGCTCGAGGCGGGACTCGCGCAGGCCCGCTCGCAGCTGGCCGGCGCCGAGCAGGACGGCGACCGTGCGCAGCAGGCGCTGCAGCTGAGCGCGCGCGGGCATGCCGCGGCGCTGGCCGCCCTCCAGGCCGGACGCGAGCGCGCCGCCGAGACGCACGAGCGCGGGGCACGCCTGAGGCAGGATGCCGGCGAGCTCGAGCGCGAGCGCGCGGCCACCGCGGCGGCGCTCGTGCAGGCACGCGCCGAGCTCGCGCGCGGCACTCAGGCGCTCGCTGAGCTGAGGCAGGCGCACGGCTCGCTGGAGAGTGAACGCGAAGAGCGGCGCGCCGCGCTCGCGGCGGCGCGCGCCGCGGCGCAGGCGCTGCAGCTGAGCGCACGCGACCTGCACGTGCGCGTCGAGTCGCGCCGTTCGACCGCCAGCTCGGTGGCGGTCGGCGTGGAGCGTATGAACGAGCAGCGCGCGCAGCTCGAGGGGCGCCGCGCCGACCTGCAGCGCGAGCTCGCCGCCGGCGACGAACCGATCATCCAGGCCCAGGGGCGGCTCGGCGCCGCCCTCGAGCTGCGCCTCAGGGTCGAGGGCGAGCTGGGCGGGGCGCGCAGCGCGCTCGAAGAGACCGAGGCGCGGCTGCGTACGCTCGAGGAGCAACGCCTCGCCGCCGAGCAGCGCGTGAGCGGCGCGCGCGCGGCCATGGAGGAGGCACGCCTGGCCGCGCAGGAGACGCACGTGCGGCGCGCGACGCTGGCCGAGCAGTTCGCCGAGACGCGCTGCGTGCTCGCCGAGGTGCTGGCTGCCCTGGCGGCGGAGGCCGCGGTGCCTGCGTGGGAGCTCGCGCTCGGCGAGGCACGCGCCGACATCGAGAAGCTCGGCTCGGTCAACCTCGCCGCCATCGATGAGCTCAAGGAGCACACGCAGCGCAAGGAATACCTCGACAGCCAGTTCGCCGACCTCACCAGTGCGCTGAACACGCTGGAGGAGGCGATGCGGCGCATAGATAAGGAGACCCGCACGCGCTTCGAGGACACCTTCGAGCGCATCAACGCGGGGCTGCGCGAGAAATTTCCGCGCCTGTTCGGCGGCGGCCACGCCTATTTGGAGCTGGTGGGCGAGGACAAGCTCTCGGCCGGGGTGGCGGTGATGGCGCGTCCGCCGGGCAAGAAGAACAGCACGATCCACCTGCTCTCCGGCGGGGAGAAGGCGCTGACCGCGGTGGCGCTGGTGTTCTCGATCTTCGACCTCAATCCGGCACCCTTCTGCCTGCTCGACGAGGTCGACGCCCCGCTCGATGAGCACAACGTCGGGCGCTTCTGCGATATCGTGCGCGACATGTCGACGCGGGTGCAGTTCGTCTTCATCACCCACAACAAGAGCACCATGGAGCTCGCCTCGCAGCTGATTGGTGTCACCATGAACGAGCCGGGAGTCTCGCGCCTGGTGACCGTGGACGTGGACGAGGCCGTACGCCTCGCGGCGGTGTGATCCGGCGGAGGTGTTGCCACTCATGAGCGAGTTGCGCTGGGTACTGCTGCTCATCGGCCTGGTCTTCCTTGCGGCGCTGACGCTGTGGGAGCGGCGGCGGCCACGCCAGGCGAGCCCGAGCGGCACGCCCGAGCGCTCGGCGCCGCGCGAGCCGGAGCGCGGCGGTCGCAGTGCACGCGAGCCGTTGCTGACGCTGCCGGAGATCCGGGCGACCGGCCCGCTGCCGACGCTGCAGCTGGAGGGCGCGGCGGTGCAGGTGCCGCCGGCACCCGCCGCGGCGGTCCCGCCGGGGGAAGCGCCGGCAGAAGGCGAGCCACCGCCGACGCTCAGCGCGAGCCTCGCACCGGACGCGCCGGACGCGCCGGAGGAAGAGGGTGCCGAAGCAGAGCCGGCCGAGGTGGCCGTCGCGCCCGAGGCGCGCGCGTCCGCGCCCGTGCGCGAGGCGCTGCCCGAGTTGCCCGCTGCCGCGCCGCCGGTGGTGGAGTGGCCGCCGGATGAACAGCGCCGCATCCTCGCGCTGCGTCTGGTGGCACCGCAGCCGCAGCGCTTCCCCGGGCGCTCGCTGCGCCAGGCCCTGGCGGCCGAGGGGTTCGTACTGGGTCGCTTCGCCATCTTCCACAAGCCCGACGAGGCGCGCCGCGCGGTGCTGAGCGCGGCCAGCCTGAACCGCCCGGGCACCTTCGATGCGGACACCATGGACTCACAGCACTACGGCGGGCTGTCGCTGTTCGCCGTGCTGCCGGGGCCGAAGGCGCCGCCGCAGGCCTTCGATGAGCTGGTGTTCACCGCCCGCAGCCTCAACGACCGCCTGCACGGGGTGCTGCAGGATGAGCAGGGCGGGCCATTGACGCCGGCCCGCATCGCGAGCCTGCGCGAACGCCTGAGCGCCGGGGTCACCTCGTGAGCGTCACGGCGGCGGCGCGGGCCGCCGAGCTGCGCAGCGAGCTCGCGCACCACGATTACCGCTATTACGTGCTCGATGACCCGGAAGTCCCGGACGCCGAGTACGATCGCCTGATGCGCGAGCTGCGTGCGCTAGAGGCCGCGCACCCCGAACTCGTCACCGCCGACTCCCCGACCCAGCGCGTTGCCGGCGCTGCCAGCACCGCCTTCGGCGAGGTGGTGCACGAGGTGCCGATGCTCTCGCTCGACAACGCCTTCACCGAGGAGGACGTGATCGCCTTCGACCGGCGCATCCACGAGCGGCTCGGAGTGAGCGGGGAGCTCGACTATCTGGCGGAGCCGAAGCTCGACGGACTGGCGGTGACCGTCATCTACCGCGACGGCCTGCTGTGGCGCGCCGCTACCCGCGGCGACGGGGTCACCGGCGAGGACGTGACCGCGAACGTCCGCACCATCCGCGCGGTGCCGCAGCGCCTGCGAGGCGCGGCGCCCGCCCTGCTGGAAGCGCGCGGTGAGGTGTTCATGCCGCTCGAGGGCTTCGAACGCATGAACGCGCGCGCCCGCGAGCGCGGTGAGAAGGTGTTCGTCAACCCGCGCAATGCCGCCGCCGGGAGCCTGCGTCAGCTCGATGCGCGCGTGACCGCCGCGCGCCCGCTCACGGCGCTGTTCTACGGGCTCGGTGTCCTGCAAGGCAAGGACGTACCCGCCGGGCAGCAGGCGCTGCTCGTGCTGCTGCGCGGCTTCGGCCTGCCCGTCTCCCCCGAGGCGCGCGTGGTGCAAGGCGTCAAGGGCTGCCTCGAGTATTACCACGCGCTCGGCGCGCGCCGCGCCACGCTCGGCTACCAGATCGACGGCGTCGTCTACAAGCTCGAGCGACGTGCCGACCAGGAGCGGCTCGGCTTCCTGTCGCGCTCGCCGCGCTGGGCGATCGCGCACAAGTTCCCGGCCGACGAGGCGCTCACGGTGGTCAAAGACATCGGCTTCCAGGTCGGGCGCACCGGGGCGCTCACCCCGGTGGCACGACTCGAGCCGGTGTTCGTCAGCGGCGTCACGGTGAGCAACGTGACGCTGCACAACATGGACGAGGTGCAGCGCAAGGATGTGCGTGTCGGCGACACCGTCACCGTGCGTCGCGCGGGTGATGTGATCCCCGAGGTGGTCAGCGTGCTCACCGAGCGGCGCCCGCCCGGCGCCAAGCCGCTCGAGTTGCCGGCGCGCTGCCCGGTGTGCCATTCGCGCGTGCTGCGTGCACCGGGTGAGGCGGTGGCCCGCTGCACCGGGGGATTCACCTGCCGCGCGCAGCGCCTGGAGGCGCTGCGCCACTTCGCCAGCCGCCGCGCGCTGGATATCGAGGGCCTGGGCGACAAGCTGATCGAGCAGCTGATCGAGCACGAGCGGCTGCGCTCGCCGGCCGACATCTACAGCCTGGACGCCGCGGAGCTCGCCGAGCTCGAGCGCATGGGGGAGAAGTCTGCCGCGAACCTCATCGCCGCCATCGAGCGCAGCCGCCACACCACGCTGCCGCGTCTGCTCTACGGGCTCGGGATCCGCGAAGTGGGCGAGGCGACCGCGCTCGCGCTTGCGCGTCACTTCGGCACGCTCGAGCGGCTGATGAGCGCGGACGCGCAGACCATCCAGCAGGTGCCAGACGTCGGGCCCGTGGTCGCGGCGCACGTGGCCGCCTTCTTCGCCTCCGAGGATCACCGCAGGGTTATTAAGGCCTTACGCGACAAAGGTGTGAGCTGGCCTGAGATGACCAAGCCGGCGGCCGGCGGCGCGGGGGATTCCCTCGAGGGCAAGATCTTCGTGCTCACCGGTACGCTCGCCTCGCTCACCCGGGAGGCGGCGCAGGAGGCGCTGCAGGCACGCGGCGCGAAGGTCTCGGGCAGTGTCTCGAAGAAGACCAGCTACGTCGTCGCCGGCGCCGACGCCGGCTCGAAGCTCGCCAAGGCCGAGGCGCTCGGCGTGCCGGTGCTCGATGAGGCGGCGCTGCTGAAGCTGCTCGGCAGCTGAAGAGATGCCGGGGCGGCGGCCGCAGCGGCCACCGCCCCCAGGCCTCGCCGTTACTTGTTCGGCGGCGGGCTCGTGGGCGCTGCGCCGCCGGCAGGCGGCGCCGCCGGCGCTGGGGCAGGCGGTGCTGGGGCAGCCGGCGCAGGTGTCGCGGGACCGGCGCCCGGGGCGACCGCGGTGCCCGCGGCCTGGTCGAACTTCTCGATCTTGGCGCCGCGCATCAGCTCATCCATGTAGCTCTTGAACTTTTTCGCCTGCACGACTTGCTCGAGGCGCTGGCGCACCTGATCGAAGGTGGGCGGGGCGACATCGCGCGTCTCCACCAGCTGCACCACGTGCCAGCCGTACTGGGTGTGCACTGGCTTGTGCGTGTACTCACCGGGCTTCAGGGCCAGCACCGCCGCGGCGTACTCCGGCGGCATGCGGTCCGCGCTCATCCACGGCAGGTCGCCGCCGTTGGACTTGGAGGGATCCATGGAGGCGCTC
>Ga0335077_10012468_pt1 | contig 10630 bp, 7 predicted proteins | sample Lox_Sample_31_FD_207151 | JGI IMG/M metagenome (GOLD analysis project Ga0335077, IMG submission 207151) | Soil microbial communities from Loxahatchee National Wildlife Refuge, Florida, United States - Lox_Sample_3.1 | ecosystem: Environmental > Terrestrial > Soil > Wetlands | place: USA: Florida...
GCACGCTCTGCAGGTGGTCGTGCAGCTGCAGCAGGGTCTTGACCGCCTGCCACACTTCGTTGCCTTCCTGCTCCTGGGCGCCCGGCTTGGGAGGATGGCTGACGCTGAGGCGGAAGTCGGTGGCCACTTCATCAATCACATCGGGAGTCACGCTCGGGCTCTGGCGGGCGAAGGCGGTGATCAGGGCATTTTCGCAAAGCGTGTTGATCAGGCGGGGAATGCCGCTGGAATGACGGTACACCCGCGCCAGGGTGTCGGGCGGAAACAGGTTCACCGCCGGCGAGCTGGCCGCCGCCGCCAGCTGCAAGCGGCGCTGCACGTAACCTTCGGACTCTTCCGGACTCAGTGGCTCCAGGCGCGAGCGCAGCGCAATGCGCTGCTTCAGCTGCCGCAACTCGACCGAATCCAGCTTCTCGTCCAGCTCCGGCTGACCCACCAGCAGGATCTGCAGCAGCTTTTCCTCAGCCGTCTCCAGGTTGGTCAGCAGGCGGATCTCTTCCAGCACTTCCACTTCAAGGTGGTGGGCTTCATCCACCACGAGGACGGTGGTCTGCTTCTGGCGGTGGCGCGAGATGAGGAAGCCGCTGAGCTCGAGCAGCAGCTCGCTCTTGTTTTTGCCGGCCACATTGAGGCCGAAGTCGCCGGCAATGTACTGCAGAAATTCCACCGGGTTCAGGCGGCTGTTGAAGACGTAGGCGTAGGAAACGTCTTTGCGGTTCAGCAGCTGCAGCAGGCAGCGCACCAGCAGGGTCTTGCCCGTACCCACTTCTCCGGTGAGCACCACAAAGCCTTTCCGCCGCCGCACTCCGTAGTACAGCGCCGCCAGGGCTTCGTTATGGCGGCGGGTAGGAAACAGGAAGGAGGGATCGGGGGTGATCTCGAAGGGGTTGCGCTTCAGATTGTAGAAACTTTTGTACATGATTCTCTAGCCACGAAGATAACTGGCAATCATCCCTGCCGTGATCAGAAAACCCATGGCCCCCGCCCAGTGCCAAGCCTGACGCACGCGGCGCTCCTGGCGCAGCCGGTCGACCGCCGAGGGCAGGGGAGGAATCTCCACCGTGAGCTCGCGAGGCAGCAGCTTGCGGAACTCCTTTTCCTCATAAATGCGGTCGTCGAGCATCTCCGCCCCGGCGGTGGCGGCAACTGCGGCCACAAGTCCCAGCAGCAGGCCGAGGCAGGCCAGCTTGAAACGGTACGGCGACTCCGGCTTGCTGGGCAGGCTGGGAGGATCGGCCATGCGGAAGTGCTCGCCTTCCTGCAGCTTCTCCAGATTGGTCGCCAGCTCCGACTGGTTCTTCTTGGCCAGCAGCGAGTCGTAGTAGGCGCGCGACTGGTCGTAGTCGCGGGTGATGTCGGCCAGCTCCTGCTCGCGCACCGGAGTGCGGTTCAGGCGCGACTGGTAGTCTACAATCTGCGCCTCCAGGCCATGGATCGACTTCTGCCGGTTGGCAATCTCCAGCTGGTTGGCCTTCAGCTGGCTCTCGACTTCCATCTGCGGGGGCAAGGGTTTGCCGCCGGAGTAGTCCACGAGGCTGTCGGAGTCGGCGGGTTTCGCCCCGAGGTTGGATTTGAGCTGCGCCGCCATCTGGTCGCGCATTCTCTGGGTGCGGGCGATTTGCTCTTTCACCTTGCGCACATCGGGATGCTGGTCGGTATAACGCGAACTGAGATCGGCGAGATCGCTGCGCAGCTTGTCCAGCTCCTGGTCCAGGGTGGAGAGCGTGGCCGCACTGCCTCCCGGCCTGCGAAATTGCCCAAGCAGCGATTCCAGGTAGGTATTCTGCTGCTTGGCCCGGCCCAGCCCGTCCTGTTCCGCCTGCAGCTGGTTCTGTAGCCCGCTCAGGATCTGGATATTGCTTTGCAGCTGCCCCGGCAGGTCGCCCAGGTGCTTATCTTTGAACTCCCGCACCCGCTGCTCCTGCGCCGCCAGATTCTGGCGGGCGCTGTCGAGCTGGCTCTGCAGGAATTCGGTGGTGCTCTGCGACTGCTCCTGCCGAACTTCCAGGTTCTCGCTGATCAGGATGTTGGTCAGCTCGGTGGTGACCTGCTGCGCCACGTAGGGATTGTCGGCGGAAAAGCTGATGGTGAAGGCGGTGAGCCGTTCGCGTTCGGCGGAACGCGAGAGATCGATGTCAACGTTCTTGCGCATGCGCTCTACCACATCGTCAGGAGTGCGGCGGGCACGCTCGGAAGGATAGAGATTCAGCTTCTCGATGATGTGCAGCAGCAGGGTGCGGCTGAGAATCTGCTGCTTGATGCTCTCCAGGCGCTCTCCGAGGTCGCTGGCCACGTTGGAGATGACGTACTGCTGCGACACCGCCGGCTGTTCCACCAGAATGAGCGTGCTGGAGCGGTACATCGAGGGCAGTAACCAGCCGGCCGACCACAGCAGAAACCAGGCCCCGAAAAAGGGCAGGATCAAGAGCCAGGCGCGCCGCCGCAGAAGTTTCACGATGCGGTTCCAGTCGGGCTTTTCGCCGGGACGGTCTTCAAATTCCGCGGGCATGATCAGTCGTCAGTCTTCCGTCGTTGGTCTTCAGTCGTCGGCCGCCGTTCTTCAGTCGTTGGCGCTGGCCGCCGATCACGGGCGACGTTCACTGTCCGAGGGGGCGCGTGAAGCTCCAAGTCAGCGACACCCATCCTCGATTGTGGTTCACGTCTGCTGGGGGAGAGACGATGCCGGATTCCCGCTGGTAGTCGCGGGCGTACCCCAAGGTTAACACAAGACTGGGGCGAAGCTGTTGATCAATTGCGGCACTGGCCGCGGCGGCCTGCAGATTGGCGGCACCGCTGCTGGCCAGGGCCCCGAGGGCAGTGTTGTCGCCGTAGATGGCGCCCAGAGAGAGCGTAGTGCTGCGCGCCATACGGTGCCGCAGTCCCAGGCTGAGGCTGTTCAGTTCGACCGCGCCCAGCACGCCGCCGCCGTCGCTGACGCGCCGTGAAGCGCTCATCTGCAGGTTGTTGCGTTCTCCCTGCCAGGAAAAAATCACACCTCCCGAGGCCAGCGTCCGGCGCTGCGAAAGCGGGACACCGATGATGAACACCGGCGGCACTCCGGCAGCGGGCGAGACCACGTTGCTGTCCACTTGGGAAAATTCCGGCCCGGCAAACAGCGAGAGTGTAGCTTTGGGGCTCAGGTAGAGGGTGTCGAACACCAGAAAGCTGTGGGTGTAGGCCTGCTGCACCGCGGGATCGAAGCTCAGCCGCTGGTAGCCGTAGGTCGCTCCAATCCAGTTGCGCGGCGACAGGCGGTGGCTGTAGAAAGCGTTGGCCGCTTGTGTCTCGGTGTCCAGCAAGTCGAGTGTGTTCACCGGCACGTCGCGGAAGCTCAGGTTGTAGAAGGCGCCGCTGGCCCCGACCATGTCGCCGGGCGAAAACTGGTAGGTGATCTCCGCCGTCGCCAGATTGCTAATCTGCTTGGCCAGGGGCGTGATCACCGACTGGTTGGGCTGCTGCAGCGGGCCGCTTCCCGTGAGGGTGGGCTCCAGGATCAGCTGATCGTAAAAGTTGGTGGTGATGGAGAAATGATCGCGCAGCCGCAGGTTTACATGCGGGCTGAGGCGGTAGTCGAGTTCAGCGCCCAGATTGTGCGCATACTGGGTCTGCGGATCCAGGTGCTGGTTGGCCACGAAACCAGCCGCGTAGCTGAGGTTCCAGTGCATGCGGGCACGCGACTGATCGAGCGCGATAAACGGCATCAGGGAAAAACTGAATCCCCCGGTCGATCCGGATGTGGCGGAAAGAATGTTGTCATCATAGGTGGCACCCACGCCGACGCCGCCGCTCAGGTAATTGGTGCGCTCCAGCTCGGAACTCAGGGCAAGAGAGGTGATGGCACCGTCAATCAGCACCGGCACCGGCGCATTCTGCTCCGCCGACGGCTCCGGCTCAGAGCCGGCGGGCGAGGACGAAGACACGGGACTTTGCGGCTGCACCCCGGACGGTGCTTGCGCATCCGTATTCTGGCCGGATGCATTCTGGCCCGAGGCAGCCTGAGCCGCGGCAGGGAGCGCGCCGAGGGCAACCGCCAAGGCGAGGGCCAGAATGCGGCTGCGGTGCCACAGCCGGCTCACGGGACCACCACCGTGTCGCGCGGCTGCAGCCGAATGTTCTGCTCGATGTTCTTGCCTTTCACCACGTCCTTGTAATTGAAATGCAGGCGCGCCTGGGTGCCGTCCGGATTCTGGCGCAGCACGTAAATCGACTTTTGCTTGGCAAAGTCCTTGAACCCGCCGGCCACAGCGATGGCATCGAGCACGGTTGTGGTGTTGGTGAGCAGATAGGCCCCGGGACGGTTGACCTGCCCCAGCACGTTAAAGCGGTGACTGCGGGCTTCCTGCACGATGACGGCGACATCGGGTTCGGAGATGTAGCTCTGCAGCTTGCGGGAGATCTCTTCCTGCAGCTGGCGGGGAGTCTGTCCCGCGGCTTGCACATCCCCGATCAGGGGCAGAGAGATGCGGCCGTCGGAGCGTACCGGCAAAGAGCGCGAAACTTCCGGCTCTTTCCAGACGTTGATGGCCAGCAGATCATCGGGGCCGATGATGTAGGCACCATCGTTCGGCGACGGCGCGGAAGCCGGCGACGGGGAATTCTCCGGGGATTTGTCCGGCGAGCGGCCGGCGCCCGATCGGTCGCCGCTCTGCGCCGCGCACAGCGGCACCAGGACCAGCGCAAGGCAAGCCACCACTTTGCCGAGGCTGCCCGCCCGCTTCGCTTCCCTGCTCCATCGCCAACTGCGTCCACTGCTGCTCATGACTCCACGCCCGGTGCTTCTTTGTTCACGCCAACCTCGTTCAAGCCAACCTGGTGCAAGCTGGCCTGACGCAGGCCGTTCTTGCCGCCCAGAGCAGGCGACTCCGCAGCCGCCGACACCATTCCGGGCGGCGTCATCCGGTATTGCTGGATTTTGTACAGCAGCGTACGGTAGCTCACCTTGAGCAGGCGCGCCGCAGCCTTCCGGTTCCAGCGGGTGCGCTCCAAGGCCATGCAGATGGCGCTCCTTTCCGCTTCCCCCTTCACCGTCTCTACCAGTGAACGCAATCCGCAAGATGCTGGCACCGCCGGGCGCTCGACTGTCGCGGACGCTGCCATGCGCGGCTGCCGGGTTATTTTGTGGCCATCACCCCCGGCGCCCGCACCATCGGTGGGCGCCTTTTCCTGCCCTGCCGGGTTGATCTCCGGGCTGTCTTTCGCCAGGCTGTCGTTCTCCGCACCAGCGCTGCGGCGCCGCAATTCCCCGCACCGCAGGTCTTCATCCCCCATCACCAGGTAGCGTTTGACGAAGCTCTCCAGCTCGCGCAGATTTCCCGGCCAGGTGTAGGCCTGACAGGCTTTCACAGACTCGGCTGAGAACTGGCGTGCGGGCAGGCCGTAGTGCCGCGCCAGCTGCTTCATGAAGTGCTCCAGCAAGCGCGGAATCTCCGCCTGCCGCTGGCGCAGCGGGGGGACATGCACGGCGAAGGCGCTCAGGCGGTAGTAAAGATCGGGGCGCAGCCGCTTGCCGGCCAAAGCCTGCTCCAGGTCGGCACTGGTGGTGGCCAGGATACGCACATCGGCGGCCAAACTGCTTTCCCCTCCCAGACGGAAGAACTCCCTCTCCTGCAGAAAGTGCAGGAGCTTGGCCTGCAGGCTGAGGGGCGCCTCCACGATATCGTGCAGCAGGAGAGTACCGTTCTCGGCCCGCTCCAGCTTGCCCGCCTTGGCCTGGGCTGCACCCGGAAACGCGCCCGCTTCATAACCGAACAGGTCCCGCTCCAGAAGATCACCGTTCAAGGCGGCGCAGTGAACCTGACAAAAACCGTTGCCCGAGCGCGCCGACCGTTTGTGGATGAGCCGGGCGGTGGTTTCCTTTCCGCTGCCGCTCTCCCCGGAAATCAGCACCGGAACATCCACTTGCGACAGCCGCTCGGCTTGCGCCAGCAGCTTGTACGTGGGCGGGCAGGACGCCAGAAAAAACATGCCCCCGGCGAGCGGTTCCAGGAATTCGTCTGCTGGAGGCAAACTCTCCGAGCGCCGAGCAGGTAGCTCTTCTTCCCTGCCCTGGCGCGGGTTGTTTGCGGGACTGGTTTGCGGGGGCCCCTCCGGGGTGGCTTCGCGCGTGATTTCACGATCGACCAGGGCGGCGAGTTGTACGGCATCGAGCGGTTTCAACAGATACGGGTGTTCCCCCAGCAATGCGGCTTCCAGCCGCTTCGGCTGGTCCTCCGCCTGGGCCAGCAAAACCACGGAAAGGTCAGCGCGCAGGCGGCGCAGCCAGCGCAGGGTGTGGAGGGCGTCGCTGTCCCGGGCTCCCAGATCGAGGAGCACCACATCCGGAGGTGCCGCCTGCACACACTCCAATGCTTCGCAGCCGCTGCCCACAATCTCCAACTTCCACCCCTGGCCGTCGGCCACCGACCACAGGGGTCCGACAGAAGCCGGCTGGCGGCTCACCACCAGCAAACGAATGGCTTCGGATTCCGAGATGGTCCTTGGCGGCTTGGCTGTTTCAGGCATGCGAGGATGCGGGGTTTTATTGCAGGCGGCGACGCGGTCTACAACAGGTCAGCAAAGAACTGAATCCTGCGTCAGGGGGCCCCAGCTGGGGAAAAATTGGGCACAGCTTCGCCCTCTGAGTCACATTCACAGATTTCCCCACATCGGAAGCATTGATGTTCGGGCTGTTCGGGCGAGGGGGAGGAAAAAGTGGCGACTTTTTGCCCGCGCTGACTATTTGAGCGTACTCCCGGTTGCAAGGCCTTGCAAGAGGTAGCGCCGCTTACGAAGGTTTTCCCCTAAATGTATAGGGTACATTGGTTTATCTGATAAGCCATAATGTACTAGAGTAATTAGTCTCTATTTGCGCGCGATCAAATGGGGTGGAGATGACGGACAGACATTTTCATCATAACGGGTTGGTTAACTGCAAGCGATTCCGTGCAAATGAATCATTCAAAGTCTGTTGGCCGTATTTACTTCAACTGCAATGTGAGGGGTGTCTACCATCGCCATAGTGCATAAGTAATTAATTTCATCGACCTCGGTGGCTTGAACTATGCAGCGCCTTTCAACCTGGCAACCGTTTGCCGTCGATCGTTCCTCTAAGTGTGCTAAGGTAGCGCGAATCCGGCACATACGACAGCACGCAAGCTCTTCATCCTCCCTTCGTGCCAGGAGGGAGAGAGCCTGGCAAGGTACGGACTCTCATCCCCTAAAGGGCGTAGTCCCGGAGTCGTGACAACTCGCAGGGGTTCAGAAGGAACCATGAGATTCGCGCACAACTCCGGCGAAGAGGTCATTCGTGTTCTGGTTGCGGACAACACCCGCATTCACACGCAACTTCTGGCGGATGCCCTGCGCCGCGACCGGCGGCTGGAAGTCGTGGGCTCGGTGTCTCACGGGCGCGATCTTCTCGGTGCGGCCGCCAGCCAGAAGATGGACGTCGGAGTGATCAGTTCCCATCTGGACGAAGAGCCACGGCGGGGCATCGAGATTCTGCGCGAACTTCGCGGCCAGCAGCCGGAAGCCCGCTTCATCATTCTTCTCGACTCCTCCAAGCGAGAACTTGTACTGGAGGCCTTTCGCGCTGGAGCGCGAGGTTTGTTCAGCCGACACCACTCGCTGGAGATCTTGTGCAAGTGCGTGCGCCGGGTTTACGAAGGCCAGGTGTGGGCCAGCAGCGAGCAGGTGACCTTTGCGGTAGAGGCCCTGGCCGCGACACCAGCAGTTCGGACTGCGACTGGAGGCCTGCAGGTACTCTCCAAGCGCGAGTTGGATGTAGTGCATGGCATCGTGGAGGGCCTCACGAACCGGGAGATCGCAACACGCCTCAACCTCAGCCAGCACACTATCAAGAATTACCTGTTTCGGGTGTTTGACAAGCTGGGAGTGTCAAGCCGGCTGGAGCTGATGTCGGTCGCACTAGTGCAGTCACCGATGGCCAACGCGCGGGAGAGCAGTTCTGCCGACGCGGAACGCCCCGGAGTAAGTTCCTTTGCCGAATGCAAGCAGGCGGCTGAGCAGGGCGTTTCCACCGCCCAGGCGGCGCTGGCAGAAATGTATCAGTTGGGGGAAGGCACGAGTCAAGATCCAGTTTCCGCATATGCCTGGTATTTGTTGTCTGAACAAACGAACCTCGAGATGAACAAAGAAGTGGCGGCAGCCAGGCAACAGCTTGCGGAAACACTCACTGCCGAGCAGATCCTCGAAGCCCAGAACAAGGCAGCTGAGCTTTCCCAAACCCGCAGACAAACCTCCGCCAAGAAAAGCATGGGAGCGGCGATCGGGCCAAGCCGCTAAGCGCGGGCCGTCACCGTCCCACCCACTTCTGGCTTACTCCTGCCGCATCAGCGCTGCTTTTGATCCACCGCTGGCTGCCGCAGAGTAATCAAAGTGATTTCGGGAGGGCAGTTCCAGCGCGCCGGCACGCGCACCGTACCAAGGCCCACGTTGGTGTAGAGCGTGAGATCGCCGATGTGATACATGCCGCGAGGAAACTTCCGCGCAAGTGGCGGCAGCCAGGGCGCGCCGATGAAGGGCACGCGGACCTGGCCGCCATGAGAGTGCCCGGAGAGTTGCAAATCCACGGGAGTCTGCGCCGTTTCCAGCGCGAAATCGGGCTCGTGCGCCAGCAGCACCACTGCTTCGTCCCGGGGAACGCCGCGCAGGGTCTTCTTCAAGTCGGCGACACCTTCGAGTACGTCGTCCACTCCCGCCAGCCAGAGTCGTGCTCCATCCTGCGGCAGTTCCACGGCACGGTTTCTCAAGACTTCGATGCCATGGGCGCGCAGGGCCGCGACGATTCTCGCCACGTCCGACGCGCCGTCGTGATTTCCGAGAACTGCGAAAACTCCCAGGCGGGCACGCAACCCGGCCAAGAGCGCGGCACAGGGCTCGGCAGCGGCAGCGGCGTGACGCGCCTGTGAATCGCTGCCGAATGCGGGCACAGTAACGAAGTCCCCGGTCAGGACGATTAAGTCGGGATTGAGGCCGGGCACGACCTGGAGGGCGTGCTTCAGGGGAACGATGGAAAAGTATGGATCGTAGTGGAAATCGCTGAGCTGCACGATGCGTGCTCCTGCCCAGGAAGGGGGCAGCCGGACAAGCGGAATTTCGACCTGCACTACGCGCGGCCGGTTGGGTTCCCAGGCGAAAGCATCCCCACCCACAGCCAGAGCGCCACCGGCGGCTGCGACTGCTCCCGCTCGCAGGAAAGTGCGTCTAGTAGAGGATGGCAAGTGAGCTTTCTTGCTTCTGCGGCGTGAGCGACAGACAGCGTGACAATTCAGCGAGGACAAACAAACTCAGCAGCATTTTACCAAAGTGAGCCGGAGGGCCTTCATTCGGTAGGGAAGAAAATCCAGAAGCCGATGCTGATCCAGAGTAACGCTGGCATCGCCGCAAGCTTTGAGTGCCAGGGGACGCCGGCGCCGGTTGCATTCCCCAATAATTACGCTACAAGGCCGCGACGCCTCGATCCTGATTGCGTATGCGGATAGCTTCTTCGACTTTGTAGAGAAAGATTTTTCCGTCGCCGATTTTTCCTGTGGCGGCCGACTTCAACACCGCCGCCACCGCCTCCTCCACGCGCGCGTCATCGAGCACCATTTCGACCTTGATTTTGGGCAGGAGATCCACGGTGTACTCCCGGCCGCGATAGTGCTCGGTATGGCCCTTCTGGCGGCCGTGGCCGCGCACCTCTGAAACGGTTAAGCCTTCGATTCCGATGTCCTGGAGTGCTTCCTTCACCGCATCCAGCCGTGCGGGTTGGATGATGGCTTCAATTTTGGTCATGGTTTGCCTCGCACGTATAGCTTGCCAGGATGAATGTACGACATGCTAAGTGTGACGTGCCACAAAGAGGAGCAGCCCAAAAACGACGAGGGGCACGAGCGCCAGCAGGATATAGAACAGAACTCTTCTCAGCAAGGGGGAGCGCCGCTGGCGCCAATTGTGCAGTTCGGGGCGCTCGCTGATGCCCACCTGGTCCTGGTGGGCCAGGTCCCAGGCAAACTCGCGGGCATGGGCATAGCGGTTCTTGGGATCACGCTCCAGAGCGCGATAGATGATTTCCTGTAGCTGTGGTGTGATGGTGGGATCCACTTCCCGCGGCGGAACAGGGTTGTTCAGCAGCCGGTCGTTCATGATGGCGAAGCCGTTTGGTCCGCTGAACGGCACTTTACCGGTGAGCATTTCGTAAAGCATTACTCCCAAGGCGTAGATGTCGCTGCGACCGTCGCCGCGTTTGCCCTTGACCTGCTCGGGAGAGATGTAATCGGGCGTGCCCATGACCTGGGAGAGCTTGGCAAAGGTCAGGCGGCGCGCTCCGCTCTGGCCGGCGATGCCGAAGTCGATCAGCTTCACGTGATCGGCATCATCGACCATGATGTTTTCCGGTTTCATGTCGCGGTGCACCACGCCGTGTGTGTGGATGTAATCCAACGCATCACAGATGCCGATGGTGATCTTCACTGCCCGTTCCACGGGCAGCTTTTTCTCCTTGTTGAGGATCTCCCGCAGCAGGCGCCCCTCAGCCCATTCCATCACCATGTAGACCTGGCTGTGGTCGCCGTTGGGATAGACCTTCATGACGCCGGGATGGTCCATGTTCTGCCCGATATCGGCTTCGCGGTGAAAGCGATCGAAG
>Ga0335077_10012469_pt1 | contig 10629 bp, 8 predicted proteins | sample Lox_Sample_31_FD_207151 | JGI IMG/M metagenome (GOLD analysis project Ga0335077, IMG submission 207151) | Soil microbial communities from Loxahatchee National Wildlife Refuge, Florida, United States - Lox_Sample_3.1 | ecosystem: Environmental > Terrestrial > Soil > Wetlands | place: USA: Florida...
GAGGCGCGCCGGGCCGGCCCGCTTATCGCTTCACTCCCAACTCGCCGTACAGCTGCTCGATCAGGCCGCGCAGCTCGGCCACCTCGTCGCGCAAGCGCGCGAGGTTGGCTTTGAGCGCCGCGACCTCTCCCGTCGTCACCTCCTCCGGCTCCGCCGGCCCGTGGGTCGCTTGGTCGGCCTCTACTGGACCGCTCAGCAGCTGTGCCCAGCGATGCTCGCGCGAGCCGGGCTGCTTGGGTAGTTTCACGACCAGGGCACCGACAGGCCGCGCGGCCATGTCCTCCAGGAACGCTTCCACGGACGAGATGTCGGCGAAGCGATACATCCGATCGCAGCCCGTCCGCAGCTCGCCCGGGGTCTGCGGCCCACGCAGCATCAGCGCCGCAAGCAGTGCCGTCATCTGCTGCCCCACGTCGAGCACTTTGGGCAGGTTGTGAGCGTAGCGCATCACGCGGCCCGAGGCGCCGTAGCTGTCGATCACAAGGCTCTGGCGCTTCAGGGCATCCAGCGCCATCTGTACCTCTTCCTCGCTGACATGCATCACCGGGTTGCGATTGGACTTCTGGCTGCAGCCGGCGACCAGCGCGTTGAGCGTGAGCGGGTAGTAGTCCGGCGTGGTGAGCTGCTTCTCTACCAGGACCCCGAGTACGCGCGTTTCCAGGGGCGATAGCACGGTCAGCGCGGAACGGTTCATCGTTGCAGCAGGCTTCAGTAGATCGCCTGGTCGCGATTGACTGCTTTGTCCAGACCCTTGACGCTGTCCAGCCCGCGTGCGTTCTTGAGAATCGTGGCAGAGAGGTCGGCCTCGGTGAGGTCTGCCCCGGTGAGCTCCGCGCCGGTGAGGTCGGCCCCCGACAAGTCGACGCGGAACAGATTGGCGCCGCTCAGATTGGCGCCCTTCAAGTTCGCAAAGCGCAGCAGCGACCGGTTGAGATCGGCGCCGGAGAAATCGGCGCCGGACAGGTCCGCTCCGGTGAGATTGGTGCGCATCTGCCCCATGCCCTGGTTCTTGATGTTCACGCCGACGCGCGCGTTGGACAGGTTCGCGCCCGAGAGATTGGCGCCGTCGAGCTCGGCGATGATCCGCGCGCCGGACAGGTTCGCGCGTGCGAAGGTCGGACGCTGCTTGACTTCACCGCCCACGATGACCACGGACATCAGCATCGCGTTGGATAGATCGGCGCCGGTAAAGTCGGTTCCCATCAGCCAGGCGCCGTTGAGGTTGGCCTTGGACAGATCGGCTCCCGAGAGATTGGCCAGCACCAGCTTGGTCCCGAACAAGCTGGCCCCGGAAAGATTGGCCTGCTTGAAGTCGATTCGGCTGAGGTCCAGATCGGACAGGTCCCTTCCGGCGAGCTGCGCGGGGGCACCTCGATGCGAGGAGGCGAGCGCCGCTTGAACCTGCTCGGTGGTCAGGTCCGCAGCCCTGGGAGCGGCGGTCACCAGCAGAAGTGCGCCAAACCACAGTGTGCGTCGACAGAACATGACATTCTCAAGCCAGTGTGCGAGACACGAGCCGGAAACCGAAGTAGGCTGCGCCCACGGTCCCGGCGATGAACGCCGCGACGCCGAGGATCTCCCAGGCAAACAGGCGCTGGTGCAGGCTGCGCTGCGAACGCGCCGAAATGACGAAGGCTCGCCCATCCTCCGGGGACTTGATCAGATTCACCGCCTGGTATCGGGCGACCGCGGCCTGTTCCTCCGCTCGCGCCGCCTGCAGCGCCTGCACGCGCATCTTCCAGTCCTCCCGAGCGTCGATGCGGCCGTCATGGTCCGCATCGAAGCGCGCCAGCAACGCCCTCGGATCCTCGCGCCATTGCAGCAGCTTGTTGGCCACCGCCGCTTCGAGATCGAAGCTGGGCTCGCTCGAAGTGAACTCGCCTAGGACACCGAGCCGGTCGCCGGCGTAGATCCGATCCTCCGCGTACGTCTGGTCCCCGGCCTGCCAAGTATAGCGGTGGGCGGCTTCGACCAGGGCGTGATAGGGAAGTACGACTGCGGTGCCGCTCTCGTCCCGGATTCCGAACGGCTCCTGCGTTCCATCGGCGGCCGCATCGAGCGCTGTCCCGCTCACGCTGCGATACCACAGGCAAGGCACGCCGTCGCGCGCAAAGAGCTCCCTGATCCCGTCGAGCTTGAACGCCACCCCGGACAGCTCGACGTAACCCTGAGCCGCGCTCGCGATGCGGCTCTTCGGCGTGTCCTCGACGCTGCGCCGGCGCGAGAAGCCGTAGTAGAACCAGTACCAGCCCCCGCAGGCGAGTGCGCTCGACCAAGCGGCGCCGATGGCGAGCTGCGCCCAGGCCAGCCGCTCGCCGGCCAGCAGCGCGCTACCCACGAGCGCGAAAACCCCGATGCCGGACACCCCCAGTATCCAGGCCCAGGCAAAGCGCGGATCCGAGCGGGGCGAAACATCTTCCAGAGGCATGTGTTTGGAGTATACGCGCCGCGGACGGTTGAAGGAGGCGGACCGTCTGGACGTCCAACCAGTATCCCGGAGGTCACGCCGCCATTGTCTGCCTGCAATGCGAATGGCTCGTGCCCCCGGCGAGACGGCTGCACGCGCAGGGCGGGCGCAGACGCGCACGTGCCCACCGCTCCGACCCGGCAGGCCACCTTGCATGGATCTTGCGATCGGAGCTCGGGCGCACGCGGCCGAAGTCGTCGCGGCGGGAGCGGCAGGACGAGACGAGTGAGGTTCGAATTGAATTCGATGCGAGCTGCGGCAGCGCGACTGCCGCGTTGCGACAGCCCGGAGAAGGATGGCCGGTGGCGCCGTTCGGTGCGCGGGCCGGGAGCCGGGTTCGGGACGAAGGGGACGGCGATGGGCGCCGCGTTCGCCGTGCTCTTTCTGCTGTCCACGTGTGCTGCCGCCGACCCTGCATCCGAACCCGCGTACAGCGACCCGGTGAAGCGGGTCGCGAGCATCCTGGAGCAGATCAAGGCCCGCTACGCTCGCCCGATCGACGATCAGAAGTTGGTCGCCGATGCCGTCGCCGGTGTGTTGAAAGGCCTCGACCCTTATTCGGTTTATCTGGACGCCGAGGCCTTTCGTCAGCAGCAGCTCGAAACCCGCGGCGAATACGGTGGCCTGGGCATCGAAGGCGAACTGCAGGGCAGCGCCATCGAAGTGATCTACGTGCTCGAGGAAACCCCGGCGGCTCGCGCTGGACTGCGGCCTGGCGACCGTATCGTCAAAGTCGGCGACGCGAGCCTCGAGGGGCTCACTCTCGAGCAGGTCATCGCGCGGGTGCGCGGTGAGCCGGGCACGCAAATCACGCTGGCGGTATTGCGCGAGGGAGACGTGGAGCCGCGGACGATCGCGCTGACGCGCGACGCGATCGTGGGCCGCAGCGTCGAGTCCAGCGTGATCGAGCCCGGGTACGCGTATATGCGCGTAACGCGGTTCCAGGTGCGCACAGGCGAGATGATGGCAAAGGAGATCGAGCGCCTGCTCGAGTCGGACGGAGGGAGGATAGCGGGCATCGTACTCGACCTTCGGGACAATCCGGGTGGACTGGTCCGCGCCGCCGTTGGCGTGTCGTCCGCGTTTTTGGCGCCGGATGCGCCGGTCGTCTCAGCCGAAGGCGCCGGCAAGGATTCCGAGCTGCGCCTGTATGCGAGAAGCAGCGACTATCTCCGCAACAACGGTGGAGACTATCTGCAGGCGCTTCCCCCCGCGGTGAAGACACTGCCCATGGTCGTGCTCGTGAACGGCGGGTCGGCCTCCGCTGCAGAAATCGTCGCCGGCGCGCTGCAGGACAACAAGCGCGCGACGATCGTGGGAACGCGGACCTTCGGCAAGGGCTCGATTCAGACGGTGATACCGCTGGGCAACGGCACCGGGATGAAGCTCACCACCGCGTATTACCGCACGCCGAGCGGGCGGTTGATACAGGGCAAGGGCGTGGTACCGGATGTCGTCGTCGAGCTTCAGCCGGCGGCGCCGTCCGAGGGGATCGCGGCGCTACATTCGGTCGCCGTCGAGCGTCAGACACCCGAGCCTCCTGCCGCATCGGCTAGCGCCGTCTGCACACCTCGCAACGACGACGCCTCCGCCGCCCTGCGAAATGACGGCCACGTCGCGAAAGCCCCGCCGCTCGGGCCTTCCGGCGGCGACTGCCAGCTCGAGCGCGCATTGCGCCTGCTGCAGCGTCTGACTTCGATCAGTCGAAGCTGATCTGCCTGGCCTCGCCGGAGCGCGTGGATATCGCATCGCGCCGCTCCGGCTGTCGTAGCCCCCCGACGAAAAAGCCGTTCGAACGCGTGCGTGCGCGTCGCGTGCCGAGCTTGCCTCAACGACTACGCTTCGCAATATCAGCCGGTTAGACGCCACTTGTTCGCTCCATAGCGAGGTCGGCACGCGAAATGCGATGCCCTGACCAAGTCCGGAATCGATCGATGCGGGTCGCCCGGTGTGGGCCGCGGCTGGGGCGTACGGATCGAGCCGGTGGAGTTCCTCTCGAAGCGAGTGGACGGTCGCGGCGGGCAGCATCACCATCAACAGGAAAGGAGACGCTATGAATAAGCTGATCGGTACGTTGACGGCCGGGGTGCTGGCCTTGGCTGTGAGCGAGTTTGCCTACGCGGCGGACGAGCCTCAGCCCGGGACCCAGGGCCAACCCAGAGCCGAACAGAACCAGCCGGGGCAGCCAGGCGACAGCGCGAAGCGCGAGCAGGAATATCAGACCGCGCTGAAGCGGTGCGAGTCGTTGGGCGCACCGGACAAGCAGAAGTGCATCGATGCGGCCAAGAAGAAATACGGCGAGATGTAAGCGGTCAACAGGAGCGGGGCTGCACTAGGGCGGGCCCTGCTCCCACCGCAGCACGGGTCCGGGCCTCGCTCGCAGACCTATGAGCGCGGATACTTCATTCGCTTTTCGAGCAAATCTTGTGGCGTAGGGGGAATGCGCGCCCGCATGTTCGGGGGCAAGTCGTTCTTACCGGCCCCTGAAGCCGTCCCGCCGGCAGGCCCGGCCCCGGGCGAGCCGCTGCTAGCCCCGCCTCCGGGTCCCGCTCCACCCCCGGTTCCACCCATCGCCAACCCAACCGATGGGTCGGCCGCCAGAAGCAACAAGGCAAGTAAAGTCAAAATGACGCGAGCCATGATCGTTCCGTCGAATCAACGCCCAGTCTATTCCCCGAACGCGGGCGGGGGTTCAACCCGGTAGAGCGCCTTATCCGTTGCGACCAGGCCTGACCCGGGGTCACAGGCGCGGGAGCCGTTGCAAAGGCACATGCGGCCGCGTTGCCGTCAAGCGCTGTTCATCTTCGCCCACCGGGCGATTTCTGCGTGCGTTGCGAACCACACGCCCGGCTTCGAGCGCGCATGCCGGATGATCTCCTCGAGGATCCAGATGCGCGAGCGATAGCCGATCACGTGCGGGTGCATCGTGAGCTGGAAGACGCCCCCTTCCTCGTGGGCCGCGTCGAACTCGCGCCGGAAGATGTCGAACACATCCGCCGGTGGCGTATAAGGCCGATGCGAGGCGAAGCGATTCATCCAGAAGTAGACGGCGTCGTCGCGCACCCACTCGACCGGAAGCTCTACGACGCCGGTGGGCTCCTCGTCCAGCAGCAACTCGTAGCAATCCTCGTCCGCGAACAGCGACGAATCGTAAGCGAGGCCCATCTCGCGCGCGATCTCGAGCGTGTGCGGGCTGAAGTCCCACGACGGTGTACGCATCCCCAGGGGACGTACGCCGGTGGTCTTCTCGAGGACCTCGGCCGAGCGCAGCATCAGGTCGCGCTCCGCGGCGTACGGCAGCGTCGAGTTCAGCTCGTGGATCCAACCGTGGATGCCGATCTCGTGTCCCTGCGCGACCACCTGCCGCTGCTCCTCGGGGTACAGCAGCGCGGTCACGGCGGGGACGTAGAAGCTCGCCTGGATGCCGTATCGGTCCAGCACCTTCAGGATGCGCGGGACGCCCACGCGATGGCCGTACTGGCCCCAGCTCAGCCGCCCGATGGACTTGCCCCCGTCGCGCAACTCGTTCGTTTCATGGTCCGAGTCGAAGGACAGGGCGACGGCACAGCGCGCGCCGTCTTTCCAGGCGCGCGGTCTGAGACTACGGCCGGCACGTACCCGCGCGACGATCCGGCGCCATTGTTCCTCCGGCCATTGCCACGGTTCAGGCTGGGCTTGGCTGTCCATTACTTTCCTCCAGGCGCTATGGCACTGCGCGACGCCGGCTGCCCCGCTTGCGCGCAGCCCAGGAACGACGGCATAGTAACTGTTTCGGGGGAAGACACAGGAGATGGCCATGACAGTGCAAGCGCACGCCGAGGCGGAAAGAGTCGAGTCCGGGACCTCTTATGCCCGCCGGGCCCGCTACCTCACCTCGGAGAATCCCTTCACCTTCGAATGGCCGCCGGTGCCGGTGCGGCAGTTCCTGGCCGAGCGCGATCGGGCATTCGATCCCTCGACGCCGAGCGGCGAGATCGTGCTCGACGCCTCCGGCGAGCTGGGAACGCGCTATCCGGCCACCACGCCCACGCTGCTGGTCCGCTACGTAAAGATTCGCGCCGGCGAGCGGATTCGCACCGCTTTCGCAGCATCCGGCGAGATCTACTACGCGATGACGGGCGAGGGAGAGAGCCGCAACGGGACCGACTCCATCGAGTGGGGTGCCGGCGACGTGTACTCGTTCCCGGGCGGGGGCGAGACGGTCCACCGTGCGGGCCGCACCGACTGCCTGCTGTTCGTTGCGACCAACGAACCTCTGCTCGGCTTCGAGCGGCTGCGTCCCCCGGCGCCGGGCCAGGCGGCAGCGGAGACGGTGCACTGGCCGGCCGAAGAGATCGAGCGCCGGTTCGAAGCGGTGTGGCAGCGCCCGACCTCCGACAAGGCCACGGGCCGCTCCGTGATGTTCTCCACGTTGGCGCTGGCCCCGAGCTACATGACCATTCCCACCATCAACGCGGCCATCAACACGCTGGACCCGGGAGGCGACCAGCGCCCGCACCGCCACAACGGCGTGGCCATCACGCTCGCCATTCAGGGCGATGGCATCTACTCCATGATCGACGGCCAGCGCGTCGACTGGTCGACCGGCGCGGCGCAAATTACGCCAGCCACCACGCTGCATTCACATCACAACCGCGGAGCCAAGCGGATGCGCTCGTTGGTGATCCAGGACGAGGGCCTGCACCACTACACGCGCACGCCCGGGTTCAGCTTCGACTGATAGGCCCTCGACTGCCGCTCTTCCACGGTAGCCCGGATGCAGCGTAGCGGAATCCGGGACCTTCCTGGATTGCGCTTCGCTTCATCCCGGCTACCGGATTTGGCCCGGCAACACTCTCTCAGTGGGAGTCGGAGCTGGCGCGCCGCAGCATCGCTGGCCCGTGCACCATTGACATGCATGGACCTCTGCACCTGTGCAGTAACGGTGCGCGCTTGATCAGGCCCGGCGTCCCGCGCCGCGGCGCTTGAACGCCAGGAAAATCGGGAACGCCCCACATCTTCCGAGGCTTGCGTGGCACCCGAGCTGGGTTCGAGCCGTACCTGCTCGGCCTGCACGGTTCTTGCCGCAGTCCGTGGCATCGGTCTGCCGCGGCTACGAACAAGAGGAACACGATGGACGCGCTTGTTGCGGGCGCACCCAGTGCGGTATCCCAAGACCACGAGCGCACGGCCTTCAGCAAGGAGGCGCTCAAGCGCGCCTTCCTCGACAAGCTTTTCTACATGCAGGGCAAATTCCCCGCCCTGGCCACCAAGCGCGACTACTACCTCGCACTGGCCTACGTTGTGCGCGATCGCCTGCTGCAGCGCTGGGTCAGCACCGCCGCGGCCTACACCAAGCAGCGCTCACGGACCGTAGCCTACTTGTCGGCTGAGTTCCTGATGGGTCCGCAGCTGGGCAACAACCTCGTCAACCTCGGCATCTACGCTCAGGTGAAGCAGGCCGTCGCAGAGCTGGGGCTGGATTTCGACGAGCTCCAGCAGCAAGAAGAGGAGCCGGGGCTGGGCAACGGCGGGCTCGGGCGGCTGGCCGCGTGCTTTCTCGATTCCATGGCCACGCTGCAGATCCCCACGATGGGCTACGGCATCCGCTACGAGTTCGGCATCTTCGAGCAGGAGATCGTCGACGGCTGGCAGATCGAGCGCACCGACAAGTGGTTGCGCTTCGGCACCCCCTGGGATGTCCCGCGCCCGGAGTGGGCCGTGGAGGTGAAACTGGGCGGCCGCACCGAGGGCTGGACCGACGAGCACGGGCGCTACCGCGTGCGCTGGCTCCCGGAACGCGTGGTCATCGGTGTCCCCTACGACACGCCGATCCTCGGCTACCACAACAACACCGCGAACACGCTGCGGCTGTGGCGTGCCGAAGCGCCGGAGTCCTTCGACTTCGCCGTGTTCAACCGCGGCGACTACTACGGGGCGGTGAACAAGAAGGTCGTCTCGGAGAACCTCACCAAGGTTCTCTACCCCAACGACGAGGCCATCCAGGGCAAGGAGCTGCGGCTCGAGCAGCAGTTCTTCTTCGTCTCTTGCTCGCTGCAGGACATGCTGCGCATCATGCGTGGCCAGAAGATCCCGCTCGAGCGTTTTCACGAAAAGTTCGCCGTGCAGCTCAACGACACCCATCCCGCCATTGCCGTCGCTGAGCTGATGCGCCTGCTGGTGGACGAGCACGCCATGGCCTGGGATGGGGCCTGGGAGATCGCGCAGCGCACCTTCGGCTACACCAACCACACGCTGCTGCCCGAGGCGCTGGAGCGCTGGCCTCTGGCCATGTTCGCGAAGCTGCTGCCGCGGCACCTGGAGATCGTACACGAGATCAACGCCCGGTTTCTCGACGTGGCGCGCATCCGCTTCTGGGGCGATGACGAACGCATCGCGCGACTGTCGCTGATCGATGAAGGCGGCGAGCGCTATGTGCGCATGGCCCACCTCGCGTGCGTCGGCAGCCACGCCATCAACGGCGTGGCGGAGTTGCACTCGGAGCTGCTGAAGCGCGATGTGCTGGAGGACTTCCACGCGCTGTGGCCCGAGAAGTTCGGCAACAAGACCAACGGAGTCACGCCGCGGCGCTGGGTGGCGCTGAGCAATCCCAGGCTGGCCGGTCTGATCACCGAGGCCATCGGCGAGGGCTGGGTCATCGACCTCGACCAGCTCGCCCGCCTCGAGCCGCTGGCGCAGGACGCCGGCTTGCGCGAGCGCTGGCGCCGGGTCAAGCGAGCGAACAAGGCCGAGTTCGCGGCCTTCGTTAGGCAACGCGCCGGGGTCGCGGTGGACCCCGAGTCGCTGTTCGACGTTCAGGTCAAGCGCATCCATGAGTACAAGCGGCAGCATTTGAACATCCTGCAGGTGATCGCCCAGTACGTCCGGCTGAAATCTAACGCGGACCGGAACGGACCGCCGCGCACCTATGTCTTCGGCGGCAAGGCGGCTCCGGGCTATCACATGGCCAAGCTCATCATCCGGCTCGTCAACGCGGTAGGCGAAACGCTGGAGCGCGACCCCGCGTCGCGCGACGTCCTGCGGGTGGTGTTCCTCCCGAACTACAACGTGAGCAGCGGGCAGCGCGTCTACCCGGCGGCGGACCTCTCGGAGCAGATCTCGACCGCCGGCAAGGAAGCCTCAGGCACGGGCAACATGAAGTTTTCCCTCAACGGGGCGCTCACCATCGGGACGCTGGACGGGGCCAACATCGAAATCCGCGACGAAGTGGGCGCGGAGAACTTCTTCTTGTTCGGACTCACCGCCGAAGCAGTTGCGGCGCTCAAATCGAAGGGCTATCGCCCGATGGACTACTATGTCGCCGACCCGCTGCTGCGCGAGGTGATCGATCTGATCGGCTCCGGGTTCTTCTCGCGCGGCGACAGCACCTTGTTCCGCCCGCTGGTGGACAACCTGCTGCTCAGCGACCCCTACCTGGTGCTGGCCGATTTTCGCGCCTACGCGCAGTGCCAGGGGCAGGTGGGCGAAGCGTACGGCGATCCCGAGCGCTGGACCCGCATGTCGATCCTCAACACGGCGCGCTGCGGCAAGTTCTCCTCGGATCGCACCATCCGCGAGTACTGCCGCGACATCTGGCACGTCGAGCCCGTGCCCATCCGGCTGCTGTCCGGCGACGAGGTCAAGGCCGGGTTCCTGCAATAAGCTTGCCGCGTCCTCAGCGTTTCCCGCGCTTAAGCTCCTCTCGCAGCGCCTCGAGCGCCGTGGACCGATGGCCTTGGCGCCAGATGAGCAGCGTTCTGGCTTTCGAGACGCTCGCCGGCAGCGGATAGGCGGCGACCTCGTTTTCCACCGCGATCGCGCCGATGACGGAGCGCGGGACGATGGCGATGCCGGCGCCCGCGGCAACGCACGCCACGATGGCGTGGTACGAGCTGAACTCCATCACGCGCTCCGGAACCACGCCGCCCCGAGCCAGCCAGTCCTCCAGGCGTCGGCGATATGCACATCCGGTGGTGAATGCGATGAGCGTCTTGCGGCCGATATCGGCTGGCGTCTTGATCTTCGGTAAGCTCGCGGGTGCGATCAGGACGAGGCGCTCGTCGAATGCCGGCTGCCAATCGAGATTCTTCGCGGCGAACGGCTCGGCAACGAAAGCCGCCTCGACCTCGTAATTGAGCACCTTGGCTATCAGGGAAGCCGTCGTCCCGGTAACGAGCTCGATC
>Ga0335077_10012473_pt1 | contig 10628 bp, 8 predicted proteins | sample Lox_Sample_31_FD_207151 | JGI IMG/M metagenome (GOLD analysis project Ga0335077, IMG submission 207151) | Soil microbial communities from Loxahatchee National Wildlife Refuge, Florida, United States - Lox_Sample_3.1 | ecosystem: Environmental > Terrestrial > Soil > Wetlands | place: USA: Florida...
CGCCTCACGGCGGCGCGACGAGCACGACACGCCGCGCGAGTGACGGCGCGTCGCGTCGGTGCGATTGTCGCCAACACGCGCAGCGAACCCGCCGAGGCGACAGCGGGCGATTTGCTCAGCGGGGCGAGCCGTTGCGATCGAGCTGTCTCCTCGCGACATCTCTCCTCCCTTGCGGCCAACCGATCCGCAGAGACGGCGCTTACACGCGCCAGATGAAGCCCAGGCTAACGGGTGGGTCCGCCGCTGTCGCGACCGTTGCGCTCGAGCTCCAGACCGGCGGTTACCACGCGGGTGACTCCGGTGACGTTACCCGCAACCCTGCGGGCCTCGTAGATCGCATCCGTGGTCCATACATAACCACTCAAGCTGGCCACGCCGTCATTGACCCTCACGTCGACGTGACGGTAGTAATACTTCGGATCGGCATTTAGCGCCCTGTAGATTTCGTTGGCGAGCGCCTCATCGGCTTCACGTTGCGCAGCCATGACCGCCGGATCGGCGCCGGCCGGCGTCGCGGATCGCGGCGGAGTGGCCGCGCAGGATGCCGTAAGCGCGACCGCGATCACTGCCATTAGCGATGCGGGTGCAGACGTGGGCCTCACAATCGGCCTCCGTCCGCCGCACCGCTTGAGGCTTCACCGGGCATGGCCGTTAATTTGACCCCGTGCCGTCACCGCCGCCTCGATTGCCCTGGCGCTCGAGTTCCATCTGGTCGCGCACGCCAGTGACGCCAGGCACGTCGCGAGTGATCTGCTGCGCATGATACAGCGCATCCGTCGTCCAGACGTAGCCGCTGAGCAGCGCCACCCCGTCATCGACGCTCACCTCGACATCACGAAAGTAATAGATCGGATTGGCCTCGAGCGCCGCATAAATCCGCTCGGTGGTGGCGGCGTCGGCGCGTTCCTGCTCCAGGGACTTCGGAGGAGCGCTCGAGCAGGCGGCCGCCAGCACGAGGCTGGCGACGAGGGCGGCAGATGCACCGCCAGTTGGGGCGCCGGCCATAGCAACCTCCTCGGCGCGGGCCTGAACGTGGAACCTACTCTTTGAGACCGGCGCGAGCGTCGTCCGTTCCTTCGCTCACATTCTGCAGGGTTTTGTAACACCGGAGCCCATGAGCAACCATTCCCGGGCTGCGCTCACGCTGCGGACGCCTCAGGATCTAACGTGAAACGGGACCATTGTCGTTCCCGTTGCGATTTAATTCCAGGTCGTTCACCACCTTGGTGACGCCCGGGACAGTTGAGGCGATGTAGGTCGCCTCCTGGAAGTCGCTGCTCTCCCACACGTAGCCGGTAAGCCGCACGACACCGTTGTCAGCATGAGCCGTTATGTGCTTGGCGAAGAGCGCCTTGTCCGCATTCAACGCAGCCTCCACGCGCTCGGCCATTTCCTTATTGGCTTGCACTTGCGCGTCGGTCTCGGGGGGGCCGGACGCACAAGCGGCTACGCCGCACAACACTGCCACCGCAACACCTGCGTACCGCACGCGCTTGATGACTCGGAACACCTTGGTTGCCTCCTCGCTTCTGTTGAAGCGATGTATACCATACCTTCAAGCGGCGCAAGCGACCCCTCGAGCGGTACGCGTCGCCGCGGCTCAATGAATGTTCTGTGACGGCGGCATCAGCTCGACCTCATTGACGATGTGGCGCCTCCCGGCAACCGGCGCGCCAGCAATAGCGCACGACGCAGGTCGCTCGCGTCGAAGGCGATGCCCTGCAGCCTCAGGCGGGCGGCCGGGCCGCCAGAGCAGCCACTCCCAGTGCTGCCACCGGGAGTAACCGATCGGGTCGTGCCCGGCCCTGCCATCCACCCAGCGCCTGCGGGGCCATCAGCGTTCACGCTCAGAACTTGAAGTTCAACCCCGTCGAAACGCCGATCTCATGGCAGCCACCCCAGGTCGTGGGACCGGCGCTGCTGTAGTCGATGAACGGCGTGTGCGTGGCATCGTGGCAGTCGGTCTTGATTCCGTGGCTGCCGGCGCCGATGTCGTAGTGCGCGTTGCCGTCGTTCATGGTGTCGGCGACGTCGAAATACCAGGTCAGCTGCTTGTCGAACTTGTGCCAGTAGGCGGCCGTGACCATGTTCGACTCGTTCTGGCCGATCCCGTTCGGGTTGTAGTTGTGCTGACCGCCCGGATCACCCGGGGTGGCGCCGGCATGCGCCCAACCCGCCGCGAGCCGGTCTGCGCCGCCATTGAACTCGTACTCGAGCGCCACCCACTGGCCGTTGCGCTGCCGCTCGTTCTGGAACTCCATGCTCTCGGGGACCTTGCGCTTCATCTCTTCCCACAGGTAGGAGATGGTGAGCCCGAATTCGAAGTGGTATTGCCCGCCGACCTTTACCGCGTATTCATCGGCCATATCGTACAGAGGGCTGTACGGGGGCGAGCTGACGGCGGCGGCTCCAGGATATTCCGCCTGGTAGGACAGGAAGGTATCGCAGTCGAGCCGCGGGTCAATTGTGGTCGGAGGCGGGACCGTATTGCAAAGAGAGGCTACCCCGGGTATCGCCCCGTAGATCGGATTGTTCGAGCCGATGCCGTCGCTGCTGCGGTTCACGCCGCTGTGCAGCTCATAGGCAGCCGTCAGGTACAGACCGCCCATTTCGAACTTCAAGTCGCCGCCGTATGAATAATTGAAGCCGCCGTCATCACAGTTCAGGAACAGGTTGCCGCTGCCGGGGTTGTTCGATCCCGAGCAGTCCGGCGACCCGAGCGGCGTGATGTTGTTGTACGGGTCCGGATTCTGGCCGAAGGAATAGGAGGCATCGAAGCTGAATCCGCCCCAGGTGGGCGAGTCGTACACGATCACGTGATCCATGCGCGTGCCGAACTCGGTGCGGTTGTCGCCGCCAGTGTTGCCCATGACCACGCTGTAGTTGCCCAGCATCCCCGGGAAGGGATTCAGCCGGTCGGTAGAGGTCTTGTAGGGCGTATACATCTCGCCGAATTTCAACTGCCCCCCCTTCTTGTTTCGAAGGCCGACGTAGGTATCGCCGAGCCCGATGGCTCCCTGAACCGTGTTCGAGGACTTGGTCCAGGTGTTGTTTAGACCCGGTGCGGCCGCCATGTCGATCGAGGTCGACACCTGGTAGATGAAGTCCACGCTCGACTTGCCGATCTGATGGCTGCCGCGGTAGCCGATGTTGGACCCATTGCTCGACATCATCGCCATCCAGCCGACCCGGCCGAACGGCGGTGCCTTGGGGTTCGTGTAATCGAAGGTGCACGGCGCCCCACCGGTTGGGCCGGTGCAGTTGAGCAAGTGATAGGCCTGCATGCCCTCCATGCCCTTGGTCGTATAGTCGATGGACACGTCCAGGGTGCCGAAAAAGCCCTTGATGAACGTGTTCCAGGCTTTGTCGACGCTGCTGACCGTCTTGGCGGTCTTCGCCTGCTCATCCTGTACCTGCTTCAGCTGCTTGCTGAGATCGTCGATGCGCTGCTGAAGGATGCGCATTCGCGCTTCCTCGTCCTGCGTCGTTTGCGCGACGCTCGAGGCGGAATAACTGCAAATCACCAGTGCGGCCGCGGTCAACGCGACCAGCGATCGGAGCACTCGGGTGCCACACATAGAGATCCCCCTTACGAGATGTGATTGAAACTGAGACCTGCGACCTGACTGACCTTGTGATCTCTCCTCTCTGCTCTCGTGGACGGCGGTGCGATGGCTATACCGGGGGTATGAGCCCCGCGCCACGCGCCCAGCGATACTTCGCGCCCAGCACCGCGACCGGTATCTCGGTCGAGTAGGCGTAGGCCGGAATCCCGTGTTGGTAGAGGTATTCGGAGGCCTCCTCGACCTCCACATCGCCGGCGAGCGAGGCCACCACGGGCTTCACGATGCCCTTCGCGCGCATCTCCTCGACCACCTCCACCATGAGCCGCGCGAACACCATCGGCGGCGTGATGATGGTGTGCCAGTAGCCGAGCACGAGCGCGTGGATGCGCGGGTCCTCGAGCCCTAAGCGCACCGTGTTCTGGTACGTGGTGGGCGGCTCCCCGCCGGTAATATCGATGGGGTTGCCGGCAGCGCCGAAGGGCGGAATGAACTTGCGGAAGGCGGCGTCGAGGTCCGGCGGCATCGCCATGAGCGACAGCTGGTTGTCGACGCACGCATCGGAGAGCAGTACGCCCGAGCCGCCGGCGCCGGTGATGATCACGACGTTGTTGCCCTTCGGTTGCGGCAGGAGCGGAATGCCGCGCGCGAACTCGAGCAGATCGCGCAGCGAGCGCGCGCGGATCACACCCGACTGGCGGAACACGTCCTCGTAGATCTTGTCGTTGCCGGCGAGCGCCCCGGTGTGCGAGCTCGCGGCCCGCGCGCCCATGCTGGTGCGGCCCGCCTTGAGTACCACTACCGGCTTCTTCTTCGACACTCGCTTGGCGACTTCGGCGAAGGCGCGGCCGTCTTTGAGGTCCTCGAGGTGCTGGCAGATGATCTGCGTGTTGTCGTCCTGCTCGAAGAAGATGAGCAGGTCGTCCTCGTCGATGTCGGATTTATTACCGAGGCCGACGATCGCGGACACGCCCATCTTGGTCGAGCGCGAGAAGCCGACGATCGCCATGCCGATACCACCCGATTGCGAGGAAAGCGCGGTGGTGCCGCGCACGTCATAGGCGGTACAGAATGTCGCGCACAGATGCTTCGGCGTGTAGTAGAAGCCGTAGATGTTCGGCCCCATGAGGCGGATGTCGTACTTGCGCGCCACCGCCACCACTTCCTCCTGGCCCGCGACGTTGCCGGTCTCGGCGAAACCGGACGGAATCAGCACCGCGCCAGGGATCTTCTTCTCCCCGACCTCGATGAGCGCCGGCGCGACGAACTTGGCGGGAATGGCGAACACCGCGACGTCGATGGTCCCGGGGACGTCCTTGACGCTCTTGTAGGCTTTCTTGCCGAGGATCTCCGTGGCGCTCGGGTGGATCGGGTAGATCTCGCCCTGGTAGCCGCCGTTGATCAGGTTCTTCATGATCGAGTTGCCGATCTTGCCGTTCTCGGCCGAGGCACCGATCACCGCGACCGCATCTGGCTTCATGATGCGGTTCATCTGCCGGACGATCACCTCCTGGCTCGGGCGATAGCGTGCAACGGGCGGCTTGAAGTCGAGCACCACGCGCACGTCGGCCGCCGTCGCGGTCGCAGGCGTCGCAAACACCGGATTCAGGTCGAGCTCGGAGACCTCCGGGAAGTCGGCGACCAGCTCAGAGACGTTGACGATCATGGTCGCGAGGGCCTCGCGGTCCACCCCTGGTGCGCCGCGCACCCCGCGCAGGATTTCCGCAGCGGCGATGCCATCGAGCATCGAGAGTGCATCCTCGCGGCTCGCGGGAGCCAAGCGGAAGGTGATGTCCTTGAGCACCTCGACCAGGATCCCACCGAGGCCGAACGCGACCAGCTTGCCGAAGGCCGGATCGGTCACCGCGCCGATGATGACCTCCTGCCCGCCGGTGAGCATCTGCTGCACCTGTACGCCGTCGATGGTCGCATCGGCCTTGTAGCGCCGCGCGTTGGCGATGATCGACTTGAAAGCCTCCTCGGCCGCCTGCGTGCTGTTCACGCCCACCACTACGCCACCCGCTTCGGTCTTGTGCAGGATCTGCGGCGACACGATCTTCATCACGACCGGATAGCCGATGCGGGTCGCGAGCTGCGCCGCATCCGCCGCGCTCGTCGCCACGCCTTCCTTCGGCACCGCGATGCCGTAGGCCTCGCAGAGCGCCTTGGCTTGCGGCGCGGTGAGTGCGTCGCGGCCCTGAGCGCGCGCCTCATCCAGGACTTTGCGAACCGTCGTCTTGTCGTGTGCCATGAACTTTCCTGATGGGCGGCGCGGCAGGGCGCGCTCAGATGACTTTCTCGGCCCTGAGCTCAGCGATTTCCGAGCGGCTCAGGCCGAGCTCGGCCAGCACTTCGTGCGTGTGCTCGCCGAGGAGCGGCGAGCGTTTGACGTCGGTCGGGCTGTCCGACATCTTGATGGGATTGCCCACGGTGAGGTACTTGCCACGCGTCGGGTGATCGACTTCGACCACCGTGCCGGTGGCGCGCAGTGACGGCTCGGCCGCGAGCTCCTCCATCGAGAGGATCGGGCCGCAGGGAATGTCGTACTTGTTGAACTCCTCCATGGCCTCGAACTTGGTCTTCGTCATGGTCCACTGCTCGATCGTGGCGAAGATCTGCTTGAGTCGCGGCAGGCGGGCGTTGGGTGTCGCGTAGTCGGGATGCGTGATCCACTCCTCCTTGCCGATGACCTGGCAAATCTCCTTCCACACCGGCGCCTGCGTGATGAAATAGAGATACGCGTTGGGGTCGGTCTCCCAGCCCTTGCACTTGATGATCCAGCCGGGCTGCCCGCCGCCCGAGGCATTGCCGGCGCGCGGCACCGCACTGCCGAACTTGCCGTCGGGATACTGCGGGTACTCCTTCATGACGCCGGTGCGGGCGAGGCGCTGCTGGTCGCGCAGCTTCACGCGGCAGAGGTTGAGCACCCCGTCCTGCATGGCGCACAGCACCCGCTGGCCGCGGCCGGTGGTCTTGCGTTGATAGAGCGCGGCGACGATGCCGAGCGCCACGTGCAGTCCCGTGCCGCTGTCGCCGATCTGCGCACCCGTGACGAGCGGTGGCCCGTCGTCGAAGCCGGTGGTCGAGGCGGAGCCCCCGGCGCATTGCGCGACGTTCTCGTAGACCTTGCACTCCTCGTACGGCCCGGGTCCGAAGCCCTTCACCGAGGCGACGATCATCCTCGGGTTGAGCGCCTGGATGCGCTCCCAGGTGAAGCCCATGCGATCGAGCGCGCCCGGGGCGAAGTTCTCCACCAGCACGTCGCAGTGCCTGACCAGCCGCTCGAGCACGGCCTTGCCCTTGGGGTTCTTGGTGTCGAGCGTGATCGAGCGCTTGTTGCTGTTCAGCATGGTGAAGTACAGGCTGTCCACGTCCGGAATGTCGCGCAGTTGCTCGCGCGTAATGTCGCCCGCGCCGGCACGCTCGACCTTGATCACGTCCGCGCCGAGCCACGCCAGCAGCTGCGTGCACGTCGGACCCGACTGCACGTGCGTGAAGTCGAGGATGCGGACGCCGTCTAGGGCCTTCCCCATGTGAGTCTCCCCCCGCAACTCATTTGTACATGGTCTGATTCTTGGTCCCGGGCGCGTACTCGCGCGGATCGACCCAAATGTTGATGACCGCCGAGCGCTTCAGTCGCCGCACCGACTCGCGCGCACGCTGCAAGGCGGGGGCGATGTGCGCGGGATCGCGCACTTCCTCGCCGTAACCGCCGAGCATCTCGGCGAACCTGCCGAACGGCACGTCGCCGAGCAGGTTGCCGACGTTGCCGCGCTCCTCACCGTACTTGGCGAGCTGTCCGTAGCGGATCTGATTCATCGCAGAATTGTTGCCGACGACGGCGATATAGGGCACGCCGAAGCGGTTCGCGGTTTCCATGTCGAACGCCGTCATGCCGAAGGAGCCGTCGCCGTAGTAACAGAGCACTTCTTTGTTGGGATTCGCGAGTCCCGCGGCGATAGCGAACCCGGTGCCGACGCCGAGCGATCCGAGCGCGCCCGGATCCATCCACTGTCCGGGCCGGCGCGGCCGCACCGCCTGCGCGGAGATCGTCACCACATCGCCGCCGTCGCCGATGTAGATGGTGTTGTCGGCGAGAAACTCGTTGAGCTCGTAAGCCACGCGATACGGATGGATCGGCTGGTTATTCGATTTGAAGAGCGGCATGAGCTTCTCGGTCGCCGCCGCTTCCGCGTCCTGGAGCTTCCGCATCCACTGTTGACGGGCCTGGCGCTTGTCCTGCTTGAGACGCCCGCTGGCCGCCTGCAGCACGGCGCCGAGGATCGCGCCCGGGTGACCGACGATCCCGAGATCGATGTCGCGGTTCTTGCCGACGGTGCGATAGTCCATGTCGATCTGCACGAGCTTCAGCTTAGTGCTGATGCGCCGCCCGTAGCCCATGCGAAAATCAAACGGCGTCCCGACGATGACGATGACGTCGGCGTCCGCAAAAGCGTTGCCGCGGGTGCGATCGAAATGATGCGGATCCCCCGGGGGCAGGAGCCCGCGGCTGCCGCCGTTGAAATAACCCGGGATGTCGAGCCCGCGCAGCAGCGCGATCGCTTCCTCGTGGCCGCGGGCGGTCCACACCTGCTGACCGTAGAGAATCGCCGGGCGCTCGGAGTTCACGAGGATGTCGGCGAGCTTTTCGATATCGCGCGGATCGCCGAGCGAGCGCGTCGAGGCGCGGTAGTGGCCGGGCTTGGGCACGATGGCCTTAGTGGCATCGACCTCGCGGTCGAGAACGTCGCGCGGGATCTCGAGGTACACCGGCCCCGGGGCGCCGCTGAAGGCCTCACGCGCCGCCATCGAGATCATGTCGGCGACGCGCTCGGTGCTTGGCACGGTGGCGGCGAACTTGGTGATGGGTGACATCATGTCGACGTGCGGCAGGTCCTGGAGCGAGCCCATCTTGTGCTGGGTGAGCGCGCCCTGGCCGCCGATGTGCAGCACCGGGCTCTCGGAGCGAAACGCGGTGGCGATCCCGGTCACGGCGTTGGTGCAGCCGGGACCTGCGGTAGTGACGACACAGCCGAGCTTGCCGGTCTGCCGCGCGTAGCCGTCGGCGGCGTGCGCGGCGACTTGTTCGTGCCTCACATCGATGATGCGGATGCCCTCGTCGATGCAGCCGTCGTAGATGTCGATGATGTGGCCGCCGCACAGTGTGAAGATGGTGTCGACACCCTCGTTCTTCAGAGCCTTGGCGACCAGGTGTCCGCCAGAGACCACACTGGCGTCACGGCTCTTGCGCTTGAGCGTGTCTTCCGCAGTGGTGGTGCCTTTGCTCTCCGCAGGTTTGGTCACCGTCTCTTGCATAGTTGCCTCCATTCGTCATCACTGGATGCACGGCGCGTCCCCAAGCGCACGCGCTTCCGGTTGAGCCGGAAGCGCGTGCGCTCAGTGAGTCTCACCGCGTCGCCAGGTTGGCCGCCGGCGGCGCAACGCCCGACGGGCGATTGGTGTAGGCGCTGCGCATCGGTTTCAGGATCACGATCGCCATGAGCGCGGCGATGATGTTGAGAGTCGCGGCCATCATGAACACCGGATGCCAGTTGCCTTTGGCTGCGATGATGCTCGTCAAAGGTACCAGCAGTGAGGCCGTGCCCTTTGCCGTATACATGAGTCCGGTGTTGGTCGTCGCGAAGACCGAGCCGAAAGTGTCCGTCACGGTCGCTGGGAAGAGACTGTAAATCTCGCCCCAGGCGAAGAACACCAGGCCCGACAGCAGCACGAACGCCACCGGGTTGGTCCCCAGATTGGCCAGCGCGATGATGCCAATGCCCTCGATCAGAAAGGCGATGAACATGGTCTGTTCACGCCCGATGCGGTCGGACACCCAGCCGAAAAACGGCCGGGTCAGGCCGTTCAGGATGCGATCGATGCTGAGGGCGAAGGTCAGCGCCGGAAGCGTAATGCCGATCAGGCTCACCGGGATCTTGTCGACATGGAAGTCCTTGGCGATCGGTGCGAGCTGCGCGGTCGCCATGAGTCCGCCTGCCGCCATCATGACGAACATGAGATACATCACCCAGAAGACCGGCGCCTTGAGCATCTGCATTGGCGCCGCCTGGTAGCGGCTCGCGCCTGGAGCAATTTTCGGGGCTGACGTCATGAAGCTCGCCGTCGGCGCCATGATCAGCATGCCGACGATCACGACCACGATGCCTTGAAACAGCCCGAACGTGAGGAAAGTCTGCTCGTAGCCGGAGTTCTTGATCATGTTGGCGATCGGGATGATGGTGGCCGCCGAACCCATGCCGAAGCCGGCCGCGGTGAGGCCCGCGGCCAGTCCGCGCCGTCCGGGGAACCACTTCACCGCATTGCCGATACAGGTGCCGTACACGGCGCCTGCGCCGATGCCACCGATGATGCCGGCGAAATAGAACATCCCGAGGGAGCTCGCGAAGGAATTGATCGTCCAGGCGATCCCGCACAGGATGCCGCCGGCGACGATCATCCAGCGGGGACCAAACTTGTCGACCAGGTACCCCTCCGCGGGTACCAGCCACGTCTCGAACAGAACGAATAAGGTGAAGGTGACCTGGATGGCCGCCTTGGTCCAATGATATTTGTCGCCAATCGGCCCGACGAACAGCGTCCAGCCGTATTGCAGATTGGCGACCATCACCATGCAGATGATGCCGATGATCAGTTGCGCCCAAGGACGGGCGAACATGGAAGTGGTCTCAGAAGCAGTATCGGTAACCATCGATGCTCCCCCTCAAAAGCGACTCATGCGTGACAGCGTGTCAGCCGGTTGCAAGGAACTTCGGCGGTTGGCGAGCACGCGCGCCCCGGGAACGTGCAGCAAGGCGATTCGATCCGCGAGGTCGTTGCGCGTCAGCCTGGGAATCGATTGCTCCGGGTGACCCCTCGACTTCTATGATATGTACGTCTTAATACTGACTTGAACTTCAGCCGACCATATGTGATATATCTCCAGCTTGTCAATCCGGTGCATGGTGCACTCAGAAGGTGCAGGTGCCAGCCGTTGAGGCAGGAAAGCGGTATCAAGCAGCGATCAAGGAAGGAGGTTGGCTGGCTTCTGCACCGTTTGGGGGAGCC
>Ga0335077_10012475_pt1 | contig 10628 bp, 7 predicted proteins | sample Lox_Sample_31_FD_207151 | JGI IMG/M metagenome (GOLD analysis project Ga0335077, IMG submission 207151) | Soil microbial communities from Loxahatchee National Wildlife Refuge, Florida, United States - Lox_Sample_3.1 | ecosystem: Environmental > Terrestrial > Soil > Wetlands | place: USA: Florida...
GGCATGGGGTGGCGGAGTTTACCTGTGGCACCCAGGATACTGGGGTCCGCACGTTGGATTCTATGGCGGAATTAATTATGGTTTCGGATATGGCGGCGTCGGCTTTGTCGGAGGTGAATGGCGCGGAGGCGCGTTCTTTTACAACCGCTCGGTGACGAATGTCAGCGTCACGAATGTGACCAATGTCTACAATCGGACCGTGATCGTCAACAACACGACGGTCAACAGAGTGAGCTTCAACGGCGGTGCCGGCGGCGTACAGGCGCGTCCCACGCCGCAGGAAGAGCGATTCGATCACGAACAACATACGGCGGCCCTTGCGGCGCAGACCCAGCATGAACATGCAGCCATGCAGAATCGGCAAAACTTCGCGTCTGAAAATCACGGACGGCCGGCGATTGCGGCGACGGCTCGTCCGGGTGATTTCAGCAGCCGTTCGGCTGTGCCGGCGCGATCGGCGGGCGGCGAGTATCACGCGCCCGCAATGTCTCCCCGCGAAGCGCGGGTGAGTTCGAACAACATGGGCAATCGGGGAAATAGCCCGAGCCGCAGCAACGATGGGTTCCGTCCATTTACGCCGCCTGCTCACGGGAATACGAACGCGAGCGCCAACGCCGACTCCCACGGGAACTCCGGGAGCTTCAACCAGAGCCATTCGCAGAACGAATATCGGCCGCAGAGCCAGGCGCATCCGGCGCAGCCGTCGCATCCGAAAGCGGCGAGCCACTCCAGTCCGCCGCCGCGACGTCAGGGACCGCCGCCGAAAGAGGAGCATCGTCGCTAGCTCTTGATTTTTCATCGCGCCGAGCGCGACCCCGGAGGAATGCCTCCGGGATTACATGCTTGTGTAGGGGCGGAGCCATTGCTCCGCCTCGAGGCTGAGCGAAGCGAAGGCGAGTGGTGCAGTTTTCGTGCAAGATCAATTCCTGGCCGCGTTCTTCAGGGGACGCGGCTCTCGGACTATCGCGTAGGCCGTGCGGAATTTTCTCTGCTACAATTTTTGCATCCAAGCAATCTGAGGGTCGAGCGGGCGCGCCCAAGGAGTCAGAACGGAAATGTCTTCGAGGAAGCAGAAACTGCGAGTGACGGGCGCTTTTGCAGCGCTGGCCACGCTGGCGTTGCTGGTCAGTTGCACCGGATTCTTCGTCAATCCAACCTGGCAGACGATTGCGATTCAGCCACCCAGTCCGGCGGTGGCCGTTGGTTTCAAGATCACATTGACGGCGTGGGGAACGGACACCAACGGCCAGCGTTCTCAGATCACTCACAATCTGGTTTGGGACCTTTCCAGTCCGAGCGGGGGCGGTACCGTGGCTACGCTCGATCCGGATACAGGGATACTCACGGGTGTGTCGGCAGGAACCGTGACCGTAACAGCCTCTTCAGAGGGAGTGTCAGGGACGGCCACCGCGACTGTGGCGCAGGAAGTCAGCACGATGACGATCCTGCCAGCAACCAATAGTGTCATCGATGACGGAAACAGCTTCGCGAAATTCAATGTGACTTCGAGCGGTACGGATATTTCCTCTCTGGTTACGCTCACCGCTTCGCTGAACGGTACAGCTGTTACTCAGATTACATGCGCCTACAACTCATCCGACAACAGCCAGCATTGCACTCCGGCGTCTAATCTCGTGCCATCCGGAACCTCGCAGAATTATCTGATCACAGTTACCTATGCCGGATACACGGGCACCACGCCGGTGACCGCGACCTTGACGGTCAATGGGCCGGCGTGATCTCGGTCACATTCGTCCAGTTTCCCTGCGTGGGACCATAGTCCGGCGTTGCGCATCCTGTGTCGGAAACTGTCACGGCCCCGATTCAACAATCTCCTCCGCAGCGCGCCGATGCGGAACTTCGCGCGCAGCGCTTTGCCATGCGCTTGTCGCTGGCGGTCGGCGTCGTCATGCTGCTGGGCAAGACGACGGCTTATTACGTTACCGGATCAGCGGCCATCCTCTCCGATTTTGCGGAATCAGTCGTCCACGTCATTGCGGTCGCGTTCGCCGCATTCAGCCTGCGCCTGAGCACGAAGCCGGCTGCGCCAACTTTTCTGTACGGCTACGAGCGCATCACGTTTTTCTCGGCGGGATTCGAAGGCGCGATGATCGTGGTCGCAGCGGTCTGGATTCTCGTAGAGGCTGTTGAAAAGTGGCTGGCGGGGCTTCCGCTGGAACATCTCGGCTCCGGTTCACTGATGCTGCTGGGCGCGGGAGTCCTCAATGCCTGGCTGGGATGGTATCTGCTGCGAATCGGCAAGCGCAGCCATTCACTGATCCTCGAGGCCGACGGCAAGCACGTCCTAACCGACAGCTTCACCAGCTTTGGCGTTGTCGCTGGACTGGGACTGGTGATGCTGACTGGATGGAAGCCGTTCGATCCGCTGGTAGCGATTGCGGTCGCGATCAATATTCTGTGGTCCGGTGGACGATTAGCGTGGCGCTCCGCGGTCGGCCTCCTCGATTACTCCGATCCTGCAGCAGGCAAGCAGATTCGCGAAAAACTCGATGCCATCTGCGCCGAACTCGGCATTCAATATCACGGCGTGCGCTATCGCACCACCGGATATCGCCAGCTCATCGAAGTGCACCTGCTATTTCCACACACGACGCCGGTCGGGGAGGCTCATCGGCTGGCGACTGCGCTGGAAGAGCGATTGCCCGCAGAATTGGGCACACCCGCGGAAGTGATCACGCACCTGGAATCAGAGGAAGATCACGAAGCGGTGCATGCGACGGGGCACTACACGGGCAAGCCTGATTAACGGTCATTCTTTCATCATGGCGTCGATGGTCGAGTAGAGCTGATTATTGTCCTTTACCTCGACGTAGGGACGGCTGGGATTGCGGCTGCTCACGATGTAGACCGTAGGCGTGTGGTCCAGATTGATGGCTTTTCCCAGATCGCGGTCCGCGTTGACCTCCGCCGCCAGCTTGCCGCTGGGATCGACGACAAATGGCATGCTGGTCTTGTGTTCCATCGCAAATTTGTCGGCATACTCTCGAAGATTTTGTGGCGTGATTTCCAGCTGGTGCTCGAAAATGTAATCGCGAAAGTCGTTGCCCAGCGACTTCGATTGCGTATCGAAATAGCGCGCCATCACCGCGGCGTTGTACGACCAGTTGTGCATCGGAAGCGGGAAGTCGTGGCGCACGACCGGAATCTTATAGGTCTTCGACGCCTGCTCGACCAGCGGGGAAGTGCGACGGCACATGGGACACTGCAGATCCTCGAAGATCACAATGGCCATCTGCGATCCCTTGGGCGGACGCAACACCGTTTGGGGCGTGTCCTGGGCCTGCGCGCATACAAACGCCAGACAAAGCGAGAAAACCGGGACTGCGAGCAAATATATAGTTCTTCTGTTCATGAGTTGTCGATTATCCCTCGGATTCGTTCTACCTGGATTAGACGCAGCCAGATCGATTCGAGCCGCCCGTCTCAGGCAGCGATTTCTACTATGGTAACCGAGCGGCAGCGTGAATGTCAGCGCTGAAGGACTGTTGAATCGCCACTCCCTACAATTTTTCTGGTAAAGGCCATCTTGACGCTGGAACTGAGCAAATAAACCAGAAGCGCGCCCGCGATCAGCAATCCCGTCAAACCGCGACGATAATCGCCTCGGATGCAATTCGCGCCATCTCCGAGCACCTGCATGCTGATGATCACGACAGCGAGTTTCCACGCCCAACCATAGTGCCGGAACCATCCGTATCCGGCGGCGAACAGCGCCAGGCTCAGCAGCAGGAAAGCGGAACCGAATAAGTGGCGATGTGGGAGAAGCTGCGAGTATGCGGAGGGATTCAGCTTCCAAATGCGATCCAGCTGGGTTCCGCGCCACAGTAACGTAAAGGCAGACAGCGCAGCCATCGAGCTTCCGAAGAACAGAAAAATCCCGATGACAGTGAAGCCACGCGGCCGATTAACCGCAGACATCAAATCAATATAAGCTCTGGTCAGGGCGATGCAGAACAGCCAAGTACAAGCGGCATCAACACGCGCCGTGCCACTTCGATTCCACAACGCGCTATAGTGTTGAGTTTCGTCCGGTACAGGACTTCTGTGAGCCAAACGGGACCATCTCCAATTCGGCGCCATCTTCTGATTCTGCCGGCCGTGCTGTTCGTCTGCTTGTTGCCCTCATGTACCCGGCGTCATCGTGTGCTCGAGGTGGCCTATGTGTCGGCGCCGCAGGCCAGCCTGCGCGATCAGGTGGCGGCGATGTACAACCGCGTCGGCACGGTGAAAAACGGGGAGCGGGTCGAGATCATCGATCGCGAGAAACGCTTCGCCCGCGTGCGGACCGCCGGCGGCCTTGAAGGATGGATCGAACAGCGCTATCTCGTCGACCAGAAGACCTACGATGCCCTGGAACGCCTGACGCAAGACAACCTGAACGATCCGGTGCAAGCACCGGGTGTGTTACGCAACGAGACCAATCTGCACATCACTCCAGGACGCGAGACCGAACACCTCTATCAGCTCGCAACCGGCGCGAAAGTGGCGATCCTGAAGAGGGCGACTGCGGAAAAACAGATAGTCGCAGCACCCACCTCCAAAACGGTCTCTGCCAGAAGCGCCAAGTCGCAAGCGGGACCTGTGCTCGAAGATTGGTTCCTCGTCCGCGATGATCTGGGACACGTCGGCTGGGTGCTGTCCCGCATGGTGGACGTGGACGTGCCCCTCGACATTGCGCAGTACGCCGAGGGACAGCGCTTCGTCGCTTTCTTCATGCTGAACGAAGTGCAAGATGGCGAGAAGAAAGTCCCGCAGTATCTCTGCCTGATGACCGAGCCCCACGATGGCGAGCTCTACGACTACGACCAGGCGCGAGTCTTCACCTGGAATGTCCGCAAACATCGCTATGAAACCGCCTATCGCGAGCACGGGCTCGATGGCGTCTTGCCGGTGACGGTCACTAAGGAAAACTTTGACAAGGAAGGTACGCTTCCGGTGTTCATTCTGAGGACGAGAGACGAGGCCGGAAACATCAGCGAGCGAAAATACAAGATGAATACGCCGATCGTGCGGCGCGTGTTGGCTCCTGGCGAGGCGCCTGACCGAAGGACGAAGTCACACAAGCATTAGAGGACTCGAGACCCAGAGGACAACCGTTTTCCATTGACCCGGAAAGTCTACCGAATCACTTCACGTTGAAGTTTCGCGGGTCTAATGGGGTATTGTTCTGGACGTCGCTAGTTTGAATCGTCCATTCGGAGACTGTCGTCCTCCCGCTCTGTTGTTCCTGGGTGAAATGGATCACGTAGTGTGTCGGCAGGGTAAGGCCATCTGCCGTCTTGAAGTCACTGAAGTGCTCCTCAAGCCGATAGCGGATTTGCTGCTGGCGGGCGCTGGCCGTTTCGTTGCTTACCCCTGCTGATGTGCCTGCTGGATTGTCCATAGTTCCTGGCGAGGGCAATCCGTTGCCTGTTCCCGGTTGGGTAATGTTGCCCAAGCCGGCTTGAACGCTCAACGAGTAGACGGTCAAGACGTGCCGATAGGTTTCTGGATCGAAGTACAAATAAATCTCGAGATCTGTGCTTTTCTTCGGCCGGTAGCGAAGCTCATAAAGGTCCTGGCCATCGATCTTCTTGAGGCCGCCGAATGAGACCTTGGCCTTGCGTTTTTCCAAATCTAGGAGCGGCCACGCGGTGGAGAGCGTTCCACCCCAGAGGCCTTCTCGCAACACTGCATCTTGAACGTAGACGAAGCTTCCCAGCGCAGACCGGGCCTGCTGCGCGGTCGAAGCGGAGACCTCGGTTTTATCGCCGTTAAAAATGAACTGCTCGCCACGATAGTCGTTGTTCGGAAACTTCATCATGAAATGAAGTTTGGGGCCATCGGAAACCAGGACCGATTTGCCGTCAAGGACCCCAGCTCCACCAACAAGGATCTTAAATTCGGCTGTTCCCTGCGCCACGCGAGTCTTGCAATTGGCCCGGGCCTTGGCATCACCCAATGAGTCCACATGATGGGCCATCAGTTCGTCGGCGTTCGAGATAGAGTCTGACGCAGCGAAACTCAAAGCGGAAAGAAACAAGCTAGACAAAAGAGCAACCGACATCTTGTGTAAGGACAGTACTCTCTTCATTGGCGTGGCCTCTATATCGTCGAGCCCTTCAAGAAACCCGCAATTATATCTCTTCTCCCAAGCCTGGAGGCACGGCTAATGTGTCCCATTTTTCATAGAAAGCTACTGTTACGTACAGATTTTGAGATGCAAGCCGGCAATGGAGCTACATAAACACTTGTAATTAAAGACTGTTATCGAATAATGTTTTGGTGTTTCGATTGCAAAATGAAGTTTCTCCCCTTCTGGGAGGGCTGTGTCAGAGGTAGTTTCCGGGCGCGATCAGTCTCCACTGCTGGTTCAAGTTGGCGAAATTCTCAGGTTTTGGTTCATTGGAGGAACGATGGAATATTCATTTGGGAAGAATCTTGGCCGAAGGCTTTTGATCCTAGGCATTCTGGTATCCCTGAGCAGCTTTCTTTGGGCGCAGGGCGGAACCGGGGAACTCACGGGGCTCGTCACCGATACGACGGGCGCCCTGGTGAGCAACGCGAAGGTCACATTGACCAACACCGCGACCGGTGATAAGCGAGAGAGTACCACGTCATCGGCCGGCGGGTATCACTTTGGAGCGTTGCCGGTCGTGGGCACCTACAAATTAAACATCATTGCGAAGGGCTTTCGCGGATACACGATCGGCGACATCGTCATCAGCGTGGGTGTTGTGACCACGTATGACGCCAAGCTGGAAGTGGGCGCCGAGAGCGAAACCGTCACGGTTGAAGCCGGGTCGCAAATAGTACAGACCACCGAATCATCTCTCTCAGACGTGGTTGACCGCAGAGTGTGGCAGAGCATGCCGCTGGAAACGCGCAGCCAAAATGAGTTCATCGGGCTGCTCGCGGGTGCGGAGCCTGCCGGCGTAGCTCAAATGGGCACGGATCGCGGAGCAGCCGTCAATGGCGCCCGCAGCGGAACCGGCAACTTCATGGTGGAAGGTTTCGACAACAACGATCAGGGTTTAGGTGGGGGTAGCACGGTGTCCGGGCCGGGCGGGGCGCTTACAACCATCTCTCCCGACGCGATTCAGGAATATCGCGTAATTGATGGCACTCCGCCTGCGGAGTTCGGCAAGGCGGGCGGTTTTGTGACCGACACGGTCCTCAAAAGCGGCACCAACCAGTGGCACGGTTCGCTGTTCGAATACAACCGCGTGCAAGCCCTGGCGGCCAATAGTTTCTTTTCCAACCGCAACCATGTGAAGGATTCGCTGGTGCGCAACCAGTTTGGCGGTTCGGTGGGCGGCCCCATCGTAAAGGACCGCAGCTTTTTCTACTTCACAATGGAAGTTCACCGTCTGCGCGAAGCCAGCCCTATAACCGCGAACACGATGACCTCCGACTTCGTTAATTTTGTGAATAGCGGAGCGTTTGAGCAGTTCCAGGAAGGCACGGGACCGTATGCGGCTCCGGTGGCGGACGCCACTGGAGCAGTAGACGCGATCGGGCTGTGTCCGGCGCTGACCGCTGCCGGACCGGGAGAGTACGGGACCCCATGCCCCGGGGCTTTCGCTGGCAACGCGACGCTGGGACCGATCTTCAGTGCTTTGCAGGCCAAACAGAAGATGCCCCTCTGCTCGCCGACTTCCAACTGCGCAGGTCTTACGGGCGGTAGCGCGGCGGGCGGCGCCCAAGGCCTTTACACCGGCGGCTACTTGGGGAATCAGGTTATTTATCCCGTGAACGTCTATGGCACGATCACGCTGCCTCAGCCCAGCTGGCTGAATCAAATGCGGTATACCGGCAAGTTTGACCAGAAGCTCAGTTCACAGGACCAATTGAATGCCGCGTATATTTACGACAACGGCGACAGCAACACTGCCTATGCGGGTGGGGACAATACCCTTGGGCCGTCTCTTCCCAACCATACCCGTTCCCAGGTTGCGGGCGTGACCTGGTCGCATACGTTCAGCCCCACCATTCTGAATCAGGCTCGCATAGATTACGTCCGCCACACGGGGAACTTCCCAGGTGACCCAAGTCTGGCGGGATACCCATCCATCGTGACCGCTTATGACGAGCCCCAATTCGCTTACGGAAACGGCTCGAATCTTCCTCAGTTTTTCACCGAGAACGAGTTCGTGTACAAGGATGATCTCTCGGTGACGAAGGGCAAACACAACTTCAAAGGCGGTGCGGAGTTCCGCCGGACCCGCAATGGCAGCCGATTCGACGCCCTGTCCAACGGCCTGTTTGTGCCCAACGACGTCGAAGATCTGGTCACGGATATGACCTTCAGTAACATTGCGGACCAACTGTTTTTCGATGGTCCAACCTTCGGCTCCCTGTACGAGGCAGAGGCGTCCATCAATCCGACGACAAACGCGCTACCAAATTTCTACCGTGGCTACCGCGCCAATGAAGTGGCGATGTATCTGCAGGATGACTGGCGCGCCACTCAGCGGTTGACCTTGAACCTGGGTCTGCGCTGGGAATATTTCGGTCCGCCCCACAACTTCCAGACCGGCATCGATTCCAATTTCTACACCGGCGTGCCGACAACTCCGATCGCAACCGCCAGCAATAACCCCTTCTTTCCGGTGAGCAATCCCTATTACGCGGGGTTTGCCACGGGAACTGCGCAGGTAAGGAACCACGACATCTGGAACAAGGATCTGAACAATTTCGGTCCGCGTTTGGGATTTGCGTATGATGTGATGGGCAACGCGAAGCTGGTATTGCGCGGTGGGTACGGAATTAACTATGACCGGATGTACAACAACATCTTCGAAAACATCCGCTTCAACCCGCCGTACTTTGCCTTTTCGCTGATTGGCTACGCTGCTGGCGCCGCATTGAACTCCGCGCAAACGGCGGCAGCCTACACGGCACCTTTTACCAGCACTGCTTCTTTCGGCGGTGCTGCGCTGAAGCCTTCGCTCCGCGCCATGGATCAGAATCTGGTGACGGCCTACTACGAGCAAGCCCACATCGGGTTCCAGTACGAGCTACGCAAGGACCTCGTGTTGGAGACGAATTACGTCGGAACCTTCGGTCACAAGTTGCTGGGCATTCTCGGCGAGAATACGTATGACGGACGCTTTGCGGCTGGCTACAGCCACCTCGCGGTCAATCCCACCTACAGCAACATCAGCTTCCGCACCAACTGCTGTGATTCGAATTACAACGCTCTGCAAGTGAATGTGCGCAAGAGTTTCTCGAAAGGCTTGCAGTTCCTCGCCAATTACACCTACTCGAAGGCGCTGGACGACGTTAGTGACGCGTTCACCACCAAAAACGCCAGCCTCAACGCTTACCCCACCGACAGCACGAACCCCAGATTCGACTACGGCCCAGCAGACTTCGATGTGAAGCACCGGGTGGTGGGCAGCTTTAACTATGATCTGCCGTTCGCAAAGTCGAACCGGTGGCTCGGCGGCTGGAGCACAACGGGTATCATTACGATCCAGACCGGGACGCCGTTCTCGGTCATCGACGGTGGAGTGGACAGCAACGAAGACGGCCAGTTGAACGACCGTTCCAGCTACATCGGCTCCGGGTCAATCAAGAACGCAATCGACCACAGTCACAGCCCCGCGACCGGTTATCTGAAGGCATCCGATTGGGCGCAACCCAATACGGCTGCACTGCCATGCCCGGCGACCGTCAATATGGGTTTGTGGTGCGAAGGTGCGGCGGTGGGCCAGATGAGACGAAATTCGCTTACTGGTCCAGGTTATGCCAACGTGGACTTCGGATTTGCGAAAGGTTTCAGGATCACGGAGAAGTCCAAGCTAACGTTGCAAGCTAACTTCTTCAACCTCTTCAACCACCCCAACTTCCTGCTTCCCGATGCCAATATAGTTGATGGAACTTTCGGGCAGTCGCTAGCAACGTTTGCCCCGGGTCCGGGCGGAGCGCGTGTAACCCAGCTCGCTCTGCGGTACGATTTCTAGACTCGGGCTGCTAAAACCTGAGGCCAGCCGATAAGGCTGGCCTCTTTCCTTTTGGTCACGCCATGGGGGCGTGTCTCTACTTCCCGAAGATCACCGTGCTCGAGAAGTGCGAGGCGGCCGCCATGTAGAACAGCAGCGGCACGGACAAAAAGAAATTCGTCCGCGACGCGAGAAATGCCTGGCGCGCCAGGGCCGCAGTGTTTTCAGGGGGTGTCCCGGCCAGCGTTCCGCGAATGATCTTCTTGTTATTCGGCCAGATTATGCCCCAGACATTAAACAGCATCACAATGCCCATTCCGCCGCCGATGCCGATGCAGAGCACATGATTGTCGTCGGCTCCGACCGATGTGCGATGCACGAAGATCCATCCCGCGGCGTAGACCAGAATCGTGGTCAGGATGCCGATGACGTATCCATTGGGCGCCATCTTCTTGATCACGATGAACAGGATGAACCAGGTGCCGAGCCAGACCAGAAAGAACAATCCAAACGTCGCGGCAATGCTGCCGCCCGCGCGCTTGGCATCAGCGCCGATGTAAGCCTCACCCCAATACCACAGTCCGATGAACACCGTGACCAGCGAGCTCCAGCGAAACCAGTTGAGTGCGGGCAGGGTGAGGTTCTGGAAAATTTTCGGTTTGGCAGCGGCATCCACCTGCT
>Ga0335077_10012479_pt1 | contig 10626 bp, 9 predicted proteins | sample Lox_Sample_31_FD_207151 | JGI IMG/M metagenome (GOLD analysis project Ga0335077, IMG submission 207151) | Soil microbial communities from Loxahatchee National Wildlife Refuge, Florida, United States - Lox_Sample_3.1 | ecosystem: Environmental > Terrestrial > Soil > Wetlands | place: USA: Florida...
CGTAGGGAGACTGACGCCACTCCGCGGCCACCCGCCGGAACTCCAGCGCCGCGAGGCGGTCAGCGCCGAGCGAATCCCGGATCATCTCGCCAGCCAGAAAGAGCCGAAGATCTCCCTCGGGAGTGCCCGCGCCGGTCGAATCGAGGACTTCCAGCACCCGCTGCCCCAGCGCCGCCTGCGCGCCGCCAATCGAGACGTCCCCTCCGCCGCCCTCACCCAGGTCCTGAAGGTCCATCACGGCCTTCCGGAGCTCTGGCACGGAGGAGACACCTTCGACGAGAAGCCGGGCCTGCGCCTGACGGACCTCGGTCCAGGCACGAGTGCCTCGGCCAATGCTGTCGGCCTGCGCCAGACGACGTTCCCCCCGGGCGGTGTCGGTGGGCATCAGGCGGATGCCCTCGTCCAGCAGCACCCGAGTGCGGAGCGGAGCGGGCAGGGCCGATCTGGCGATCCGGTCAACCAGCTGGTCGCCGGCGGCGGAGTCATGCGCGGCCGTCGCGGTGACGAGGTCCCGCCAGGGGACCGTGGTATCCCCGTGGGTCAGCAGGCTGTCGGCCAGCGGCAGGGCCTGATCAAGACGCCCCAGTCCGGCCAGGACCACATCGCGCTCTCCCCGAGCGCGGGGCTCGGTGGAGGCGCCGAGCTCGGTGAGCGCTTCCTCGAGGCGGCCCGCGAGACGAAGCGCGTGACCGTCCGCGTACAGCGCCAGGGCGTGCCGCTCCGGGTCCCGGCTGTGCAGCAGGCGGGCGAAGGCCTCGGTCGCCCCCTCCGCATCCCCGAGGCGCATGCGGCAGCCGCCCACGAGAAAGGCCGACCCTTCGCGGATCTCCGCATCCCGCGCCGTGGTGAGAAGGGGGTCGAGCACCTTGAGCCCATTGGGGCAGTCGTTGAGCTTGACGAGGGCGGTCCCGTGCAGGTAGCGCGCCTCATCGGCCCAGCTCGCGCCGGGGTGCTTGGCGGCGACGGACTCGGCTTTCACCGCGACCTGCCCCCAGTAGTTCGTCGCGTCGAAGGTGCGCCCTTCCCGCTCCGCCTTCCGCGCCAGGCCCGCAAGCCGTTTGGTGTTGTACATCCCGTTGTAATAGGCGCACCCGGCCGCGAGGAGGAGCGCGGCGGCTGCCAGGGGTCCGGCCACTGGTCTCACCCGCCCGCCCTCGCGAGCCCGGCCTTCCGCTCGTACTCCAGCAGGTAGGACACGACCGCATCCGCGATGGCCGAGGCAAGCGCCGCCTGTGACTTGCGGTGGGTGAGGAGACGCGCGTCTCCGGGATTGGTGCTGAACCCCATCTCAATCAGGATCGCGGGTCGGCGAGCGGTATTCAGCACGACCAGACGGTTCGACTGCTTGACCCCTCGATCTTCGCCGGTGTGCACCTGGTCGATGTCGGCCTGCACCAGCTCGGCGGCGCGGGCCGCCTCACGCAGGTATTCATTCATCTGCAGGTTGCGGAGAATGAAGTCCAGGTCATCTCCGGACTTGGCCGCCGGCTGGTCTTCGTAGCGGAGAGCGTCATTCTCCATTCGCGCGATTCGATCGGCGTCCTCGGTGTTCTCCTCGCCGATGATGATCGTGTGGAACCCGCTGATATCACTCACGTGGGCCCGGCGCCGGGGGTCAAGGGCATCGACGTGCAGGCTCACGAACAGATCGCACTCGTCGGTGCAGTACGCCGCTCGATCGAAGAGGTTGATGAGTGTGTCGGTAGTTCGTGTCATTACTACCTTCACGCCGCGCCGGCGGAGCTCATCGCGGAGCAGCAAGCCAACCTGGAGCGTCACATCCTTCTCGTGCAGACCGCGCGGAAAGTACAGTCCAGGGTTGCCGGGGTCCTTCCCTCCATGTCCCGGATCGATCGTGACCACGTGCCCGGGCAGCAGTCCGTTAGGCAGGCGTCTGACCGCCAGGGACGCCGCGACGGGAGGTGCCGAAGCCACCGCCGCAGGTCCCGAATCGAGGAACCGACCCCGGGCACGGTCCCACGCATACCGGTCGGAGAGGACGCGCGGCAGGATTTCCGTCAGGAACTGGAGCGGCAGGTAGGCCGAGTCCCGGGAGACGCGCGCCATGCCGACCAGGGGTTGCAGCTGATCGTTGAACGCGAGAACCGGGGCGCCGAGCAGGAAGCGGAACGACTGGTCGGCCAGCGAGATGTCGAGCCATGGAGTGTCGGTCTGCAGGCTGCCCCCCAGGGCCGCGATCACGGGGGCCCCTGGCACCAGCGGGCCGGCGATGGAATCGACCAGGACCGGAATGCGGGCGAGGCCCCGAGCGGTCTGAATGGTGATCTGGCCCGGGAGGGCGGTCCCGGCCAACGGGGCCGCGGAGCCGATGCAGAGCACCACCATCAAGAGGCGCGCCCGCGCCGCGCTCATGCGCGGCCTCGCGCGCTCAAGGCGCGCGCGACCTCTCGCTCCGCGTCCCGCCGCTTCAGGTCCTCCCGGCGGTCGTGCTGCTTCTTGCCGCGTGCCAGCGCGAGGGTCACCTTCGCTCTCCCATTCTTGAAGTAGAGCTCCAAGGGGACAAGTGTAAGGCCCCGCTGTTCCACGGACCCGATCAGGCGTTCGATTTCGCGCCGATTGAGCAGCAGCTTGCGGCTGCGGACCGGATCGTGATTGTAGCGGTTCCCCTGTTCGTAAGGGGTGATGTTGACGCCTTCGAGAAAGACCTCTCCCTGGCTCACCCGCGCGAATCCCTCCTTGATGGATGCCTTCCCCGCCCGCAGCGACTTCACCTCCGTCCCGGTCAGGACCAGCCCCGCCTCCCACGTCTCGAGGATGTGGTAGTCGTGGGTCGCCTTGGGATTGCGGGCAACCGAGAGCTTGCCGTCCTCGTCCGGAGCACGGCGGGCACGAGGGCACACGTAACTTGAAGATAGGGCGGAGGTTGGACGAATGGAACGGGCGGCGGGAATCAGCCATCAGTGAGCAGAGCGTATCTGACGCCTGACGCCTGACGGCTGACGGCTGACGGCTGACCGAACATGCCGAAGGGGGGACTCGAACCCCCACGGGCTTGCGCCCACTGCGCCCTGAACGCAGCGCGTCTACCAATTCCACCACTTCGGCGTGGGCGCTCAAGGTACCGGGAGCGCCCGGCAATCGTCAACCGCGGCGGACTCAATACCGCGGCATGGTGGTGTCGATCTCGCGAGCCCAGGCGTCGATGCCACCGGCCAGGCTTCGTGCCTGATGAAACCCCGCCGCGCGCAGCAGCCGCACCGCCTGCAGCGACCGCGCACCGTAGTGGCAGATGACCACTGGCGGGCGGCCGGGATCGAGATTCCCCATCCGGCCCGGCAACTCGCCCAGCGGAACGAGACTCGATCCCGGCAGATGGACGATCTCGAATTCGTGCGGCTCCCGGACGTCGAGGAGGACGAGGCCGTTCCCCTGCCGCAGCACCTGTCGCAACTCCCTGACCGAAATTTCCTCGTCGGCGGCTGGCGGGGCACCGACACCGCAGAAGGCCTCGTAATCGATGAGCGAGGTTACGGACGGCGCGGGGCCACACACCGGGCAGTCTGGATCCTTCCGCAGCGCGAGCTCCCGGAAGCGGACCTTCAGCGCGTCAAAAAGGAGCAGCCGCCCCACCAGCGTTTCTCCCGCGCCGAGGATCAGCTTGATCGCCTCCAGCGCCTGAAGACTGCCGATCACCCCCGGAAGCACGCCGAGCACTCCGCCCTCCGCGCAACTGGGGACGAGTCCGGGTGGGGGCGGCTCGCTGTACAGGCAGCGATAGCACGGACCGTGACGGGCATCGAAGACGGACACCTGGCCCTCGAAGCGGAAGATGCTCCCATACACCAGAGGCTTGCCGCGCAGCACGCAGGCGTCGTTGATGAGGTAGCGGGTGGGGAAGTTGTCGCTGCCGTCCACGACGACGTCGAAGGACTCCACCAGGGCGAGCGCGTTGGCGGAGGTCAGCCGCTCGGGAAAGGGCTCTACCCGCACGTGAGGATTGAGGTCCTGGAGACGAGCGCGCGCCGACTCCAACTTCGGGCGCCCGAGCTGGCTCGTTCCGTGGAGCACCTGACGCTGCAGGTTGCTTACGTCGACCGTGTCGAACTCCGCGATGCCCAGTGTGCCGACGCCAGCGGCGGCGAGGTACAGCGCCGCCGGAGAGCCCAACCCGCCGGCGCCGACCAGCAGCACCCGGGCCGCTTTGAGCCGGCGCTGTCCCTCGAGCCCCACCTCGGGAAGGAGGAGGTGGCGAGAATACCGGAGCAACTCTTCGCGCGACAGCTCGATCGACATCAGCGGGCTCCTGACAGCGACGCCCGGCCAGAGGGCCGGGCGTCAGGCACTTCGCAGCCGGGAGGTGGCGGCCTACGAATTCGGCGAGATCGAGACCAGCTCGTGGACCTGAGCCTCGGGCTTCATCAGGTCGGCCAGGGAGACGCTGGCGAGAAGATCGTCCACCCGCTGCTGCAGCGCCTGCCAGACGGGGCGGATGCTGCAGGCGGTGGTAGAGGCGCACCGCTCGTCGTCCACCGGGTGGATCTCGCAGTTCATCTCGAAGGTCTGGTGCTCGGACGCATTCATGACATCCCGCACCGTCACCTCGCGCGGTTCCTTCGCGAGGTAGTACCCACCCTTGGCTCCGCGGACGCTTTCGACCAGGCCGGCCCGGCGCAGGCGAAGCAGAATCTGCTCGACATAGTCCCCGGGCAGGCGCTCCTGCTCGGCCATCTCACGAGCCGCCACCGGTCCCTTTCCGGTGGCCCCCCGCTTGGCAAGGTGGAGGGTGATGATCAGGCTGTACTCCGTCCAAGTGGTGATTCGCATGACTGAGAAATATCATCGGAATACACGGACGGGGCAAGCAGCCGCCGGACAAATATTCCTTCATCGCACGTTCATGACAGTCATCGAAACTCAGCCGCCGCCTGGAAGACTCACGCCGCCAGGCACGCCGATCTCGGTCATGGCCCGCAGGTTGAGGACCTCGTCCAGCTCCTTCCCGGCAAGGAGACCTTTCTTGACCACCAGCTCCTTCACCGTGAGGCCGGTCGCCAGCGCCTCCTTGGCGAGCTTGGCGGCTTCGGCATATCCGATCCGAGGCGCGAGGGCCGTCACCAGCGCCGGACTGCGCTCCAGCCAGTAGGCGCAGGTGCGCTCGTCCGCGGTAATCCCGGAGACACATCGCTCGGCCAGAACGCGCGTGGCGTTGGTGACGATCATGAGTCCGAAGACAATGTTGTGCGTGATCACGGGCATCATGACGTTGAGCTCGAGCTGGCCCGCCTCAGAGGCCAATGCCACGGTGGTGTCGAGCCCCAGTGCCTGAAAGCAGACCTGATTGACCATCTCCGCGATGGACGGATTCACCTTCCCGGGCATGATGCTCGATCCCGGCTGGACCGCGGGCAGCTGGATCTCGGCCAAGCCGGTCCGCGGCCCGGATGCGAGAAGCCGAAGGTCGTTGGCGAGCTTGTTGAGGTCCAGCACCCAGGCGCGAAAGGCGCCGCTCAGACTGGCGACATCGCCCATCGATTCCATCAACTGAACCCGGTCCTCCCCCACGCGCAGCTCGAGGCGACTGGACTCCATGAGATGCCTCACCATGAGCGGCGGGTAGGCCGGCTCGGCGTTCAGGCCGGTGCCCACGGCGGTGCCCCCGATGCCGAGGTCCCGCAGCCAGTCCGCCGCCTGAGCGAGCTTCTCCCGGTGGCGACGCACGGTCCGTCCATGAGCGGCGAACTCCTGGCCGAGGCGGATGGGGGTCGCGTCCTGCAGGTGGGTCCGCCCGGACTTCACGACGTGGTCGAACTGGTCCGCCTTGAGGAGACAGGCGTCGGCCAGGGCAGCCATCGCCTGGAGGAGGCCCGGCAGCGTGGCCAGGACGGCGAGGCGCATGGCCGTCGGGATCACGTCGTTCGTGCTCTGGGCCATGTTGACGTGATCGTTAGGATGCACCGGGGTGTAGGTGCCGCGCGTGCCTCCCAGGAGTTCGTTCGCCCGGTTCGCCAGGACTTCGTTGCAGTTCATGTTGTGTGAGGTACCGGCGCCCGCCTGATAGACGTCCACGACGAACTGGTCGCGATGCTTGCCGGCCAGCACTTCGTCCGCCGCGCGAACGATCGCGTCGGCGAGGCGCGCATCCAGCCGACCGGTCTCCCGGTGGGTCAGTGCCGCCGCTCGCTTGATCCAGATAACCGCGTCGACGAATGCAGGCAGCGGACGGAGCCCGGATATCGGGAAGTTCTCGACGGCGCGGACGGTCTGGATGCCGTAGAGCGCCTCCTGGGGCACCGGCTTCTCACCGAGGGGGTCCTTCTCGAGACGGACGGTCATCTGACAGGAGTGAGCGGTGGAGGGTGTCGCGGCGCTGGGGGTCCGGATTGCACCCGCGACAAGATTCTACCCTGAGGCGAGTGGAAAGGCGAGCGCGCGGGCGGGCCCCTACCGGTCGATACGCGCCGCGTCAGTCGCGAGGGGACCGATGCAGGCTGGCTCTGAGCAACCGGAGCAGCGGGCCCGCTCCCAGCGTGGCGACGGCGAGGCCGAGCCCCAGCAAGGCCCCCGCACCCACGGTGTAGAAGCGCCAGGCCAGGAGCAGGGCACCCCGACCGGGGCCGAGGTTCCCTGCCAAGCCGGAGAGGAAGCCGAGGTCTACGGCCCCGAGCCCGCCGGGCATGGGGAGCACCAGCTGGCTGTAGAGGAGGACGAAGCTCCCGATCATCATGACGCCGAACGGGGGATGCTCGGGCAGCGTCTGCGCGAGGACGGGGAGCATCAGCGTGCGGGCCAGCACGTTGACGAATGACAGCAGCGCGCCGCTCACGGCCGGCCAGGCGCGCACTTCGGTCACCGCGGAGCGAGGTGTGCCCGGTCCGGGCTCCCGGTGGCTGCACCACCACCAGGTTCCCACGCCCGCTGCGACGGTCAGGCAGCCGACCGCCACCATCCACGGCCACCAGGCGGCGAGCGCCGACGCGAGCGCGGGGCCGGCGGACCGCCACCAGGCCGGCGCGAAGCGCCACGCGAGCCATCCCCCGAACAGCGCCACGACCGGGTAGGTTACCGCTGCCTCGATGCCGAGGCCGATGACGGCGGTCCGGGCGGCAATTCGGGCGCGAAGTAATCCGCCGAACTTGGCCATCTCGCCACCGAAGCGCATCGGCGTGAGTCCCGCGGCCGCGTCGCCGAAGGCGTTGACCTGAAAGGCCCGCCCAAGGCTCAGCTCGGCACCCAGCCCCCGGAGATACCCGCGGAGACGGACGGCCCGGGCGCCCAGATCGGCGGCGAACAGCGCAAGACACACAGCGTGGGCGGCCCATGGGCTCACGAGCGTCACCGATCCTCCGCCAGCACCGACCGATAGACATCGAAGATGCCGGCGAAGGCCACCTGCCAGGAGTGATGGCGCTCCGCGAATTCGCGGGCCCGCTGGCCCGACGCGCCTAGATCCCCGCGGAGCAGTGCAAGCGCGGCGGAGGCGCAGGCGTCCGCGTTCCCCAGCGGATAGCGCGCGCCGGCCCCAGAGGCCTCCACCCGGTCCGCGACGCCACCGACATCGACCGAGAGCACGGGGGTGCCGGAGGCCATCGCCTCGAGCGCGCTCAACCCGAAGGTCTCGGCGGGCCCGGGGGAGAGGTAGAGGTCCGAGGCCGCAAGCAGATCAGCCACATCGCCACGATCCTGAAGGAAGGGGATCCAGCGGACCCGCCGCGCCTCGCAGGTCTTTCGCAGTCGCGCTTCGCGCGGGCCCGCTCCCACCAGAAGGAGCCAGGCATCGGACCGCCGCTCGACCTCGCGCCAGGCCGCGAGCAGGGTTTCGATCTGCTTCTCTTCGGTGAACCGACCCAGATAGACCGCCAGCGGCGCCTCCGGAAGCCCGAGGCGGCGACGGGTCTCCCGCTGATGAAGCCGCCGCGCGGGATTGAACTGCTCGAGGTCGACGCCGAGCGCGACCTGCCGCACCCGCGGGACTCCTTCCCGTTCCAAACGGGCGGCGACGCTGGCCGAAGCGACGAGCGTGGCCCGGGCTATCGAGCCCAGGCGCCGGACGTAGCCCCACGAGAATCGACCCAGGGCGCGACGATAGGCCGGCGTGGACGAAAGGCCGGGATCCAGAATCGCCGGGAAGTGGGTGTGATAGAACCAGACCAACGGCGCCCGCAGCCCGCGATTTGCCCGACGAGTCACCCATGGAACCAGCCACGGGCTTCCGACTTCGATGAGATCGGGCCGTTCATGCTCGAGGATCCGCCGCGTGGTCCGGGTTGCCAGGAGAAACCGGTAGCTCTGGTCGAAGGGGATGCGCGGGCCTCGCAACCGGTAGCAGCGCACCCCGCCCTCGTCTGCCAGGGCGTCGGCGGCGCCGGGAATCACGAGGACCTGGCGCAGCGAGCGGTCGCCTTGGACATACCGCGCCTTCGCCAGCAGATAGGTGCGGACGCCACCCGTCGTCTCGCCGAAGAACTTGGTGATATCGAGGATGGTGAGCGTGCCCGGCGCGCGGACCGGCGGCGGGAACGGGGCTCGCGACAGATCGAGGGAGGCCGGCGCCGGAGCAAGGAAGGCCGGCACTGTGGCCGCCTCAGTCCGAGCAGTCACCGAGCGGGTAGATCGTGCCGCAGTTGGAACAGGGGTTCTTGCAGCCGCGCGCCCGGGCCGACACCGGAAAGCCGCACCGATTGCACGCGATCTCCGCTCCGGCCGCTCCCCGCGGCAGCGAGACCCGCACGGCTTCGGCCGTCGCCAGCGCTGTCTCATTCATAGCGGTAGACGGCCGTCAGGAAGGGGTTGGTCATCCGCTCCACGCCCACGGTCGTCTCCGGGCCGTGCCCGCTATGGACCACGGTGGAGTCCGGCAACGCCAGGAACACGGAGTGGATGCTGTGCATCAGGGTGGGCAGGTCGCCGCCCGGCAGATCGGTCCGACCGATCGACCCGTTGAAGAGGACATCACCGCCCAGCACCACGCCCGTCCCCACGAAGCTCACGCTTCCGGGAGAGTGGCCAGGCGTGTGCCGCACCAGAAACTCGTGCGCGCCCAGGCGCAGCAGCTGACCATCGTGCAGATCGGCATCGGGAGGTGGAGGTGCCTCGAGGGTCAGGCCCATCCACTCTCCCTGTCGCGGCAAGGCATCGTAGAGAGGGCGGTCGGCGGGATGCAGGAAGACCGGCACGCCCGTCGCTTCCCGGACGGCGCCCACACCCATGATGTGATCGACGTGCGCGTGCGTGAGCCAGATCGCCTGCAGGCTCCAGCCCCGGGTATCGAGCTCCGCCAGGAAGAGTCGCGGCTCTTCACCCGGGTCCACCATGATGGCCCGGCGACTCGCCCGGTCGCCGAGCAGATAGCAGTTCTCCGCGAACTGTCCGTTGGGCAGCGGGACGATCTCCAGATCAGACACCGACGCGACTCCGCCGTTCGGCCAGGTACTTTTCGACCGCCAGGGCGGCCGTGGTGGCGTCTCCCACCGCGGTGGTGACCTGACGCACCAGCTGAACCCGGAGGTCGCCGGCCGCGAACAGCCCCGGAATCGAGGTCATCATCCGGTCGTCCGTTATCACGTAGCCGCTCGCATCATGACGGAAGTGACCCCGGATGAGTCCGGAATTCGGGCGGAAGCCGATGAAGACGAAGCAGCCGTTCACGTCCAGCCGGGACTCCTTGCCACTGACGGTGTCCTCCAGCCGGAGCCCGGTCACCTCCCGCAGGCCGGCCTGCTCGCGGCCGCAGATCTCGAGCACCTTCTTGTTCCACAGGACTTCGATTTTCGGGTTGGCGAAGAGGCGTTCTTGCAGCAGGCGGGAGGCACGCAGCTGATCGCGGCGGTGAATCAGGTACACCTTGGCGGCGTAGCGCGTGAGGTACTCGGCCTCCTCGACGGCGGCATCGCCGCCCCCGACCACGGCGATGGTCTGGTTCCGGAAGAAGGCACCGTCGCAGACCGCGCAGTACGACACGCCGAACCCGGCGTACTCACTCTCCCCAGGCACCTGGAGCTTGGTGGGCGTGCCGCCTGCGGTGAGAATCACGGTGGGGGCCCGGTACACGTCCCCCTCGACGGTCTTCACCTCGAAGCTGCCATCCGGCAGGCGCTCAATGCTCTCCACCGTGGCTTGACGGATGTCCGCCCCGAACTTGACGGCGTGGGCGGTCATGCGCTCCGCCAGCTCCCGCCCCAGGATCGACTCGAACCCGGGGTAGTCTTCCACTTTTTCGGTGTTGAGCAGCTCTCCGCCCGGCACCTTGCTCTCGAGCAGCACGGCCTTCAGCATGCCGCGGCCCGCGTACATGGCCGCGCAGAGACCGGCGGGCCCCCCGCCGATGATGATCGTGTCGAAGTCGAAATCGTGGGCTGTGGTCATGGCACGTGGCTGGCCCGGGTTGGCGACGCGGCGCGCGTCCCCACGAACCGGGGCTCATGAAATCAAATATAGATGTTCGCGCAACCTGCACTCAGGCCGGGCCCAGACGCAACAGGTTGACCGCGCCGTGGCAGGACGAGATCGTACCGACCAGGACCGTGGCCGCGCCGGCCGCCCCCAAGGCCGAGACCGTCGCGTCACCTTCCCGCACCTCGCGCACCGGGAAGAGGCCCACGCCGTACACCTCGTGACGACAGGAGAAGAGCACCGGCCCCGCCGCCTTGAGCCCAGGGGCGAGGCGGA
>Ga0335077_10012481_pt1 | contig 10625 bp, 8 predicted proteins | sample Lox_Sample_31_FD_207151 | JGI IMG/M metagenome (GOLD analysis project Ga0335077, IMG submission 207151) | Soil microbial communities from Loxahatchee National Wildlife Refuge, Florida, United States - Lox_Sample_3.1 | ecosystem: Environmental > Terrestrial > Soil > Wetlands | place: USA: Florida...
GACCGCCTGGTCGATCGGCGCGTCGTCGAAGACCACGTTCGCGGCCTTGCCGCCCAGTTCCAGCGTGAGCCGCTTGCCGGTGCCGGCCACGGCCGCCTGGATTTCCTTGCCCACCTCGGTCGAGCCGGTGAAGGCGACCTTGTCGACCCCAGGGTGGCCGACGAGGCCGGCCCCGGTGCTGCCGTCGCCGGTGATGATGTTCACCGCGCCGGGCGGCAGCCCGGCCTCGGCGATCACCCCGGCCAGCAGCAGCGCGGTCAGCGGAGTGGTCTCGGCCGGCTTGAGCACGCAGGTGTTGCCGGTGGCCAGGGCCGGCGCCAGCTTCCACGCCGCCATCAGCAGCGGGAAGTTCCACGGGATCACCTGCCCGGCGACCCCGAGCGGGCGGGGATCGGGGCCGAACCCGGCGTAGCCCAGCTTGTCCGCCCAGCCCGCGTGGTAGAAGAAATGCGCCGCGGCGAGCGGGACGTCGACGTCGCGGGACTCCTTGATCGGCTTGCCGTTGTCCAGGCTCTCCAGCACCGCGAACTCGCGGGCGCGCTCCTGGATGGCCCGGGCGATCCGGTACAGGTACTTGGCCCGCTCCCGGCCGGGCAGCCGCCCCCAGCTGGTCTCGAACGCCCTCCGGGCCGCCGCGACCGCCTGATCGACGTCCGCCTCGCCGGCCTGGGCGACGCGCGCGAGGGGCTCCTCGGAGGCCGGGTTGAGCGTGGTGAAGAACTCGCCGGTCGTTGGCGGGACGAATTCCCCGCCGGTGAACAGGTTGTACTCGCGCTGGATGGTCACGATCTCGCGTGACTCCGGCGCGGGCGCGTACTCCCAGTCCGTGCCCGGCGTCGTGGTGCTGACGCTCGCCACTGTGCGCTGGCCTCCGTTTAATCCAGGGTGAAGTAGTCGGGCCCGGCGTAGGCGCCGGTGAGCTGCTTGCGGCGCTGCATGAGCAGGTCGTTCAGCAGGCTGGAGGCGCCGATGCGGAACAGGTCCGGCGTCAGCCACTCCGGCCCGGCGATCTCACGGACCAGCACCAGGTAGCGGATGGCGTCCTTGGCGGTCCGGATGCCGCCGGCCACCTTGACGCCGACCCGGCGGCCCGTCGCGTCGGCGAAGTCCCGCACGGCGGACAGCATCACCAGCGCCACCGGCGGCGTGGCGGCGGGCGTCACCTTGCCGGTCGAGGTCTTGATGAAGTCGGCGCCGGCCAGCATGGCCAGCCAGGCGGCGCGGGCGGTGTTGTCCAGCGTGGCGAGCTCGCCGGTCTCCAGGATCACCTTGAGATGCGCGCTGCCGCACGCCTCGCGCACCGCGCGCACCTCCTCGTAGACCTGCGCGTACCGGCCGGCCAGGAACGCGCCCCGGTCGATGACCATGTCCACCTCGTCGGCGCCCGCGTTCACCGCGTCGGCCACGTCGGCGAGCTTCACCGCGAGCGAGGCGCGCCCGGACGGGAAAGCGGTCGCCACCGATGCGACCGCCACCCCGCTGCCCGCCACCTCGCCGCGCGCCAGCGCGACCAGGTCCGGGTAGACGCACACCGCGGCGACCGGCGGCACGGAGGGGTCATCGGGGTCGGGGTGGAGCGCCTTGGCGCACAGCCCGCGCACCTTCCCGGGCGTGTCCGCGCCCTCCAGCGTGGTGAGGTCCACCATCGTGACCGCCGTCTCCAGCGCCCACAGCTTGGCCTCACGCTTGATCGAGCGGGTGGCCAGGGACGCCGCCCGCTCCTGCGCCCCGACCTGATCCACGCCGGGGAGGCCGTGCAGGATCTGCCGGAGCGCGGCGTCGGAGCCGACCACGCTCGGCCCGGCGGCCCCGGGGGTGGCGGCCCCGCCGGTCACACCGGCCGCGACGATGCCGGCCGTTCCGGTCACGACGTCGGCGTTCATGTCCTCATTGTCACACCGTGACCCGGTCGCTTTGTCACACCGTGACCCGGTCGATGACCGGGGCGACCTCGTCCGGTCCCTCCGGGCCGATCTCGATGGCGTCCCCGAGCGCGGCCAGCGCCGCGTCGAACCGGGACTCGTCGTCGGCGCGCAGCTCCAGCAGCGGCTGCTCCTCCTCCACCCAGTCCCCCGGCTTGGCCAGGCACAGCACGCCCGCGGCCGCGCTGACCGGGTCCTCCTTGCGGGCCCGGCCGGCGCCGAGCCGCCAGGCGGCGTTGCCGACCGCCCGGGCGTCCAGCCGCACCAGGAAGCCGGTGCCGGGCGCGGCCACCGACCGGGTGTGCCGGGCCACCGGCAGCGGCGCGTCCGGGTCGCCGCCCTGGGCGGCGATCATGTCGCGGTACCGGGTGAGCGCGCTGCCGTCGGCCAGCGCCGCCGCCGGGTCGGCCTCGATCCCGGCCAGGGCGAGCATCTCGCGGGCCAGGGCGAGCACCACCCCGGCCAGGTCGGGCGGTCCCTGCCCGGCCAGGGTGGCGACCGACTCCTCCACCTCCAGGGCGTTGCCCACCGCGCGCCCGAGCGGCGTGTCCATCCTGGTGAGCAGCGCCGAGGTGCGCACGCCGTGCTCCTCGCCCAGGGTCACCATGGTCCGCGCCAGCACCCGGGCGTCGGCCTCCTCGCGCATGAACGCGCCGCTGCCGACCTTGACGTCGAGGACCAGCGCCCCGGTGCCCTCGGCGATCTTCTTGGACATGATCGAGCTCGCGATGAGCGGGATCGACTCGACCGTCCCGGTGACGTCGCGCAGCGCGTACAGGCGCCGGTCGGCCGGGGCCAGCCCGGGCCCGGCCGCGCTGATCACGCAGCCCACCCGGCGCAGGATGTCCACCATCTCGGCGGGCGGCAGGGCGGCCCGCCAGCCGGGGATGGACTCCAGCTTGTCCAGGGTGCCGCCGGTGTGGCCGAGCCCCCGGCCGGACAGCTGGGGCACGGCGGCGCCGCAGGCCGCCACCAGCGGCGCGAGGATCAGCGAGACCTTGTCGCCCACGCCCCCGGTCGAGTGCTTGTCCACGGTGGGGCGGGTCAGGCCGCCCAGGTCCAGCCGCTCGCCGGAGTCGACCATCGCCGAGGTCCAGCTGCGCAGCTCGGCGGCGTCGAGGCCGCGGAAGTAGACCGCCATGAGCATGGCCGACATCTGCTCCTCGGCGACCTCGCCGGACAGGTAGGCGCCGATGAGCCAGCGGATCTCGTCGCCGGTGAGCGCCGCGCCGTCGCGTTTGGCGCGGATCAGGTCCACCGTGGCGTACGCGGGGGCGGCCCCGCCCGGCCCGGCGGGGTCAGTCATCGCCGTCCACCGCGGCGGCCAGGTCGGCCTGGGTGAACGGCGAGGGCAGCAGGCGGCTGAGCTCGATGGGCCCGGCGGCGGTGTCCACCAGCAGGCGCAGGCCGCCCGCCTCGAGCAGGAGCTGCCGGCAGCGCCCACAGGGCAGGAGGTGCTGGCCGTCCCCGGAGACCACGCTCACCGCGGCCAGCGAGCCGCCGCCGGACGCGTGCAGCGCGGAGACCAGCCCGCATTCGGCGCACAGCGTGAGGCCGTAGGACGCGTTCTCGACGTTGCACCCCACCACGACCCGGCCGTCGGCGGTCTCGCCCGCCGCCCCCACCCGCAGCCCCGAGTAGGGCGCGTACGCCCGCTGCGCCACCCCGGCCGCCGCCGCCCGCAGGGCGGCCCAGTCGATCGCCATCGCAAAGCCTCCGGCGGCAACGATAACAGCGCCCCGGCCGGCGGCAGCGGGCGGAATACGTGCCCGGTCGCTGCCGGGGTCATCCCGGTTTTCCGATTGCGATTTGGCAACGGCGTGCAAGATCACCGCCCGCGACCTTCCCCCTGAAGGTCGGCCCGGTCTAGCCTGCGATCATCCCGAGGCAGGCGTGTGGGGTCCGCGAGCCCTGGACGCTCCGGGTGGAAGAGGGGGCCCAGCGGTCCGCGCGGGGCAGCGGGAGCCCGCCGGGGCGGGGCAGCCTGCGACAGGCGCTCCGAAAGAGGAGGTAACAGGTGAGGAAAGCTTTCCAGGCCGGCGCGGCACTGGCCGCGGTGGCGCTGCTTGCCGCTGGGTGTGCCAAACCCAGCACGTCGTCGACGTCGACCACGACGAAGTCCAAATTCCTTGGCTGCATGGTCACCGACACCGGCGGGATCAACGACAAGTCGTTCAACCAGTCCTCCTGGGAGGGCATGCAGGCAGCCGCGGCCGCCGACTCCAACATTCAGGTCAAGTACCTGCCGTCGACCAGCACGTCGGACTACGCCAAGAACATCACCGCGTTCGAGGGCCAGAAGTGCGGGATCATCGTCACCGTCGGCTTCGCCATGGGCCCGGCAACCCAGTCCGCTGCCCTGGCCGACTCGAAGCAGAAGTTCGCGATCGTCGACTGCTCCTACGCCTCCTTCTGCCTGTCAACCAAGGCCCACCCGCCGATCGCCCACAACATCGACCAGCTGGTGTACAACACGGTCCAGGACGCCTTCCTCGGCGGCTACCTGGCGGCCGGGATGACCAAGACCGGCAAGGTGGCTACCTACGGCGGTGAGAAGTTCGGCACCGTCACGATCTACGAGGACGGCTTCTGGGATGGGGTGCAGTACTACAACAAGCAGCACCACACCCATGTCCAGGTGCTCGGCTGGAGCGAGCCGAGCCAGAACGGCACGTTCGCGGGCAGCTTCACCAACGTCAGCGCGGGCCAGACCATCGCCAACACGTTCATCACCGATGGCGCCGACATCATCTTCCCGGTGGCGGGCGGCGTCGGGCTCGGCACGGCGAAGGCGGTCCAGACCGCCGACTCCTCCGGCAAGAACATCTCCATGTTCTGGGTGGACACCGATGGTTGCATCAGCGCCGCGACCTACTGCAAGTACTTCGTCACGAGCGTGGAGAAGGGCATCACCACCTCGGTGAAGGACGCGGTGCTCAACGCGGCCAAGGGCCACAGCGGCGGCAGCTACATCGGCACGCTCGCCAACGGCGGGGCCGTGCTTGCGCCGTTCCACGACTGGGCGAGCAAGGTCCCCGCGTCGCTCCAGAGCGAGCTCAACACGGTGAAGCAGGACATCATCAGCGGCAAGATTGTTCCCCAGACCAAGAGCCCTGTGTAGTCAGGGGCACCTGGCGGGAAGTACGTTCAAGCTGGTCAGTGTCCCCGGCCGCGGCCGGGGACACTGACCAGGGTCGGCGGAGGGTGGCTGCCAGTGAAGCTTGAGCTGCGCGGGATCACCAAACGCTTCGGCAGCCTCGTCGCCAACGACCACATCGACCTGCTCGTCCAGCCGGGTGAGATCCGCGCCCTGCTCGGCGAGAACGGCGCGGGCAAGACCACGCTGATGAACGTGCTCTACGGGCTGATCCAGCCCGACGAGGGCGAGATCCTGCTCGACGACAAGCCGGTCGCGATCCACTCGCCCCGGGACGCGATCCGGGCCAAGATCGGCATGGTGCACCAGCACTTCATGCTGGTGCCGGTCTTCACCGTGGCTGAGAACGTCACGCTCGGCGCCGAGCCGGTGCACCGCCTGGCCACGCCCGAGATGCACCTGGGCGGGCTCCGGGTGCCGCCGCTCGGCCTGCCCTCCATTGGCCTGCTCGACCGGCGCGAGGCGCGTCGCGACGTGCTCGAGCTCTCCGAGCGGTTCGGCCTGCGGGTCGACCCCGACGCGCTGGTGGAAGATCTGCCGGTCGGAATCCAGCAGCGGGTCGAGATCATCAAAGCGCTGCTCCGCGACGCCAGCGTGCTCGTCCTGGACGAGCCCAGCGCCGTGCTGACCCCGGGCGAGACCGAGGACCTGTTCCGGATCATGCGCGAGCTGCGGGCGGGCGGCCGGTCGATCATTTTCATTTCGCACAAGCTCAAGGAAGTCCAGGCAATCGCCGACAACGTCACGGTGATCCGGCGCGGGAAGGTTGTCGGCGAGCGCCCGCCGAGCACCAGCAGCATCGAGCTGGCATCGCTGATGGTCGGCCGGTCGGTCCAGCTGCGGGTGAGCAAGGAGCCGGCCAGGCCGGGCGAGGTGGTGCTCGGCGTCAAGGACCTGAGCGTGCACGGAGAGCGCGGCGAGCAGTCGGTCCGCGACGTGTCGTTTGAGGTACGGGCCGGCGAGATCCTCGGCGTGGCCGGCGTCCAGGGGAACGGCCAGACCGAACTGGCCGAGGCGCTGATGGGCCTGCGGCCCTCGGTTGGCTCGGTCCACCTTGACGGCACCGATCTCAGCCACGCCTCGACCCGTGACCGCCTGCGGGCGGGCATCGGCTATGTCCCCGAGGACCGGTCGGAGGACGGCATCGTGGGCGAGTTCTCGGTCGCCGACAACCTCGTACTCGACGTCTACGACCGGCCCCCGTACGCCAACGGCATCGCGCTGAACCTTTCCGCCATCCGGGACTCGGCGGCCACCCGGGTGCGGGAATACGACGTGCGGACCACGTCGGTGGACACGCCGGCCGGGACGCTGTCCGGCGGCAACCAGCAGAAGGTCGTGGTCGCGCGCGAGATGGGCCGGGACGTGAAGGCACTGCTCATCAGCCAGCCCACGAGGGGGCTGGACGTCGGCTCGATCGAGTTCGTGCACAAGCGCGTCGTCGCCCAGCGGGACGCGGGAGCGGCCGTGCTGCTCGTCTCGTCCGAGCTCGACGAGATCTACGCCCTGGCCGACCGCATCGCCGTCATGTACGAGGGCCAGATCGTCGCGTTCTGCCCGCCCACCATCCCCGAGCAGGAACTCGGCCTGCTGATGGCCGGCAGCACGGGAGACGGGTCCGGCGGCTCCAGCCCGGGGAGCGGGCCGGACGGCCCGGGGGGCGGACCGGAGACGCCAGCGCAGGAGCCGAGCAGCCATGACTGATCAGCACGAGGCAGAGCCCTCAGCCGAGCCGGCAGGGGCGACCGCGGCGACCGCCACCGCCGACGGCACCGGCCCGCCCGCGCCCGCCCAGCCCCGTGGCCGGCTGACCGGCCGCGCGATCATCCATGCGGTGACCGAGGGGCACTCGACCGTCATCACCATCCTGGCCGTCTTCGTGGCCCTGGTGATCGGCGCCATCCTGATCGTGGCCAGTGACCCGGTGGTGCTGCGCGCCTGGGCCTCGTTCGGCTACGCGCCGGCCGCCGCGCTGTCAGCGACCTGGGGATCGGTGGCCGCGGCCTACTCGGCGCTGTTCGAGGGCGCGATATTCAGCCCGGCGACGATCTCGGCCGCCTTCCACGGCGGCTCGATCGCGGCGGTCTTCTACCCGCTGTCGCTCACCGCATTCGAGGCCACGCCGCTCATCCTCACCGGCCTGTCGGTCGCGGTGTGTTTCCGGGCCGGGATGTTCAACATCGGCGCGGCGGGCCAGTGGATCGGCGGCGCGCTGGTCGCGACCTGGCTCGGCTACGCGGTGAACCTGCCGATCGTGCTGCACGCGGTGGTCTGCATCATCGGCGCCTTCATCGGCGGTGCGGTGCTCGGCTGGATCGTGGGTGTGGTCAAGGCGCGGACCGGCGCGCACGAGGTCATCCTCACGATCATGCTCAACTACATCATGTATAACCTGCTGTCCTTCCTGCTGAGCAGCCACAACCTGATGCAGGCACCGGGCCAGACCAACGCGCTCGCGCCGGGTCTCGCGAGCAGCGCGATGCTGCCGCACGTCGGCGGTCCACCGCCGCAGACCGGGGTCGGATTCCTGATCGCACTGGCCGCCGCGGCCGCGACCGCCTGGCTGCTGTCGCGCAGCACGCTGGGCTTCCAGTTCCGGACCGTGGGCGCGAGCCCGAGCGCGGCGCGCAGCGCCGGCATCAGCGTGGAGCGGGTCTGGATTCTCGCCTTCCTGATCGCCGGCGGCCTGGCCGGGCTGTCGGCGGCCACGATCGTGCAGGGCCAGACCGCGCCGCTGACGACCAACAGCTACGGCACGTACGGCTTCGACGGCATCACGGTCGCGCTGCTCGGCCGGGCCAGGCCCTGGGGCGTGGTCCTCGCCGGGCTGCTGTTCGGCGCGCTGGACGCCGGCGGCACGGTCATGGAGGCCGCGACCGGCGTCCCGTCCGACGTCGTCAACGTCATCGAGGGCCTGATCGTGCTCCTCGTCGCCGCGCCACCGCTGATCCGGCTGCTGTTCCGGCTGCGCCGCACCGGCGGCACCGGCCCGCAGGCCGTCGCCTCGAAGGGATGGTCGGGATGACCACTCTGACTGCCCCGGTCCGCGTGCCGGTCTCGATCGGCCGCAGGTACCTCGCGGCGGGCACGTTCATCGTGCTCGGCCTGATCGACATCTTCGTCTTCGGCATCTTCGCCAAGCGCGGCGACGCCGTTTTCGCGCTGTCGCTGCCCGGCGCCTCGCCGCACCTGCCGGCGATCCACGTTCCCGGGGCGCTGACGTCCTACGTGCTCGGCGCGATCTCGATCGGCGTGGGCATCCTGCGGGCGGTCGTCGACCTCCCCCGCTGGGGCAAGCGGCTGTCCATCGCGGTCGTGCTGCTGTGCTTCCTGCTGTCGCTGCTGGCCTGGGCGGACGCCGGCAACACGGTCGGCCCGCTCCAGGTCATCGACCTGCTCCAGGGGACGCTGACCGCCTCCATCCCGCTGGTGCTGGGCGCCCTGGCGGGCCTGCTGGGCGAGCGGGCCGGCGTCATCAACATCGCGATCGAGGGCCAGCTGCTGACCGGCGCGTTCGTCGCGGCGGCCGTGGCCAGCGTGACCGGCGGGGTCTGGCTCGGGCTGATCGGCGGGTCGCTGGCCGGCGGCCTGGTCGGGTTGATACTCGCGATATTCGCGATCATGTTCCTGGTGGATCAGATCATCGTCGGCGTGGTGCTCAACGTGATCGCGCTCGGGCTCACCAACTACCTGTACGACCGGGTCATGAGCCCCTACGCGGCCACGTTCAACTCCGGCAACACGTTCAACACGATCAAGATCCCCGTGCTCAGCGACATACCGATCATCGGCCCGATCTTCTTCGACGCGAACATCTTCCTCTACATCACGTACGCGCTGATTCTGGTGATCCAGATCGGCCTGTTCCGGACGAGGTGGGGGCTGCGGGTGCGGGCGGTCGGCGAGCACCCGGTCGCGGCCGACACGGTCGGCATCAGGGTGCTGTGGACCAGATACCGCAACGTCATCCTGGGCGGCCTGGTCGCCGGGATCGGCGGCGCTTACCTGACGGTCGGCTCGGTCGGCTTCTTCACCTCGGACATCAGCTCCGGGTTCGGCTACATCGCGCTCGCCGCCATGATCTTCGGGCGGTGGACGCCGCTCGGCTCGGTGGCGGCGGCGCTGCTGTTCGGCTTCAGCTTCCAGCTGCAGACCGAGCTGTCCGTGCTGCGGGTGCCGGTCTCCTCGTTCATCCTGCTGATGGCGCCGTACGTGGCGACGATCATCGCCGTGGCCGGGCTGGTGGGGCGGGTGCGCCCGCCCGCCGCCGACGGCAAGCCGTACGTCAAGGCATGACGGCGCCGGCCGACCCCTACCGGGCGGCGCGGGCCAGCGCCGCCCGCCTGGCCGAGCTGTCCGGCAAGGACCGGCACGACGTGGCGGTCGTGCTCGGCTCCGGCTTCGCGCCCGCCGCCGCCGCGCTCGGTCCCGCCGATGCGGAGATCCCGCTGGCCGACCTCGGCGGCTTCCCGCCGCCCACGGTGGCCGGCCATGTGGCCGTGGCGCGCTCGCTGACGATCGGCGGGCGCCCGGTGCTGGTCTATCTCGGCCGGGTGCACCTGTACGAGGGCAATCCGCCGCAGGCCGTCGCGCACGGGGTCCGGACCGCGATCGCCGCCGGGGCCTCGGTGGTCGTGCTCACCAACGCGGCCGGCGGGATCAACGCCAGCTACCGGGTCGGCCAGCCGGTGCTGATCAGCGACCACCTGAACCTGACCGGCCGGTCCCCGCTGTCCGGCCCGCCCCCGCCGGAGGGGTACCCGCCGCGGTTCGCCGACCTGTCGGAGGTGTACTCGGCCCGGCTCCGGGCGCTGGCCCGCGCGAGCGACCCCGGCCTGGCCGAGGGCGTCTACGCGGCGCTGCCCGGCCCCCACTACGAGACGCCGGCCGAGATCAGGATGCTCCGCACGCTCGGCGCCGACCTGGTGGGGATGTCCACCGCGCTCGAGGCGATCGCCGCCCGCCACCTCGGCGCCGAGGTGCTGGCCATCTCGCTGGTCACCAACCTCGCCGCCGGGCTGGCCGGCCACGGGCTGGACCACGCCGAGGTCATCGCGGCGGGAGCGGAGGCCGCGGGCCGGATAGGCGCCCTGCTCGCCGGCATCCTGCCACAGGTCGTGCCCGCATGAGCCGCGTGGCCGTGCTGCGCCAGCCCATGCCCTGGGCGGACCGGCCCGCGGCCGGTGTCGGGCAGTGATTCCCGGCGACCTGCGCTCCCAGGTGGAGGCCTGGATCGGTGAGGATCCGGATCCCGGCGACCAGGACGAACTGCGGGCCCTGCTCGCCGCCTCCGAGCAGGGGGGCGAGCAGGGGCGGGCCGGACAGGCCGATCTCACCGACCGGTTCGCGGACCGCCTGCACTTCGGCACGGCGGGGCTGCGCGGCCAGGTGGGGGCGGGGCCGAACCGGATGAACCGCGCCGTGGTCAGGGCAGCGACGGCGGCGCTGGCCGGGTGGCTGCACGAGCACGGCCCCGGTACTGTCCCGGCGGCCGGTGCTGCCGCGGCGGCCGGTACCACCCCGGCGGTGGGCGCCGGCGCCGGGGT
>Ga0335077_10012482_pt1 | contig 10625 bp, 9 predicted proteins | sample Lox_Sample_31_FD_207151 | JGI IMG/M metagenome (GOLD analysis project Ga0335077, IMG submission 207151) | Soil microbial communities from Loxahatchee National Wildlife Refuge, Florida, United States - Lox_Sample_3.1 | ecosystem: Environmental > Terrestrial > Soil > Wetlands | place: USA: Florida...
ATATTGGGGAGTAGTTTCTCGGCGCCGGGCACGTAAAGCTTTCCGCCGGGGCGCATGAAGTCCTCTTGCGCGTCTACACACCACAGGATGGGTGAGGAGTGCCGCATGCCGATTTCATTCTGCCTGAAGCAGTGCTCGGATTCTAATTCTAAAATTTGATCGTTTCTATGGAATTCGCGGGGTTCAGAGCAGGCATGTGTCGTCTGGATCCCGGCGAGCGTTTTAAACCCTTCCCCAAAAGCGAAGTCTTTAATCGCCAGGCTCGCTGAGAAATTCCGCCCAGAGCGCCTTGGATTCGTGAGAGATATACTGGCGCGCGTTGATACTCAGTCCATTTGGATCGGCAGGTGGCTCCATGGCTCACGGACAAACAGGGCAAAGTGATGGCATATCGCGGGTTTTAGTTCATAACATCGGCCTTTTGTTGAGTGGCGATTTGGAAAATCCGATCCTCGATGCGGACACTATCGTCGCAGACAATGGCAGGATTACTGCGGTTGGTAAAGCGAAAGACCTTGACACTGCCAACCCTACGCTGACCATCGATGCCAGGGGCACCGCCCTCGCGCCCGGCCTGATTGACAGCCACGTGCACCCTGTTGCCGGGGACTGGACTCCGCGCCAGAACCAGCTGGGCTGGATCGACAGCTGTATGCATGGCGGTGTGACCACCATGGTTTCCGCCGGGGAAGTCCATACGCCAGGGCGGCCGAAGGATGTGGTGGGGCTGAAAGCCATGGCGGTGTTCGCGCAGCGGGCTTTCGCCGCCTTCCGGCCGGGCGGGGTGAGGATCTACGCCGGGGCGCCGGTGCTGGAGCATGGAATGGTGGAGGATGACTTCAAGGAACTGGCCTCGGCAGGCGTTACGATCCTGGGCGAAGTGGGACTTGGCAGTGTGAAGGACGGCAAGACCGCTCACCAGATGGTGGCCTGGGCGCGCAAATACGGAATGCAGAGCACGATCCATACGGGTGGTCCGTCCATTCCCGGATCCAGCCTGATCGACAAGGACATGGTGCTGGAAACGGATGCAGACGTGATCGGTCACATCAACGGGGGACACACAGCTCTGCCGGATGATCAGATCACTGCGTTGTGCGAGAAGTCGTCCCGGGCGCTGGAGATCGTGCACAACGGAAACGAGCGCGCGGCACTGCTGACCCTGCGGACGGCGAAAGAACTTGGCCACCTGGGGCGCGTAATTCTGGGTACCGATTCACCGGCGGGATCGGGAGTGCAACCCCTGGGCATCCTGCGCATGATCTCCATGCTTTCCTCGCTTGGGGAAGTGCCGGCGGAAATCGCTGTATGTTTTGCGACCGGCAATACCGCCAGAATCCGGAAACTGGAGGGGGGGGTGATTGCGCCGGGCCGGCCTGCAACTTTCGTGATCATGGACAGAGCTCAGCACTCGGCGGGTAAGAATCTCCTGGAAAGCATACAGGGCGGAGACTTGCCGGGCATCGGCATGGTGATGATTGACGGCGTTGTGAGTATGCAGCGCAGCCGGAATACGCCTCCGGCGGCAAGGATGCCGGAGACCGAAAAGGGTTGAGGACGATGGTTCGAGAAATCGATGCGGTCCCCGCGCGGCAGGCTTGCGGTTATGTAGGTAAAACTACTCTGAGCCGGTTACCTAAGTGATCCGGTTGTTACCCGGACTGGGCACATTCCCAGGAGGTTCTCATAGACTGGCATGGGGTAGTTTCTGCCGCGGCCGGGAGGTCTTCCGGAGTGGCGCGCCCGGAACTGTCTTGTCATGCAGCTCCGCCCGCTGGGTAGGGACCCGCCGTCTATGCAGTTGAGGTCTCCGATTTTCCGCCACTTTGTTATCTCTGCTGCATTCGTGTCGTTGTATCTCCTTCTCAACTGGCCGGAAGTCATCGTGCTTGCACACCTGGGATCCGTGGCTTGGTATCCCGCCACCGGATTGAGCTTGGCGGTGATGCTGGGGATCAGCCCCTGGTATGCCTTTGTGGTCTCCCTGGCCGACGTGTTGGCAGGCGCTCTGATCTACCATCAGCCTTTGCACTCATTTGGGGAAACGCTAGGTGCGGCAGGAGTTGGGGCTTGTTACGCGGGGGCTGCGTTCATCCTGCGGGGGCCGCTGGCCATCGACCCGGGTCTGCGCCGGCGTCAAGACGTGGCGCGCTTTGTGTTCGTTACTATGGCGGCCGCGGTAGGAGCCACGGTGATCGGAGTAGCCTGCCTCGCCGGGGACAACACCATTCCCTGGAGCAGATTCGTGCCCACAGCCGGACTCTGGTTTCTTGGCGACTTGATCGGGCTGGTTGGGATCGCTCCGTTTCTCCTCGTTCACGTGCTTCCCCGGCTGCGACGGTGGGCCGCTCCGAGCGCGGGACCCTGGCATGGAGCAACCGAGCCTGTCGAAAGACCGAGCCGCAAGATCAGTGCCGCAGCTGTACTCGAGGCCTTAGGGCAGGCCGCGGCGATTGCCGTAACGCTGTGGGTAGTTTTCGGACCAACTTTCGGGGATCTCGAACTGACATACCTGTGCCTGGTTCCCATCATCTGGATGGCGATGCGGCAGGGAATTCGGCGGGTAGTGGTGGGATCAGTGGCGCTGAACTTTGGAATTGTGGCGGCCATGCGCATTTACTCTTCCACGCACCTTCTGCTGGTGGAGATCGGGTTCCTGATGCTGGCTGTGTCCGCGGTTGGGTTGATAACAGGTTCAGCCGTTACTGAGCGGCACCGGGCCTCGGTTGAACTTCAGGAACAGACCTTTTACTTGAACTCCCTGATCGAGAACAGCCCGCTGGGGCTAGTGGTCTTGGATCCGCAAGGCAAAGTGGAGATGGTCAATCCGGCTTTTGAGAAACTGCTTTTGTATGACCAGCACGAACTGGTCGGCAGCCAACTGGACGCCCAGTTTTTACCGGGCGAGGAAAATTCCGGTTCGCTCGATCTGCTGTCCCAGGTGTCCGCCGGGAAAATCCTGCACCGCACACTGAGGGGCAGGCGGAAGGACGGGAAGACGCTCGACCTGGAGGTCCATGCTGTGCCTCTCTCCGTAGAAGGCCGGGTGCGCGGCGCATACACCATCTACAACGACATCTCGGAACAGATCAAGGCAGCGGAAGGGGAACGAAAGCATGCGGAGTCCCTTGGCGAACTCGTGCACGAGTTGCAGCTGCGGACCAGGCAGATGACGCTGCTCAACGAGATGGGCGACCTGCTGGAATGTTGCGGCACAGTTCAGGAAGCGAGCGTGGTGGTCTCGCAGTCGGTGCAAAAGCTCTTTCCGGATGCTGCTTCCGGGGCTCTCTACCTGTTTAAGCCCTCGCGGAATCTGCTGGAAGCCGCGGGAAAATGGGGCAAGCTGAATGCGGAGACGGTATTCACTCCGGATGAGTGTTGGGCGCTGCGCCGGGGTCGGCCGCATTGGAACGAGAGCGGCGACGACGCTATCCGCTGCCCACATCTAGCGGAGGATTCGACCTCGAGTTGTCTGTGCGTCCCGCTGGTGGGCCGGGGGGATACGCTGGGCGTGCTGCGCCTGTCGTTTACCGATGACGATCGTGCGCCCAGGAACGCTGCTTCGGGGAGCCTGCGTGACTCCCGCCAGCAACTGGCCGCAACCGTGTCCGGACAAGTGGCGCTATCGCTGTCCAGTCTAAGGCTGAGGGAGACGCTGCGGGACCAGTCCATTCGTGATCCGCTGACTGGTTTGTTCAACCGGCGTTTCATGGAGGAGTCCTTGGAACGGGAATTGCAGCGGGGAGCCCGGAAGAGCCATCCGGTTTCGGTCCTCTACCTCGACCTCGACCATTTCAAGGGCTTTAACGACGCCTTCGGCCATGATGCGGGGGACCTCGTGCTGCGCGCTATTGCCGACTTGCTGGCCAACTTCTTTAGATCGGACGACGTGTGCTGCCGCTTCGGGGGTGAGGAGTTCGGGGTTATCCTGCCGGAAGCTCCAGTGGAACATGCTGCGTTTCGGGCCAACGCGCTGCGCGCTGAGGTGAAAAGGCTCAAGCTGCAGTATAAGAATCAAGCCCTGGGGATGGTTACGTTGTCGATCGGAGTGGCAGCCTTTCCCCAGCACGCCACTACCGGCGCGGAATTGCTGAAGGTGGCTGACCAGTGCCTGTACCAGTCCAAAGCCGCGGGCAGGGATGCCGTGACCGTGGCCGATTCGCCGGGAAGTGTGAGTCCGGTGTGAGGCACGCGCTAGGCGCAGCCTTGCGATCCGGATTCTCATGTAGCCTTCCGTTTCATGGCATTCCCAGCGACGCGGCAATGGACTTCTGGTACTCACGGGCTTTGCTCATAGCGGCTGCCTCGTTGACAGTCAGAAGCTTGTGGTCACGCATGACCACTCTTCCCCCGATCACCACGGTTTCCACGTCACTGGCTTTGAGCGCGTAGGCGATCTGGGAATAGACGTCGTACATGGGAACGGCGTTGGGTTCGTCGAGGCTGATCACAATCAGGTCGGCCTTTTTCCCCGGTTCGAGGGAGCCGATTTCCTTCTCCAGGTGAACCGCTCGGGCGCCTTCGATGGTTGCCATTTCTACGACCGCTTTGGCGTTCAGCGCGAGCGGATCCATTTTCGTAATCTTGGCCAGTTTTGCGGCCAGGTCGATTTCTTCCATCAGATCGAGATCGTTGTTGCTGCCGGCGGGGCCATCTGTACCCAGGCCCACGGCGACTCCCGCGGCGCGCATTTCCGGAACCGGCGAGACGCCGCTGGCGATCATCATGTTGCTCGACGGATTGTGGACGCACCCGGTCTGCCTTTGCGCGAGGGTTTTGCGGTCGGTTTCGTCTACGAAGATGCAGTGGGCGGCGACTACATCCGGCCCCAGGATGCCGAGTTTGTCGAGATACTGGACCGGCGACATGCCGTGCAGCTTCTGGCTGTCATCCCATTCTTTCTTCATCTCCGACACGTGGATGAGAATGGGCGCGTGATACTTGCGGGCCAGAGCAGCGCTGTCTTTCAGGGTTTTCTCCGAGCAGGTGTAGATCGAATGCGGGGCGGGCGCGGCATGGATCAGCGGGTCGCCTTGCCACTTCTTCAAAAATTTCTCGGTGTAGGCGAGCATTTCGCCTTCCGATTTGTTGTCAGGAGCGGGAAAGTCGATGAATGTTTCACCCAGGATTCCGCGCATACCCGCGGCCTTGGTCTCTTCGGCGACGGCGTCCTCGAAGTAGTACATGTCGGCGAAGGTCGTGACCCCGGCGCGGATTTGCTCGGCGGCGGCGAGGCGCGTGCCCCAGCGCACGAATTCTTCATTCACGTTTTTTGCTTCGGCGGGGAAGATGTACTTATAGAGCCAGTCGTTAAGGGTGACGTCGTCGTGCAGTCCGCGGAACAGGGTCATGGGGACGTGTGTGTGTCCGTTGATGAAGCCGGGAAGGATGAGCTTGCCGCCAGCGTCGATGATCTGCGCCGCCGTGTACTTGGCTGCAATCTCGGCGGTGGGGCCGATGGTTACGATTGTGTCGCCCTTGATGGCGATGGCAGCGTCACCGACGATAGTGCGGGCGGGATCCATAGTAACCGCGGTGGCGTGGGTGAGGAGGAGATCGGCACGCATGGACGATTGAGCCGACGCTGGAACGCTAACGAAGAATTGAAACAGAAGGGCAAAGAGGGGTAAGAGGGCCATACTCATCCAGGAATCTCCGGCTAAAGAATGTGCCGGGCCTCATTGTAAGGGTTTGCCGCAGGTTTCACTTGAACACGATGGGATAGCCGTTCAGCTGAACACTCAGCCGGTGGGTATACAGGGAGATGCCCCGAAGCCCGGATTGCGCCTGGCGCCAGAACGACCATGGCTGCGGACGGCGTCCTGCATGTATCCGGCTGCCTGCTCTCAAGCTACTTTGGTTGACTCCAGACGTACAAGAATTCGGCGTCAGTAACGGTGGCGACGTCAAGTCCGGCCTTGCGGGTGGCACGATTCAACGCGGAGCGGACTTGCTCTTTACTGGCAGTCAAGCCGCCTAGAGGGACTTTCAGCGCCATGCCTTCTTTTACCTGGCCGAGGTCAGAAAGAATTCGACTGACCACCTGGTTGTGTTTACCCTTCCGGCCTTGAGGGACATCAATCCGTGCCATCGTTTTGAAGTTCATCGGAGTCTTCTGCTTTTGCGGGCTCATGACGCTTCCTCCCCCAAGATTGAAACAAGATCGAAACCAAGATCGAATCGTTAAATAAACGTGACGCAATCGTATATCACGTAAGTCGTGCATGCAAGTAAAAGTACCGCACGGTTAAATAAAGGACCCATTTCGCTTAGCGATTGCGAGTGAGGCGGTGAGGCTGATGAGGTGCAAGCGAATAGAAATCAATCACTTAGTCCACTCCTAACCACGAACCACGTTCCCCAAACGATTTCACCCGTATCATGCCCCGACTGCTAGGGTTAAGTGACTAGCAGGGAGCAGACGCCAATGCCTAAGGCGAGAGCGCGGCAGAAAACGACAACACACTTCGAGCAGGTACCGGTGCAGTCAGTGATCAGGCTGGCGAAAGAAGCTAGCAGGGTGCCGGACGATTCGCATGAGGCCGAAGAGATTCGATTGTCAGTACAAGAGTGCGATCTCGCAGTGGACGCTCGTGGAGGGCAGAAAAATGGACGACGCTAAACGAGAGCCCTGGCAGTTGCTGGCCGAGCAAGCTGCTCGCGAGCAGGACCCGCAAAGGTTGCTGCGCTTGGTGCAGGAGCTCAATCGTCTGCTGCAGGAGAGACAAGGCCAGCCCACTAACGCGCAAGTGTGGAACCCGAGCCAGACGAAGTCGAACGCAGCAGCCGCGGAAACTGGGGACAATCCTTGTGATTCCACGAGCAGTGATGAGTGCTGATCCGCGCCCCCGCAGGGACGTCTTCATCTTCATATTCCTTGTTTAGCTAAGCTCCTTCTTCACCCGGCGGGCGTCGCCTGCGTGGGCGACAAGCGAGCCCTTTTCTCCACGCTGTTTTCTACCGCAAGCCGTCTTCCCCTTTGATTTGGTCTTTGGTCAGGCCGCCTACTCTGGGCAATGGCCTGCCGCTGTCGGTCACGGCGATGGCCACCATGATCTCGTTGGCTCGCGGGGCGTCGTTGATGCGCACTTCCATGCCGTCGAAGTGGCTGCGCACAAAGGCGGCGTCTTTGTGGCCGAGGGGAATGTCGAGGGGTACGGCCAGTCCACCGCGCTTTTTCGAAGACGGAATCAGTGCCGCGCCTTTGCCCAGGAATTTCCTCACCGGCGCGCCCAGCTTGGGATGAAGCACAGCGGCAGCGTGCTCGAGTTCTCCGTTTTCGCCAACCGCAGCTGCTTTGCCGTAGCTCTCGACTTTTTCGGGAGCGATGCCCAGCGCCGCGACGGCGCGCTCCGTCAGGAGAGCGCCTAGCTCCTCGCCGATGGTCATAAGTTCGGATAGGTCTTCAAAATATTTTCCGGCGTAGGGATTTTCTATTACCGCTACGGCGGCGGCGCGGCGAGTGGGCGGGCTGACTTCGCGGCCCATCTCGGTGCGCGTTTCTTCCAGGAATGTGGCGAGCTTGCGGATTTTGGCAGTCATTTTATCTGTCCGATTAGGAAAGCAGCGTGCCAGGGGAGGATGTGGTTATTCCGCCGTCCCAGCCCCTTTCTCCAACTCGTTCCTTTCAGCGCGGCGGAAGGGCCTCTGAAAAACTCCAATTTCGAAATCGACTTTGTGAGATCGACCGTCATCGCAGGCCGTCTTCTCCCTTGATCTCGCTCGCCTTCAGGCCACCCACGCGGGCGTGGACACGCGGGCCGGTGGTCATGACCAAGGCCAGCAGAATTTCGTCGGCGCGGGGGGCGTCGGCCAGGCCGATTTCCATGGCGTCGAAGTGGCTGCGCACGTAGGAGGCGTTGATGTGGGTGATGGGCACGTCGAGGCGTGTGCCCGGGCCACCCACTTTTTTCGTGGAGGCCACGATGGCCTTGGCGCCGCCCAGAACTTCGCGCATGGCATAGCCGCCCGGGACGTGCCAAAGCGCCCCATGCTCCAGTTCGCCGGCTGAGCCAACGATGGCGCCTTTGCCGTAGCCTTGGATGGATTTGGAATCGCCGCCAAGTGCGTCCACTAGTTGCTTTGCCATTTCGAGGCCTAAGGGTTTGAGGTCGTCCATGAAGGAAGAGATCTGTTCCACGTAGCGGCCGGCGAACGGATTGCGGATGACGGCCAGGGCAGCAGCACGACGCAGTGGGGTTTTGGCTGCCGGGCCGCCTTCATGGAAGATCTCTTCCACCGTGATCAGTCTCTTCCTGAGCTGGATCTCAGGCATAGGCGGCATTCCTTGGGGCGGATGTGTGCAGAATCCCTGGCTGACTGGGATGCAGCGACGCGGCCGCAGCCACGATGCGGGTTGTGCCCTGCAGATGAAGCGCGGCAGCGTGGATTAACCCCTGGCCGCGCAGACGCTCCGCGCATGCGGTGCCACGGGACAGAGCTTCCGCGATCTCCCCTGAGTTGAGACTGGGGACTGCGGTGGTTACGAGGATTTCGCCCAGGTCGCTGTCGGGTGCAAGTTCGCGGGCTGGGACACGGGAAATAGCTGGGTGGCCGGGGAGATCGGCGGCATTGGCGATGATAGTGGCGGCGGCGTCGGCCATGGACGCGGTTTTTGCGAGGACAGTGACCGCATCGGCGATGCCTCGGGAGAAGCTGCGGCCTCTCCAGCCGCTGGTGGCTAAGCCGCGAACAGAGTCACTGGCGTGCAGGGTCACGGTACCGAACAGGGACGGGCGGTCGGGCCGATCGACCAGGGCCACGTTGAAGGTTTCTCCGGGCGCGAGATGCAGGGCGACGTCGCCGCCATCGTTTACGTAAGCGCGGGTGAGATCGGCGGCGTCCGTCATGGCCTGCAGGGTTTCCTCGGCGACCGCGCCCGCAACCGCGGCCATCGGAGTGATGAAGTGTTCTTCGGCGTAGGGGAGGACAGCCGCGAACATGCGCTGGGCAGTTGAGCCAACGGATTTCTGGGCACCCGGGCGGGTCTGACTGCGGAGTAACGGAAGTTCGGAGCAGAGTTCGTCAAGGATGGTGAGGAAGCGGGTGGAAGCGGCGCGGTGAGCAGTTTGGATTGCTTCCCGTTCCCGACGAATGCCAGAGGTAGAGATTGCGCGATGATTGGAGTCCCAGGCTTCGAGCACGATGTCGATGGGGCCGTCGTGGAGGTGGAGGCGGCGGCCGTCAGGGAGAAGGCGAATCTGGGCTCGTGCATTCATGGGCGCGCAGCCGGCTTTCTGGAGGCGGTGCGTCGGCTCGCCCGCCGCGCTTTCTTGCTCCGCAGACCGTCCCTGCTTTTGGAGGCCGTGCGCGCATCCAGCGGCCACGGATTTTCCGGGCGCGGGGAAATGTAGCGGCGGGATTCCTCCTCGTCGATCAACGAGCTTAGCGGGCGAACGTGGTCCATGTAGCCGCCCAGCGCCGCATAATCCCCGAGCTTGAGGGTGAATTCAATGGGCGCTACCAGCGCAGGCGTGGGAACGTAGCCGAAGGCATTCTCGGGCATGCGGCTCACATCGACCATCAGGGTGATGCCGCCACCGGGCCACACGTATACGGGAGCGCCGCCGCAGGTAACTCGGGTAAGGGCATCGCGTACTGAGCGCGTCAGCTTCACCGGATTCTCCGTGACTCCGGCGCGCAGCGAGCCTCCGGCCCCTCCCATGAAGAGGACTGTGCAAAGGGCAGGTTCGCAGTTCTCCTTGATACGCTCAACCGAGACCTGGAGATTGTCGGGCAGGTCTTTTTCGATCGGACGCAGGGCTTCGTCGAGCTCGTAATAGGCGTAGTGCTCACCTGTGGTGCTGACCATCAGCAGGCGCAGACCGGGCCAGGCTTTCTTCGGATTGAACGGGGCGAGGATGGAGAGTGGATCGCTAAGGTTCGTGCCTCCCCATCCAGTGCCGGGTTCAGCCACCTGGAAGTAGCGGCCGGGGGTGGAGCGGCGGCCTTTCATTTTTATGCCAGTCGCGGGCACGCCCAGCATTTTGCCGGCCTGATGTTCGGAGAGAACGCCGGTGATGTGATCATCCACCACGACTACATCGTCGATTTTTCCAAACCACTGTTTGGCGAACATCCCGATTGTGGCCGAGCCGCAGCCCACGCGCATGCGTTCTTCCTGAACTCCGTTTACCACCGGCGGCTTGTTGGCCTGCACGGTGACGGTGGCGCCCTGATCAATCGTGAGTTCGGCGGGCTTGCCGTTGCAGAGATGGAGCAGAGTTTCACACGTTACATTACCCTCGTTGCGCGTGCCTCCGGTGAGGTGGCGCACCCCGCCGAGCGAGAGCATCTGCGAGCCGTATTCGCTGGTGGTGACGTGCCCCACCGACTCGCCTCTGGCGCGCACCACGTTCTGTTCGGGGCCGAGGAAGCGATCAGTGTCGATCTTCAACTTAACGCCGCAGTAGCTGAAAATGCCCTCAGTTACCACCGTGACCATGTCGGCGCCTTCGACTTCGGAAGAAATAATGAACGGCGCGGGCTTGTAGTCGGGATACGTTGTCCCCGCCCCGATGGCTGTGACAAAAGTTTGTGGGCCGGGGACGATGTTGCCGTCCCAGTCGCGGTCGCGATCGAGAAAAGGCACGACGGAATCGCCGCGTGACACCGCGCGATCGAGC
>Ga0335077_10012483_pt1 | contig 10624 bp, 7 predicted proteins | sample Lox_Sample_31_FD_207151 | JGI IMG/M metagenome (GOLD analysis project Ga0335077, IMG submission 207151) | Soil microbial communities from Loxahatchee National Wildlife Refuge, Florida, United States - Lox_Sample_3.1 | ecosystem: Environmental > Terrestrial > Soil > Wetlands | place: USA: Florida...
GAAAGCGAAGTTGTCGATCTTGATTTCGGTTCCGGTATCGGTTGAGCCTGCCGCACCGACCGTTTTGTGCATAGCCGAGCCGCTTGCGTCTGATGCTAAGGATTGGCCGCTAACCATGATCAACAAGAGAGCGACGGTAAGCCTCAACCACCAGCTAGAAACTTGTGACTTGCAGAACATTCTTTTCATGACTACTCCCGTTCTTTATTAATTGAGAATTGCTTTTGTTTTGATCGAAGTGTTTACTTCGAACCATCCAGCGGCGAGTCGATAATCGCAAGATTTGTCCCGCTAACTAGATAGTTAACGTCGGCGATGCCCAGCACTCGCCGCAACTGTTCTGCAGGCACTTTCATCGGTCCTGCAGAAGGTGCCGTACCTGGAGCTGGCTGGGGGAACGCCGTCGACATGGCGGTGTGGAACGAAACTTTGCCTTCGACTTTTTGCATTACCTGATGGATGTGCCCATTAAGCACAGTGACAGAGCCGAAACGCTTGACATAGGACAAAGCTTGTTCACTGTCCTCGGTTCCCCAGCCCCAATCCGGATAGATCGTCCATAACGGAATATGTGCGAACAGAACAATCGGTGTGCTGCTAGACTTGGCTTTTAAGTCGCCCTCCAGCCATTTCAATTGCTCGTGACCCAGTGAGCCTAGGCCGCCGGCTTTCAGATTGGCGACGTTTACCAGGCCAACAAAGTGCACGCCTTTGTGGTCGAAGCTGTACCAGCCGTTGCCTTTTGTCTCCTTACCATAGCGCTGCAGGTATTGCTCGCCATTGTCGGTGAGCATGTCGTGCTCTCCGGGGACGAAATAGATCTGCTTGGCTGACGCTCCTCTTAACAGTTGATCCAGGGTGTCAAACTCGCTGGGCTTAGACAAATGACTGAGGTCGCCGGTATGAATAATGAAGTCCGGCGGCTCAGGCAGGGCATTGATCTTGTCGATCGCGGTCTGCAGTGTGCCCGTGACGTCCGGATTTGCCGCTTTGTCAAATCCGATGTGGCTATCACTGATCTGCACAAAAGTGAAGTCAGCAGTTTTACCTGCGCCTTTGCCGTATGTTTTCGCAAATACACGCGAAGCTGCGAGACCCCCGCTCATTGTCCAGACTAAGCCGGTACCTGCCCACGCCATACACTTCAGGAAGCCCCGGCGATCGACCCCGTCGTTGCTCAATTCGTTTCCCCGCCGTCCAATTGCCTGGTCCTCGTCAATTTTCATTCCGCCCTCCGCCATAAGCTTGTAATGTCACAAACTGCAGCCGGCGTTTTTTATTCCATCCATGGGAATCACTATCCCAACGCCAGCAGGAGTCGGCTGAGGAGGAAGCTCAACAAAACGAGATCAGTATGTTTTCGTGGAGTAGAGAGGTAAAGCACGAAGATCCCCGGAAGTTAGGGGATTACCCGCTGGCAATCATGGGCACCGCGAGCAAGGCTGCAAACAAGCCCACCAGTTTCCAGCGGGTGAAGTGCTCGTGAAGAATAAAGCGCGCAAGCAACACAGTAATAGCCGGGTAGAGGGAAGTGAGCACCACGGCAGAATCAAGCCGTCCGGTCTGCGACGCGCGCACGAATAAAGCCGTTCCGGAGACATCAAGACATCCCGCCAGCACGCCACATCGCGCCGCTGCTCGAGTGATGTCGTGGAAGTTATGCCGCAGCAGAACGATCGTACCGGTGACTGCAATCGCCCCGATTCGAGACCAAACTGCCAGCCACAAAGCTGACCCATTTCTAGCTTGCGAGATGCAAAGATAAAATCCGGCGAATCCGATTCCAGATATCGCGGCAAGACCAATCCCCTTATTAGTGCCACTACCGTCTTCACTGCGGGAAATCAGCCAAATTCCAGCCGCCGCGATGACAAACCCGGCAAGGTGAACGGTTCCGGGCACGCCCTCGGCAGCCATTCCAAAAACAGTTGGAACGGCCGCCCCGAGAACGGCGGCTACCGGAGCAGTCAGGCCCATACGGCCACTGGCGAGTGCGCGGTAGAAGAGCGCCAAGGCGCCACCGCCAGAAACTCCACCTGCAATTGCCCAGACGACACTTCGCTCGGAGGGGATCTGCGCATGAGTCGCCGTTGCGAGGACGAGCATCAGCAGCAAACCGCTTGCATGTGCAATGGACGTCAGCAAGAACGCATTCGTACGGCGGGCAGCATATCCGCCAAGAAAATCGCTAGTACCCCACGCAAACACCGCGGCCAGACTGAAGCTAGTGGGGACGAATTGAGCAGTGACAGCCATGGTGAGTGGTGGAGCAATCGAGGTTAACACGGAGAACAGTTTGTGACTGTGAACGCAGTGCAGCTTGAAAAAATAGGATCGCGCGGAGTGAGTTAAAGTCTGTTTTCGGATGTCGCTGGCTCCGGCATCTCCGGGGCTAGTTGCTGCAAGAGGTTTTTCAGGTGATTTAGCACCTCGCTTGGGGAAACGGCCTTCAGGTTGAATCTGAGCATTCCATCGGGGGTGAATTGTGCTCCGGTCTGCGAAGAAACGAAGTGGGCAAGCTTGCCGGGATCGATCACGGCATTTGACCTAAATTTGACTGTAACTTCCTCGCGTTTGCGTTCGATTGCGGTAACGCCCACTCGCGAAGCGAGCAGCTTGAGCGTGGCATATTCGAGTAGGTTTCTCACGGCCGAAGGCGGCTCGCCATACCTGTCCTCCAATTCGCCGGCCACATCGTTCAGCTGCGATTCCGCGTCGACTCCGGCAACTCGCTTGTACATGCGCAGGCGCTGGTTCTCTTCCTTGATATAGTCCGACGGGATGCGAATGTTAAGCCCAAGGTTAAGCTGAGTCTCGACCTCCCCTGCGGCCGCTTCGCCCTTCATTTCCCGTACCGCCCGATCAAGCATCTGGGTGTAGAGCTCGAAACCGACTGCTTCGATGTGGCCACTCTGCTCGCCTCCGAGCAGGTTACCCGCCCCACGCAGCTCCAAATCCAGCGCCGCAATCTTGAAGCCGGCGCCGAGGTCGGAAAATTCCTTGAGTGCTGCCAAGCGACGACGAGCAATTGGAGTCAACTCAACGTCCGCGGGAATGAGTAAATATGCATACGCCCGGCGATTGGATCGGCCCACACGTCCTCGCAACTGATAAAGCTCAGAAAGGCCGAAACGGTCGGCGCGATTGATGATGATGGTGTTACACAGAGGAATATCGAGCCCGTTCTCGATGATGGTGGTGGCGACCAGAATATCGGCTTCGTGATGCATGAATTTCAGCATCACTTTCTCTAGTTCACCTTCCGACATCTGTCCGTGTCCAACGATGATGCGGGCGCGCGGAACCAGTTCCTGCAGCTTGGCAGCAATTTCCCAGATACTCTCCACCCGGTTATGGACAAAATAAACCTGGCCGCCGCGATCAAGCTCCTGCTGTAACGCTGCTTGGATCAGCTTTTCATCCCAGCTTGCGACTACAGTCTGAATCGCTATGCGGTCCTTGGGCGGAGTCTCAATCACGCTCATGTCCCGGAGTCCCACCAGCGACATATGCAGGGTACGGGGGATCGGTGTCGCTGACATGGTCAACACATCCACTTCTTTGCGCATCTGTTTCAGCCGCTCTTTGTGGCGAACACCAAATCGCTGCTCCTCATCAACAACCAACAGTCCAAGATCCGCAAACTTAATGTCTTTGGACAACAGCCGGTGTGTGCCGATCAGGATATCGATTTTGCCCGCCTCGACCTTCTGCAGAATCTCTTTTTGCTGCCGTGGGTTGCGGAACCGGCTGATCATCTCAATGGTGACCGGAAACGCTGCGAAACGCTGCTTGAACGTTTCGTAGTGCTGAAACGCGAGCACGGTTGTCGGCGCAAGTACCGCAATCTGCTTGTTGTCATTCACCGCTTTGAATGCAGCGCGCATGGCAATCTCCGTCTTGCCATAGCCCACATCGCCGCAAAGCAGGCGGTCCATGGGCTGCGAGGATTCCATATCTCGCTTGACATCAACAATCGCAAGCTCCTGATCTTCGGTCTCGCTATATTCGAACGCATCCTCAAATTCGCGCATCCATTGCTTATCGCTCGAGAAAGCGTGCCCCTCCGCGGCCTTGCGCTGCGCGTACAGTTTCAAGAGTTCGTCTGCCATGTCTTTCATGGCTTTGCGCACGCGAGCTTTGGTTTTAGCCCAGGCCGCTGTCCCAAGGTGATTTAGCGCCGGTTTCGCCCCCTCTGACGATCGATATTTCTGAACCAGATCGAGACGCGTTAGCGGAACATACAAGCGGGCGCCTTCGGCGTACTCCAGCAGCATGAATTCCGCATTGCCGTCGCCCTGATTGATCTCCTTCAAGCCTTGATACTGGCCGATACCGTGTTCCACGTGGACCACGTAATCGCCGACCTGCAGATCGCGGAAATCGGAAAGAAACGCAGAGGTTTTGGATTTTGATCGTTGTGGGCGGGAAATCACCACCTCGGACTCATCAAACAGATCGCGAGCACCAAAAATCGCCAAATGCGCATCGCGCAGTACGAGGCCATCGGGCACATAGGCCTTCGCTAGCGTGGTAGTAAGAATTTCCCCAGCGAAGTATGCAGTCTCGTCCGCATAGCTCTCGCCTCCTCGCGTGCGGCTGCCCAGGCGAAACGAAAGGCTATTTTCACTGAACAAATCCGCCAGACGCTCAATCTCTCCAATATTCGGAACTGCGATCAGGACTCGGTTTTCTTCACTGATTTGCTTTTTCACTTCCTCCAACAGAGCGGTTGCTGACCCGTGAAATCGTTGTGCGGGCTGCGAATGGAAAGTTACCGCTTCATCCTCGCCCGGACGCCTGACCTCCAGGTGTGCGAGATCGGCGCCGGGCCACGTCTTGAACTTCTGCCACCAATCATCAGGCGGGAGATACAAATCCGTAGGGCGAACCAGATTTCCTACACCGCTACGCTCGTGGGCATCCGCGATTCGCGACCAGACTTGGTCGAACTCGTTTCTGATCGCGTCAGGTTCGTCCGCCAAAACGGCTGCGTTTGGGATCAAGTCAAAGACGGTGCGATCGGCTCCCGCAACCGGCGCATAAAACTCCCATCCGGGAAAGACCGTCACACCCCCTGAGCGCACGGCTTGCTCGACTATCTCCTCCGCGCCCGTGATGCGCTTACCTGAGAGCCGGGCGTGAATTGCGCCGAGCAGTTCCTCGCTAACCGGAGTTTCCGTTAGGGGCAAAAGTAGCGCCTCCTCGACCGGGTTCGAAGAACGCTGAGTCGCCGGATCGAACCTGCGAATAGATTCAACTTCATCGCCAAAAAATTCGATACGCAGCGGGCGATCCGCTTCCGGAGGGTAGACATCCAGAATGCCACCACGGAGTGCATACTCACCTGGCATTTCGACCACGTCGGCTGCCACGTAACCGACAGTATTGAGGTGTCGTAATAGGGGATCAACATCGATCGTTTCGCCGCGACGGACAACCCGCGCCAGGTCACCATAATATTCCGCAGAACGTAATCGCAGCGCGGTTGAAGCAATCGGCGCAATGACAACCGATGCCGCTCCGCTCGCGATCTTCCACAGTGCAACTGCACGTTCTTCCTGAATTTCTGGGTGTGGCGATAGATTTTGGAAGGGCAGGACATCACGGGTGGGCAGAGCTAGGATCGATGCCGGATCGCTTCCGCCGGTCAGTTCGTGAAATGCCTGCAGCACCGGGACCAGATTTTCGGCGGTGCGATTATCGGGGACGATGAGGATCAGCGGCCTGCCGACTGCGCGCTGTAGCAGAACCACCAACAGAGCTTTAGAGGTGGGAGTCAGTCCAGAAACACGAATCCGCCCCGTGCCCTCTTTGAGGTGGGAGGCTACACGCGAGAAAGCAGACAACTTTTCCACGTCCGCAAAGAGATCGCGGACGAAGGGGAGAACCATTGCCTTTCAATTTTAACAGGCTCGGCGGGTGGATCCGCGGCCGAGCGAAGGTTCGCGCATCAGGGACGAGCTCTGTACGGAGCTCTCGAACGCATGTAATCAGGAATTTTTGCTTTCCTGAGACTTGGAAGCGGCCTTTTCAGGTTCTTTCATACCCTCTTTGAACGCACGGATCCCATCGCCTAATCCTTTTCCCAGTTCTGGCAGTTTTTTGGGTCCGAAGACCAACAACGCAATGAACGCGATAACCAGCAAATGTACTGGTTGAAAGAGACCCTCACCCATGACAACCCTCCTTGTACCTACTTATCCGAACGAGTGTTCCTGTATCAGCTTAGCTCTGCAATAGGCCCAGGGTAGGCCCATGGTCACTGGCTTGCGTGACTGTCATCACCAATGAGAACACCAAGTTTTGGCTAACGCATGCTTGCCGCGCCTTGAGCTCCAACGGGATAGAAGCAGATTCGGGGTACTGGCGCGCCCGAAGGGACTCGAACTTGAGGCGTTGTGCGGGCGTGTGAGCCCGCAGCCGAAATCCCGAGCGTAGCGAGGGACCTCTGGAAGGAAACCCTGTCGGGGTGCTGGCGCGCCCGAAGGGACTCGAACCCCTAACCTACGGCTCCGGAGGCCGGCGCTCTATCCAATTGAGCTACGGGCGCGCTCGGATATCTTCAGTTTACATGCGGCGTTTTGGTTGCATCAACGCCGGATCAGTATCGGCCTCTGCCCCCACCTCTGCCGCCGCGACCGCCACCTCCACCACCCGCCCGCTCTGCCTTCGGCCGTGCTTCATTCACGTTGAGTGTTCGTCCCGCCAGTTGTGTTCCGTTGAGGGCAGCAATGGCCTTTTCACCGTCTTCGGCATTGGTCATTTCGACGAAGCCGAATCCGCGCGAGCGTCCTGTGTCCCGGTCGGTCAAAATCGTTACGCGGTCCACCGTTCCATAGGTTGCGAAAAGATTTCGCAACTCATCTTCCGAGACATTGAAGTCCAGATTGCCTACAAAAATGTTTTTCACGAACTTGCCTCTGCTTGAGCTATTTGAGTGTGCGGCTTCGGCGCCGACAGAAGAGGCTGGTTGGCCAAAAGGGCCAAAGTTGGCGAACAGTCAAACGCGGGGGAAGTATAGCAAATTCAAGTCAAAATAAGCTGTAATTTCCGTCAACCGAAGTGCGCGTGCGCTCACTCAGTTCAAGTTCAATCCTTGAATAGTCTGTTTGAGCACGTGAGCCGAATTACGCAGCTTATTGACTTCGGGGGCATCTAATTCAAGACGCAGCACCTGCTCAACTCCACCTCGATCAATTACAGTTGGAAGGCTGAAGCAGACGTCGCTTAGTCCGTAGTATTTGTCGATAAGACTTGAGACCGAGAGCACTGTCCTTTGGTTGCGGAGAATGGCTTGAGTGATCCGCATCAGCCCCGCAGCTACTGCGTAATACGTCGCCCCCTTCCGTTCGATGATGCGGTAGGCTGCGTCGCGGGTCTGCAGAAAAATATCTTCCATCAGCTTGTGGTTGTACTCGATCCCTTGGGCCTGATGGAACTCTGGCAGACGCATGCCAGCAATATTCGCCAGTGACCAGATCGGTACTTCGCTGTCTCCGTGCTCGCCAATGATGTAGGCGTGTACGCTGCGCGCATCCACGCCGAAGTGTTGACTGAGCAGATAGCGGAATCGTGCGGTGTCGAGAATCGTTCCCGAGCCGATCACACGTTTGGCTGGAAAACCAGAAAGCTTCCACGCAGCATAAGTGAGGACATCGACAGGGTTGGTCGCGATCAACAGAATTCCGCCAGGGTTGTGTTTGGCGACTTGCGGAACCATGGACCGCCAGATCTCCGCATTTTTCTTGATGAGGTCGAGGCGCGCTTCCCCGGGAGCCTGCGGAGCTCCAGCCGTCAGCACGCTAACGATCGCTCCTGAGCAATCCGAGTAGTCACCCGGCCAAACGTTGGTGGGATGAGTGAAGGGCACCGCATGCGTGAGATCCATGGCCTCGCCTTCTGCTTTGGCGCGATTGGCATCGATCAGCACGATTTCTGCCGCCAACCCACTCAGCAGCAAGGCGTAGGCAAACGTAGAACCTACATTTCCCATGCCCACGATCGCCACACGGATGGGTTGCGTATCTTTGGATTCAAGCGTCATGTCTAATTCACATGGATGTCATTCTGAGAGCGAAGCACATGGAGTCACCCCGGCAAATCAATGTGAGGAGTCAAATCGCTATGCCTTAGCGTTAAGTCTCAGCAAGAACCGATTTTCCAATATCCTTCACGTTGATAATCAATCCGTAAAAGCCGGTTCTTAGGGTCGTGTCGCTTCCCGCAATTAGGGCAGACTAGGTATCGCGTCCAGTTTGTTCCATTTCGATCATAGTCTTCGGAAACGGCGAACGTCTTCCCGCAACTGCAGGGGATGAGAAACATTCTGAAGCGTTGGTGCTCACTCATGGCGGGTCTTCATGTCTGAAGTATACAGCGGCATTACCGCTCGCATGCATATACGCGACTCGCTGGTATCCAGGCCATCTCGGCCCATAACGCAAATCGGGAATACCGCGAAATTGCCCTTCGTTGATCCTCGACAGCGGACCGCTAGACGTGCGGGAGAACCTCATCTGCGAGGCGCTGCATTTGCTCTTCTTCGTCGAACACTGGATTCAACAACACGTGGTTCACACCAGCGTCCTTCAGCCGACGGATTTCCTCAGCAATGCGTTGCGGCGATCCCCAGACCGCAACCTGCTCCGCCATTTCAGGCTTGTGATAAAACGCTCCGAACCATTCCTTTAATCGCGCCAGATTTTCACCCACTGCCAGGTAGAGGCGCTTAGCTTTCGGGAAGGCGGGAGGTAGTTGCTTGATGTCCTCGATGAAGGTTGCGGTCGGGGTCGAGCCCGCGCCGATATATCCGTCGCCCAGTTCCACTGCGCGATCCAACGCTGCCTCGACGTGCCCACCAAACCAGACTGGAGGATGTGGTTTCTGCACAGGCTTCGGCTCCATCGGAACATTGTCGAGCCGCGCGAATCGACCATGAAACGTTACCCTGGCTTCGGTCCAAAGTCGTTTCACAATCTCGAAATTCTCGCGAAAGCGAGCCACGCGTCCTTCAGGCGAGAGTCCATACGCAGGGTAGTGGCGCGTGCTGGCCCCTAACCCTACACCAACGATCAACCTGCCATTTGACAGGACATCCAAAGTCGACAGTGCCTTGGCCAAGTCGATTGGATTACGTTGAGCAATGATCAACACGGCGATTCCTAAACGTAAGCGCTTGGTGGCCGCAGCCGCATACGCCAGCGTCGTCACAGATTCCAGTACGGGCGCGGTTCCAATTACCTGCTCGATGCACCATGCCGCTGTGAAAGGCAATTCTTCAGCTCGCCGCAAGAAGCTTTGAATGCGGGCCGGGTCGGGAAACGTCTGAGGAATGGAAATTCCAAATTGCATGATGAATCTCCCATGCTGGACATGGTTTCGGATGCTTGCACGTGGTTGTGCGATTCAGCGGTTCAGCGGCTCTCTTACGTCTATGCGGGTGCTATCGAGAGTGCTGCGCTGATTTATCAAAGCCAGTAAGATCGCGAGCGTAGACAGGATCGCGATCCAGCCACTCTGGACCACTCGAGCTATGCTGAATGGTTGACCTTGACGCGTCCTTTATTGCAGCGCAGACTGGGTCAACTTCACGGCGCAATAAGGATTTGCTGTACCACCGCTGACATTGCACTTTTGGCCGTTTACTGATCCCGCCGCCAGCGTCGAGAAGTAAATGTTTGTTCCGCCGTTGGACACCTGATTGTCGATCACAATCCCGCTGGTTCCTCCCAAAGCGCCAGGAGCGGTCACACAGGTAGAAGTCGGAGTCCCGGTGCAATTCGGCGTACTCAACGATGTGGTGATCGTGGAACTTTCCACAAAGCTATTGCCGGTAATGCCAACGCCGAAGAATAGAAGATCCGAGGTTCCGTTGTAAAACTCAGTCAGCGGAGAACATTCCTCGCCTTTGGTGGTATTTATCGCAAACTTTGTCGAGTTGGTGCTCGTAATGATGTTAGTAGCGAATGGGAAAAAATACATCTGAGCATCGGCCGGTACGCCTCCATTGTTCACGAATCCGCACGCGATCATGTGACCCGAGGTTGACCCGTTCAACCAGAACGCATTGTCAAACGTCCCTGAGTGCACGTTTTTGCCCGTGCAGTCCCCGGCACCGGTCGCCGATCCGAGATCCACGGTGTTGGCTGTAGTCGGAACACCCGTGGTGAAGTTTGCCGGAAGCTGGCTGATGGCTCCTCCGATACCTAATACATAGCTGCAGCCGGTGAACGCGAAGACTTGGTCGGTAGTGGAGTCAGCTGGATCGGTAACCACAATCGGTGGGTCGACGACTCCGGTTCCCGCTTTTCCGCTGCCGTCATTCTTGCCGTCGTACGCCCATCCAATCGTCTGCTGCGCGGCTATAGTCTTGGCTGGATTGGCCAGATTGACCGAGTACAAGTATCCTTCGCCGTCACCGATAAAAATCAAACCCGCCGTATCGTCAACGACAGGAGCCGTCAGCACGTTGTTTCTGGTGTTGGTAGAGACGGTGACGGGCCAGTTGTTCGGATCGTTGACTAAGGCCGGCGCTCCGCCACCAAAAACGGGATTGATCTTATAGAGCAGTCCGTTATCCGCCCCTACATAAACGGTATCCGTGTTGTAGTCCAGCCAGGGC
>Ga0335077_10012484_pt1 | contig 10624 bp, 6 predicted proteins | sample Lox_Sample_31_FD_207151 | JGI IMG/M metagenome (GOLD analysis project Ga0335077, IMG submission 207151) | Soil microbial communities from Loxahatchee National Wildlife Refuge, Florida, United States - Lox_Sample_3.1 | ecosystem: Environmental > Terrestrial > Soil > Wetlands | place: USA: Florida...
CCCGCCCGCGCCGTATATGAAACAGACCCTGATCGAAACTGATCCAGAGATCCCCCGCGATGTCCTCCACCAGCGAATGCGCGAAGCCCCCCGGCACGCCGGTTACGGGATGAAACCGGTCGTTCTCAAAGTATGCGGCACCGCTACGCGAGAAGGCCCAAATTCGCCCACGGGTGTCTTCCAATAGCGACCCAGCATAGGTATCCGGCAATCCGTTATCTGCGATCTGGCGCGCGCCTTCACGATCGTGCGGAATTCCCACGCGGTCGCTTGGCTTGCGATAGACGGTCATTCGGCCGTCCTTCCATCTGTCCAACCCATCGCGCGTGCTCAGCCAAACGCTCCCATCGCGCGCCGCAAGAACCGCCTCCACACGAGGGTTGGACAATCCCTGCTTCGTCGAAGTCGTGCTTACCGCGTAGTTGCGAAATTGGTCCAGGCCATTATTGGTGGCCACCCAAACACTGCCCTCCTGATCCTCGAGGAGAGGCGTAGCAGTATTCCCCGACAGACCGTCGGACTGGCCGAACCAATCCGATCTTCCGCCGTGGACGTGCAACAGACCCCGATCCAGCGTTCCGATCCACAGACCGCCATCGTGGTCACGCAGCAGCCCATAGGGATTGAACCCCGGTCCCGTCCCCGGGAGGGAATATTTTTCCGCTTGCCCGTCGCCGACCCGTATCATTCCACCCCGCACCGCCGCCAGCAGCGCGCCGTCATCGCCTTCGATGAGAGCGCGAATCTCCGACATCGGCCCGGTTAGAGGCCAGCGTTTCGCGGGATCCGGCTTCCATCGCCACAGCCCCGATCCCGTTCCCGCCCAAAGTGCGCCCGCTCTGTCTGCGAGCAGGCTGCCGTTTCCAAGACCGATGGTCCCGTCCTCCCCATAGCACTGGGTTCTGGCGCCCTGAATCGCGCACAGTCCCCACGCAGGAACGATCTGCACTCCTGCCCAGACGGTTCCTTCGCGATCCTCAACCAATGCGTCGATGAGCTGGCCGGGAACACCCGGATACTGAGTCAGCTTGCCGTCCTTCCAACTGGCCAGCCCTTTCGACGTGCCAATCCAGAGACGCCCATCGCGCGCCAACAGCAGCCTCGAAACCGTGTCGCCCGGCAGGTGCTCGCCTCCGGGCGGCTGCCACGGAACGGCCCGGACTCCATCGAAGCGAAGCAACCCGAATGCCGTTCCGAGCCACAGATATCCGTCCGGAGTCTGAGCCATCGACCAGGCATTATTCTTCAATGAGCCGTCCTGTACTAACCAGGTCCTGTGCGCGTATTGATTCACCGCCAAGGAAGGATTCAACGCGAAAGCGGCCGGGCACCATAACGCCAGGAGCGGGACGAGGGCTCTCTCCATTTATGGGTCATTGTCTCGCACAAGTTAAGCGTTGTGGGGCACGCCCGGGGTGCTCCGTGGAAGCTCTGCCAGACAATGCCCGAAGGTCGCCGGGCGATGCCGATGAAGCCGGGCGGTGCGACTTCCTACTTCAGAGGCACCTACAATTCGATAATTCCGCGCTTCAGCCCGATGGTGACGGCATGAGTCCGGTCATTGGCGCCAAGCTTGGCGAGAATGCTCGATACGCGGCTCTTGACCGTCTCCTCGGAAAGAGAAAGCTGCGCCGCGATCTCCTTATTGCCATTCCCTGCCGCGATCAGCCGGAGCACCTCTACCTCGCGCTCGGTCAGGTCGCTTTCGCCGAGGAAGTCGGCGGTAACGTCGGCGGGGATTCGCCTTTGCCCGGCATGTACCGCGCGGATGGTCTCCAGAAGCTCACCTGCCAGGCGGCCTTTCAAGACGTAGGCCCGAGCCCCGGCCTTCAGAGCCCGGGTCGCTTGGACGTCGCCTGCGTACGTGGTCAGCACAATGATCCGGGCATCGGGAAATTCGCTCCGAATGCTGATGATAGCGTCGATGCCGTTCATACCGGGCATCAGCAGGTCCATCAAGGTGACGTCCGGCTGATGTAGCCGGAATTGCTCGATTGCTTCCTGCCCGGTGGAGGCTTGCGCGACCAGCTCCATGTCCGGTTCGGCGCCGATCAGCGACGACAGTCCGTAGCGGAGAATATGATGGTCGTCGGCCGTAAGAATCCGGATAGGCTTGGAATCTGTGATCACAGTTTTGCCTTCTTCCTAGGGAAGAGCGGAAAGCGGCGGGGCGCCGAATATGCGATGGAGGCTGGGATGCTCAGCTCCACTTCCGTGCCCGCGCCCGGCTCGCTCCGGAATTCCAATCGGGCGCCGATTCGTTTCGCGCGCTCCCGCATCCCCATCAAGCCCCAGTGTCCGGCGCGGCCGCCCGCCTCAACGACTTCCGGCTCGATTCCTTTTCCATCGTCGCGAATCAGCACCCGAAGCAGGCGATCCTCGTACCGGATGTCAGCTTCGATCTGCCTGGCCTGTGCGTGCCGGAAAGCGTTTCGCAGCAGTTCGCGGGCGATGCGGTAAGCCTCGTCCTGGACGATCGGATCCAAATCTTTCCGCTCGCCTTCTACTGCCGCACGGAAGATCACTGGATTCCCGTTTGTGTCGGCGGAGCGCGCCAGATCTTGACCCGTTGCCGTCAGCAACTGCGCCAAATTGCTCTGAACTGCCGGCTGCAAACGTAAGTCCTGAATCGCATCCCGGCCTTCGCCGATTGCGCCCGCCGCCATGCTGATCGCGTCATCGAGGGTTTTCTCTGCCTGTTCGGGGCGCCGGGAAAGAAGGTTGCGAGCCGACTGCATGACCAACAGGGAACCCTGAAAGTTCTGCAACAGCGTGTCGTGCAGCTCGCGGGCAATGCGCGTGCGCTCGCCGACCCGCTCCTCCAGGCGCGCGCCGAATTCCTGCTTGATCTGATAGAGGCGGTAGCGGTACAGCGCCCACAGCAATGCGAGAAAGGCGGCGACGCATGACGCACGGAACAAGGTGGTTTGATAGTATGCGGGGTCGATGGAGAAATCGAGGGAGTCGCCGGCCTCGTTCCATACTCCGCTGTTATTGCTGGCCATGACGCGGAAGCGGTAGTGGCGTGGAGGAAGATCGTTATAGAACGCCTTCCGCTCAGTGCCAGCGTCCTTCCAGTCGGGATCATGGCCTTCCAGCTTGACGCGAAAACGGACCTTCTCCGGTGCGACGAAGCTAAGAGCGGTGTAGTCGATCTGCAGATCGCGACTCAGTGCGGGCAGCCGCAGGTTCGACGCTGCCGCGCCCGACAAGTTCTGCCAACGAAGTTCGCGGTCGGCAGTGATTTGCTCGATGTGTACCGGCGGCGGAAGTTTGTTGACGGGAATGTGACGGGGATCGATCACGCTCACGCCGTCGAAGGGCAAGAACCATATTCTGCCATCTGCAGACTTGGCGACACGCGGGCTGTAGCCGCCATCGACAGCATGGATCCTGACCCCGTCGGAACTGTCGAAAACCGTGGCTTGGATTGTCCGTTTCGGATCTTTGCCCCACGCGTCCCACTCGGGCCGGGCAATGCGCACTAGACCGCAGGCTGTGTACAGCCAGACAGAACGCTCGTCGTCTTCCACCAGCCAGTGAATCGTGTCGCACGGCAATCCGTTCTTGCGAGTCAAGGTGACGACGCGACCGTTTTTCAACCGGCTCAGGCCCCCCTCGGTAGCGGCCCAGAGCGTACCGTCCCGATCGAGTTGAAGGCCGTTGACATGGCCCTCGCCCAACCCGTCAGCGCTTGAGTACGACGCGCGGACCTGACCGTCTTTGAAATACGCCAGGCCACCGAGCCAAAATCCAAGCCATAGGCCGCCCTGCGAGGGATCGGGGAGTAGATGCACCGCGTAGTCCTTACGTCCCAGCCTCGACCAAGGAATCTGTTCGACCAGACTCTCCCCAAGCAAATGAAAAAGACCGTGATTCTGGTCACTTATCCAAAGATTCCCCGCACTGTCCCCGGCGATGGAATGCACGACTCCTCCGGGAAGCTCTTGTTTGCGAACAAATCGGCCATTCTCGAAGTAGGCAACCCCGCGAGACGTGGTGACCCAAATTCGGCCGCGATCGTCCTGAAACAGGGACCCCACTCCATCATCCGGCAATCCACTGCTTCGCTTGCGGTAAATGGTAATTCGCCCGCCATTCCATCTGTTCAAACCATCAAAAGTGCCAAGCCAAAGGCTGCCATCCCTTGCCGCCAGGACGGACCAAGCACCGGAATTGGACAAACGCTGCTTCACAGAAATCGTCGGGACGGCAAAATCGCGAAAGCGATCGAGGCCGTCACCGGTGGCTACCCAAATATTGCCTTCCCGATCCTCGAAGAGACTGTCAATGAAATCGCCCGAGAGACCATCGGGCTGCGCAAACAAGTCCGTCTCTCCCTGGTGCACATGCAAGAGGCCCCGGGGCGTTCCGATCCAGAGACCACCATTGCGATCCCGGAGTAGCTTATTGGGATCGAACGGCCGACTGGCACCTGGAAGCGAATACGCCTCGGATTTCCCATGAAAGAGTTGTCTGATTCCGCCGGTCATGGAGATCAAGACAGCGCCATTGTTGCCTTCGATCAGAGCGCGGATTTCGGGCGCTGGCATCGGATAGAGTTTCGGAGGACCAGGCTTCCATTGCCACACCCCGACCGTCGCTCCGGCCCAGAGATTGCCTCCGCCGTCCTCATACAATGCCTGCACTCCGCGGCCGACACGGCCGTCCTCTCCGTAGCACCTGACGCTGCCGCTCTTAAATGCGCAGAGTCGCCCAGTGGGAATCGCATGGCCGCCAGCCCATATTGCCCCTTCGCGATCTTCAAGCAGCGCAATAACATCTTGTCCAGCAAGCTCGGGGTAATGAGTCAGCTTGCCGTCCTTCCAACTCGCGAGCCCTGCAAGAGTGCCAAGCCAAAGACGTCCATCGCGGACGGCGAGCATGCTTCGAATATAGCTGCTGGGAAGATGGTCCCCCTGTGGCGGTTGCCATGGGACGAACTGAAGGCCATCGAAGCGCAGCAAGCCGAATTCGGTGCCGATCCAGAGATAACCGTCAGGCGTCTGAGCAATTGACGTGATGGTGCCTTTGAAAAAGCCTTCGCGGGCTGTCCAAGCGGTATGTGCGTATTGACTGATGTTGACAGAAGGGTTTAACGCGGAAGCGCCAGGGCAGCAGGCCAGAAAAACAAGCGGCGCGATGATCTCAATGCGTCTCGTAGAGCAGGCATTTGAGTTGCGGTGTCTCTGCGCTCTCTCCACAATGCACAATTATCTCGTAACGATGCAGTTTGTGGGGCGCCTTCATTAGCGCCGCGCCGGGTTCCCCTTCAAAACGGCAGCTTGAAGCGCGCCCCACACTCCTGGTGTTACGGCAGCAGCCTAGTCCTGCTCAAATTCGAAATCCGATGCGGCCTGGAAAATCAGGTCTTCGCCGGTGCCGCCCCCACCCATTACCACTTCATCTGCGTGACCGATCAACGTCAGTTCGGGAGCCTCGTATTGTTTCTGCATTCTATTCACCTCCTTTCTATTTGGTCTGACAAAATCCGCCTTTTTATGCTGCCTGACACTCCGCCCCAGTCGGCAGACTCTGCACGCGATTCCGCAACCACAATTCGAGCAGGATGATATGCTGCAGTTGCGGTTGGTTGCAGTCGAGCCCGGTCGATAGGCGCTCAAGGCGCGAGAGGAAACTGGTACGGTCCACGAATCCCCGCTCCACTACCTGGCATTGCCGCGCCTTCAGGAGACCGCACGCCAATGGCCGCATTGCTTCCTGCCAGGGTGCACCGAACAGACCCTTGGATCGCCGCCTCCTCAGCTTGGGGGGCCACAGATCCGAGAGCGCCCGACGCATCAACCTCCGCGGTTCGCCCGGCCCGCAGAGGACATCTGCCGGTACGGTCATGAGGAACTCGACCAGCGGCCGATGGGCAAACGGATGCGTATAATCGAGGTGCTGCAACGACTCGGGCGGTTGCAGCGAGCGCAGTTCCAGCATCATTGACAGGGCCTGGAAGTACTTACGGCGTTCTGGCGGCGCCTGCATCCAGGCATTCGAGAAAAAGCTCCCCGGTTCGGAAAGGCCTGTGCGGTCGCAAAAGGCAGAGAGAAGGGACGTCGCGGCGCTCTTCGGCATGTACGAACCGTCAAGCGCCGAGTACATCTCAGCGGGCGCAAGCGCGGGTGGCAGAGCCGCCCGAAATGCCCGCCACAGAATCCAGGAGATCGGAAGCCCGAGGATCTTGCTCCAAGCGAGCGATTCCACACACGCCCGGCCGAAGCGGAAGCGGCGCAGGGACGACGCGACCTGAAGGCTGTCATCGAACCAGTTCCCCATCATGAGGTCGCCGTTCATTCCTGTCAGATAAACCTCGGCGCCAACTCGGTCCGCTACGTCCGCAACCGATGCGCGCAACGGCCCGAAGGCTTCCGGCACCGCATTCCCTGCCTGTGTTTCGCTCATGAGCGGATTCTCGTGCGTCGAGATGCGGACGCCTTCAATCCCGCAGAACGATTCGACCTCGCGAAGGAACGGCTCGTCGAGCGAGTTCCGCCAAACGTAACTTACACTGGCCAGACGCGAAGCGGCAACGGCTCCACTTCGCATCAGGTGATTCGCCATCGAGACGACGGAGGAAGAGTCAAGGCCGCCGCTTAGCTCGCCGAGTACCGGTGAATCTGTTTGCAGCCGGACGGACACCGCCTCCCGAAACAGCGCACGAAGCTGCTCCTCGTACCTGCGCTCGCTCCGGTACTGGATCACATCGCCATTCGGCAATGACCAGAAGCGGCGAAGGGTCGTCTCCTTCGCCGACACGCACACCGCGTGACCGGGTGGAACGGAGTAGATGCCTTTGTAGGGCGTATGGTTCGGGCATCCGCCGAACATCAGGAATCCGGCCACGTACTGCTCGTCAAGCTCGTCGATTTCCGTGGCATCCACAAGCGACTGTAAGCGACTGGACCAAAGGACCTGTCCGCGTTCTACGTGATAGTAAAGCGGACGCACGCCTGCGAAGTCGCTCGCAAGGATGATGGCGGCGTTGGCCCGGTCATGAATAACGACGCTCCAATCGCCGATCAGGTGAACCAGACCGCTCGTACCCCAACGCTCGTAGGCCGATCGGGCGAGCGCCGCGTTGCTCGTATCGCTCCGCAGCGAGCTGCTCAACCGCAGAAGCAGATCGTCGCGATTATCGAGCCGGCCATCCCATGAGAGGATTTCGGTTCGGCTGTTTGGGCTATCTGGCCGCAAGCTATGCAGCAATGCTTGTGTATTCATGATCTTCTTCGCTTTCGGGCTAAATGGTGTAGAGCACCTGCAGCCGCGTCTGGTATGCGGGCGAGCCATTCACAATGCGGCCGTCTACCTCCGCCCATGCGTGCGAAAAGAACGGCGACGGCCGATAGCCGATCACGAGTTTCCCGGCAATGCCATGCTTTCGGAGCAACCGAACTGTACAAGCGGATCGTTGCAGGCAGAGCACCGGCTTCCAGTAGAGACACGTCGCCAGGAGGACGGCGTCGCAGATGGCATGTTCCAACTTGGGGCTGGTGGGCTTCGGCGCGATGGATTGCCGGCTTAACTGCCGCTGGATGCGCCCGAAGCCGCGCAGCCGGTTGACTACTTCGTAGAGGGCAAGTTCGCAGAGTGCTCGGCAAACAAGCCAGGCGTACCTTGCGCCTTTCATGATTCGGCCCCACGCTCGATCAGGCTGTGGTTTTCGAGTTCAGCCAGGAAGCTCGCCGTGTGTTCCCCTGCGGTTGTTCGGGCGATTTGATATTCGCTGCTGATCTTGTCCGCGATGGTTTCCAATGACAGTCGCTGCTCAATGCAGCGCCAGATGTACGCGCCTGTCCGGTTTGAAGTGAACAAGCGCCCTTTGCGAGTATGCAAAATAACGATTCCATCTTCATGGATGGAAACTGCGGCATCGGAACTTATCTTCATTTCGGGATTAGTAACTTGGTTTGTAATTGCAGTCATCAAAGTCAAGAACTCCAATAACAGGATGGCAGTGCCGTCGCGAATTGAAAACACCAATACGGTACGAATCGTGCACTCTTTCGGGTTTTCGTCGGATGGTGGAGGCGTGCGGCACCCTTTTAGGCCGGGTTGATCAAGGATGCTTTTGACCGTCTCGTTATGAATCGAGAGCTGTCCGGCCGGGCAGGGCCCGAAGAATTTCTGTTTTCCGCTGGACCGATCTCCTTCATCCGCGAACGCGCACCGAGATCGCCGTTCGAGTCCTCCTGGATTGTGCCGCTGGCAATCTCACCGGCTTTGGACCTGCTGCAGCGGCACAGCGCCGTACGGGATGGGTCATCAAAAAAAAGGCCGCTCCTGCCGGTTCGAGCGTAAAATAAGGATACCCCTCAAAGGCAGACCCCTGTAGAATAGCTTTTTTGAGCGATAGTGCAGCAAAGGAGGCCATTTTGGGTTCTGATCCGCGTCCAGGCATCTGCGTCCAGGGCCGACTGATTTCTTCACGGCCTCTTACTCTTACGAGGCGCCCTCCGTGCCCGCCTGGGAATCGAATGCGCGTGCTCGTCGTCGCTCTGCTGGCCGCGGCGCCGCTGCTGGCACAGAACGCCGAACTCTCCGGCTTGATCACCGATCCCTCTGGCCTCGCGGTGCCCGGTGCCAAAATCGTCGTAGGAAATTCTGATACTGGCGCAACTCGCGCCGTCTCGTCGAACCAACAAGGCGAGTACAGCGTGCCCGCTCTTCTGCCGGGCCCTCACAACATCACAGTAGAGGCCAACGGCTTTAGAGGCCTGCACCAGAATGGCGTCGTCCTCGAAGTGGGTCAACGCGCGCGGCTGGATTTTACGCTGACCATTGGAAGCAACACGGAGAGCACTACGGTCCAAGGCAGCGCGCCGCTGCTCAACGCATCCGACGCATCGGTGAGTACCGTCATCGGCAATCGGTTTGTGGAAAACCTGCCACTGAACGGGAGGAGCTTTAGCTCTCTCATCGATCTGACACCGGGAGTGGTACTGACGCCGTCGAATCAATACGAGCAGGGCCAGTTCAGCGTCAATGGCCAGCGTCCCGATGCCAACTACTTCCTGGTGGATGGAGTGAGCGCCAATCTGGGGACCGCCGGGAATGGCGCCACCTTGGGCCAGGGTGGGGCCGGCCAGCTTCCCGCCACCAGCGCATTTGGGGGGACCAGCAACCTGGTGTCGCTGGATGCGTTGGAAGAGTTCCGGATTCAAACTTCGACCTTTGCGCCGGAATATGGGCGCACTCCAGGCGCTCAAATATCGGTGGTCACCAAGTCCGGCACGAACACGTTTCACGGCACTGCGTTCGAGTACTTCCGCAACGACAAGCTGGATGCCAACGACTGGTTCGCCAACCGCAACGCACTGGCGAGGTCGGAACTGCGGCAGAACGATTTTGGCGGCGTGCTCGGCGGGCCGATTATTAAAGACAAACTGTTCTTCTTCGGCTCCTATGAGGGGTTGAGGGTGCGCCAGCCTCATGTCGCGCAGACATATGTGCCGTCGCTGACCTCGCGTCAGAATTCGCCCGTAGCGCTCCAGCCCTTGCTCAATGCCTTCCCTAAACCGAATGGGTCGGACCTCGGCAACGGAACGGCCGCATTTTCAGCCGGGTACTCGGATCCGTCCACGCTTGATTCCTCTGGCATCCGGTTCGATTATCTACCGTGGGACAGAGCGACGATTTTCGGAAGGTATAGCGACGCTCCGTCGAGAATCAATCAGCGCGGCGGCGGCGGGTACGAGTACAGCAACGTTTCGAATGCGAAGTACCGGACCCAGAGCTTCACCTTCGGGACCAGTCAGGCGCTTGCTCCACGATTGACTAACGAGTTCCGCTTCAATTACAGCCGAAGCCGCGCGAGCAGCTTCTATACGCTCGACAGTTTCGGTGGAGCAGTGCCTCCTCCGGAGCTCACTCTATATCCAGCAGGTGGTTCTCCGCAAGATTCCAGTTCTCTATTCTTTGCCGACTCCGCTCCTTATGGAATTCGATTCCTCGCCGGCAAATTGGGAGACAATTTGCAGCACCAGATCAACCTGATGGACAACGTTTCCCACATCACGGGCATAAATCAGATGAAGTTCGGGCTTGATTATCGGCGTCTCAAGCCGCAAGCTGGCCTTGTACCCTATCAGGTGCAATATCTCTTTCTTTCTTTGTCGAACGTTCTGGCTAACACGGTGCCTCAGGCATTCATAGCTTCGAGGACCGCCGATGTACAACTACTATTCCCGAATTGGAGCCTGTTCGCCCAGGATACATGGAAGGCCACGCGCACTTTGACGATAACCTATGGCTTGCGCTGGGAGTACAATCGCGCGCCGTCATCGCCTAATCGCACTCTTCCGCTTACCGTAACGGGCGTGAACAATCTGGCAACCATGACTCTCGCCCCGCCGGGCACGCCCATGTGGCATCCCCAAAAAGGCGATTTCGCTCCGCGGCTCGGCGCGGCTTGGCAGCCCCTCGTGAACCTGGTACTCCGTGCTGGCGCCGGCATTTTTTATGATCTCGGATACTCCGCTGTGGCGAACGGGGTTAGTGCGTTCCCGTACGTTCAGGGCAAGACTATTCTCAACACCTCATTCCCGCTGAGTGCAGCCAACGCCGCGCCGCCTCCATTTACGACGACTCCCCCTGCTGGGTACATGGCGGTGGT
>Ga0335077_10012485_pt1 | contig 10624 bp, 8 predicted proteins | sample Lox_Sample_31_FD_207151 | JGI IMG/M metagenome (GOLD analysis project Ga0335077, IMG submission 207151) | Soil microbial communities from Loxahatchee National Wildlife Refuge, Florida, United States - Lox_Sample_3.1 | ecosystem: Environmental > Terrestrial > Soil > Wetlands | place: USA: Florida...
CCGTCCGCACCTCTCCCCCCACCCCACTGCCCGGCAGACCCGCAGGCCGATCGACACCCTGGAAGCTATCGGGCTCCGCGCCGAGGGGACAGAGGACGATGGGTTTCGCGCACCGCCTGAGGCGTTCCACGAGCCGGGCCGTGACCCCCTTCCCCGGCGGCTTGCAGAGGAGGCTGATGACTTTCGTCGCTGGATCGGCCTCCAGGGCGTCGATCCCGGTCATCGTCGAGATGCCGCCTATGGCGTCGGCAAGGTCCCGGCTTCCCGTGCCGATGCCGTTCGAGATGCCAGAACCGGCCTGGTGGACCAGGCACGAGAACTCCTGCATGCCGGTGCCCGAAGAACCCACGATCCCGATCGGCCCCCTGCGTACCGCGTTTGCGAATCCGACACCTGCCCCTCCCAGGAACGCGGTGCCGCAGTCGGGACCCATGACGATGAGCCCCCGGTCCCGCGCCTCTGCCTTGAGTGCGAGCTCGTCATCCACGGAAACGTTGCTCGAGAAGAGGAAGACGTGGAGGCCTTCCCGGAGGGCGGCCCGGGCCTCCCGCACTGCGTGCTCTCCCGGCACTGAGATTACGGCCACACTGCAGTCCGGGCGCCCTGCGATGGCCTCGCGGACGGACCGCGGCTCCCGAGCCATGGGTCCGGGTCCCGCGGACGCCACGGAACCCTGGGATAACCATGAATCAGGGTCGGCGGCGACCGCCTCCACTGCGGCCTTCTCGCCCTCGAGCGCGAGCACCAAGTCGTTTGGCCCCGAAGCGGAGAACTCGGCGTCCCTCCCATCGTCCCCGTAGCCCATTCCGATGAGAACCTTCCGGTTCGCCTCCGTGGCCTGGAGGGCGGAGGCATCACGGATGCCCGGTTGTGCGGCGATACGCCGCGCAACCCGCATGAGGAACACGGAATCGAAATACCGGTTCTTTCTGACGATGGTCCTTCTTGCCAATCCGGGCTCCGGTCAACTCCTGTACTTCTCCGCGAAGCGCGCCAAGGCCCGGGTGAAACATTCCAGGGGCGGCCGCACGATGCCGCCTCCGATGATCCCGTGTCCCGGTTCCCGGTGGGCGATGGCGGTGTCGATGACCGGCACCACGTTCGTCTGCACCACCTTCCGGATGTCGATGCCCACGGCCGTACCCTCGAAGTTCAGGGCGGGCATCAGGTAGTCGGGGCTGGCGCCAACACAAATGGAGCGCATCTCGCGGCTGAACGCCAGGGCCTGTTCCGCAGTGCCTCCCGTGAAATTGAGGATGCCCGGTGCACCCCCGATGGCGAACCCGCCCCATCCCACCGACTCGGTGATGGCCGAGTCGCCCATGTCGAGCCCCGCGTCCTCCTCCTTCCATCCGGGAAGGAGAAGGCCCTGGACGCGCGGGGCCGGGGCCGTGAACCATTCGCCGTCGAGGCCGCTCACCTGGATGCCGAATTCGGTCCCGTTGCGGGCCATGGCCGTGACCACGGGGCTCGCCTCCACCCCGCGCGCCGGGTCCATCGAAGCCTTGGCTGCGGCCATGGAGAGTCCCAGGAACAGGAAGGGGTGGTTCCCGGTGTAGTACAGGGTGGAAACGACCTGTTCCTTGGGCAGGCCGCAGTCGAGGAGGACCGGGGCCACGGCGTTCGAGAATAGGCTGGAGGATGCCACCACCCGGTTGTGCATCTCGTCGCCCATGAGGAGCGCGCGGGCGACGAGCTGCTTGAGCGGTACGCCGCCCATCTTCCGGACAGCGGCCCCCAGCGCGGGCGCCCATACATCGCGCCACTTCACAAGTGGGGCGAGCGCATCCCTGGAATGGTCCCCGAACTGCTGAAGGCTCTCGACCTGACGACAAAAGGCCCGGTTCCCGAAGGCCCGGTTCTCCACGACCCACACCCACATGTTGCGCGTGGTCGTGCCGGCCATCGGACCCACCGTCGAATGAGGGTGGTTGGGCTCGAAGGCGATCTCGCCCGAGCTGAGCATCTGCTCCGCCTCCGCGGGGTCCCGCGCCCAGCCTTCGAACAGGCACATGCCGATGGCGGCACCCCGCTGGGCACCGCACATCCGGCTCCAGGTCACCGGGGGACCGGAGTGGAGGATCATCCGGTCTTTCAACCCGGGAATCACCTCCGCCGCGGGCGCGACATCCACGAGGACAGGATCCGCTGCGACGATTCGGCGCAAGACCTCCTCATTCGCCGCCTTGATTCTTTCCTTGAGGTCCATGGCCTACCGGACCTTTCCGATGACCCCATCGACGTACCAGTCGAAGTTGCCCATCTGGGCGTTGTTGATCGTCGCCCCAGGCGGAAGCGCCAAGCTCCCGGTGTTGTCGGTCAGAGGCCCCGTGAAGGGCGTAAAGCCCTTCATGACCCTGTTGGCGGCATTGGTCACCAGCTTCTGGACCTCCGCGGGGACGGCCGGGCCGAAAGGAGCGATGGCGACCATCTGCCCCAGGCCTTGATATACGGCCTGCCCCTGGAATCTGCCGGCGATGACACTCTTGGCCACATCCATGAAGAAGGGCGTCCAGGTGAAGCCAAGTCCCGTGACCCACCCCGTCGGGGCGAGAGCGCGCGCCTCGAGCGACTGAAAGCCGATCGACATGCCTCCTCGCGCCTCGACGGTCTGGATGATGGTTGCAGGAGAGTCGACGTGCATCGCCACGACATCGCATCCCTGGTCGAGGAGGGCATTGGCGGCCCCAGCCTCCTTGGCCTTGTCCGACCATCCGCCCGTCACGACAACCACCGTTTGGGCCTTGGGGTTCACGGACTTCGCTCCCAACTCGAAGGCGTTCACGTTTCCGAGGGCGTAGCCGATCGGCATGCCGATGACGAACCCCAGCTTGTTGCTCTTCGTCATCTTGCCTGCCGCCACGCCCATGGGGTACCAGGCCGTTTGAGTGGATCCGAAAAAGACGCCGAAGTTGCTCTCAGTATCCCCGTCCCCTGGGTGTTCGAAAAACACGTCCCTGTGCCTCTTTGCCACTTTGCGCGCGAAGTCCTTGTGCCCGAAGCTCGTCGGAAAGATCAGCTTGGCGCCCTGTTGGATCATGCCTTCCATGACCCTTTCAGCGTCGGAGCTTTCCGCCACGTTCTCCGCCTCGATGACGGTGACTCCCGGAAGATCCTTGGCAACCTGGGCGAGGGCGTCGTGAAACGATTTGTTGTACCCATAGTCATTGAAGCTTCCCACGTAGATCACGCCAATGATGAGCCGAGGACTGTCGGCGAACGCGGGCTTGGCGGTTAGCCAGAACACGAGGACGAAGAAGCCAATGATGAATCCGAGCGTCCTTGTCATGAGACCACCTCCGGAAAGGTTTGGATCTTGGCGAGGGTCATGCGGACGTTGTTATCCATCCGAACCGTAAAAGGTCCTCCCCAGGCTCGCGGGGGCTACGAGCCTGCGCGAACCACCCCAGGCGAGCAGTACGAGGAGGGTCAACAGGTACGGCGTCATGTCGAGGAGGAACGGAGAAACGGCCGATCCTCGTGCCTGAAGCTGCAGCTGCAAGGCCTCCGCGCCGCCAAACAGGAGGGCACCCGCGATGGCGCGCAAGGGATGCCACTTGGAGAAGATCACAAGGGCGATGGCAATGAAGCCTCGTCCCGCCGTCATGTACTCGGCCCAGGTCTTGGTCAGGGACAGGGACAGGTGCGCGCCCGCCAGCCCTCCCAGCAATCCGCCGGAGGAAAGCGCCTGGTACTGCAAGACGGAGGGATTGCGTCCGGATGCGAAGACGGCCCCGGGCCTCTCGCCCACTGCCCGTACAGCCAGTCCCCAGCGCGTCCAGAACAGGGCCCACCAGACGAGGATGGCCACCGGAACGGCGAGCCACGTGAGGGCATCGTAGTCGAATAGGGTTGTGGACTGAACCCAAGGCAGTCCACCCAGCCACGAGGGCCTCCACTTCGGCAGGCCCACGATGACGGCACCGACATAGGGCGCGCCGACAAGTGCGCTGATTCCGAAGCCGAAGAACATCATGGCGAGGCCACTCGCCAGCTGATTGGCCCTCCGGGTGACCACGAGCCAACCGAAGAGAACATTGGCGAGCCCGCCCGCCATTGCGGCGGCCATCACACCGAACCAGGCATTCCCCGTGGCTGCGGCGGTGGAAAATCCAACTGATGCGCCGATGAGGAGGATGCCCTCGAGCCCCAAGTTTACGATGCCCGAACGCTCGACGATGGTCTCGCCGAGCGTGGCATAGAGGAGTGATGTCCCGGAAAGGATTGCGCCTCCCAGCACTCCGAGAGCCAGGGGCGTAGTCAAATCGCCCCCGCCCGCACGGGTCGCCCGGCGAGTACGATGAAGAGGATCATGGCGAGCAGAATGTGGACCACCGAATACGGCAGGCCTTGTGTGATCTGGAGGGTGTCTCCCGTCGAAGTGATGATCGCGAAGAGGAAGGCCATGAAGAGGATCCCAAGAGGCCTGCCCCCCGCGAGCCAGGAGACGAGGAAACCCGTGAAACCGTAGCCCGGCGAAAGGCCCTGACGCAGCCGACCGTGGATGCCCATCACCTCGCCCATGCCCGCCAGACCCGCGAAACCGCCCCCGACGGCCAGCGCCACCACGATCCACTTCGCCACGGGAATGCCCAGCCGCTGCGCGGCCTCGGCATTGCCGCCGATCGCTCTCATATCGATTCCCCAGCGGGTCTTTTCCACAATCAGCCAATACACGAGCAACGCCGCCAGCGAGATGATGAAGCCCGCGTGGATCCGCGTGTTGAAGAAAGAGGGCAGCAGGGCCGCCTCCGGAAATACGGGAGATTGCGGATAGGCGGAGCTTCCTGGGGCACGCCAAGGACCGAAGATGAAGTAGCTGACGATGAGGGGAGCGACGTAGTTTAGAAGGAGCGTCGATATCGTCTCGCTGACAAGCTTGCCAGCCCGCAGAAGTCCCGGGATCGCGGCCCAGACCCCTCCTCCCATGAACCCGAGCACGGCCACGAGGGGCAAGAGAATCCACGTGGGCAGATCCGGGGCCAGGAGAGCCCCGGCCGAAGCCATCCATGCCCCCATGTAGAGCTGGCCTTCGCCTCCGACATTGATGAGCCCGAGACGGGACGGAAGGGCCACTGATACTGCGGTCAAGACCAGCGGCGTCATGCGCACAATCAATTCCGAGAACCCATAGGCGTTGGCGAGGGTATACCTGAAGGTATCGGCGTAGGCCTTGAGAGGGTGCTTGCCGGCTGCAAGCAGGATCGCTGCAAAAGCGGCGAGGACGACGGCACAGATCCCGGCATCATGCAGCGCCACACGTACGATCGGTGACTTCCGAAAGGCCGCGGTTGTCCGTGCTTCAGGCACGGGTGACCTCCTTCGAGCCCGTCATCAGGTGGCCCACCTCTCCCAATTGCCACTCGCCCCGCTTGAACTCACCGGCGACCACGCCGCCATAGAGAACCAGGAGGCGATCGGTCATTTCTGCGAGTTCCTCCAGGTCCTCCGAAATCAAGAGAATCCCGGTTCCCCCATCCCGGGCTCGCCGGAGCAGATCCCGCACGGATATCGCGCTGCGGACGTCCAGCCCGCGCGTCGGGTAGAGCGCCACGACGAGTTTGGGCTGGTGGGCCATCTCCCGCGCGATCACCACACGCTGGAGATTGCCACCCGAGAGGGCGGCTATGGGCGCGTCGAGCCTGGGAACGGGAAAGGCAAGGGCGCCAAAGGATTTACCCATGGCCGCCTCGAGGGCCGGCCAGTCGATCACGGCGCCCTTCCAGTACCGGCGCCCGGTACCTAGCACAAGGTTTTCCCGCACGGACATGCCCGGGACTGCCGCCATTGCCAGGGGATCTTCCGGCACGAACGCGGTGCCGCTCTCCCTCATCCGTGAGATGGTCCAGGACGATGCGTCGGCACCGCAGAACCATTTGCTCCCCGCAGAAAGAGTGCGAAGGCCCAGGATGAGGTCTCCGAGTTCCTTCTGCCCGCTTCCGGAGACCCCGGCCACGCCGACGATCTCGCCAGGGCCGATACAAACGTCAAGGGCCCGGAGAGCCATCTCGCTTCCCGACGCCGGCGAGGATGCTCCACGCAATTCCAGGACGGGACCGGAGCCGAACGAGGGCCGCTGGTGATCCTCCGGGATGGAACGATCGAGGCCGTGTTCCCCGAACATCATCGTCACAAGGGTGCCCACGTCCGCTTGCGCGGACTCGAGCCTTCCCGTCACGCGCCCCTGCCTCATCACGGTCATGCGGTCAGCGCACGTGACGACTTCGCGAAGCTTGTGCGTGATGAAAAGGATGGAGTAGCCCTCCGCCTTCAGGGCCTCGAAGACACGGAATAGCGCTACCGCTTCGTGCGGCGCCAACACCTTTGTCGGCTCGTCGAAGAGGAGTACCCGCGCTTGGGCCAGAAGCAGCTTCAGGATTTCGACCTTCTGCCGATCGCCCACAGAGAGCTGACGGACCTGTGCCCAAGGATCAACGATGAGACCAAATCGCTCGCCACACTCGAGGATCCGCTTCGCCAAGGCTTTCTGGCGAATGTTGACTGGTAGATCGGTGAGGAATAGCGCGAGGTTCTCGAGAACGCTGAGCGCCGGAATCAGCATGAAATTCTGAAACACCATGCCGACGCCTAACGCCCGGGCATCCCGAGGCGAATGAAGCGCCACTGGCTTTCCGGCAAGAAGGATCTCTCCGGAGTCCGGGCGGGTGAAGCCGTACAAGATCCTGGACAGGGTACTCTTTCCGGCACCGTTTTCTCCGAGCAGCGCATGAACCTCGCCCCGGTACAGGCTGAGGTCGACGTGGTCATTCGCTGTGACGGTGCCGTAGCGCTTCGTGACGCCGCGGGCCTCGAGCAGGGGAGCGGGGTTCATGGCGGCGTCCGCATGAATGTTACCAGGGCGGCTTCACAGGGACGGTCTCACTCGGGGCCCGGGTGCCTGGAGCCCCCGGCAAGACGCAAAGGGAAGTCTCACGTCTCATCCATGAGGAAGCCGCTCCGTGTCAAGCGCGGGATGCCGACCGCCGTCTGCTCAGGCCTGCTTTGAGATACCGCCACGGTGAGCGAGCGACCTCAAGGCGGGCCTCCGCAAGGACGGCGACGAATGGCTTGCGGCGCTTGCGCGAGACCGGCGCGGACATGAAGGAGGTGTACAAGGAGACCGCGCGGGGAGGCCTCGCGGCCTTGGCCGGGGCGAGGGCCACCGTCGACCTCCCCGAGCGCTAGGCGCCGAGCGACCCGGGTCCGGTCCCCACCACCCTCCTCTCCCGCCCGCTTTAGGGCACGACCCGCGTGCCGGTCTCCCCCCGGAGCGCCGCCGTCAGGTGAGCGGGGTCGGTGATTAGCGCTTCCTTGCCGCCGCCCTCCAGGAAGCGCACCGCCGCCTCCACCTTGGGCAGCATGCTTCCGGGCTTGAAGTGCCCCTCTCCGATGTAGCGCCTCGCTTCCGCCACGGTCATGCGGGCGATCGAGCGCTGGGTGGGCTTCCCGTAGTCCAGGGCGACCTGTTCCACCGCGGTGGAGATGACGAGCATCTCAGCCCCGAGCTGGCGGGCGAGGAGGCTCGAGGCGAGGTCCTTGTCGATGACCGCCGAGGCTCCGGAGATGACGCCGGCGTCGTCCTCCACCACGGCGATGCCGCCACCCCCGGCCGCCACCACCACGAAGCCGGCGTCGACGAGGGACTTCACGGCGTCGATCTCGAGGATGACCTTGGGTTCGGGCGAGCTCACCACCCGGCGCCAGCCGCGGCCGGCGTCCTCGGCCACGTCCCACCCGTCCTTCGCGCGGTGCGCCTCGGCGGCCTCGCGGGTCAGGAAGGCGCCGATGGGCTTGTTGGGCTTGCGGAAGGCCGGGTCCCGGGCCTCGACGAGCACCTGGGTGACCACGGTGACCGCCTGCTTCTTCATGCCCCGGCGCCGGAACTCGTTCCGGAACGCCCGCTGCAGCTGGTAGCCGAGCGCGCCCTGGGTATCCGCCACGCAGGAGTCCAGGGGAACCGGGTGGAGCGTCGCCGAGGCGAGCTCGGAGCGGCGCAGGATGAAGCCGACCTGCGGCCCGTTCCCGTGCGTCACCACGAGCCGAAGCTCCGGGTCGCTGAGGAGCGACGCCAGGTGGCGGCAGGTCTGCTCGGCCGCCCGGTACTGGTCGGCCACCGTCTGGTGGGCCTCGTCGATGATGAGCGAATTGCCGCCAATGGCGACGACGACGGTCCTCGGCATCTGGCCTCCCGGCAGGGTTCCCGTGGGCGGCGCCGGGGCGCGCGGGACCCCGGCGGCCCGTTCGCTAGAGGGCGAGCTTCCGCCCGCGGTCAACGATGGCGCTCACCTGGGCGGCCGGATCCTTGAGCCGGGTGAGGAGCATGAGCGCGCTGATGACGAACGGCTTGTAGCTCGCTTCGTGGTAGGTCGGGATCCGGTACTGCTCGAAGACCTCGCCGCTCACCTCGCCGGCCTTGCAGGAGACGCCGGTGATGTCGGCCGGCAGGCAGTGCATGTAGAGGGCCGACTTGTCGTGGGTGAGGTTCATCTTGGCGCGGTCGCACTCCCAGCTCGTGAAGCGGGCGTTGTTCGCCAGGCACTCCTTCTCGAGCTCGGCGAGGCCGCCCTTGTCCCCCTTCATCAGGAGCTCGGTGCGGCGCTGCATCACCCGGTAGGGTAGACGACGTGCGCCCCCCGGAAGGCCTCCTCCATCGAGCCGACCACCTGGAACTTCCCGCCGCTCTCGGCCGCGTTCTTCCTCGCAACCTCGAGGACCTCGGGGATGAGGCCGTAGCCCTCGGGGTGGGCGAGCGTCACCTCCATGCCGAACCGCGTCATGAGCCCGATGACGCCCTGGGGCACCGAGAGCGGCTTGCCGTAGCTCGGGCTGTGCGCCCAGCTCATAGCGATCTTCTTCCCACGGAGCCGGTCGAGGCCGCCGAAGTGCTTGCGGAGCCAGGCCAGGTCGGCGAGCGACTGGGTGGGGTGGTCGATGTCGCACTGCAGGTTGATGATGCTCGGCCGCCGGTGGAGCACGCCGTGCCGGGACCCGTCGGAGAGCGCGTCCCCCACCTCGCGCATGTACTTGTTGCCCTCCCCGAGGTACATGTCGTCCCGGATCCCGATCACCTCGGCCAGGAAGCTGATCATGTTGGCGGTCTCGCGGACCGTCTCGCCGTGGGCGATCTGGCTCTTCTGCTCGTCGAGGTCGGCGAGGGTGAAGCCGAGCGCGCTCGCCGCCGAGGCGAAGGAGAACCGGGTGCGGGTGGAATTGTCGCGGAAGATGGAGACAGCGAGGCCGGTGTCGAAGGCGCGGTAGGAGATGCCCTCCTTGTGCAGGAGCTTGAGCGTCTCCGCGAGCGAGAGGATGGCCTCGATCTCCGGCCGGGGATGCTCCCAGGTGAGAAGGAAGTCCTTGTGGTGGAGGTCCGTCTTCTGGGACCGGAAGGCGTTCAGTTGCTCCTGGATGGCGGGGCTCGGCATGGTGGCTCCTCGTGGTCAATGGCGGCGCCGTCGCGCCGCCCGCGGGTCTTCGTCCCCGGCCCGTGCCGGGGCTTGCTTCTCGTCTCCTCGCGGCGGGAGGTGCCGGCTCCGGGGCCGCGGTGTCCGCGGCGCACGGTCCGGCTTCTGGCCCTCGGCCCACCGCTCGCTTCCTCGACTATGCCTCGGGCGGGCCTCCGCTTCCCGGCAGGACCGACTCGGACTGCAAGAGGACGATGAGGCTCGCGCAGGTCGAGAGGTCGACCCGCGCCCCTTCGGCGAGGCCCGACGCCGCCTGGCACTCGAGGAGCCTCCACCCGTCCGTCGCGAAGCGCGCCACGACCCCGTCCGACCGGTACTCGACGACGCCGTCACCTGACACGAGCCGGTGGTCCCGACCCCCGAGCCGCGCCCGGAGGACCACCGTCCCGCCCGTCCGCTCCAGGCGGTAGGCGTCGCCCTCGGCCTCCCGGTAGCCCTCTTCGCTGAGCCAGAAGGTGGGCTTCGCCTTGTAGGGGGCGCCCGAGGTGGGGCAGAAGGTGTCGCAGTTCCCGCAGGAGTTGCAGAAGTCACCGATCTTCACGATCTGCACGGTCTGCCGGACCGCAAGAACCGCGGGCTCGCCGGGGACGAGCCTTCCGCTCCGGGCCACCAGGGTGGGGAACCCGATCGAGAGGGGCTCGGAGAAGTAGGCCTGGTTGGCGCGGTTCGGGCACACGGTGACGCACAGGCTGCAGAGGTCGTCGCAGTCGAGGCAGCGGCTCGCCTCTGCGGCAGCCGCCTCCGGGGTGAAGGACTGGACCACCTCCTCGAACCCGCCGCGCCTGGCGAGCGGGAGCACCGGCACGGTCTGCGGCAGTGCCCGCCGCGACTTCTTCGCCATGAGGTCAGCGGGAAGGGCGCCCTTCTCGAGCGGCGCCTCCGGTTCCGGCTCGACCCCGTGGCGCCGCCCGATCGCCGCGGCCACGGCGCGCCCGTCGGCAACCGCCTTGATGACGGAGGCCGGACCGCGCACCAGGTCGCCGCCGGCGAATAGCCAAGCAAGGCTCGTCCGGCCGGTCTCGGCGTCGACTACCGGCGTCCCGTCGGGGTGGCGGGCGAGGTCCACGCCCTCCAAGAAGTCGAGGACCGCCTCCTGCCCGATGGCGGGGATGACGGTGTCGGCGGGAAGGACCACCTCGGCGGCGCCCGCCGGGACCGGCCGC
>Ga0335077_10012486_pt1 | contig 10622 bp, 10 predicted proteins | sample Lox_Sample_31_FD_207151 | JGI IMG/M metagenome (GOLD analysis project Ga0335077, IMG submission 207151) | Soil microbial communities from Loxahatchee National Wildlife Refuge, Florida, United States - Lox_Sample_3.1 | ecosystem: Environmental > Terrestrial > Soil > Wetlands | place: USA...
TCGGGCTTTTTCGGCGCGGAGAAATCTCCGCGAGAACCAATCGGCGGCCAGGTGCGCCACTTTTTCCATGGATCCTGGTTCCGCGAAGAGATGGGAAGCGCCGGGAACGATCACGAGTTTTTTCTCGGTGCAGTTGAGTTGTGCAAGGGCCTTCTGGTTCATGGTGATAACGGGTTTATCCGCGCCGCCAACAATTAGAAGTGTTGGGGCCCGCACACGCCCGAGGGCATTTCCGGCCAAATCCGGCCGGCCACCCCGCGAGACGATGGCGGCCACAACCTCGGGTAGTTCGGCGGCGGCAACAAGCGCCGCCCCCGCTCCCGTGCTCGCTCCGAAGTAACCGATCTTCATTCCATCGATGCCCCCGGCAGCCAGCGTCCAGCGCGTTGCGCCGATCAGGCGCTTGGCCAGCAAGGGAATGTCGAAGCGGAATTCCATGTTCAATTCATCGATCACGCCTTCCGAACGAGTGAGCAGATCGAACAACAGGGTGCCGATTCCGCGCGATTGCAGAATCTCCGCGACATACAGATTGCGCGGACTGCGGCGGTTGCTGCCGCTTCCGTGAGCAAACAGCACCAATCCTCGCGCGCCGTGAGGCAAGATCAGATCCCCAGCGAGTTTCGCGGCGTCCACTTCGATCACAACTTCCCGCTCTTGTTCGATTCTTTCCGGCTTACGACCTGGGATCATGGCGGCCTCCTGACCGCAAGGCAAACGCGCGGACGGTGCGGAACGCCGCGAGGGAGCGGCTCGGTGAGCGGAGGCAAGCGGAATTTCACCCCGAAAACTCGTCCGGCCCGTATTGAGGGGGGCTAACACCCATTTAACTTATTTGGCCGAGTCCGGATGTGACCACGGGCATGGAAGAATGTGATTCAAAGAGTTGCCCGGAACCGCGGCCGGTGCTACAACGAGGGCACGAAGAGCGGGCAGTGCCCTGCCGGAAAGCTGAGGCAGCGCGATGATTTTCACCAATCGGCAAGAGGCCGGCCGCGTGTTGGCGGAACGCCTGGGAAAGTACGCGAACCGCGAAGATGTGGTCGTTCTTGGAGTCCCGCGCGGCGGTGTTCCTGTTGCTTTCGAAGTAGCATCGGCGCTTGGTGTTCCCCTCGACATCTTTGTGTTGCGCAAACTCGGCGTGCCGGGCCACGAGGAGCTTGCGTTTGGCGCGATTGGAAGCGGCGGGGCGCGCGTGCTGAACACGGACGTGGTGAACAAACTGGGCGTCTCGGAACAGGAAATCGCTGTGGCTACCAAAGAAGAAGCGCGGGAGTTGGAACGGCGGGAGCGGCTTTATCGCGGGAACCGGCCGCCGCTGAATGTGGAGGGGTTCACGGTGATCCTGGTGGACGACGGAATCGCCACGGGCGCGAGCTTGCGTGTGGCCATTCAGGCGCTGCGCAAGCTGAGGCCAGCGGCGCTGGTTGTCGCCACGCCGGTAGCGCCTCGCACCACCTATCATTCGCTTCGCCCAGAGGTGGATGACCTGGTTTGCGCGCGGATCCCCGATCCGTTCTATGGCGTCGGGCAGTTCTATGAAGACTTTTCGCAGGTTTCCGATGAAGAGGTGATTGCACTGCTTGAGCGGGCGCAGGGTCCCCGGGCAGCGAGCAAAGCGAGTGCAGCGTAAGCAGAAAGGTGTGCGCGGAATGCGCTGGGGTGAAACCTATGCTTGCGAAAAAAGAATCTCAGAATATTTTGGAATTCAGGCCGCCGGCCGTCGTTTTGGAGCCGTTTCCCCTGTGGCAAGTGGACATCGCCGAGCTTGCCGGGCATAACCTGGAAGCAAAAGGACGCGAAGAAGTGAACCGCATGCTGCATGCGGGATGGAAGCTCCTCCACATTTACACGCTGAAGTACCAAGAAGACGGCGTGTGGCGCGAACGGCCGATGGCTATTCTGGGACGGCCTAGAGCGGGCGGCGAATGAAGTCCGGTGAGTTTCCGTAAACCGAAAACTCGAAGCTCAGTAGTGGGCCTTCCTCTCTTGCTGTTTCCAGAGGGCGAAGATTTCGAGCGATTCCTCACGCAAAAGCTGTTGCATGGGCAAACGGCGGTGCGGGTGCCCGAGTTTTAGTTCTTCGTAGATGAACGCATCATCGAATCCCACTTCGGCCGCATCGGAAGCCAGGGAGGCATAGAAGACGCGCGCAGGCCGCGCCCAGTAGATCGCGCCGAGGCACATGGGGCAAGGTTCGCAAGTGGAGTATAGGTCGCATCCTGTCAGTTGAAACGTCTTTAGCGCGCGGCACGCCTCGCGAATGGCTACGACTTCGGCGTGCGCCGTGGGATCGTTCGTGGCGGTGACGCGATTGACGCCTTCGGCCACGATGCGGCCATCCTTCACCACCAGCGCGGCGAATGGGCCGCCTCCCCCGGATCGCACATTTTCGATTCCGAGCGCAATCGCCCGGCGCATGAATTCCTTGGACATGTTCCTCTTATCCTGCTTCAGGGTGCCTTCCGCCCCTTGAAATAGCAATACGCAAGTGCCTCGGAAGTGTGCGGCAGGAACCACCGTTCGCCCGGCAGTTCGCTGCTTGGGGTATGGACAGGCCGCATCCACAAAAACTGGGGTAACGCTCTTGTCGCTGCGCTACAATTCCACGACATTACGGCTATGGAAAATCGTCACATCGGCAGATCAGTTCCTCGCAAGGAAGGGCGTGAAAAGGTCACCGGGGCCGCGCGCTACGTGGACGATCTGACGTTTCCGGGAATGATCCACGGCGTGACGGTGCGGAGTCCCGTGGCCCGTGGAAAGGTTCGGGAGATTCACTACGCCAAACACATTCCCTGGCGGGAATTTACGATCGTCACGGCCAAAGACATTCCGGGCAGTAACTGCGTCCCCTTCCTGATTGAAGATCAGCCCTGCCTGGCCGATGGATTTGTGAATCATCCCGAAGAGCCGGTGCTGCTGCTGGCGCATCCCGATCAATATTGGTTGGAAGAAGCCCGGCGCGCCGTGCATATCGAAGTGGATCCCTTGCCCGCGGTGTTTTCCATCGAGGATTCGCTGACGCAGAAGCAAGTGATTTGGGGCGATGACAATCTTTTCAAGGCCTACACGGTGGAAAAGGGAGACATCGAGAGCGCGTGGAGCGCGGCGGATTTCATTGTTGAAGGCGAATACGCGACCGGTGCGCAGGAACAGCTCTACATCGAGCCGCAAGGCATGATCGCACTGGCAAGCCCTGCGGGCGGCGTGACCGTTTGGGGTTCGCTGCAGTGCCCTCATTACGTGCACAAGGCATTGGTCCGGATTTTTGGCCTTTCGAAAGACCAGATTCGCGTGGTGCAAACGGAAACCGGTGGCGGCTTCGGCGGAAAGGAAGATTATCCCTCCATGATCGCGGGACACGCCGCGCTGCTCGCGTGGAAGTCTGGCAAACCGGTGAAAATCGTCTATGATCGCGCGGAAGACATGGTGGCCACGACCAAACGCCATCCATCGCGCACGCGGCATCGTACCGGGGTAACGCGCGAAGGAAAACTCGTGGCCATGGAGATCGATTTCACCTTGGATGGCGGGGCCTACGAGACTCTTTCGCCGGTGGTCCTTTCGCGCGGCACCATCCACGCCGCGGGGCCATACTCCTGCCCGAATATTCGCATCCGCAGCCGGGCCGTGGCCACGAATCTCCCGCCGCACGGCGCGTTTCGCGGATTTGGCGCGCCGCAGAGCGTCTTCGCGCTGGAACGGCACCTGGATCGAGTCGCAGCCGCCGTAGGGCTCTCCCCGGAGGAGATGCGGCGCCGCAATTTCATCCATCAGGGAGAAACGCTGGCGATCGGGCAAGTGATCCACGAGAAAGTGGAGATGGAGAAATTGTTGGACCGCGCGCTGGTTTTGAGCGGCTATCACGAGAAGCGCCGGCGGTTCGCGGAAGATAACCGGAACAATTTGACAAAACGCGGGATCGGGTTCGCTTCCTTTCTGCACGGGGCGGGTTTCACCGGCTCCGGCGAGGAGTATCTCGCCTCGGAAGCGCTCGTCGCGGCCACGCGCGAGGGAAAAGTGCAGGTGCTGGCGGGCAGCACGGAAATGGGCCAGGGGACGAACACCGTGTTCGCGCAGATCGCCGCCGATGCGCTGGGCATTGACTGCGAGCAGATTGAAATCCTGCAGCCGGACACCTCGCTGGTGCCGAATAGCGGCCCCACCGTTGCCTCGCGAACCACGATGATCGTCGGAAAACTCGTGGAAACCTCGGCGCTGAATCTTAAGAAAGCGCTTTTCGAAAGCCGCCTGTTGAAAGCCGGGTTCAACGCCGCGGAATTTCACGATGCATGCGCGCAATTCATCCACAAATTCGGCGAATTGCGTTCTCTGGTCAAATATCACCATCCGGCGGATTTGCATTGGGACGAAGCCAGATATCAGGGCGACGCGTACGGAGCCTATGCCTGGGCGGTGTATGTCGCGGAAGTTTCCGTGGACCTGCGCATCGCCGAGGTTCACGTGGAAGACTTCGTGGCCGTGCAGGAAGTGGGCAAGGTGATTAATCCGGTGCTGGCAGCGGGACAAATCGAAGGCGGGGTCGCACAGGGCCTGGGATATGCGCTATACGAAAACGTCGTGTGGCAGGAAGGGCGGATGGCGAATGGGCAGATGGCCAATTACATCATGCCCTCCGCGATGGACGTGCCAAAGATTCGCGTCTACTTCGAGGAAATTCCGTATGCGCGCGGCCCTGCCGGGGCAAAGGGAATCGGCGAGTTGCCCCTGGATGGCACCGCGCCAGCAATAGCCAACGCGATTGCGCACGCCACCGGCGCCGACGTTTGCGAAATTCCGATGACGCCGGAAAAGTTGATGGACTTACTGGAGCGCGTGCATGCCTGATCCGCCGCGCAAGGTTCGCGTGCAGTGCGAAGTAAACGCCAAGCCGGCCACATTCGAAGTTTATCCGATGGAGCGGCTGCTCGACGTGCTGCGCGAACAGGCTGGCTTGACGGGCACGAAAGAGGGATGCGGCGAGGGAGAATGCGGCGCATGCTCCGTGGAGATGGATGGCGCACTGGTCAACAGCTGCCTGATACCGGCAGTGCAAGCCGAGGGAGCGCACATTCGAACGATCGAAGGCGTGGCCAACGCAACGCAATTGAACGCTGTCCAGCAGGCGTTTCTGGCGCAGGGCGGAGCGCAGTGCGGCATATGCACACCGGGCATGATTCTCGCGGCCTTAAACTTGCTCACGCGGAATTCGCAACCTTCGGAGAACGACGTTCGCGAATGGCTCGCGGGAAATCTTTGCCGTTGCACTGGCTATACAAAGATATTCGCGTCCGTGGTGGAGGCATGCCGCTTAATGAGGCTGGAACGATGAGATCGTTTATCCCGGACTATTTCTTGGAAACGCCTCGGAATTTGGCGGACGCGCTGGAGCAAATGGCGAAAGCACCGGGAATGTGGAAACCATTCGCGGGCGGCACGGATCTGATGGTACTGCTGGAAGCCGGAAAATTGCATCACCGCCATTTTCTGAACGTTTCGAAATTGGCTGAACTTCACGGGATCTCCGTTTCGCCGGAATATGTTTCTCTCGGCGCCATGACAACGTATTCCGACGTTCGCCGCAACGAAGTTCTGGCGCTGGAATTTCCAATGCTTTGCCGGGCAGCTGCGGAAACCGGCAGCGTGGCCACACAAAATCGCGGCACGCTGGGAGGCAACATCGCCAATGCCTCGCCCGCGGCCGATTCGCCTCCCGCATTGCTCGTCTACGACGCCGAGCTTGAATTGGTCTCGGCCAAGGGCACTCGCCGCGCGGCGTTCCACGGATTCTGGCACGGCTACAAGAAGCTCGCTCTGCGCGAAGACGAATTGATCGCTCGAATCCATTTGCCGCGAAGGTTGCACACATGGACGGAGTTTTACCGAAAGGTGGGCACGCGGCGGGCGCAGGCGATTTCCAAAGTTTGCTTTGCGGGCGCAGGGATGCTCGAAGCGGGACGCATCGCGGATGTACGCATTTCCGTGGGAAGTGTTGCCCCGATTGTGCTGCGCTGCGCCGAAACGGAACAATTGCTTCGTGGCGAGAGAATCGCTCCTGAATTGATTCGGGCGGCGCAGGCGACTCTTGCGCGTGAAATTGCGCCCATTGACGACATCCGCTCGACCGCACACTACCGCCTGCGTGTGGCGCAGAATCTTCTCGCGGAATTTTGCGAATCCCTTGCCGCTTGATCGGTCATGACGCCGCATCCTCCAACTGCCGACAATCCCGCGGGTGCCCCCGACCTGATCGTCCGCGGCCGACGCGTTCTGACACCACAGGGCGAACAGCCAGCGGCCATTCACATCCGCCGTGGAGTCATCGACAAAGTGACGCAGTTTGAAGACGTTCCTTCCGGAGCACGTATTTACGAAACGGGCGATCGCGTGGTGATGCCCGGCCTCGTGGATACGCACGTACACATCAACGAACCGGGCCGCACCGAGTGGGAAGGTTTTTCTACCGCGACGCGCGCCGCAGCGGCAGGAGGCGTAACCACGCTGATTGAAATGCCGCTGAACAGCATTCCGGCAACGACCAGTGTGAAAGCTTTTCGCGCAAAGGTTGACGCCGCGAAAGACAAACTCTGGGTGGACACCGGTTTTTGGGGCGGCGTGGTGCCGGGAAATGCCGAAGAGCTGCGCGGCCTGTGGGAAGCCGGATGCTTCGGCTTCAAATGCTTTCTCGTGGAAAGTGGCGTTCCGGAATTTTCTTGTGTGACCGAGGCGGATTTGCGGCAATCGCTGCCGGTGCTGGCGAACCTCGATGCGCCGCTTCTCGTTCACGCCGAATGGCCAGGTCCGATCGCAGAAGCCGCCAAGCGCACCGCTTCCGCTCCGGGCAGTCGTTATCAGACCTGGCTGGAATCGCGGCCGCGTGCTTCCGAAAACGAGGCGATTGCACGGTTGTTGCGATTCGCCGCAGAGCACAGCGCGCACATTCACATCGTTCATCTGTCCTCGTCCGATGCCATGGAACAGCTGCAAAAAGCGCGAGCCGCGGGAATCCGGATCACGGTCGAATCCTGTCCTCATTACCTGACGTTTGCGTCCGAAGAAATTCCCGATGGGTCCACGGAATTCAAGTGCGCGCCGCCGATCCGCGAAAGCCAGAACCGCGAGAGGCTTTGGGAGGGACTCCGCGCGGGCGTGCTCGACCTGATTGCTACGGACCATTCGCCCTGTCCGCCGGAAATGAAGCAGCGGAGCGCGGGCAACTTTTTCGACGCTTGGGGCGGCATTGCTTCGCTGCAACTCAGTTTACCGGTGGTCTGGACTCAGGCACGCCGGCGCGGCTTTTCTCTTTCGCACCTCGCTGCATGGCTTTGCGAAGGGCCTGCGCGCCTCGCCGGTCTTGGGCACAGGAAAGGAGCCATCGCCGCGGGCCATGACGCGGATCTCGTGGTTTGGGATCCCGAAGCAACGTTTCAGGTAGACGCGCAGCAACTGCAGCACCGGCACAAGCTCACGCCCTATGCAGGGCGCGAGTTGCTGGGTATAGTCGAGGCCACCTTTCTGCGGGGACAACCGATCTACGAGAAGGGCGCTTTTTGCGCCGCTCCCGCAGGACACGTCCTGCTTCGAGGCAAAGCGTGAACGAATTTACACAACTCGCCGATCTGGCCGCGGAACGCCTGGGCGGCCGCGTCCTGGAAGCCAACGACGATTTTTTTGCCCCGAAAGAAAATCTGTTGAAGGAATCGAAACCGCTTTTCCTCGACGGGAAATACACAGCCCGCGGCAAGTGGATGGACGGCTGGGAAACACGGCGCCGCCGGACTCCGGGGCACGATTGGTGCATCGTTCGGCTTGGCCTGCCCGGAAGAATTCACGGAATATTGGTGGACACGAGCTTCTTCACCGGAAATTACCCCGATCGGTTTTCGCTGGAAGGCTGTGATTTGGGACAACGGCAACCCTACAAAAACGAAAAAGCACGGTTGCACTCGGCCGAGACGCCGTGGAAACAAATTCTTCCCGAAACACCTCTCAAAGGAAATTTTCAAAATCTGTTCTCCATAGAGAATGTCGCGCGCTTCACGCATTTGCGTCTGCGCATCTATCCAGACGGCGGCATAGCGCGGTTGCGCGTACACGGCGAAGCGGTTCCCGATCTCAAACAATTCCCCCATGGTGAAATGGATCTGGCCGCCATCGAAAACGGCGGTAGCCCGGTGGCTTCCAGCGATCAACACTACGGCTTGCCTCGCAATCTCCTGATGCCCTATCGCGCGAAGAACATGGGCGACGGTTGGGAGACGAAGCGCCGTCGCGGCCCGGGTCACGATTGGGTGATTCTGAAGCTCGGCATTCCCGGCACAATCCATCGCATAGAAGTGGACACCGCGCACTTCAAAGGGAACTTTCCTGACTCGTGTTCTCTGGACGTCGCGTATGTGCCGGGTGCAACCCCGGATGTCTCGACGGCGCAGGCTCTCCCTTGGAAAGAGATCCTGCCACCAACCAAATTGAAGGCCAACTATCGTCAAGTATTTGCCGAGATCCGTGAAGCGGGCCCGGCGACGCATGTGCGGTTTCAGATTTACCCGGACGGCGGCGTGAGCCGCCTGCGGCTTTTCGGTGTTCCGGAGACTTCCTCGAAACCAAAGAACTCGCTCGAACGCCTGAATCGATTGGCCCAAAAAGCAGCACAAAAAGCATTTCTCGATTGCTGCGGCTCGTGCAAGTGGGCCGAGCGAATGGCGGCGAGCCGTCCTTTTGAAACCGCGGCCGACCTTTTCGCGAAAGGCGATCAAATCTGGTTGGAACTGGCCGAAGAGGATTGGCGGGAAGCGTTCGGGCATCATCCCCCCATCGGCGGAAAGCGGCCGGTCTTGAAACAATCGTCCAAAGCCGGCCAGTGGTCAACCAAAGAGCAGTCCACCGCGCAATCGGCGGCGCCGGAAACGCTGGCTCAATTGGCCGCCGCGAACCGCGACTATTCCGAGAAATTTGGTCACGTATTTTTGATCTGCGCGACCGGCAAAACGAGCGAGGAAATCCTGGCGGCATTACGCCAACGGATGCCGAACGATCCCGCCACGGAGCTGCGGATTGCCGTGGACGAGCAGCGCAAGATCACTCGATTGCGCCTGGAGAAGCTACTGGCATCATGAGCAAAATCACCACCCACGTGTTGGATGTTTCGCAGGGCCGTCCGGCACCCAACGTTGCCATTCGGTTGGAATCAAAATCCACGGATGGTTCGTGGATGGAACTTGGCCGCGGCGCGACCGATAGCGACGGCAGACTGAAAGACCTGACGGCGGAAAAGAATCTCCCGCCGGGGATTTATCGCCTTAGCTTCGATACCGGTTCTTACTTCGCGAAGCGTCAGCTCGAGAGCCTTTATCCGCAGATCACCATCCAGTTCGAGGTCAAACCCGGACAAGAGCATTACCACATTCCCCTGCTCCTGAGCCCCTTCGGCTATTCGACGTATCGCGGGAGTTGAATGATGAACATCCGGCTCGGCGAAAATAATTATGGCAAGCAGCGCGTCCGCATCCTGCAGGTCGTGCGGCATGCGGACCGCCATGACGTGAAAGAATTGACACTGGGCATCCGCCTGGAGGGCGACTTCGAAACCGCGCACACCCAGGGCGACAACAGCAAAGTGCTGCCGACCGACACAATGAAAAACACCGTGTATGCGCTGGCAAAGCAGCACGGCATCGCAACTCCCGAGGCCTTTAGCCTGTTGCTTGCCGAACACTTTCAAGAACGCCATTCGCAGGTGTCCCGGGCGCGCGTCGAGGCCAGCGAAACCTTGTGGGCACGGCTTCCGGCAGGAAAGAAACTCCATCCGCACACGTTTACATGCTCCGGCGGAGAGAAACGCACGGCGTTGGTCGCCGCTACGCGCAAGGAAATATCGGTGCAGGGGGGAATCAAAGGTCTGGTTGTGATGAAAACGACGGACTCCGCCTTCGAAGGCTTTCTACGCGACCCATTCACTACGCTGAAGGAAGATCGTAACCGCATCCTGGCCACAGTGGTTCGGGCCGCGTGGCTCTACCGCTCCGAAAAGGCCGATTTTGAGAAAACGGGACCCGGCGTTCGACAGACGCTACTGGAGACCTTCGCGGATCACGACAGTAAATCGCTGCAACAGACTCTCTACGCGATGGGAACAGCCGTGCTGCAAAACTTCTCCACGATTCGCGCCATCCGCCTTTCGCTGCCAAACAAGCATTACAATCTTGTGGATTTGTCGCCCTTCCGGATGGACAATCTGAAGGAAATTTTCCTGCCCACCGATGAGCCGCACGGACTGATCGAAGCCACCCTCCGAAACGACTGACCCTCGTGGCTATGGCTTGCGGGCGTCGAGGATTTTCACGAACGAAGCGCTTTGCAGTTCCGCCTGCGTGAGGCCGGTAAGTTTCTGCGCTTCAGCTGCGGTGATCGCTCCGCAGTTGATGGCACGCAGGAAATAGTTGAGGAGCCCCTGACCGGTGGCGGCGTCATCGAAGACTTCGCCCACCAGCGACGCTTGCGCCGCCTTTTCAATGAAATTGCGCAGGCGTTGAGCCGCGGCGTCGAGACTTTCCAGGAAAAATGCGTAGACCGCGGCGTACCGCGTAACGAGTTGCGCTGGATGCAAGTCCCAGCCCTGA
>Ga0335077_10012487_pt1 | contig 10622 bp, 7 predicted proteins | sample Lox_Sample_31_FD_207151 | JGI IMG/M metagenome (GOLD analysis project Ga0335077, IMG submission 207151) | Soil microbial communities from Loxahatchee National Wildlife Refuge, Florida, United States - Lox_Sample_3.1 | ecosystem: Environmental > Terrestrial > Soil > Wetlands | place: USA: Florida...
TCCTGATGTCAGTCACTGTCATCAACCTACCACTCGATGTCAGTCACTGTCATTGCGTATCATCGGGCCATGGGCCGATGGGAGCCGGACGCGCGGGGGCGGCTGGCGAAGTCGGCCATGGCGCTCTATGCCGAGCAGGGTTTCGACCGGACAACGGTGGCTGAGATCGCCGCGCGGGCCGGGCTGACCGAGCGGACGTTTTTCCGGCATTTCGCCGACAAGCGCGAGGTCCTGTTCTACGGCATGGAGATGCTGCGGGACCTGCTGATGCGCGCCGTCGCGGACGCTCCCCCCTCGGCGACAGCGCTGGACGCGGTGGGCGCGGCATTTGCGGCGGCAGGGGCCGTACTCCAGGAAAACCCGGAACGGGTCAGGCTGCGCGACGCCATCGTGTCCGCGAACGCGGAACTGCGGGAACGCGAGCTGATCAAGTTCGCGGCGCTCGCCTCGGCGGTGGCCGGCGCGCTCCGCGAGCGCGGTGTCCGCGAGCCGGCCGCGAGCCTGGCCGCCGAGACGGGGGTCGCGGTCTTCAAGATCGCCTTCGCGCGCTGGGTCAGCGAACCAGGCCAGGCCGACCTGCCAGGGATCATCCGCGAGTCCATGAGGGAACTGAGGGGCATGCTCACGGACCGGCTCGCTGAGGCTGGTGTTCAGCCATCCGCGCGTCAAGACGGAGCGGGCATCTTATAGGCCGCTCTGCCCGACAGCCTCGATCGCTTTCATCCACGGGAACGCCTGCAGGTAGCCGTCTCCTGCCCCGGGGTCGTGCATGGGGTATACCTCGGGGCCGAACAGCACCGTCACCCCCCACGAGCGGAGCCTGGCGACGTTCTCGATGAAGGCGGGGTGGGCGGCGTGCGCGTGATTGCTGAACGGCAGCGCGACCAGCGGCAGCTTCTTGCCGATCGCCTCGACCAGGATGCCCAGGGCGAGCGTGTCGCAGATCCCGGCCGCCCACTTGTTGATCGTGTTCACCGTGGCCGGGGCGACGATCACCGCATCCGGGGCGGGCAGCACGTCCGGCTCGCCGGGATTCTTGTACTCACTGCGGACCGGGTGGCCGGTCTGCCGCTCCAGGCCCTCGACGTCCGCGAACCGTCTCCCCGATGGTGTGGTGAGCACGCACACGTCCCACCCCCGCCCCTGGGCGAGGCTCACCAGCCGGCCGACCTGGCTGGCCGGCGGGGCGGCGCACGCGATCACATACAGCACGCCCTGGCTCACGCTCCTGACTCCTGCGTTTCTGGGCCGTACGGGCGGCACAACGCGCCGAGGGAGCTGATCCGTGCGCCGTCCCAGTTTTCCTCCTGGTCGCGGACGGCATGGGTGTGCCAGTCGCCGTCGGCCAGCAGCACGGCACGCATGCCGGCCGCCCGGGCGCCGCTGAGCTCACGGCCGCCGCCGTCCCCGACGTAGACACAGTCCGCGGGGTCCACCGTCAGCTTCCCGGTCACCAGCGCGAACAAGCGCGGATCGGGCTTACGGAACCCGGCCGTGCAGGAGAACACCGCGGCGTCCACGACCGCGGACACCGGCATGTCAGGCCAGTGCTCGGGCAGTTCGATGCTGCAGTCAGACAGCACGCCGATCTTCAGGCCGCGCCCCCGCAGCCACGCGATGACGCCCATCGCATCCGGCCGCAGCGTGAAGCGCTCCCGCTGGTCCTGCCTGCGCACCCGGCAGGCGGCGGCCAGCTGGGTGGCGGTCAGCTGGGCCCCGATCCGGCCGGCCAGCGCCCGCATGGTCTGCGGCAGGTCGCCCAGCGCGCCGGTTATCCGCTCGGCGTAGGTGTCGTTGAACGCGTCATACAGCGCCTGCTCGCCGACGCCCATCGCCGCCGCCACCCGCGATGCCTGGTTCAGCCAGACCCCGGCCGGCGTGCCGGGCGTCAGTGTCCCGAAGAAATCGAAGATCACCGCCGAGGCGCCGTCAGCAAGCCAAGCCACACGGCCATGATGCCTGGTTCGCGGCCAGCGCCGCTCCCCGCGCGCCCGCTCACTCGCTGCGCAGGATGCTGGCCGGGCTGATCCGGGCCGCGGCCCAGCCGGGGCCGGCGGCGATGGCGATGGCCAGCAGGAGCGTGACCGGGATCGCGGCCAGCACCAGCGCGACCGGGATGTCCGTCGTGGGCGCGACGCCGGCCGAGGCGGCGAACAGCACCCATGCCCACCGGCCGGCCAGCACCCCCAGCGGCAGCCCGACCAGCAGCGCGGCCGCCGCCAGCGCGCTGGCCTGCCACAGCACGGTGCCGAGCACCTGGGACGGGAGCAGCCCGAGCACCTTCAGGATCGCCAGGTCGGGGCGCCGCCGCCGGACGCTGGTGAACAGCACGTGGATCAGCGTGGCCACCGCCAGCATGGCGAGCACCGCACCCAGCAGCAGCGGGGTGTCCCGGACGCCGGTGTAGTCCCTGATGTCGGACGGCCGCTGGTCCGCGGTGACGGTACAGGAGCCCACCGGGCATCCCGACGCCGTCACCGCCGCCTGCAGCCGCGCGCCGTCGGCGCGCGCGTCCGCGCCCGGCCGGTACCGCAGCAGGTAGAAGTTGTAGCAGGTGACCCGGCCCGGGCAGCCGGTCTGCGGGGAGGACTCGGACAGCACCGCCGCCCGCACCGCGGCGCCTGTGCCCAGGCCGGTGGCGGTGAACGAGCCCCGGCTGAACGACGGGAACACGGCCACGCCGACGATACGCATGGCCCGGCTCGCCCGGCCGTACGAGGGCGGGTTCACCACCTGGTCGACGGACACCCGGACGGTCTGCCCCAGCCGCCGGTGCACGGCGCGCAGGGTCTGGGCGCCGAGCACGATCTCGTCCGGCGCGGACGCCGCCCGGCCGGCCAGCAGCGTCAGGTAGCCCCGCCCGCGCACCGGGTCGATGCCGATGGCCGGCACGATGGCCTGGCTGCCGCCGATCCGGAGCTGACCGTAGTCGCCCGCCGCCACGCCCGCGATGTCGCGCTCCCTCGCCAGGACCTTCGCGCCGAACTGGCTTGTCACCCCGCCGAACCCCAGATCCAGCACCTGGGCCCAGTTCTGCCCGTACCGGTGCGGCACGTCGACCAGGCCGATCAGGCTCGCGCCGAAGACCACGGCGGCCAGCCCGGCCGCCACCGCCACCGTCGTCCCGACCAGGGCGCTGCGGACCGGCACGGCGGTCGGCCCGTGGCCGGGCTCGAAGGCCATCCGGACCCCGATGCCGCCGGTCACCGACCCGGCGCCGCCCAGCAGCGAGCCCAGCCGCGAGGCACGGGCCGGCCTGGCCGGCCCGGCCAGGCCGAGCGGGCTCTGCGGCCGGGCGGCCGCCCCCCAGGCGGCCGGTACCAGCACCGCGAGCGGCACGAGGGCGGCGATGGCGAACCCGGCCGCGAGGATGGCGAGGTTGACCTCGGCACCCGGGCTGGGCTCCGCGACGCGCGCCGCCCCGATCGGCATCAGCGGCGAGGCGGCGATGGCGACTGCCACGGCGATCAGCCCGCCCGCGACGGTGACCACGGCCGTCCGCGCCAGGGACAGCGTCACCAGGGCGCCCCGGGTCATGCCGAGGGCGCGGAACACCGGGAACTCGGCCGAGTCGAGGGCGAGCTGGCGGCTGAGCAGCTGCACGATGACGGCCAGCGCGATGAGCCCGGCCAGGCCGGCGAACAGCGCGAGCGCCGCGGCCTGCGGGCGGATGGCCCGCTGGGTGGCGGCCACCCCGTCGGACATGCTGATGACGTCGATCTTCCCGCCGCTGGCCGGGTACCGCTTCGCCAGCGCGGTGGCGGCGGCCACGAACCGGCCCATGCTCGCGCCCGGCCGGAGCCGGATGCCCGCCTGGACTCCGTAGCTGCCCCGCCGGGCCGCGGCGGTGGCCGTGAACGGCGGGCTGAGCAGGGCGGTAGGTTCCGCGTTGGTGCCTACGCCCGGGACGACCTGGGTGTCGAAGGTGACGACCGCCGAAACCCGGAACGCCCGCGGGGAGGCCAGCTGGGGCTCGGGGGTGCCGGTCTGCGGGTTGTTCGGGATCAGCAGCAGGCGCAGCGTGCCACCGGGCCGCAGGTGCTCCGCGTCCGCCAGCTTCTGGTTGATCATGGCCTGGCCTGCCGCCCGCGGGCTGAACAGCCGCCCGGCCAGGACCTTGACCCGGTCGGCCGAGAACCCCAGGGCGCGGTCGGGGCTGGACAGGGTCTCCACCGGGACCGGCGCCTGGCCGCGGCGGACCGGGAGCGCCGCCTGGTAGAGGCCGGTGGTGGACATCGCCGCGACCTGCGGGAGCCTGCCGAGCGCGGCGAAGTAGGCGGAGGGGGTCCCGTCGGTGTTGGGGACGACGTCCAGCTGCGCGGCGCTGGCCCACCGCAGCAGCCGCGGGTAGGCGGTGTCGGTGCGGCGGGCCCCGGCGGCCGCGGTCAGCACCACCCCGCCGATCAGGCCGAGCAGCACCGCCAGCGCGGCCATCGTCCGCCACCGCACCCGCAGGTCGGCGCGCAGCGCGAGCCACGTCGATCCCATCCGCGGTCCCTCCCTCACTCGCTGCGCAGGATAAGCGCGGGCCGGACCCGGGCCGCCGTCCAGCCGGGGACGGCGGCGAGCAGGTTGGCCACGATCAGCGTCACCGGGATGACCAGCAGCACCAGCGTCACCGGCACGTCGGCCTGGCTCCCGACCCCGGCCGAGCCGGCGAACACCAGCCATGCCCAGCGGCCCGCCAGCAGCCCCAGCGGCAGCCCGGCCGCCAGCGCCGCCGCGGCCAGCGCGGTGGCCTGCCACGCCACCAGCCGCAGCAGCTGCGGCCGGCGCAGGCCCAGGGTCTTCAGCACCGCGAGGTCGCGCCGCCGCCGCCGCACCCCGGTGAGCAGCACGTGCGCGAGCGTCCCCACCGCGAGCAGCGCGAGCACCGCGCCGAGCGCGAGTGGGGTGTCCCGCACCCCGGTGTAGTGCTGGATGTCGCTGGGCCGCTGGTCGCTGTCCACCACGCACAGCCCTGGCGGGCATCCGGTGCGGGTGGCCGAGCGCTGTACCTGGGCGGCCGCCGCCGCCAGGTCGGTGCCCGGCCGGTACCGGAGCAGGAAGAAGCTGTAGCAGGTGGCGCCGCCGCCGCAGAACGGGGGATTGGGCTGCGACAGCGCCGAGGCCGCGACCACGGCGCCGGTGCCCAGGTCGGTCGGGGTATTGCCGCCCACTCCGAACGCCGCGAAGACCGCCGAGCCCACGATGCGCATCTGGGATGCCCGGCCGTTCGCGCCCACCGTCACCCGCTGCCCGACGTGCAGGCCCAGGGTGCGCAGGGTGCGCGGGCCGAGGGCGATCTCGTGCGGCCCGGCCGGGGCCCGGCCCGCGAGCAGGGTCAGGAATCCGCTCCCGTGCAGCTGGTCGAGGCCGATCGCGGGCACCACCGCGGCGCTGGTGCTGCCGGGGGGAGCGACGCTGACCTGTCCGGTGTTGCCGGCCGCGTACCCGGCCAGGCTCTTGACCTGCGTCAGCACCTTCTCCCCGATGGCCAGCGGCACCGACCCGGCCTGCAGGTCCAGCTCCTGGGCCCAGTTCTGCCCGTACCGGTGCGGCGTGCCGACCAGGCCGAGGAAGCTGGCGCCGAACACCATGGCCGCCACCACCGCTGCCACCGCCACCGCCGTCCCCGCCAGGGCGCTGCGCACCGGCACCGCGGTGCGCCCGTGACCGGGCTCGAACGCCATCCGCATCCCCAGGTTGCCCGGGACCGGGCCCGCCAGCCCCAGCGCCGGGCCCAGCCGCGGGGCGCGCGCCGGCGAGGCCGGCTCGGCCAGGCCGAGCGCGCCCTGGGCCCGGGTGGCGGCCCGCAGCGCCGCGGGCGCCATCACCAGCAGCGGCGTGGCTGCGATGACCGCGAACCCGGCGCCGAGGACGGCCAGGTTGACCTCCACCCCCGGGCTGGGCTCGGCGAACCGGGCGGGCCCGATGGGCATCAGCGGGGACGCCGCGATCGCGATCCCCACCGCGATCACCGCCCCCGCCGTGGTCACCAGCGCCACCCTGGCCAGCGACAGCGTCACCAGGGCGGACCGGCTCATGCCGAGCCCGCGCAGGATCGGGAACTCGGCCGAGTCGAGCACGAGCTGGCGGCTCAGCAGCTGCCCGATGATGGCCAGCGAGATCAGGCCGGCCAGCATCGCGAAGATCCCCAGCGCGGCCGCCTCCGGCCCGATCGCCCGCTGCCCCGCCGCGTACTGGGTCGCCAGGTGGGCCACCTGGGTGTCTCCCACCCGGTAGCGCGCGGCCAGGGCCATGGCCTGGCGGGTGAACGCGGCGGTGCTGGTGTGCGGCCGCAGGACCACGTACAGACCCCCGCCCGCCGGGTTGAACGACATCGCCTGCCGGGTGCGGGCGAAGGCTGGGCTCAGCAGCAGCCGCGGGTAGGTGCCCGCCACGATCTGGTCGGTGAACGCCACCACCGCCGACACCCGGAACGCCAGCCGGACCGCGTGCGTGACGTCGGAGTGGGCGCCCCGCTGCGGGTAGCCGATCAGGTGCAGCGTGCCGCCGGGCCGCAGGTGCTCCTGGGCCGCCACCTGCTGGCTGATCATGACCGCGTGCGGGTCGGCCGGGTCGAACAGGCGGCCGGCCAGCACCTTGACCCGGTCGAGCGATACGCCGTCGTCGCCCGCGGGGCTGGCCTCGGCCGTCAGGCCCGAGTACGGCGACGCGCCCGGGCCCGGCAGGGACATCTGCAGGAACGCCCCGGACGCCGCCGCCGACACCTGCGGCAGGCGGGCGACGGCGCGGAAGTAGCCCCCGAACCCGGAAACCGCCGGGAACACCGCCAGCTGCGCAGCGTGGCTGGCGCGCAGGAAACGGGGGTAGGCGGTGTCGGTGCGCCGGGCGCCGGCCGCGGCGGCCAGCGCGATGCCGCCGATCACGCCGAGCAGCACGGCCAGGGCGAGCCACGCCCGCCACTGGTGGCGCAGCTCGGCCCGCAGCCGCAGCCAGACCGCTCCCATGGCAGACATTCACGCTCCCGTCCGCACCCACGGTCAAGGATGCAGGCATCCCCGCCGGCGGGGATGCTGCCCCGCCCGCCCGCGCGGCCGGGGACGGCCGGCCTCGCCCGGGCACGCAGGCCAGCGCCGGTGCGGGCCGCCGGGGCCCGGTGGTGGTAGGCACACCGCAACACGCCAGTCACCACCCTGGTGCTTGATCGCTAACGGCGGGACCATAGCGGTATGCGATACGAGAGCAGCGTGACCTCAATCTCCTGGATCCCGTCCGAAGCGGTCACCGGGAGCACCCGGGTGGCCTTCGACTCGGGGTTCACCCACTACGACGACCCCCCGCCAGCGCAGATCGGTGACATCGAGGCACTGCGGGCGGGCGACAAGTTCCGTTTCGCCAATGTGCTGAGGGCCTGGGTCGAGGTGGACAGCGCCGGCGCGATCACCGAATGCGGCTACAGCGGCGGCGGCCTCATCGGCGACACCACCATCCGGCTGGGTGGCCTGCGGCACACCTTCCAGAACGCGCTGCTGCCTGACCTGCGCCGCGACCCCGAGCGGGGCGACGGCTGGGTGCGCTTCAGCCAGACCGTGGGCGGCCGGACCGCCCTGCCCGCGCCGCGCAAGGTGCGGCACAAGCCCTACATCCAGTGGCAGGCGCCGCTGGTGTGGACCACCCTGTCGCTCACCCTGCACGCCGACGGCACGGCCGAGCGCGCGATGACCGGGGCGAGCAAGTTCCCGCGCCACTGGCTCTACGACGACGAGGGCAGCCTGACCCACAAGTCGGGCCTGACCGACTACAGCAACTGGATGGCGGTGTCCTTCGGCCCGCACACCCCGTGGGGCGACGAGGACTCCGAGGCCCTGGTCACCGCGGTGGAGACGGCCCTGGAACACCAGCTGTCGGTGCAGCTGATGCACGGCGCCGCCAAGCCCAGGGTCGCCAAGCTGGCCGCCGGGGACACCGTCGTACGCCAGGGTGAGCGGGGCACCGACGTCTTCCTGATCCTCGACGGGGTGATCCGGGCGGAGCGGGACGGCGAGTGGCTCGCCGAGTACGGGCCCGGGGCGATGCTCGGGGAGCGCGCCCACCTGGAGGGCGGCGAGCGCACCGCGACCCTGGTCGCCGTCACCGCGTGCCGGGTGGCGTCGGTGGACGCCAGCCAGTTCGACCGCACGGCCCTGGTGGAGCTGTCCGGAGGCCACCGGCATGAAGACGCCGGCCGGGACTGAGGGTGCGCCTGCACCTGTGCGGTGTCCGCGGCTCCACCACAGCGCCGGGCCTGGAATTCGTCCGCTACGGGGGCCACACCTCGTGTGTGGCCCTCGCCCACGACGGCGCGGCCGCGCCGTCGCTCGTCCTGGACGCCGGCACCGGCCTGCGCCGGGTGACCGGGCTGCTGGGCGGGCAGGCCTTCGCCGGCACGATCCTGCTCACCCACCTGCACTGGGACCACGTCCACGGGCTCCCCTTCTTCCAGGCGGGCGACCGCGACGGCGCCCGGATCACGCTGTTCCTGCCGCAGCAGCCCGGCGGCACCGCGGTGGACGTGCTGGCGCGGGGCATGTCCCCGCCGCACTTCCCCATCACGCCTAACGAGCTGCGCGGGAACTGGACGTTCGCCATGCTCGAGCCCGGTCAGCTCAAGGCCGAGGGCTTCACGGTCGAGGCGCGGGAGGTGCCGCACAAGGGCGGCCGGACGTTCGGCTACCGGGTCAGCGACGGGCGGTCGGTGGTCACCTACATCCCCGACCACTGCCCCACCGCCGCCGGGCCCGGCCCCGAGGGCTGGGGTGAGTACCATCCCGCCGCCCTCGACCTGGCGGCCGGCGCCGACCTGCTCATCCACGACGCGTTCCTGCTGCCCGAGGAGGTCGCCGCCGAGGCGTTCTTCGGGCACGCGGCGGCCGACTACGCGGTGGGCCTCGGCCAGCGGGCCGGGGCCCGCTGTGTCGCGCTGGCCCACCACAAGCCGGGCCGGACCGATGAGCAGCTCGACCAGCTGGCCGCCCGGCTCGCGGGCGGGGCCGCGGGCCAGGCGGGGGGCGCCGGGGGCGCCGGGCGGCCCGATGTGATCGTCGCGGCCGAGGGCGGGATACTCGAGATATGAGCGCCAGAGGCCCCGGCAGCAGGACTGCTGGGCTCGCGGGTCCCCGCATCCCGGCTGGCGGCGTTGTCGTCGTCGCTGATAGCTCCACTATCAGCTCCTCCTCCGCCTTGCCATCCGGGCGCGGATGGCCCGCTCCCTGGTCCAGCGCCCTGCTACCGGGGCCTCTGGCCCCACCGCCGTGGCGGCGGATGCCCGGTGGCTAGCGCGGCAGGCATCCGGCCGGCCGACGCGATCGTGGTCGGCGCCGGGCCCAACGGGCTGGCCGCCGCGGTGACCCTGGCCCGGGCCGGGCTGGCGGTGCGCGTCATCGAGGGGGCGCCCACGCCTGGCGGCGGCTGCCGGACGCAGGAGCTCACCCTGCCCGGCTTCCAGCACGACGTGTGCGCGGCGGTGCACCCGCTCGCCGCCGCCTCCCCGTTCTTCCAGCGGATCGACCTGGCGGCGCTGGGGGCGGTGCTGCGCGTCCCCAAGGTCGCGTTCGCCCACCCGCTGGATGGCGGGCGTGCCGCGTTCGTGGCCGGCTCGGTGGACGAGACCGCTGGCGGGCTCGGCGCCGACGGCCCGTCCTACCGGCGGCTGCTCGGCCCGCTGGTGCGTGACGTTCCGCTCACGCTGCCTGAGCTGCTCACGCCGATGATGCGCTCGGTCCCCGGGCATCCGGTGGCGATGGCCCGGTTCGGCCTGGACGGCGTGCTGCCGGCCAGGCTGCTGGCCCGGCGGTTCCGCACCGAGGAGGCGCGCGGGCTGCTCGCGGGCGTGGCCGCGCACACGATGCTCCCGCTCACCGCCCCCGGCACCGGGGGGTTCGGGCTGACGCTCATGATGATCGCGCACGCGGTGGGCTGGCCGGTGATCGAGGGCGGCAGCGCCCGGCTGATCGACGCGCTGGTGGCCGAGCTGACCTCGCTCGGCGGCCAGGTCGAGACCGGCCGCTGGGTCAGCTCGCTGGACAGCCTGCCGCCGGCCCGGGCCGTGCTGCTCGACGTCACCCCCCGGCAGCTCGCCGCCATCGCCGGTGGGTCGGTCCCCGGCTGGCAGGGCCGGGCGCTGGCCCGCTTCCGGTACGGGCCCGGGGTCTGCAAGGTCGACTGGGCGCTGTCCGGGCCGGTGCCCTGGGAGGCCGCGCCCTGCCGGGAGGCGGGCACGGTGCACCTGGGCGGGACGCTCGCCGAGGTGGCGCGCAGCGAGGCGGACGTGAACGCGGGCCGGCACCCGGAGCGGCCGTACTGCCTGGTCGCGCAGCCCGGCGTGGTGGACCCGACCCGGGCCCCCGCCGGGCGGCACACGCTGTGGGGGTACTGCCATGTCCCGCCGGGCTCGGACGTGGACATGTCCGGCCGGATCGAGGCGCAGATCGAGCGGTTCGCGCCGGGCTTCCGCGACCTGATCCTGGCCAGGTCGGTCCGCACCGCGGCCGCCATGGAGCAGTACAACCCGAACTACATCGGTGGCGACATCAACAGCGGGGCGGGGACGCTGCTGCAGACGTTCTTCCGGCCCACGCCGCGGTGGAACCCGTACCGGACCCCGCTGCCCGGCGTCTACCTGTGCGGGGCGTCCACCG
>Ga0335077_10012488_pt1 | contig 10622 bp, 7 predicted proteins | sample Lox_Sample_31_FD_207151 | JGI IMG/M metagenome (GOLD analysis project Ga0335077, IMG submission 207151) | Soil microbial communities from Loxahatchee National Wildlife Refuge, Florida, United States - Lox_Sample_3.1 | ecosystem: Environmental > Terrestrial > Soil > Wetlands | place: USA: Florida...
CACCGGATGCAGCCAGAAGCCGGAAGCCCTCCGGCTTGCGTGCCGGTACAGGCAAGTCCGTTGCACCCGACACTACCTCGATCCCGGAGCCGCCATTTGCATTCAGGTGGTAACCCACCGACCGGAGTTCAGTTTTCAACTTCTCAACGGCCCACAGGACGCCTGGTGAGGAGCCACTCGGAACGAGGAAGTGGACCGCAGGGCCAGCCGCCTGCAAATGTGCAATACCCTCCATCGACACGAGCCCAAAGAGTACGACGATAAACCAGTTGCGCCAAATCGGACGCTTTCGTAGAGATATGATTGTTCTCCGCATGCAAGCCCTGATGAGAGAATCGTTCGAGCCGCAGGTTATGCCAGAGCCGGGTCTTTGTCAATGCCGCGGTGGTCATTCGTTGAGCAAAACTCAACGAAGACTTGAGTGGATGCGGCACGCTATCATGCAATGGTTCTGCGTTCGTCTGTCCGGCAAGTTCGCACGTCAGGTGATGCGTTGTGACTGAATCCAACCGCGCACAAGTATTCTCGCTCGAAGGCGAGACAGCTCTGATTACGGGTGGCGGCACAGGGCTAGGCTTCGGCATCGCTTCCTCCCTTGTCGCATGCGGAGCGCGGGTAGTGCTGACTGGCCGCCGTGAGGGAGTGCTGGCAGAGGCGGTAAACACACTCGGTCCCCTGGCAGTTTACGAAGTGCACGACATTAACCAGCTGGACAGGGCGGACTCACTGATCGAGCGTGTTTCGTCGCGCGCGGGGCCGGTTTCGATCCTGGTCAACAATGCCGGAATCCACCTCAAGAAGCCCTTTCTCGATACCTCCGACCATGAGCTTCTCAACGTGCTGCAGACTCACCTGCTCGGTGCTTACGCGCTCAGCCGCGCCGCCGCTCGTCCTATGGTAGCGAGGGGTCACGGCGTGTTGCTTTTTTTGGCGTCGATGGCTTCGCTCTTGGGCATACCGAACGTGGTCGCTTACACCGCCGCCAAGTCGGCATACGTGGGATTGGTGCGTAGCCTGTCGAGCGAACTTTCGCCTCACGGCGTCCGCGTGAATGCCATCGCGCCGGGCTGGATCGAAACGCCGATGCTGCACCAGGCACTCGATAACGATCCGGCGCGGAAAGCCCGGATACTGGAGCGCACGCCCATGGCCCGTTTCGGATCGCCCGAAGACATTGGATGGGCCGCCGCTTATCTCTGCTCGCGGGCCGGCCGGTTCGTCACGGGCGTGGTTCTGCCAGTCGATGGCGGAGCCAGCATCGGCTTTTAACGAGACTGACGGAGCGGGCTAGAATTGTAGCTGATTCTCCATGGACCTGCGCCAGTTGCAAATGTTCGAGACAGTTCTTGCGACCCTCAACCTCACCAAAGCCGCGGAGCAACTGTTCATCACGCCGTCGGCGGTGAGCCTGCAGCTGAAGCATCTGTCGGAGGAGCTGGGCAGCGACTTGTTCGTCAAGAGCGGCCAACGCCTCGTAGCTACTCCCGCAGCCATATGTTTGAGCGGCTACACGGGCCATCTTTTCGAGGTCATAGAAGAAATCCGGCGCGAATTCCGCACCGACGCCATACCGGACTCCCGGCCTTTCGTCCTGGCTACGGGTTTGACGACCTTGATGTATCGCATGGGTGGACCAATTCGCGGATTAAAGCGCCGGTACCCGCATAACGAGATCCGCATCGTAACCGGAGCCACCGAGTATGTCGTCTCCGGCCTGCGAGCGCGCCAGTTCGATCTCGGTATTGTTTCGCTGCCGGTTAGTCCTGAAGGCATCCGCGTAACACCGTTGTACACGGAGGAGATGGTTCTGGTCGTAAACCCTCGCCACAGCGGTATCCGCAGATCTAAGGTGACGGCGCAGGAACTTACCCGCCTGCGGTTCATTTTGTATCCGCAAGGCTCCAATATCCGGTCCATGATAGATGGCTTTTTCCAGGAGTTGGGAATTACACCCAATATCACCATGGAACTCGATAACGTCGAGGCCATCCGGCGCCTGGTGGAGTACGGCTATGCAGCCGCTTTCGTGCCGGCGAATGCGCTGCCGAGAGGTTCACGCCTGCTTCGCAGGGTGCACATTAACGGTCACGTGCTGATCCGGCAGGTTGCCCTAGCGGTGCCCGACACGAAATACCCGAGAAAACTGACCGAATCCGTCTCGCTGTTCCTCTCGAAAGCCCTGGGCCGGTCGCAAAACCGCGCGCGGCCTGGGCCGGCCGGCAGTCATTAAGTTTTGCTCAACGCCACGTCGAGAAAGCGGAAATTGACAACGGGCTCGTGACGCCATACGCTTGCGTTCGATGAATGCCGGGCCGATGCGTGCGTGTGTCAAAACCGGGGGAGGACCGCGTTGATCCGAACACTGGCCGAAGGGGAGCCTTTCCGTTGCGCGGGCAACCTCTTCCAGATGCTCCTGCCGAGGGACGAGGGTGAGTGCTGCGAAGTGGTGCTGGAGACTCTGGGTCCGGGCCACTCGACACCGCCCAACCAGCACGCAACGTTCGTGCAGATTTATTTCATCCTCCGCGGCGAAGCCAAGGTGACGATCGGAGGGGAAACCAGGACCGTCCGGGCGCCGGCAGTGGCGTTTATCCCCAAGGATACGAACCATTTCGTGTCGAACGAATCCAGCGGCGATGCGGTGGAATACGTGTACATCAGCATCTGGCCGGAGGGGATTCCGGCCCGTGAAAAGGACGGCGGATGGCGCGAGGTCTACGCGCGAATGATTCAGGAGTATTCGGACAGAGGCTACCCCGCGGAGAGAGATGGCGATGGAGGTGGCCGTGAAGATCTCCGACCTCAAGATCACAGTCGTCGATAACCCTCACGCCGGTCTTGTCACCAAGGGCATCAAGGGCGGCAAGGCGGTCCACCAGATAGTGTTTCTGCGGGTGCTGACCGATGATGGTTGCGAGGGCCACGCCTTTGCGTGGGGCGGCCGGAGCGGCCTCGCGACCGCGCAACTCATCGCGTCCATCATCCGACCGCTGCTGATCGGGGAGGATCCGCTGAACCGGGAGCTCATCTGGCAGAAGGTCCGGCAGATGGATCGTTGGTGGGGGTTCCTGCCTATTTATGCGCACGGACCCATCGATGTGGCGCTGTGGGATCTGGCTGCCAAGGCCGCGGACCTGCCGCTGTATAAGTACCTGGGCGGATATCGGACCGCGTTGCCCGCATATGCAAGTTCGCTGATCCTCGACTCTGCCGAAGCCTTTGCCGCCCAGGCGCAGGAGTATCGGCGGATGGGGTATAAGGCGTACAAGCTGCATCCGTGGGGACACCCGGAGCGCGATGTCGAGGCTTGTACAGCAGTACGGGAGGCGGTCGGCGACGAGATGGTGCTGATGTCCGATCCGGTCGGCGGCTACACACAGCAGCAAGCCCTGCGCGTGGGGCGCGCATTGGAAGATCTGGGCTACTACTGGTTTGAAGAACCTCTCTCCGATTATGACGTGTACGGCTACCAGGAACTCTGCCGCGCGCTGGAAATCCCCGTCGCCGGCGTCGAATCGACCCCGGGTGGGCTGTTCGGAACCACGCAGTACATTGTCCAGCGTGCCGTCGATATCGTCCGCAGCGATGTGTCGTGGAAGGGCGGCGTCACGGGGCTCATGAAAACCGCCGCGCTGTGCGAGGCATTCGGGCTGAACTGCGAGGTACACACCACCACCAACGCCCTGCTGGATGCCGCCAACCTGCACGTGTGCTGCGCCATCCGGAACTGCGAGTACTTTGAAATCCTGATCCCTCAAGAGCCCTTTTCATTCGGTGTGCGCCATCCGATCCGCATCGACAGCGAGGGTTACGTTCACGTGCCCGACGCGCCGGGCCTTGGGGTGGACTTGGACTGGGACGAGCTCGAGCGATACAAGGTGGCAGAAATCTGAATTGGAGTCATCCGATGAAGTCGTTGCTGTATTCAATCGTTATTCCCAGCCTCATGTTGCTGCCGTGCGCTAGTGCCGCGGCTCCCCAGATCGTCACGGATCCGGGCGCCAGTCCACGGGAACTCTATGGCGCGGCACGGCTCGCGAACGCCATCGCCAAATCAGGCGCCAGCCTTGGGACCGCGTCCAGAATTCTCGCCGCCACGCGATCGTCTTCGATTTTTGCGAACACTCTGGCTCTGCCGGGATTTGCCGAGGGAGCAACCGAAGCGTTCCGTTTGAAACGCACCGGGAACGATTTGCTGGTGGTGGGAAGCGATCCGTCGGGTGTGCTTTACGGCTGCCTGGAAATGGCGCGCCGTATCGAAGCGGACCGGAGCATGCCCGCCCAACTCGACGTGACCGACCGGCCGGCATTCAAGATCCGGGGCTCGAATTTGTTCTGGATGAAGCAGGGCCACTACGACTGGGCCATTACCCCCGGGAATTTCCCATGGTTTTTCGACCGGACGCTCATGCTGCGCTACCTGGACGAGCTGGTGAATAACCGGTACAACACGATTTACTTTTGGAACGGCCACCCGTTCGTGTATTTTCTGCGGCTGCCGCAATACCCCGAAGCGCGCGTCCTGAGCGGTGCCGAACTCGAGCGCAACATCGACCAGTTGCAGTGGTTCACCAGGGAAGCCGATCGGCGCGGCATTTGGACCGTACTGCATTTCTACAACATCCACGTCTCGCCGGCTTTCGCTAAAGCTCACGAGCGCGAGGGCGTACGCCTGCAGAATCCCGCATCCACGCCGGTGCTCGAGTCATACATGCGCCACTGCGTGAGCGAGTTCGTGAAAAACTATCCCAGCGTCGGATTAATGCTCACCGCCGGCGAGGCGCTCCACATCAAGGCGGAAGAGTTCGTACGCGACGCCATCATAGCGGGGATCAAGGACAGCGGGAAGCACCCGCCCCTGATTGTGCGGCAATGGACCATTGACCCGTACCGGTTCCGCGACGTTATCAAGCCCAACTACGACAACCTGTTCACGATGATGAAGCACAACACGGAGATGATCGTAAGCCCGTACCCCGATCCGCGCAATGCTACGTGGATATCGTTCGGGCAGAATCACATCATCAACGTGCACGAGAACGGCGACATCAAGCCGTTTCGCTGGGGATCGCCGGTCTTCATCCAGCAGATGACGGGCATCTGGAAGTCCATGGGCGTTGCCGGTTTCCATCTGTACCCGGCGGTGTCCTGGGATTGGCCCATCACGTTAGACCGGGCGGATCCGCTACTCTCCACCATCGACCGCGACTGGATCTGGATCGAGGCGTTTGGCCGCTACGGCTGGAACCCGGATCGCCCGGCTGCCACGGAAGAGCGGTTCTGGAAGGAGCGGCTGGCCAAGCGATTCGGCGGCGCCAAAGGCGGAAACGCGATCTACAACTATTACGTGAAGACCGGCCCGGTAATGCCGACGCTCCAGAATATCGTGAATGTTTTCAACATGAATTACCACCCTACCGCGGTCAGCCAGGAAGCCACACTCAACGGCATCTTGCATTCGGATCGCTGGGAGGACGTCGGGGATTACTTGGCCAGGCCGCTCGATGACCTGACCCTGCAGCTCTTTCAGCAAAAGTTCGGCGAGGTGAGCGCGACCGCGCGCAAGCGGCCGCCGCTGTCGGTTAAGGAATGGGTAGCCGGGCAGGAATCCCGCCAAACGGCTGACGGCATCGATCCGATCCGGCTCAGCACGCTGCTCGTCAGCATGGCCGAGGAGGCGCTGGCCGGTCTGAGGTCTGCGCAGCCGGAAGTGCAGAACGATCCGGAGTACTCCCGGTTTGTGACGGATGCGCAATGCATACTCGATCTCGCCAGGTTTTACCGTGCGAAGATCGAGGCCAGCGCCGAAAAGGGGCTCTACGATGTGGCCGGTGATGAGCATCACTACGACCGCGTGCTCCAGCTCGACGCGGAGAGCGTCACCCAGTACGCTGCGCTTGCTCAATTGGCCACGCAGGCTTACCGGCACGCGACGGACCTTGGCGATTACTACCGCTGGGACCTCACAAGCCAGGGCTTTGAGCAGGAGGCCGCGTTTTACCGCGAGCAGGCCGATATCGCGCGACGCGGCGCCGAGGTGGTGTACCTGGGTTTGGACGGGCCTATGAGCGACGCCACGAACTCATTTCATTGGCTCCTCGAGCACGCTCGGGAAGTGGCGGGATGGTCAGCCCAAAGCTATCACCTGGAGGCAAATCTGTTTACGCGCGCGAAACTTGCTGTGGCGTACGACACCTTCTCCCCTAGCTTCACAAAATACCAGCCACAACTGGAACAGTGGATTCACAGCGGAGGCAGGCTGCTGATCTGGGATGCCATGGGGCGCGGCGGCGCTGGCCGATTGCTGGAGGGCATCTCTTTCAGCGAGAATGCTTCGGTGCGCGCCGGAGATCGCATTCAGTACCTCGATCTGGAGCACCCCCTATTGAGCTCTCTGACCGGTTCGTTCCTAACGCTGAAACCGGGCGACACGCTCTACAGCAGTATCCGCGGGGCCTCAAGCGACTGGCGCGAACTGGCGTATACTGTGCTGCACAGCTCCGCCTCAAGCCAGTTCTACACTGGGAATGAGACCTTCGGCCCGCGCTGGACTTCGCTGATGGACCCGGCTCGAGCACCCGTCCTGCTCGTACGTCAACTGGGAGCCGGGGAAATCGTCGTGGCGCAGATGGGCTTGTGGACTATCGCAGCGCAACCTGATATGGATGCCGTCCGGCGTCGCACGGCCGAGTCGCCACTGGCCCGATTGGCCGAGAACGTGGTTCGCTGGGCTGGTGGCGGCGCCGCAGTGGCCGCGGGAAAATAAGCTTCTGCGCGATAATGAGGCAAGTCGGATGCAAGCGGCGGCGGCCGAAGCATCCGCTGGCACCGCGGTGAGCCAGGCTCGACCGAGCGGCCTGCGCTGGGTGATGTGCGCCCTGCTCTTCTTTGCCACCACCATCAATTACATCGATCGCCAGGTGCTTGGCATTCTCGCAGTGCCGCTCGCACGCAGCATCGGGTGGTCCGAGAGCGACTATGGGCTGATCGTGACTGCTTTCCAAGCCGCTTACGCCGTAGCCCTGGTCGGCTCCGGAAGATTCATCGACCGGGTCGGAACACGGATCGGCTACGCACTATGCGTTGCCTTCTGGAGTGTGGCAGCCATGTGCCATGCTCTGGCGCGAACGGCACTTGCTTTCGGGGCGGCCCGCTTTGCATTGGGGCTCGGAGAGGCGGGTAATTTTCCGGCGGCCATCAAAACCGTGGCCGAGTGGTTTCCCAAAAGCGAACGCGCCCTCGCGACCGGACTGTTCAATTCCGGATCCAATCTTGGCGCGATCATTGGTCCGCTGATCGTTCCGTGGATTGCCCTGCACTGGGGTTGGAGGTGGGCTTTCGTTCTGACCGGATCGATCGGATTTCTTTGGATTGCACCGTGGCTGCTGTTGTACCGGCGTCCTCAGGTCTCGCCGGAAGAGGCCGCACCTATCCCGTGGTCACACCTGATTCCCCATCGCGCCACATGGGCGCTGTTAGTCGCGCGCTTTGTGACCGATCCCGTGTGGTGGTTCTATCTTTACTGGGTTCCGAAATTCCTTCATCAGCAGAACGGAATCGACCTCGGCCAACTCGCGCTGCCGCTCATCGTCATCTACGTTGCCGCCGACGTGGGCAGCATCTTCGGCGGATGGCTCTCGTCCATGCTCCTCAAGCGCGGCTGGACAAGCAGCTCGGCACGGAAAACCGCAATGCTGGTTTGTGCGCTGCTGGTGACGCCGATCGCCGCCGCACCCTGGCTCTCGAACCTCTGGGCGGAGGTGGCATTGCTTAGTCTGGCAACGGCAGGACATCAGGGATGGTCAGCGAACATTTATACGCTGGTGTCGGACGTTTTTCCGAAGCAGGCTGTTGCCTCCATGGTTGGCCTGTCAGGTTTTGCCGGTTCCATCGGCGGCATGATCGTGGCAAGCGCCACGGGCCTGATTCTCCAAACCACCGGCAGCTACGTTGCGGTGTTCGCATGGGGAGCGTCGGCATACGTCGTCGCGCTCGGCCTGTTGCACCTGATCCAACGGCAGTTCACGCCGGTTGATTTGGCTCGGGAAGGTTAACGGAAAACTGAATCTAATCGGGTTCGCGCGTTACCACGGCCGGCGTGGCGAGTGCGGCAAGCCGATCCAGGTCCATAAATTTGTAGAGGTCCAGGCAGAAGAGATCTGGGGCCTCTTGATACTTCACCGGCTTGTCGACGAGATAACGCAGGCTGGGCATACCGTGACGGATCACCACTTCGGAGAATAACGACGGTTCCAGCGCCGCTGCGACCAGCGCGACAACCTGGTTGCGCAACCCGGTAGTCTCGAGCCTCACTTTTCCCGCGCCCTGGCGCTTCATCCAGTTCGCCAGTGCGATCAAGTGTGCCGCTTCGATGCCGAGAGGCCGGTCACCGGTCGCGTACAGGTTCTGCTCGAGCAGCCAGGTGTGCTCGAACATCGATGTGGTGTCCTGATGCCACGCATCGCCGGTGAACGGCAGATCGACTGCGAGGACCTGTTCTCCGAAATTCAGGCGAGCAGTGGCGGCGGCAGCGGAGAATTGTTTTCCTTGATCATTCAGAATGACTGTCGCCGGGGCGGTGTCGGCAACGCCAATCCCCTTCAGCCAGACTCCATTCGAAGTCAGGCCGTCGGCCATAGTGAACAGGTGCCCCTTCGTTTCCACGCCCAAGTGCTTAGTGACGCCCGTGGTCCAGGCGCGCTCGAGGTTGGCTGGACGGTAGCGTACAATCCCGCGCAGTTTCGTCCTTTCGGCTTCGCGCGCCGCGGTATCAGACGGCAGCTCGCTCCTCTGTACCCGGCTGGCCAGCTTCCGCGCTAAGCCAACGATGGTCAGGTTGTCGGGTGGCAACCCGACCGCCAGCTCGTCGAAGCTCCTGTATTCGGAGGAAATCGCGGGGTCCTCTTTGATGGGCGAGATTCCGAACTGCCGGCTGAAGAAGCTGTACGCCGCCAGCCGGTTATCAAGCTGATAGTTGTGAGTTCCGGGGTCGCTGTTTTCGTGCCATTCGAACGCGCTCTGCCTGCCGTACACGGAAAAGAAAGGACGAATGGCGTCGAAGACTCCTGGCTTGACGACCGTGGACCGGAAGCACGCATCGTCCTCGGTGTTATAGACCAGCAAGGTCGGCCGCGGCGCCATCAGCGCGGTGAGCCAGGGATAATCGCGGCCATCGAAGAGGTCGGTCGCGGACTGCTCGACGTCGCCGATGTCCCCGTACTCCTTGGCCTCGACGCGCGGCACGAACGAGGAGAACCCCGCCACGGGAACAGCCACCCTGACGCGTTCGTCGAGCGAACTCAGCACGATGGTCTGCCAGCCGCCGCCTGAGAGACCGGTCATACCGAGTCGCGCGCGATCTGTATTGGGATGGTCGTACAAATAATCCAGCCCCTTGCGCATCGCCAGGTAGAACAGCCCCAGTTCGTGCGTCCCGACCAGGTCCAGATGTCCCCCATACCAGTGCTGGTTCCATTCATGGCCCAGTTCGCCGAACGCGAGCCACTCCAGGTTCAGGGCGAGAATCCCGTTCCTTGCGAAGGTGATACACCGCTTCTGCTTGTACTCGACGGACTTTCCCGGCGGTCCCACATGTCCATTCGTGTTGAGAATGGCGGGCACTTTGCCGTGGAGATTCAGCGGCTCGTATAGAATCGCCACGGATTGGAACCCAGGGACGATTTCATAGCGGAATTTGCGCATCCGGTATCCGTTACCCGGTATGACAGCAACCTCCTCGAACCTGGCTGGCGCGTTCACCCACTCTTTTGGCCAGCCGTGGAACACCACTTCGCTGAGTATCTTTTCGCGTAAGCGCTTGGAATCAGCGGTCCATTCCGCCGCGCTGGATGGCGGGGAAATGTGGGCAATCCTCTGGAGAATGTACTGGCGCAACTGGTATTGGGCGACAGCCGGAGGCAGTAATTCTTGTTTAAGAATCGGCGCCAGATCCTGTGTCCTGCTTTGCGCCCGCGCCGTGTCGCCGGACACCACGGCCAGCAGGACCCAGAAAGATGCCTTGATCATTGCGTTGAGACGCAGTGCTTTCAGTCCACGCCCTCGTTTTTCACGACAGTCGGCGCATCAAGGGCGGCGAGGCGGTCCAAGTCCGTGAATTTGTAGAGGTCAAGGCAGAACAGATCGGCAGCCTCTTCATATTTGACAGGCTTGTCAACCAAGTGCCGGAGACTTGTCATGCCATGCCTCACCACAACTTCGGAGAACAGATTCGGCTCCAATGCGGCCGCGATGAGCGCGACCACCTGGTTTCGCACTCCGTTGGTCTCGAGGCGCACTCTGGGCGCGCCCTGACGTTTGACCCAGTTGGCGAGCTCGATCAAATGTGCGGCCTCGATGCCGAGAGGCCGGGCGCCGGTGGTTACGATCATCTGCTCGAAAAGCCAGGTTGAATCCTGCTTCCATGCGTCGCCGTGAAACGGGAGATCCGCGGCGAGCACCTGCTCCCCTCGGTATAATCGCTCGGCCACTGGCTCCGCTGTCGCTGCTTTGCCCTTATCGTCCAGAATGATGGTCGCGGGCGCCGTATCGGGCGCGCCGATCGGCCGGAGCCACACGCCGTTCGTCATGAGGCCGTCGCTCATCTTCAGCAGGTGATTCTTGGT
>Ga0335077_10012489_pt1 | contig 10621 bp, 9 predicted proteins | sample Lox_Sample_31_FD_207151 | JGI IMG/M metagenome (GOLD analysis project Ga0335077, IMG submission 207151) | Soil microbial communities from Loxahatchee National Wildlife Refuge, Florida, United States - Lox_Sample_3.1 | ecosystem: Environmental > Terrestrial > Soil > Wetlands | place: USA: Florida...
TCTCGGCATCTTGTGCTCCTTCTGCCTTGCGTTCAAAGGACCACATTCGCGGCGCCGAATTCAAGTTTCCTGCTGTCTCATTTTCGGGTTTTGGGTCACTGGAGTTTTGACACCTACCGACAACAGTCCATATTTACTTGATCGCGCCCTCCGCGGTCAGCCATCGGATGATTTGGCCTTCGGCCGAACTTTCACACACGACGTTGTCACCGTTAGCGGTGACGTACGCATCCACTACGTCACCGGAGGAAGCGGCCCGGCGCTCGTGTTGCTGCACGGGTTTCCGCAGCGCTGGCGGGAGTGGCGTTTGATCATGCCGCGGCTCGCCGACGCGGGCTACACCGTGCTTGCTCCGGATCTGCGCGGTTTCGGCGCTCGACTGTTCGCTGAAGATCTGACGGGCGCCGTAGCCGAACGTAGCGGTCATTGGATTCCAGAAGAACGCCCTGCATGGCTGGCCGATCAAATTATCCAGTTTCTTGGGCAAAAGACTTCGAGCGAAGCGGCGCGCTATCAACTGTCACATCAGTCATGACAACACCGATCTTGATATTTGTCGCGACATTCGCGCTCATGTTCTACATTCTGGGCGCCACCTTCATGGAAGGCTTTGTAAACTACCGTACCTGGCGTCTGATTGGCGCCGCTGAATTTCCGGCTTTCCACCGCAGCGTTGGTCGGAAGGTAGTGCCATTCGTGGCCTTGCCCGTTATCTTTAGCCTGTTGACGAATGTCGTCCTATTGCGATACCGCCCTGGCGGGATTCCGACGTGGTGCTTATTGTGCACTTTGATGCTAACCCTCTTCGCCATGGGAATTTCGATCGCGTTCCAGATCCCAATCCAGCTCGATCTCGACCGCAAGGGTTTGTCACAGCCGCGCATCAGCCGACTCATCTCGGTCGAATGGCTGCGGGCAGCCGCTCACATCGCTAATGCCGCCCTCTTTCTCTGGATGATGACCGTCTATATGAAGGGAGCACGATAAATCCAGCAGGAGAAGTAGCGGTGAACGTACTGATCTTCGGAGCGACGGGTGGAACTGGTCGTGAACTGGTGAAACAAGCTGAGAGGCTCGGCCACGAGGTCACCGCCTTTGTTCGGGATCCTACCAAACTCGAGAATACTTCAGAAAATTGCAGGGTCTATAAGGGCAACGTCGCGGATCGAGCATCAGTAGAACGAGCAACGGCCTCGCAGGACGCTGCCATCTCGGCCCTTGGATCGGGAACGCTCCGAAGAAGGAGCGAGGAACTCGCCTTGGGAAAACACAATATTCTCGTGGCGCTTGAGTACTCATGCGTGAAGCGGTTTATCTACTTATCCGCCGATACCGTGCCCGAAGCTCGCAGGGATCTCAATCCGCTGAGACGGCTAATAATTTCGACTCTTCTCCGCAATACCGCTGCTGATCACGAACTCGACGAGGCGGTGGTCAGACAGAGCCGCCTGGAATGGATCATCGTCCGGCCGCCACTGCTCACGAATTCCCCGCACACGGGTCGCTATCGATTCGGCGAGGGCGTCGAACCGAAGTCCCTGTTTCCGAAGATCTCGCGGGCGGATCTTGCGGACTTCATGCTCAAACAATTGGCTGATGACACTTTCGTGCGAAGAGCTCCCACTGTTATGTATTAGCGGCAGCCGGTCGCTGGAGTCCGGGACGAATGCCGTTCGCGAACTGGGACACGAAATCGGAGGGCACCGCCGTTCGCCGGGTGCGCCCTTCGAGGTCTTTTTCGAAGGTGAGTTCTTTGGGCGCAAGTCGGGAAACATCTGTGCGGGCGCTTGAATCCGGTGTGGTATTTCGTTCTCCCCGTGCCTTCATCCGCAATACTCGACAACGCATCGTTGTTGAAAGGTCCTGAGGGTCAGCCGACCCCAACCCCATGCAGTTCCTCACGCGCGATTTGGGTCCAACTCGATTCGTTGGGACGGTCCCCCCCGGCTGAAGAGTGGAAGAACTCTCGTTGAGCAACTGCATCGTGGGCCGACAGGAGATCTTTCGGGCCACCTGCAGCCCGCGTCTATCCGCAGCGAACGGCTTGTATCTCCGAAGCGGACAGGCGGAAGAAAGAGAGTAGGCCACTCTCCCCACTATTAGGATACCGCGCACCCGGGGGCTTGCGGCAAGACCGGGGTGATGCCGCATAATCGCCTGCGTAAGCCAGAACCTCCGCCCGGGATCTCGGGCGAGACGCGATCAGAGAAACACAAAGGAGCGATTGTATGGATTGCTACGTGTCGGATTTCCAGGAGGTCGACCAAACGCAACTCGCGGCAGTTGGCGGCAAGGGCGCGCATCTGGGGGAGCTCTCGCGGATCGACGGGCTCCGCGTGCCACCCGGCTTTTGCGTGAAGACGAACGCCTTCCAGCGGATCATGGCGGAAGCGCCGTCGATCGACGATCCACTCAATGAACTGTCGCGCCTGAAGCCGGACGACCGGGAGAAGATCCGCGGTATCACTGCGGAGATTCGCCGGACCCTCGAAGGGATCGCCATCCCCGACGATCTAGCGGCTGCGATTACCCGCCCCCTCGCCCGGCTTGGCGGACAAGCCGCCTACGCCGTCCGGTCCAGTGCGACGGCGGAGGACTTGCCGACGGCCTCCTTCGCTGGTCAGCAGGACACGTACCTGAACGTCGTCGGACCGGCGGCGATTCTCCAGCACGTCAGCCGGTGCTGGGCCTCGCTCTTCACCGAACGGGCTGTAACTTACCGCCTGCGAAACGGCTTGGACCACTCGAAGGTCCACATGGCCGTGGTCGTGCAGCTGATGGTTTTCCCGCAGGCGTCCGGCGTCCTTTTCACAGCCGATCCCGTTACCGGCAACCGGAAAGTGGCCTCCGTGGAAGCCGGCTTCGGCCTCGGCGAGGCCCTAGTCTCCGGGTTGGTGAACGCGGACGTCTATAAGGTGCGGGAAGACGAGGTCATCGCCAGGTTGATTGCCGCCAAACCGCTTGCCGTCCACGCCTCAGCGGCAGGCGGAACGCAAGAACAGGCGATCGAACCGGAGCGGCAGGAGCAGCGGGTGCTGACCGATGCGCAGGTCTTGCGGCTCGCCCAGCTGGGTCGGAGGATCGAAGCGCACTTCGGCTGCCCCCAGGACATCGAATGGTGCCTGGCTGCCGATGAGTTTCAGTTCGTCCAGAGCCGGCCGATCACTACGCTTTTCCCCATCCCCGTGGCCGGTGACGCAGAGAACCATGTCTACGTCTCCGTCGGTCATCAGCAGATGATGACCGACGCCATGAAGCCCCTGGGGCTTTCGCTGTTTCAGTTGACCGCAGGCCGACCCATGTACGAGGCCGGCGGCAGACTGTTCGTCGACGTGACCCGCGGCCTGGCTTCGCCGGCGAGCCGTGCAGGCCTCCTGCAAGTCCTGGGGAAGGGCGATCCGCTGATCGGGGACGCGCTCGAGACGATCCTCGAACGCGGTGGCTTCATCCCCTCGCTCGCAGATGAGGGGCCCGCCACTACGCCTTCCGCCGGCGCGCCGGCCGCGATCGAGACCGATCCGGCGATCGTCACCGAGCTGATCGGGCGCTCCCAGGCATCCATCGCCGCCTTGAAGCGCGACATTCAGACGAAGTCCGGACCGGCGTTGCTCGACTTCATCCTGGCGGACATTCGGGAGCTGAGGCGGATCCTGTTCGATCCGCAGAGCCATCAGGTGTTCATGACAGCGATGGAGGCCACCTGGTGGCTCAACGAGCACCTGCAGGCGTGGCTGGGAGAGAAGAACGCGGCCGACACGCTCACACAGTCCGTCCCAAACAACGTGACGTCGGAGATGGGGCTGTCGCTTCTGGACGTCGCAGACGTGATCCGCCCGCATCCGGAGGTGGTGGCTTTTCTGCAGCGCGTCAACGACGACCGCTTCCTGGACGAGCTGCCCAGGCTCGCGGGCGGGCAGGCAGCGCGAGACGCCATCCGAGCGTGGCTCGACAAGTACGGCATGCGCTGCGCCGGTGAGATCGACATCACCAGGCCGCGTTGGGCCGAACGCCCCTCTACGCTGGTACCGCTGATCCTTGGCAACATCAGGAACTTCGAGCCGGGCGCCGGCAAGGAGCGCTTCGAGCAAGGGCGGCACGAGGCATGCGTCAAGGAACAGGAACTGCTGGAGCGCCTGCAGGCCCTGCCGGACGGCGAACGGAAGGCCGAAGAGGTCAAGCAGATGATCGACCGCGTCCGAACCTTTATCGGGTACCGTGAGTATCCGAAGTACGGCATAGTCAGCCACTATTTCGTTTACAAACAGGCCTTGTTGGAAGAAGCCGCGCGCCTCGTCGAAGCCCACTTGATTCGTACCAAGGAAGACATTTTCTATCTCACGCTCCAGGAGCTCCACGATGTCGCGCGCACGAACCAGGCGGATCACCAACTCATCCGCCGGCGCAAGGAGGCGTTCCTGTCATATCAGAAGCTCACACCGCCGCGGGTGCTCACGTCGGATGGTGAGGCCGTCGCCGGTGGGTACCGGCGCGATGATTTGCCGGCCGGCGCCCTGGTCGGATTGCCGGTTTCCGCAGGCACCGTCGAGGGGCGGGCCCGCGTCATCCTAGACATGGCGGAGGCCAATCTCGAACCGGGCGACATCCTGGTCACCGCCTACACGGACCCCAGTTGGACGCCTCTCTTTGTCGCGATCAAGGGCCTGGTGACGGAGGTGGGCGGCCTGATGACCCACGGAGCGGTGATCGCACGGGAGTACGGATTGCCGGCCGTCGTAGGAGCGGAGCATGCCACCCAGCTGATCCGCGATGGGCAGCGGATCCGCGTGCACGGAACGGACGGTTACGTCGAAATCCTGCCTTAGCCGAGCGGGACGATCAGCGGGCCCGCCCGCATTCAAGGACGATATCGCGAAAGAGTTTCGCGCCCGGGTCTGCGTCCGTTCGCTGGTGCCAGACCATCACCGTGTTCATGCGCGGAAGTGGAAACGTCGCACGAACCTGCTTCAACGGCAGAAGACGAACACACAGGCCGGCCATGCGGCTGGGGAGGGCCGCGACGCATTCCGTCTCGGCAGCGGCCATGGCAGCAATGATGAAATAGGGAACCGTAAGAACTACGCGCCTCCGGACGTGCGCGCGCTCCCACGCTCGCTGGGCCACGCGGTGGCCCGTCCCGGGCTGGCCGAGTACCACGTGGACATCGACATGCGGTAATTCGTTAAACAATTCCCGCGTCATTCGTGTGCCGACGCGCGGATGGTCTCGCCGGACGATCAGCGCCGCGCGCTCCTCGAACAGAGCGGCAGACCGCATACCGGACTGCACAGCCTGCTCCGGTGAGAACGCCACGTCAATGTCACCGCTCGCCAATCCATCGCTGGCGGCCAAGTAGTCCGTACTGACCACACGCAGTGTCGCTCGGGGCATGCGTACCGCAACGGCGTGGGCAATACGCGGCACCTCGGATGCCTGATAGTTATCCGACAGGGCAATCGTGAAGGTGCGCGTCGTTTCCGTCGCGATGAACCCGCGGCGGTCGATCGCGAGCGCCAAACGATCGGTGGCTTCGCGAAGGAGCGGCGCCAGTTCCTCCGCGCGAGGCGTCGGAACTATGCCTCGGCCGTGGCGTACCACCAGCGGATCGTCCATCAGCCGCCGTAGCCGTGCCAGCGCATTGCTGACGGCGGACTGAGTGACGTTGAGCCGCGCAGCCGCGCCCGTCGCGCTGCGTTCCTCGAGCACCGCATGCAGTACCAGGAACAGATTCAGGTCAATCGACGATAGATTCACAGCCATGATGATTATCATCATGAACTATGAGTGGACTAAATACCAGGCCGACCTTATCGTAGAAGTATGAAACAGGCATCACAGGCAATCATCATCGGCGGAGGAATCGGCGGGCCTGCCCTTTCGCTCTTCCTGCGCCGCGCCGGGATCAAGTCGCGGATCTTCGAAGCGTATCCGGAGCCCACGACTGTGGGTGGGGGATTCCAGATTGCACCAAATGGAATGCGAGTACTCGACGCTCTCGGCTTGGCGGACCGGGTCTGCGCGGCCGGTGTAAGATCGAGTACCTTTGTGTTCCGCAATAAACATGGCAAGGTCATTTCTCAAATCGACCTCTCCGCATCGGGGTACGGCGTCACTCTCAAGCGCGCCGCGCTTCAACAGATTCTGCTGGACGAGATCGGCCAGCACGATGTGCCGATCAAATACGGCAAGCGCCTTTGCGGCCTCGAAGATGAAGGCGACACAGTTGTGGCCCGCTTCGAGGACGGCAGCGTCGAGCGAGGCGACATTTTGCTGGCCGTCGACGGCGTGCATTCTCGCGCCCGCGCGCTGATTTTGCCGGATTATTCGTCTGCAAGGTACACCGGATTTCTCGGAATCGGCGGTTTCGCCGAAGCGGGAAGCGTGGCGCCAGCCGATCCGCGGGACGCTCATCGCCTCAGTTTTAGCGTCGGCTCTCGCTTCCAATTTGGCTACGCGATGCTTTCCGGAGCGCCGGTCCGCTGGGGTTGGTGGACGCACCTGCCGCAAGAGCGGGAAGTGACCCGGCTGGAATTACAAGCCATTCCAGACGACGTTATGCGCGATCGCGCCCTCGCAGCCTTCAAGGGCTGGCACCCCCCGGTCGAAGCGCTGGTGTCAAACACGGCGAAGATCGTACGGACGGCGATCTACGATGTTCCGTCGCTCCCCAGGTGGTACGTATGCCGTGTGATGCTGCTGGGAGACGCGGCGCACGCGATGAGCCCTGCCGGCGGACAGGGTGCATCGCTGGCACTGGAAGACGCAATGTTGGTCGGCCAGTTTCTGGCGGATCGAAGCATGACGGTGACGGAGGCATTTGCCAAAGCAGAATCGGTGCAGCGGCTACGCGCCGAGCGCATCGTCAAACAGGCGGCTGAGAACGACCGTCGCCAGGTGAATGAACTGGGGCCGTTCGGCCAATGGATGAGGGACCGGATGTTTCCGTTGTTCACACCCGTGATTGCCCGCGAACTCCGGCGTCAGTACACCGCCCTCGAACACATCTGGGCCCGGGCGGCATAGTCGCCGCCGGGTTAAGTTGACGCGAACATGGCGATGGGGTGTCGTGAGGAGGTGCAGTTTAGCCGAGAATTCGCCGCGGCTTCAATTGCGAGTGGTTGATCTTGGAAACGCCCCACCCAATTGCCCACCCACGAACGTACTTTTGGTGCTTAAATTGACATTCTGCACGAAAATATTTGCTCTGTATTCAAGGAGATAGCGAGACGCTCCTGATTCGGGTCAAACGGATCAAGTACGTGCCAACTTCGAGCATTTCAGTTTAGAGAATCCGACACGAATCTGGCCAGCGTTGATCGCGGCGGCGATGCACGAAAAGGGCAAGGAAGCGGCAACGCATTAGAAATATGTTGTATTGGCGCAATGCGGCCGTGTATAAGCCCCTGAAATCGCGAGCTCTTTTCGATATTCCGACTCATGTTGGTGCGACCGACCCTCTGGTGTTGCCCAGGGACTTGGAAGATTCGCCGAAAATGCGCAGCAGCAGCAAATGTACGGCGTATCGCCGTGTACTGCGGCAGGTTGCGAGAACGGCGGGGGATTCCCGTTGTGGCACACTCCAGTTTGAAGTAATGCGAGCCTGACTACTTGTTTGCAGGTCTTAGTACCAAAAGTACGTTCGTGGGCGGGCAGTTGGGTGGGTCGTTCTAAAGCGCTCGGGCAGTTCGACCAAGCAAGCTAACATCGCGGCGCTTGAACGTTGGCACACTCATCCTCTGAAGGGCAGAACGGCCGTTTGCTGGCCGCATCAACCCGCTGCCGTTCGGGCCGTCGCTTACACTAAAGGTGATCGATGCCCGCCATGAAAGTGCTCATATCAGGCGCGGGAATCGCGGGGCCCACGCTCGCATATTGGCTGGCGCGCTACGGCTTTGAACCCACGATTGTCGAAAAAGCACCCCGGTTGCGTACCGGCGGCTACATCATCGACTTCTGGGGCGCGGGTTTCGAGATTGCGGAGCGGATGGAGCTGCTCCCCGAGATCAGCCGCAAGGGTTACACGATCCAGGAGCTCAGAGTCGTCGATTCGTCCGGCAGAAAAGTAGCGGGCTTTCCTACCAAAGCAATTTCTGAGGTTATGGGAGGGCGCTTTATCAGCCTTCCACGAGGAGACCTGGCAGCAACAATCTTCTGCAAGATTGAACCTACCATCGACACGATTTTTGGCGACAGCGTGTCCCGGATTGAGCAAGATGAGAAGGGAGTTCGCGTCACGTTCGAGCGCGGAGCAGAGCGAGAATTTGACCTCGTTATAGGAGCCGACGGCCTGCACTCACGTGTTCGTGAAATCGTTTTCGGCGCCGAACAGCGGTTCGAGGAATACCTGGGCTACATGGTCGCGGGCTTCCAGAGCGATGGGTATCGGCCCAGAGATGAATTGGTGTACTTGATGTTCACAGAACTCGGCCAGCAAGTAATGCGATTTTCGATGCGCGAAGACCGTACCATGTTCTTGTTCACTTTTGCCGATTGCGAGCCCTGTGGCGCATCCGCCAACGATCTTGAGTCACAAAAAGCCTTGTTGCGGGCGCGCTTCGGAAAGAGCGGATGGGAGTGCCCGCAGATTCTCGACCAACTCGACAACACATGTGACCTCTATTTCGACCGTGTTAGCCAGATTCGGATGGATGCGGAGCCGGGATTGTGGACGCGAGGGCGAGTGACGCTGCTCGGCGATGCGGCTTCCTGCGTCTCGCTGCTGGCCGGACAGGGTTCAGCGCTAGCAATGGTAGCTGCTTATATCCTGGCTGGTGAACTGCATCGCGCTGATGGCGATTATGCAAAGGCGTTCACCAACTACCAGGCACTCTTTGCGCCCCTCGTCCGGCAGAAGCAAGAAGCGGCATTGCGGTTCCGCGTTCTGTTTGGGCCAAAATCCAAAGCGGCCATGTTCATCCGCAACCAAGTGATGAATCTAGTGAGATTCCCTTGGATTGCCAGGGCCGCGTTCAGCCGCGATCTGGTGGACAAGATCACGCTGCCCGAATACTGAGGATCTCGTCCATAACGGCGACAAGAGATCTCGTTGCCTGCTATTTCAATCTGACCGGTTTTGAACGATGCGGTGCCGCTCGATGTGGCGCCGCTCAAGGCATAAACTGAGACTCTTACGGGTCGGTCCCGAACGCATATTTATCGAGGATCTCTCCAAGTAACGCAGACTGGTCAGCCCGAGTCCCTAGCATTTCGGCGACTTCCACCACCTCGCAATGGTCGAACAACGCGGATGCCGTTCGAGCCGGGTCATGACGCGAGCGGTAGTAGTACACGCCGAAACCAGGAAAACCTTTCACCGAAGCAACTGAACCGGTCATGATGATCGATCCGCCATCGTTGAAAAGCGGCAACGCCTTCTGAACCGTAAACAGCGTTCCGCGCGCAATCAGGCTGAAGGTCGTATCCAAGTGATGCTCGGTAATCTCGCCCAGTTTGGCGGCTTCGCCCTTGCCAGCGCTCGCGAACAGGACGTCAATCTTGCCCTTTTGGCTCTTGACCGTATCGAACAGGCGGTCGAGGTCGTCGAGATTGGCCGCGTCGCCGCGCACGCCGGTCACGTTCCGGCCAATCAGCTTGACGGCCTCATCGAGCGCCTCCTGCCTCCGGCCCGTGATGAAAACGTAGGCACCTTCTTCAACGAACCGCTTGGCGCTCGCCAGCGCCAAGCCGCTCGATCCACCTGTGATGACTGCAACCTTACCCTCAAGCTTTCCCATAACTGCTCCCTTCGGTTCTGCTGCAGAATTCCCTACAGAAGAGTAGATTTCATTGACTGTGGACGAGAACTGCTCGCGAGTCCTAAGATTCTGTCTATTCGTCCAAAAAAGGGAGCCTACGCTGGACCCGATAACAGACATCTTCAGAACGATGCACGTAACCGCTTTCGGTCAGCACAGGCTGGAAGCCACCATACAGTTCAAGAGTCGAATCGTTGGCGGCCTATTGGTGGCCGGCCTGGCCTGCTTCGGCCAACTCCCGAAACCTTCAAGAGTCGGCTTACTGACGCCGGACGAGTACCGTAAAGCGGGCCTGGACAAGTTGACGGGGCAGGAAATTCAATCGCTCGATTCAGCCCTAATCAGGGTTTTTGTCGCCCTTGGAGTCGCAGGAAGATCCGACACCCTTGCCCCTGGCACCACAAGCGCTTCGGATTCGGAATTCTTCGACTCCCGCGGCGCGGCAGTCGCATATTTCGATGATGACGAAACGTTGTACCTTTGGTCTGGCGAACCGGTTGCGTATAGAGACGAAGATAGTCTGTATGGTTTCAACGGCAGTTACGTCGGATGGCTCCACGAGGGCGCCGTTTACGATCATGACGGAAACATTGTCGCGGCAGTGGCCGGCCGGTTTAGAGGATCGGTTCAGGTTGCACCGCTGAAGTCTCTGAAGGAACTGAAGCCGTTGAAGGGCTTAAAGAGCTAAAGCCGTTAAAGCCACTGTTCGGCATTAGCTGGTCCCGTACTCCGGCGCGGTCATTCTTTCTCCAGGGCGTCAGGTGACCACGGGTATACCCTTCCAGCGAAGCTGGCGCGCGCGGGGCGTCGCCGATCAGCCCTTCCGATTCCCGCTTGTGCGTCTGGCTATGCTCTCCACCATCCGTCGA
>Ga0335077_10012492_pt1 | contig 10619 bp, 11 predicted proteins | sample Lox_Sample_31_FD_207151 | JGI IMG/M metagenome (GOLD analysis project Ga0335077, IMG submission 207151) | Soil microbial communities from Loxahatchee National Wildlife Refuge, Florida, United States - Lox_Sample_3.1 | ecosystem: Environmental > Terrestrial > Soil > Wetlands | place: USA...
CGTCGTCGAAGAGCGTCGGCGGCTCCTCGACGAGCGGCGCCGGCTCCGAGTGGAGGGGCGGCGGCTCGAGCGCCACGGTCGGACCGTGCGCGTCGCCGACGACGTCGGGGTAGGCCGTCGCGCCGTCAACCGGCGGCGCGTGCACCAGAGGAGCGCGCAGCGGCTCGGGCTCCGGCCAGGCCGTCTCCTCCTCGCGGCGCGGCCGCCGCTCGCGCGCCTTGCGCGCGGCGAGGTGGATGCCGTGGCCCGAGCGGCGGAGGATGGCGCCGAGCGAGGCGCCCGAGAGAAGGAGCGAGCCGACGAGCATGAGCAGGATCCCGAGCAGCAGCGAGCCCGTCGCCCCGATCGCGACGCCGACGGCCCCGCCGAGCAGCTGGCCGGCGTAGCCGCCCTGGTCCCTGCCGAGCGTGACCATCAGGCCGCAGGCGAGCACGGCGAGGCCCGTCCGGAAGGGCCGCACGTCGACGAGCGCGCTCTTCGCCACCATGAGCACGCCGACGACGGCGAGCGCGGCCGGGAGCGTGTACGTCGCGTCGCCGACGAGCTTGTCGAGGCCGTCTCCGAGCCAGCCGCCGACGTAGCCGCCGTTCCAGCCGAGGTAGACGACGCTGCCGAGGAAGACGCCGAGCGCGATCGAGCCGAGGCCCCACAGCTCCGGATGCTCGTGGCGTGCGCGCGCGCCGCGCTTCGTCCGCGTCTTCTTGACCCGGCTCGGCAGCCTCGGGCGCAGCTTGCTCTTGCGCTTGCGGCGCGGCATGGGCTCGGTTTTCGCGCGCGCAGCGGCCTATCCTCCGTGCCCATGGCGCCGGAGACGCGCTAAACGCCCGGAGCGGCGACGTCAACATCGCCTACCAGGTGACCGGACAGGGGCCTGGCGATCTCGTGTGGGTGCCCGGCTGGGTCTCGAACATCGAGCTGATGTGGGAGACACCGGAGATGGCGCGGCTGCTGGAGCGGCTCGCGTCCCTCTCGCGCCTTCGTCCTCTTCGACCAGCGCGGCACGGGCCTCTCCGATCGCGCGTCGAACGATAATCTGCCGGATCTCGAGCAGCCACCTACGGCCCCCACGAGCCGAAGGGCGTCCCCGGCGAGTGACGGCTCTATGCGGCCGTCTCGACCTCGGCCACGAGCATGCCGTAGTACGTCGGCGCCGCGTACGCGAGGACGTCGGCGCGCGCATCGACGCCGACCGCGCCCTGAAGGACGAGCAGCTGCCACAGCGAGTCCGCCTTTCCGTCCCCGGCGGACTCGGCCAGCGGCAGGAAGTCGAGCCTCGGCGAGGCGAGGATCTCCTGCAGGAGCGCGTCGTACTCGGCCGCCGCCGGGTGATACCCGTAGATCCCGTCCGCGCGGTGCGTGTGCCCGTGGTCGGCGCTCGCGATCAGGCCGACGCGGCCGGGGAGCGCCGCGATCGCCTCGCCGAGCTGGAGATGTCGATCGAGCGATACATCCCGAGCGGACGACACGACGACCACCTTGGGCGCGCGCAGGAACACGAGCGGGATCTCGGTTCCCCAGTCGATCGGCATCTCCGCCGTCGCCGGGTCGTTGCCGCCGAACGAGACGCCGAGGATCGGCAGGTCGAGCCCGAGCAGCGCCTCGGCCGTCGCGCGGTCCGTCTCCCACTCCCCCACGTTCGCCGCGACGATCACGGCAAAGTGACCCGCGACGTGGACGTTGTGCGGCGTGACGACGACGGCGACGTCGGGCGCGGCGGCGTCCCAGCGGCGGGCGAGCTCCTCCATCGCCGGACGGAGGGAGGGATCGAGGTCCAGATCGCCGTGCGGCGCGATGCAGGCGAAGACGATCACCGGAGCGACTCGATCCTGGACACGAGGAGGTCGAGGAAGCGCGGCGCATCGACGTCCACCCCGACGTCGGCGTTCGGCTCGCGACCGGTGACGCCGCGCAGGTCGACGACCGTCCGGCCGTCGCAGAGCTGCGACTCCGTCTCGACGGCCACGTTCACGTGCCGTGTCGTCACGAGCGTCGGGTCGACGACGTGCGCGACTGCCATCGCGTCGTGGATCGGAGAGCCCGCGAAGCCGTACGAGCGCTCGTGGAAGCCGAGGAAGAAGTCGGACAGCTCGGCGACGAAGCGGCCGGCCCGGCCCGCGGCGCGGACCCGCTCGGCGTGCTCGCGCGTGAAGAGCGCCCTGTGCGTCACGTCGAGCCCGATCATCGCGATCGGGATCCCGCTCCCGAAGACCGCGGCGGCGGCCTCCGGATCGACGAACGCGTTGAACTCGGCGGCCGGCGTGACGTTTCCCTCGCCGATCGCCCCGCCCATCCAGACGATCCGCTCGAGCCGGTCGCGCACGTCGGGGTGGCGCTCGAGCATGAGCGCGACGTTCGTGAGCGGGGCCGTCGGAACGAGTACCACGCCCGGCTCGATCACCTCGGCGAGGAAGTCGGCGGCGTGGACCCGAACGGGCCGCGTCGACGGCTCCGAGAGCTCGGGACCGTCGAGCCCGCTCTCGCCGTGGACGTGGGCCGCCGTCCGCAGGACGCGCCGCAGGGGAGCGTCCGCTCCCGCCGCGACCGGGATCTCGCTCCGCCGGGCGAGCTCGAGGGTGACGAGCGCGTTGCGCGTCGTCTTGTCGAGCGTCTGATTGCCGGCGACGGTCGTGACGCCGATCAGCTCGACCTCCGGCGACGCGAGCGCGAGCAGGATCGCGATCGCGTCGTCGTGGCCGGGGTCGCAGTCGATCACGATGGGCGTGGTCACAGCAGCGCGTCCACCTCCTCGGCGGTCGGCAGGGAAGCCTGCGCGCCGGGGCGCGACGCGGCGAGCGCCCCCGCGGCGCACGCCCGCCGCAGCGCCTCCTCGCGCGACCGGTCTTCGAGGAGCGAGACGACGAGGCAGGCGGTGAACGCGTCGCCGGCGGCGGTGCCGTCGACGGCCCGGACCTCCGGCGGCTCGGCACGCGCAATCTCGACTCCGCGCTCGAGGAGGACGGCGCCCTCGGCGCCGAGCGTGACGCAGACGAGTCCGGCGCGCTCCGGCTCGAGCGCCTCGAGCTCGAGCCGGTTGACGACCGTGACCTCGGCCGGCGGCGGCCCGGGCCGTGCGGGCGCGGCGTTGAGGAAGAAGCGCGGCGCCAGCTCGGCGGCGCGCTCGACGGTCTCCGCGGAGATCTCCTGCTGGCAGAGGACGGCGTCGGCATCGCCGAGCTCGAGATCGTCCGGGCGCAGCTCCTCGTTGGCGCCGGCCGCGACGACGATCGTCGTCTCGCCTGCGGCGTCGACCGTGATCAGCGCCACGCCCGTCGCCGCGTCGCGTGTCAGCCAGCCCTCCTCGACGTCTGCTTCGCGCTGGCCGGCGAGCGCCTCCGCGGCGAAGGCGTCCCTCCCGGCGCAGCCGACCAACCGGACCGCGGCCCCGAGCCGCGCCGCCGCGACGGCCTGATTCGCGCCCTTGCCGCCGGGTCCGCGCGAGAAGGATGCGCCGGTCACGGTCTCGCCGGGTCGCGGCAGCCGCGCCGCGCGCACGACGAGGTCGAGGTTGATCGAGCCGACGACGGTGAGACGGGGCTTCGGCACAAGGGCGAGCCTAGACTCCGGGCGTGGGAGTCGCGCACTGGGACGAGGTCGAGAGCATCCGTCCGGCCAAGGGAGAGATGGACGCGACGTGGCAGCGGCTCGGCGACGCGGCCGGAACGAGGGGCGTCGGCGTCAACCGGGTCCGTGTCGAGCCGGGGAGGCTGCCGACCCCTCCCCACTCGCACGGCGCGTCGGAGGAGGTCTTCTTCGTGCTCGCCGGCTCAGGGCTGGCGTACCAGGACGGCAACGTGCACGAGGTGCGTGCCAACGACTGCGTCATCCACGAGGCCGACCATTTCGAGCACACGTTCGTCGCCGGCCCGGACGGCCTCGAGTACCTCGTCTTCGGCACGCGCCATCCGACGGAGATCGGCTGGCTGCCGCGCTCGCGGGCGATCCGGATCGGCTGGCCGTGGGTCGAGGGCCGCGACGACGACCCCTGGGACGTCGAGGCGACGGTCGAGCCGCTCGCCTACGGCAACCCGGCGCCGCGGCCCGCGAACATCGTCAACGTCGACGAGGTCGAGCACGGCCGGCTGGCGGATCGCGTGACGACGGCCCCGCTCGCGACGCGAGAGCGCTCGCAGCTCGCGGGGCTGCACTGGGAGCGAATCGACCCCGGCCGGCGGGGCATCATCCCCCATTGCCACTCCGCGGAGGAGGAGGTCTTCGTCATCCTCGACGGTGCCGCGACCCTCGAGCTCTGGCAGCGCGACGGCGACGTCGAGGAGGCTCCGCTCCGCGCCGGACATCTCGTTGCCCGGCCCCCGGGAACGCGGGTCTCGCACTCCTTCCGCGCCGGCCCCGACGGCGTGAACATGCTCGTCTACGGCACGCGCGAGCCGAACGACATCTGCTGGTACCCGCGCTCGCGGAAGATCCTCTGGCGCGGGGTCGGAGTGCTGGGGCGGATCGAGACGCTCGACTACTTCGACGGCGAGCCGCTCGAGGACGACTGAGCCCCGGCTCAGACCTCGACGATGACGGGCAGCACCATCGGCCGCCGGCGCGTGCGGTCGTAGACCACGCCGCCGAGCGCGTCGTGCAGGTGCTCCTGGAGGAGCTTGATCTCGGTCACGTCGTCGGCGAGCAGCTCGCGCAGGACGCGGTCCGCCTCCTCCCGCAGCTCGGCGAGCAGCGGCTCGGCGCCTTCGCCGAACCCGCGGACGATCAGCTCCGGCGGCGCGGTCAGCGCCCCGTCGCCGTCGACGCCGGCGAGCGTCGCCACGACGATGAGCACGCCGTCCTCGGCGAGCCGCCGGCGGTCGCGGAGCGCGACGTCGTGGACGTCCCCCACGCCGAGCCCGTCGACGAAGGTGACGCCGGCCTCGACATGGTCGACGATGCGCGGCCCGTGCTCGGGGTCGAGCTCGATAACGCTGCCGTTCTCGGCCAGGACGATCCGCTCGTCCGGCACGCCGCCCTCACGCGCGATCTGGGCGTGCGCCGCGAGCATGCGGAACTCGCCGTGCATCGGCATCACGGCCTTCGGCCGCAGGAGGCCGATGATCGTGCGGAGCTCCTCGGCGCGTCCGTGCCCGGAGACGTGCACCGGCGCGTTGTCCTCGTGCAGCACCTCCGCGCCCATCTTCGCCAGGCGGTTGATCGCGTCGTGGACACGCAGCTCGTTCCCGGGGATCGGCTTCGCGGAGATGATCACCGTGTCGCCACGCTCGACGGTGACGTTCGGATGGTCGTTGTACGCGATCCGCGTCATCGCCGACATCGGCTCGCCCTGGCTGCCGGTGCAGAGGATGAGCTGCTCGTCGCGCGGCAGCTCGGCGAGCTCGTGCGGGCGCATGATCGCCTCCTCCGGGACGTCCATGTAGCCGAGGTTGCGCGCGATGTTCGCGTTCTTCCGCATCGAGCGGCCGACGAAGGCGACCTTCCGCCCCGAGTCGACCGCGACGTCCGCGGCCTGCTGCATCCGGTGGACGTTCGAGGCGAACGACGAGACGAGGATCCGGCCCGTGCGGTGCGGGATGATCTGGCGGAACGCCTCGCCGACGACGCGCTCCGACTCGGTGAAGCCGGGCCGCTCGGCGTTCGTCGAGTCGCCGAGCAGGAGGTCGACGCCGCGGCTGCCGACCTCGGCGAGCCGCCCGACGTCGGTCCGCTGCCCGTCGACGGGCGTGTGGTCGAGCTTGTAGTCGCCGGTGTGGACGCAGAGCCCGCCGGGCGTCTCGAGGACGACGGCGGCCGCGTCGGGGATCGAGTGCGCCATGCGGACGAGCTCGACGCGGAACGGCCCGAGCTGGACCGGATCGTCGCCGGGCATCAGCTCCTGCAGCTCCGCCTCGCGCAGCAGCCCGTGCTCGTCGAGCTTCGACTTGACGAGCGCGAGCGTGAGCCGGGTGGCGAGCACGCGCGGCACTCGCACCTCGCGCATCAGGTACGGCAGCGAGCCGACGTGGTCCTCGTGCCCGTGCGTGAGGACGACCGCGCGGATCATCCCCTCGCGCTCGCGGAGGTACGAGAAGTCGGGCAGGACGAGGTCGACGCCGAGATGCTCGTCGCGAGGGAAGGCGAGCCCCGCGTCGACGACGACGATCGAGCCGTCCGCCTCGTAGACGGTCATGTTCTTCCCGACCTCGCCGAGGCCGCCGAGCGGCACGATGCGACAGACGCCCATGCGGAGGAGTCTAGGGCCGCGCCTACGCCGAGGCGGCGGCGAGCAGCCCCGACCGCTCGAGGCAGCTTCGGACGCGCGCGAGCTCGCCGTCGTCCGCCTCGACGAGCGGCAGCCTGTGCCCGCCGACCGCGTGGCCGGTCAGGTTGAGCGCGGCCTTGATCGGGATCGGGTTCGTCTGGATCTTCAGCAGCTCGTACGACGGCTGCAGCTCCTCGTGGATCGCCCGCGCGCCGTCCACGTCGCCTTCGCCGTGGCGGCGGATCATCTCCGCGATCTGCGGGCCCCACAGGTGGGCCGTCACCGAGACGACGCCGACCCCGCCGAGGCCGAGGAAGTCGAAGGTGACCGGGTCGTCGCCGGAGTAGAGGTCGAGCGGCGTCTCCTGCGCGATGAACCGCGCCTCGTCGAGGTCGTCGTGCGCCTGCTTCACGGCGACGACGTTGTCGATCTCCGCCAGGCGCGCGATCGTCTCCGTCTCGATCTTCGTGACGACCCGGGACGGCACGTTGTACGCCATCACCGGCAGGCCGGTCGCGCCCGCGATCTCCTCGAAGTGGCGGACGAGCGCCCGCTGCGGCGGCTTGTTGTAGTACGGCGTGACGACGAGGATCGCGTCGGCGCCGAGCTCCTCGGCCTTCTGCGTCAGGTGCACCGAGTGAGCGGTGTCGTAGGTGCCCGTGCCGGCGACGATCGTCGCGCGGTCGCCGACGGCGTCGACGGCGGTCGCGAAGAGGACGAGCTTCTCCTCGTCGGTCAGGGTCGGCGACTCGCCGGTCGTGCCGCAGACGACGAGCCCGTCGGAGCCGCTCTCGACGAGGAAGGACGCGAGCTCGCGGAAACCTTCCACGTCGACAGTGCCGTCCGCGCGGAACGGCGTCACCATCGCCGTGATGACGGAGCCGAGCACCCTGCCGCGAATTCTACGCGCCGAGCACCGCTCCTCTGCCCGCGCCGGCGTTGACGGCCGCGAGCACGCCTCGCGTCACCCGCTCGAGCCGGGCTGCCGCGGCCGGCGTGAGCGCGTCGCAGACGAAGTCCCAGTGCAGGGAGACGAGATCGCCCGGCTCCGGTCTCGGGACGAACCCGCGGCCGTCCTCCTGCCAGCGGACGCGCCGCGCCTCGGGCGGGCCGAGGCGGAGCAGCCCCATCTCCCAGGAGAGCGGCGGCGCGAGGACGTCCGCCTCGTCGCCCTCGACCGCGAGCACGCGCGCCGGCGTCGTCCGGCACTGGTCGAGCACCCGGAGCGGCTCGTCGACGATGCCGCTGCGCAGCAGGCCGAGCCACGGGTAGACGCCGAAGACATGGAAGCAGTGATGCGGCACCGCGCCCGCGGCGACGACGGCGGGGATCGTGTCGCCCGCGCTCCCGAGCCGGCCGTGGAACCGCTCGCCGACGTGCCGCACGAGGGCTGCCGGCGCGACGCGGCTCAAGAGCCGGTTCCCGACCCAGTACGCCTCGACGACGCGGGCGTCGAGCGGGTCGAGGCCGTTCGCCTCGCCGATCAGGGCCAGGTACGGCCAGGCGCCCTCGAACGTCCGGACGAGCTCGGCGAGCCCGGGGTCGGAAGCCCGAGCGTCCCCGTAGTCGAGCAGCGTCGCGGGGACGTCGGCGCCGCAGAGGCCGAGCGCGTTCGGCGGATACGCATAGCGGGCGAAGAGGAGCGCGCCCGAGGCGTCGGTCACGTCGTCTCCGTCTGCGGCCGCCGCAGGGCGAGCCCCGTGACGAGCGCGCCGCCCAGGCTGACGAGGGCGATCCCGACCGGATCGACCGCCGCCCCGTCGAACGCGCCCGAGAGCGCGGCGGTGATCACCGCGCCGATGACGAGCACTGCGGTCACGTCCACCGCCTGCGCGCGGGCGAGCGCCGCGTACCACGTCGCGACGTAGCCCGTCAGCAGCAGACCCGTGAGCACGATCCAGCGCCATTGCGAAACGTCGAAGGCGGTGAGCGCGGCGAGGTGGCCGGTGAGGCCGAGCCAGGCGATCAGCAGCGCCGTCCCGAGCCCCATCCGCGCGGCCGCGAGCACGCGCGGCGGGATTCCCGCGACGAGGCGCTTGACGAGGATCACCTCGACCGCCCAGAGCAGGGTCGCCCCGAGGATCATCGCCTCTCCTTCCCCGAACGCGATCCGGCCCGCGTGGCCGGCGAGCCACGCCTGGCCCGCGACGAGGAGGACGATCGCGAGCACGTGCGGCCCCCGCACGCGCTCCCTGAGCAGCGGCACCGCGAGCAGCGCGACCCAGACGACGAGCGTCTTCTGGATGAACGACGCCTGCGTCGCCTCCGCCCGCTGCAGGCCCTCGAAGAAGAGCACGAACGGGACACTGCCGCCGACGACTGCGACGGCGGCGAGGCCGAGCGCGCGGCGGCGGCCGCCGATCGCGTGCGACGGCTCGACCGCGCGGGCCGGCCGAGAGAGCGCGAGCACGAGCAGCAGCACGCCCGCGACCGCGTCCTTCGCCGTCGTGTAGACGGTCGCACTCGCGAACTGGGACACCGCGTGCCCGTTGACCCAGATCGAGACGCCGCTGATGAGGGCGGTGACGAGAGCGAAGGCGACTCCTGCGGCGCGACGGGTCATCTGACGGCTCCTTCCGGCTCCGGGGCTGAGGGCTCGAGCACTTCGACGGGGATGCCGAGGTGGAGCAGCACCGTGTCGCCCGCCTCCGCCCCGGGCAGGAAGGCGAGCGAGACGACGCGGCCGTCGGCGAGCCGGCCGCTGCGCGCTCCGTCCTCGTCGCGAACCTCGACGAGGACTGCGGGGGCGCCGATGCACATCAGGCGTCCTCCTCGCGATCGGGCACCTCGACCTCCACGCTCTCGAGCACGACGCCCGCGGCGTGCGGGTCGTCGAGGTCCTCCGCGAGCGTCGCGTCGACCGCCGCGCCCTCGGCGAGAGTCCCGCGCGACGCGTCGAGGAAGTGCTCGCGGAAGTGCTCGGGGGTGAAGTGCGAGAGCGCGCCCAGCCGCACCGCGACCCGCGTGACGCCGCTCGCGCCGTCGGCGTGCGCGACTGCCTCGATCTCGCGCATCAGGTCCTGCATCAGGGCGCGCTCGTGCACCGCTCCTCCTCGAGACCGGCCAGCACGATGCCGGCGGCTGCGACGACGGCGTCCTCGACGGGCGGCGACAGGCCTTCGCCGGTCGCGAAGCCGCCGCCTTCGATCCCGTAGACGAGGACACGCTTCGGCAGCCGGCCGAGCGCTCGCGCGAGCTCGATCGTCTCGGCAAGCCCGATCGCGTGCGTCGACGACCGGAACGCCCGCGCCGGGACCGGGGCGTCGCCCGCCTCGAAGCGATGGAGCGTCCCGGGCGGCGCGCCGGAGGCGACCGTGTCGACGAGGACGACCGTCTCGGCGTCGCCCCACGCCTCCATCAGCCGGCTCGGCTCCTCCGCGCAGGCGACGACCTCGACTCCGGGCGGAACCCGATCCCGCAGGCGCTCGGCGACCGCGACGCCGGCCGCGTCGTCGCCGCGCAGCGGGTTGCCGACCCCGATCACGACCGTCCTCGGGCTCATCGGCGCTCAACCTCCAGCGCGAGGAAGTGGGTCGCGCACGAGATGCACGGGTCGTAGTTCCGGATCGTCTGCTCGCAGAGCGCCCGGAGCGCGTCGTCCTCGAGCGCGGAGTTGCGCCCGACGACGTCGCGCAGGTCGTCCTCGATCGCGAGCTGGTTCTGCGAGGTCGGCGGCACGATCTTCGCCTCGAGGATCGTCCCCTCCGCGTCAAGCCGGTAACGGTGGTAGAGGAGCCCGCGCGGCGCCTCGCTCACGCCGTAGCCGGTGCCGGCGACCGGCTCGACGGGCTCCGCCGGGCGATCGGGCTCCTCGTACGCCTCGATCAGGCGCAGCGCCTCGTCGCAGGCGTGGACGAGCTCGACGCTGCGGACGACGATGCTGCGGAACGGGTCGCGGCACTCCGCGCCGAGCCCCGCTTCCGCGGCCGCGCCAAGCGCGAGCGGCGAGAGCTCCTGCGAGCCGAGCGTGTAGCGCGCGAGCGGTCCGCAGAGGTACGTCCCGCCGCCTCGCAGCTGCGACTGGAGCGCATTGGAGCGCTCGACGTGGAGCTCCTCGAAGTGCTCCTCGTACTCCGCCGGCGCGAGGTCGAGCCCGCCGCTCGAGCGGATCCGCCCGCGCTCGATCGCGTACTCGCCCGGCTGCGCGAGCGCGACGAGGTCGCAGTCGACCGTCCGCTCCGGGAAGTCGAACTCGGCCGTCCAGCGGACCGTCTCGAGCGCCGCCTCGCGCGCCCGCTCGAGCGGCTCCACGAGCGCGCGCAGCTCGCGCCGCGTCGGAACGCGGTAGAAGCCGCCGACCCGGACGTTGATCGGGTGGATCTCCCGCCCGCCGACGAGCGTCATCACCTCGTTGCCCGTCCGTTTCAGGGCGAGTCCCCGCTCCACCGCCGCGGGCGCGTCGCGGGCGAGCTCGATCGCGCTCTCG
>Ga0335077_10012493_pt1 | contig 10619 bp, 5 predicted proteins | sample Lox_Sample_31_FD_207151 | JGI IMG/M metagenome (GOLD analysis project Ga0335077, IMG submission 207151) | Soil microbial communities from Loxahatchee National Wildlife Refuge, Florida, United States - Lox_Sample_3.1 | ecosystem: Environmental > Terrestrial > Soil > Wetlands | place: USA: Florida...
TGACTTAGCTCAGAGGATCTGAAAGAGGGAGAAGGAATTCCACACACTCACTCCGATTTTAGGCCGACTGACAGCGAACGTCAATGCATCGCTCGCCGGGGTGCTGTCCTAAAATTAGGACAGTACCCTCGCCGGCCTGAATGGAATCCCTTTTCACGCAAATTGTTCTCCCGGCATGGCTGTCAGCGTGCGCGTAATAAGGCTGTTGCGGCACACGCTCACGGTAGCGCCGCGGGTCACACGCTTGCGCTCGATGCTTAGCTTGAGCGCGCGCTCGATGGTGCGCAGTTCGATCGAATCCGTGCCGCATACCAGGCTGGAGGCGCGTCCTCGCGCTCCCGCCCGGCCGGTGCGGCCCACGCGATGAATGAAGTCCTCGGGCAACTTGGGCAGGTCATAGTTGATGACGTGCGCAACATCCTGGATATGGAGGCCGCGCGAGGCTACGTCGGTAGCCACCAGGACGCGGAAGCGGCCTTGTTCGAAGCCGTTGAGGGCTCCCGTACGCTGCGCTTGCGAGCGGTCACCGTGGATCATGGCCGCTGCGATTCCGTCGCGGGAGAGACTCTTTGCCAGCCGTTCCGCCCCGCGCTTGGTACGCACGAACACCAACGTGCGGCCCGGTTCAAGATGCAGAAGACTGCGAAGGGCCTCGGGTTTATCGGTCGCTGCCACTTCAAATGCCTGCAACTCGACGCTGTCAATCGGCTTCATGGTTGATCCCAGTTCGATGCGGACGGGATTCCGCATATAGTCATGCACCAGCGCGGCTACCGAGGCCTCCAGCGTTGCCGAGTAGCACAGCGTCTGCCGCCGGTCCGGCAATACCGAAACGATGCGGCGGATCGCCGGCAAGAAACCCATGTCGAGCATGCGATCGGACTCGTCCAGCACCAGGATTTGAACCTTGCCGAGGTTCGCCAGCCTGCGGCCGAGAAAATCCTCTAATCTCCCCGGAGTCGCGACGGCCAGGCGCGCACCCGAGCGCAGGGCCTGGATCTGCTGCCCTTCGGATACCCCACCCATCACCAGTGCAGCCGGTGGCAGATTGCCGCGAAGGCTTTCGTATTGGGCGTGCACCTGCATCGCAAGCTCACGCGTGGGCACAAGAACCAGCGCTTCCAGGTCGCGTGAGGGCCGGGTCAGCAAGCGCTCGATGATCGGGATGAGAAAAGCCAGGGTCTTCCCGGTTCCGGTCTGGGCGGTCGCCAGAACATCTTCGCCGCGCATGGCGGGAGGAATAGCGGCCGCCTGGACCGGCGTTGGGGTTGTGAATTGGGCTGCGGTTAGCCTCCGCTGTAGGACAGCCGACAGAGGCAAATCAGAGAAACTTAACATTCGAATCGTACTTTCTGGAGAGGCGTCTCGCGAGGCACACTCAGAGTGCGATTCGCGACTGAAGAATCATGCCGCTCGTTGGTTTAATTTGCGCTGAAAAGAGAACGGAGAGCGTTAGGCGGACACGCAGTCAGATCAGGAGTTCAGATAAGACACGCGCCACAAGCGAGCCGTGGCTGATTAGCGCTGAATTCAGTATAGCACGCCATCTCGCAGGAAGAGGGCTGCACGCATCGGTTCCCCTTCACGTATCGGTTACCAAAGTTTGGACCCTGCGCTTAGAAGTCGTGAAAGCCCAAGCCCTCGGGCTGGCCCTCATCATCGTAGGTCACGGCTGGATCTCGCGGACCCGCGCCGGGCGTGGGTTCGTCTTTCTGCAACTTCTTCGCAGCTTTCTTTCGCGCTTTTTCGGCCTGCTTCTCCTGTCGCGCGCGCTCTTTCTGTCGCTTGGTGAAAGATGAGCTTCCTGCCATCATGGCTCCTATTAAGAGAATTGTGATCGCTGTCCCATAATAAACCTCGGCGCTCGACTAGGGAATGCGAGCGCGAAAGTCGGTAGTGGTAGCGTTTGCTTTCCACAGGGTTATGGTCGTCTTTCCCGAAACGGCACCACTACCCGAAAGTCTAGCAGTTGCAGGAAGGTGGCTCCGGCGTCAAGTCCCCGCAGTTTCCGTAGGGTCGACTAGCCGGATGTGCGCGCCCTGCTGTCCTATGATAGAGAATAAACTCGCCGTGCCAGTACACCGGGAGGCCCGCAAGTAAATGTGCAGGGGAACGGGAATCGGGCGCTCGTCGAGACCGATTCTGGAGACAAACTAGAAAGAGAAGTGAGTGGGCGATGTGTTCGCCAGTCCAGGCCACCCTCAACGGTCCGAGCGGATGCGCGCATCGTTGAAAGCGGGCGCGGACAGTGATCTCGGATCACGCGCTCCTGGGTTCAACCTCGCTCCCAGTGGCGGGAGCATTCAACGGATCAGGAGCTGACGGCATATCTTCGATGGAGTGAATCTCTGGGTAGTGGGCTGCAAGTAGCCCGCTACCAATCTCTGCTTTTGGTTGACTTGCCATGCACGCCCGCCTAGGATGACCGTCTTGTTGCCCCTCCAACAGATGATCGGCCAGACCATTTCGCACTACCGCATCGTCGAGAAGCTGGGTGGCGGCGGCATGGGCGTGGTGTACAAGGCCGAGGATATCCGCCTCGGCCGGTTCGTGGCGTTGAAGTTCCTGCCCCCTGATGTTGCGCAGGACCCAGGCTCCCTGGAACGTTTTCGTCGCGAAGCTCGCGCTGCGTCTGCTCTTAGTCATTCCAACATCTGCACGATCCACGACATCGGTGAGCAGGATGGGCAGGCATTCATTGCAATGGAGTTCTTGGAAGGGCAGACCCTCAAGCACCGCATCGCTGAGCGGCCGCTCGATACCGAGACCCTACTCGACGTCTCCATCCAGATCGCCGATGCTCTGGATGCGGCCCACTCCGAAGGCATCATCCATCGTGACATTAAGCCGGCAAACATCTTCATTACTAAGCGTGGCCAGGTGAAGGTGCTGGATTTCGGGCTGGCCAAGGTGCTGAAGACCAAGGGACAAGCCGCTGGCTTGGATGTAACCGCGGCAACCGCTGTGAGCGACCAGCATCTGACCAGCCCCGGAAGCACACTGGGTACGGTCGCTTACATGTCTCCCGAGCAGGTGCGGGGCAGGGAATTGGATGCGCGGAGCGATCTGTTCTCGTTCGGCGTAGTGCTGTATGAGATGGCAACGGGCATTCTGCCGTTTAGGGGCGACACCTCGGGAGTGATTTTCCACGCCATCCTGGAGAACACGCAGACCGCGCCGGTTCGCATCAATCCTGACATTTCCCCAAAGCTGGAAGAGATCATCACCAAGGCCTTGGACAAGGATCGCGAGCTGCGGTATCAGCACGCGGCTGACCTGCGCGCTGACCTCAAGCGGCTGAAGCGCAGCAGCGAATCCGGGCGAGCTGCCGTATTGGGTTCGGCCGCTACTCCGGTGGCCGCGACCGAGAGTGCCGCGACGCCGGTTGCCGGAGCGGCCGCGAGCAGCGCCAGCGTGCCCGTCACGTCGGCACTCACTCCCGCCGGCTCGGTCAGCGTCAGCCCCGCCGTGTCTGCCCAGCTCGCAGCTCCGACGCGCAAGTGGATGCTCCCGGCCGCCGCTGCACTGGTTATCCTGTTGGCGGTCGCGGGTTGGTGGTTCTTCCGCAGCCGCGCCAATCGTTCTGCCTCACCCACAGGTCACCGATCAGTGGCTGTGCTTTATTTCAGCAACCTGTCGCAGGACAAATCCTTGGACTGGCTCGACCGCGGGTTAACTGAGATGCTTACGACGAATCTCGCCCAGGTGCAGGGGCTGGACGTGCTCTCGACCGAACGCATCCAGGGTTCCTTGCAACGGCTGGGAAAGAAGGACAGCGTTGCTATTGATCCAGGGGTGGCTCAGGCGGTGGCGCGCGAGGCGGGCGCGGACGCGTTCATTACCGGAGCACTGCTGAAGGTTGGGCCCACGCAGTTGCGCCTCAATGTGCGCGTGCAGGACACGCGGACCGGCCAGGTTCTCGAGTCAGAAAAGCTGGAGGCAGAAAGCATCCAGAACATTTTCGGGATGGTGGATTCGCTTACGGCGCGCATCGCCGGTCATTTCCTGCCTAGTAGCGCAGTTTCCAACAGTGCTCCCGCCATCGAGCAGTCGTCCACTTCGAATGTCGAAGCCTACCGCCACTACCAGTTGGGACGAGAGTACGAGCAGCGCTTCCTGGCTGCGGAGGCTGCAAATGAGTTTTCCGAGGCGGTGCGCCTGGATTCGCAGTTTGCGCTCGCGTACCTGCACTTATCCTCGGTATACGCTGCGAGCGGCGATTTTCGCCGCGCCAACGAGACGGCTGCCAAGGTGGAGCACATGCAAGCGCGCTTGCCCCGGCGTGAGCAGCTGGAGTTCCAATTAAACCAGACACTTTACGTCCGGGACCGCGAAGCCCAGAAGCGGGCGCTGGAGACGCTCGTATCGGAGTTCCCGCGTGACACGGATGCACGCTCGGGCCTGGCTGCGGAGCTCACGTTCAGGGGCCAAACGACTCAGGCTGCCACTGTGCTTCAGGAAGGACTCGCCTCGGATCCAAAAGATGACAATCTCCTAAATGTCCTAGGATACGTTGAAGGTTGGCGAGGCGATTTGCCGGCGGCGTTGAAGGCCAACGATTTGTATATAGGGGTCCGTCCCAACGACCCCAATCCCTACGATACGCGCGGCGACATTTTCTTTCGTACGGGGCATGACGAGGAAGCCTTGGTCGCCTACCGCAAGGTCATTGAACTCAAACCCGACTTCCAGGACTACTCCGATTACGCGAAGGCCGCGCAAGTGTATCTGGACCAGAGCAAGTACGCCTTGGCGGAGGCATCCCTTAAGGAGTACGGGCAGAAGGCGAGTCCGCTCGCCCGCGCCTACTTGCCGGTCTTGTATGCCCAACTGCAGCAGGCTCGGGGTGACCCGGAGGGCTCGCTGGAGAGCTATCGCCAGGCGGTCACGCAACTCTCTCGTGCCGGCCAGGACGAAGCTGCAGGAACTTGCCTGTTGTTATACGCAGTGGCGGCAGTCCTGACCGGCGAGTCGACCCCCGCCCTGGCATTTGCTCGCCAGCAGAAGCTCAAAGGGGAGGAATATCTCGCCATCGCGTGGCTCCAGCGCGCGACCGGGGACTCGGCAGGCGCCGACCGGTCATTCCAGCAATTCTCGACGGCGAAACCGTGGGTTTCCCAGTATGCGCTGGAGCACGCCCGCGCCACCGCCGAGGCATTTGCGGCCCTGCTCCATAACGACCCGCAGCAAGCGCTGGTTGCGGCTGGGCAAGTTTCAGATGTGGTGCAAGCCCAGATGCTGTTCTGTGAGGGCCGGGCTCATCTCATGCTGGGCGACTACGCTCGCGCGGAGCAAGATTTTCGTGCCGCTTACACGGAAAACCGGGCTTTGAACGATCAGAATCAGATCCGTCTTTACATGCCGCTGCTTCCCCTGCTCTCGGAGTTCTATCTGGCGCAGATTTATGAGAAGACCGGCAAGCATGACCAGGCCATTAACCAATACCAGTCTTTCCTCTCGCACTTCGAACGCTCCCGAACCCATCTGGCGCAGGTCGCGGAGGCGGGCACCGCTCTGAAGAGATTAATGCATTAGCCGTGGTGGATATCCTTTTTCGCCACACTGAGTCTGGCGGCGCGAAGCTCAGGATTTTGGGGTCATTGACGATGCAACGACGGGATAGGAGGCAGAGCCGTTCAAGACCTCCGTCCTTGTACTGTTCGCAATCTACTTTTAATCAGTTGGATTCCGCGGAAAGCTCAAGTAAGGCATGCGCACGCCTTGGATGAGAATTTGGTCAGCGCGGATGTTGGTCGGAGCTTCGAAGCCCGCTGATCCGCCGTTGGCGACGTAGTCGTCCTGGTCCACGCCGTCGCCGCTGACGCCCAGCCCGCCCACCAGCACGCCGTTCTTATAGAGCGGCACGCTCCCGGGAAAAAACACGATCCCGCTCTGGTTGGCATTGGCAGCTTGCGATCCCTGGGTACAGGGATGCGCGACATCGTTCAAGTAAAGATTGAAGAACGGCCCGGCTCCGGAGCCGTTGATCCCCGGCGGAAAGAACGGCTGTGCGCCAAAACTGATGGTGCGGTTCGTGACCGCGGTTCCCGCAGGCATTCCTGGCAGATCCACCGCGGCCGCGGCGGTGGAAAAATAGGCCATGTTGCGCGCCTTGCTCACCGCGACATCGATGCTGAACACGGTTGAATCCGGCATGCGATGCAGCGCGAGCAGGGTGCCGTCCAGATCGGCGACGGCGATCGACATGCTTGCGCGCGAACCTGGCGGCAGCCGGATCACCGCCCGCGTCACATGTGCGGTCGCGACGGCGTTGTTGATGATGGTCTGGACGTCAGCCTGTGTGAGCCCCCCGATGGTGCCCGCCTTGGGGGAAAGTATGTCGCCATCGGGCGGCGTGGTCCCGGCGGTCCCCGAGCTGAACGCAATCGGCGTTCCTGCGCTGATACCACTCGGCAGAGTGGTCTGATTAACGAAGGGAAGAGAAATCCCGTCGATCACCACCACGCCCGGCGGTGCGGGGTTCGCACCGAAACCAGCACTTGTCGCCGCGGAGAATGCCGCGAACTCGGCCACATCGGCCTCGACGCCGGCTATGCCGACTCCTCCGACCAGTTGTCCATTCTTGAACAGCGGCAAGCCTCCGGGGTTGACCGCGTTGGGATCGCTGTCGTTGGTGTCGGCCTTGCCGGTGGTGATTCCTAAGCCCAGGCCCGTTCCATTGAATGAGCGTGCCAGCGCAACCTGCATTCCGGGAACCAAGCTGGGATCGAGCTGGCATCCGCGGTTGGTGTTTTCAATCCCATAGAGCGCGGCATTGGCGGCGTTGACGACGCCCGGCGGAAAATGCACGCCGCTAATGAACCGCACCGTGCGTGACGAAAGCGGCGCCTGGTCGTTGCTGAAGAACGCGCCCGTGCGCGCCAGCGAGATGGCCAGGTCGCGCGTGTCCACCGTCTGGCCGAAGTTGCCCTGCGCGGTCGGGGGCGCGCCGGTTTCCACCAGCAGCGCCAGGATGTTCCCTAGGCGGTCTGCCACCGCGATTACCAGCGGAACGTTCACTGACTGCGCCGCCTGCTGGACGACAGAGTTGACATCGGCCGCCGAAAGTGTCTCTGGGGCGACGACCGGCTGCGATGCAGGAGTCAAGGCCCCGCCGCAGGAGATCATCAGCGGCGCCAGCAGGAGCAACAGCGCCATGCACCGCGTCGCCACGCCAAGAGAACGGCAAGCCGCGGCACTATCTACCGGATCAATAAACTGCTTTTGTGATCTCATCCCGAGAGAGACTGCGCTTTGGTTCGTACTATACCGCAGGCGTCAACGAGCATCGCGCACGGTTATCACGGGAGGAACCAAGCAATCGTCTTGCTGCCCGAACCGCGATGTGCTACCTAGGCGGGAGCCAAATTTTGCTCTTCCGACATGACCCTGCTCGCCCGCGGCTTCGGTATGCCCGTCTGGACCACTCTCGCACTTTGCCTGGTCAGCATGGCGGGCGTGGCGCAAACCCCGACTCAATCCATCCCTGAAAGGCGGATCCCACGGCAGCAGGTGCCCCAGACTGCCGCAATCCAGGGTTGGGTGCGCGATGAGAGTGGGCATGGCATCCCCGGCGTCAAAGTCACGCTGAAAAAAATCTCCGGCGCCGAAGCGCGGCAGGTGGCAACGGACGCTAGCGGCATCTTCCGATTGCTCGATCTTAAGCCGGCCGAGTACGAGGTTGTTTGCGAAGCCGGCGGATGGGAAGCCTACCGCAGCGTGCCTCTGCGCGTGAGCGCCGGCGAGGTGGCGATGGTCGCCATCACTTTGCGCGCGTTCCCCGGAACCGGCGCGCCCAGTGCGCCGTGGCGCGGCGTCGGCCCCGCGCCCAACGCTCCTCTGGAAATGGCTGGCGCGTACCGCGAGCTTCCCCGCGCCGACGCAGCGCCGGCCGCGGCACAGCCCGAACCGCAGCCATCGGACCGCGATCTCTACGTGCAGACGCCGGACCGCTGGGACATCGAGATGCCGGAGTGGCGGCGCTACGAAAAACCCGGCGAGTTCCCCTACGTCCAGAGCCACTGGTGGGACCCGTTCAATCGTCGCAAGCTGAAGGGCGATTCCCCCATCTTCGGCCAGCAGACGTTCTTCGACTTCACGGCCTCCAGCAACACCTTCTTCGACGCGCGCCGGGTGCCAGTGCCGACCGACATCAGCACCGCCAATCCTGGCAGCTACGGCTTCTTCGGCAAGGGCGAGCAGATTTTCCTGAGCCAGACTTTCCGCTTCAGCTTCGATCTGTTTCACGGGGACGCCGCATACCGCCCGGTCGATTGGCGCATCCGCATCACCCCCGCCGTTAACGTGAACTACCTGCACACGGAAGAGAACGGCATCGTCAACGTGGACGTTGGCAAGGGTACCGACCGCACCGACGCCCACCTCGGCCTGCAGGAAGCCTTCTTCGAGTACAAGCTGAAGGACCTGAGCCCGAACTACGATTTTGTCTCCGTCCGCGCCGGCATTCAGCAGTTCAGCAGTGATTTTCGCGGCTTTCTTTTTGTCGAAGAGCAGCCGGGAGTGCGCATCTTTGGCAACCTGAGGTCGAATCGCATCGAATACAACCTCGCTTACTTCGACCTCCTCGAGAAAGACACCAACAGCCTGCTCAACCGGCTGCAGCTCCGCGACCAGCAGGTGATGGTCGCGAACACCTACCTCCAGGACTTTATCTGGAAGGGCTACACCACCCAGTTCAGCTTTCACTACGACAAGGACAACGCCAGCGTTCACTACGATGAGAACGGTTTTCTGGTGCGCCCGGCGGCAATCGGGAGCGTGGTTTCCAACGGTGTCCTTCACCCGCATAATATTCGCGCGTATTACCTGGGCTGGACGAGCAACGGACACATCGGGCGCATCAACGTCAGCCACGCCTTCTACCAGGCGCTAGGCCACGATGATTTCAATGCCATCGCCGGCAAACGCGTGGACATCAACGCGCAGATGGCCGCGCTCGAACTCTCACTCGACAAGGACTGGATCCGCTTCCGGAGTTCCTTCTTCTATGCCTCGGGCGACGGCGATCCGCGCGACGGCACCGCGCGGGGTTTTGACGCCATTGCCGATTCGCCCGCTTTTGCCGGCGGGATCTTCAGCTTCTGGAACAAGGAAGACATCCGCCTCACCAGCACCAAGATCGAGCTGACCAGCCAGGACAGCCTGCTGCCCAGCCTGCGCTCCAGCAAGTTCGAAGGGCAGGCGAACTTTGTGAACCCAGGGCTGCTGCTTTGGAACGTCGGCGCGGATTTCGACCTGAAGCCCAAGCTGCAGACGTTCGCCAACGTCAACTTCCTGCGCTTTGCCCACACCCAGCCGCTCGAGTTGCTGCTGTTTCAACAACCGATCCATGCCGGCATCGGCGGCGACTACAGCGTGGGCGTGCGTTATCGCCCGCCGCTGACGGATAACATGATCATCACTTCGGGGGTCTCCGCGCTCACGCCGTGGCAAGGGTTTCGAGAGATCTATACCGGCCAGACATTGTTCTCGGTGTTCGCCAATGTGAAGCTGAAGTTCTAGAGGGATGGAGAAAAATGTAAGAACGGAGTGAGTTGTTTGAAGGGGCGCGGCTTCAGCCGTTCGAAGACCCATTGAACTCGGGCTTCAGCCCCTGAGGGAAACTGACGGGGAAGTTGATAAAAACCAAGATCCTTCGCGACCGTTTCCCGGGCTGGAAAAGACGCCCGGGCCCCTCGGTCGCTCAGGATGACATTTAGCAAGAAAATGGCAGGGCCTGGTTTGAGTAATCTAAGGATCACCTTCGGGGCGCTTCTAGTGATCGCAGTCGCGCTCTGCGGCGTGCTGCCAACCCGCGCGCAGGCCCCTGCAATGTCTGAGCCGGGCAGCCCGCGCATCGAGCAGACTGGGGACGATGTCGAACGCAAGAGCACGGGTTGCGTGAGCTGCCACAAAACCGACGAGCCCACCATGCATGCCACCGGAACGGTGCGCCTGGGCTGCACCGACTGCCACGGCGGCGACGTGACCGTCATCGCGCCCGCCAGTTCCGCCATCGGATCAGCACCGTATGTCGACGCCGAACGCCGCGCCCATCCGCAACCTCGATTTCCGCAGAATGCTCGCAGCTCGGCGAATCCCGTTCGTGCTTATACCGGATGGCTGAAGGAAGATTGGGCATACATACGATTCGTCAATCCGGGCGACCTGCGCGTGCTCGATTCCACCTGCGCCACCGCTGGTTGCCACGTCACGGAAGCGCGCGCTGTCCGCAGCAGCATGATGACCCACGGCGCCATGCTCTGGGGTGCGGCGCTCTACAACAACGGCTCGTTTCCGCTGAAGAATCCACGTTTCGGCGAAAGCTACGCCCCGGACGGTACCCCGCAGCGCCTGCAGACCTGGCCACCGCCGACCGCCGAAGAAACGCAGAAGAAGGGCATTCTTCCTTTCCTCGAACCGCTGGAGCGTTGGGAAGTCTCGCAGCCCGGCAACGTGCTGCGCGTGTTCGAACGCGGCGGCGGCGCGCGCGCCGAAGTCGGCAATCCGCTGCCCGACGAAGCTCCGGGGCGTCCCGACTCCAAGCTCAGCGACCGCGGCTTCGGCACCATCAACCGCACCGATCCCGTGTTCCTGGGACTTCAGAAGACGCGCCTTAT
>Ga0335077_10012494_pt1 | contig 10619 bp, 8 predicted proteins | sample Lox_Sample_31_FD_207151 | JGI IMG/M metagenome (GOLD analysis project Ga0335077, IMG submission 207151) | Soil microbial communities from Loxahatchee National Wildlife Refuge, Florida, United States - Lox_Sample_3.1 | ecosystem: Environmental > Terrestrial > Soil > Wetlands | place: USA: Florida...
CGGCGGCCAGATCCTTGAACATCTTGTCGCTGGCAGAGACCTGGTGGCACATCGAACAGTTTTGCGCATACACGGTTTCGCCGTCAGTGGCGACCGCCGCGGCCGGGGAAACGGGATGGATCGAACCCAGGTAGGATGCAAGCGCGGTACGCTCGGAGTCAGTCCCTGCGAATGGCGGCATCACGCCGTTGTGCATGAACTCGAGACCACCTAGCATGGCCTGGATCTTGTTCTGGTCCCACGCGCGCAGTTCGAGATAGTGCTTGACTCCGCGGTAGGCATCCACCGTGTGGCAGCTCTGGCACTCCATGCGAAAGATCTCGCGGCCCACCGCGACCTGGTTTGCCGGGTTCAGGTCGCGGATATCGATCCATTTGGCGGTATGCAGGATGCCGGCGCCACTGAGCTCGTCCACGCTGAACCCGCCGTCACCGGGAATCTGCGCGGAGTAGAGCGAGTTGGCATAGAGGTAGTTCGCAATCACGTAAGGCTTGCGGATGGCCTCGCGGACGAACTCGAATGAGCCCATGGCGCCGAGCGCAACCAGCGCAACCAGCAGGCTGAACGCCAGGTGCATGCGGCCAGGCCGGACCAGCGCGAGCAGAGCCAGCACAAGGGTCACGCACAACAGAACCACGGCGAGCAGGGCATATTGAGTGCCGGTGGGCATGGAGCCGCGAGCACTAGCCCAGACTTCCGCCGGAATCCGGTGGATGTACCACCGCCCAAGCAGCGGCAGGACGGAAAGAGAAGGAACGCTCCACAGTGCGCTCCATCGTACGATGCGCGCCTTGAGCGCGGCGTCCTTCTGCACGCTCGCGGAGATCAGCGCGTAGATGCCCGCCAGGGCCAGCGCAATGGCGAGCCGGAACGCCAGCGACGGAAAGTAGGTCGGGTTGAAAAAGCCGTTCCAGAACCCGTGATTCTTGACCCAACTTCCTGAAGTCAGCATAAAGGTGATGATCCCGTTGATGATCACCATGCTGAGGAACGCAGCAACGAAGTAAACCCATCCGTACCACTCGTGCAGCCGCGGTTCCAGTTTGTCCCATCCGTACAGGTAGAGCAGGGCCGCGGTGATTTCGACAAAGAAGAACACCCACTCAATGGCCCATCCCCAAACGTACGCATGGATCAGGTTGCTCGTGGCCGTGGGGCTGATTAATCCGATGGTGAACCAGATGCCCACCCCGCTGATGGCGCCGAAGACTACCGTAACCAGCACGAAGAATTTCGTATACTTTTTCAGCCAGCCGAGAAGCGCCGCGTCGTTCTGGTGGCGAGCCCTGCGCTCTGTGAGCACCAGAAAGAGACCGCCGCCCACGGCAAAATGAGAAACAAATACGTGAAGAATCGCGACCAGGGCGATGAGTAGCCCCGCGCCAAATGCCACATCCCATACCGGATAGTTCATTCGGCTCCTCCTGTTTCGTCATTCCATGATGGAGACGAGAAGGCCGATGCCTATCGCCCCGTCTCGCTCCGGATACTCCCAAACCTACCATTCGGCTCGCCTTCTTATGCGAGTCGCAATGATTTCTGTCACATGGGTGGATGATGCGCCGGGACTCTGCCGTTGAGATTGAGTCGGTATCTCTTGAACGAGGGCATTCAGTTCACCTGCCGGATCGGATCCGTGCGGCTTTATAGGCGCTGGCTGCGCAGAGATGCCGCCTGAAAAGAGCAGAATCAGGCCTTCCCGCAACTCAGTTGGTAGTCCTGGGAAGTCTCTCTCTATGATGTCATGTCCCGGCCGGCCCCATCCCGGATTCTCGTGCCATCGCGCTTGCGCCGGTATCTTCTGAAACTCAGGAACCGGAAACGAATTTGATGATTGCAGGAGATTGATCCAGGCACACGATACCACCTCCTGCAGGATCTCGCGGTCCAGGGTCAGATCCACACGATCTGCCTCAGCCGCTGTTCTCTTCCCCCAGCTGGCGCAGCGCTGCTGGCAGAATTTCCGGATTTTGGGTAAGGGCATGGAAGTGAGCGAGGCCCGGTTATACTCGTTATCACCATCGTGAAAAACGTGGGCACACTGACGAATCCGTCACCGAGCGAACATTCGCGCTCGTTCGATCTCCGCTTGACCGTGGGCGTGATCCTGCTTTTGCCGGCCATCTGGTTCAGTTGGAAGACCGTTGATGGTCTGGCCGCGCGCCGCCTCATCCGCACTGACCTGGCCGAGATCACCCACGCGCGCTACGGAATCCTGAGCGCCGACCAGTGGCGCGCCATCATCGGCCCGATGCTCGACGCGCAAGTCGACAAGCTCGATTTCAAGGGACAGAGCAAAAGTCTCCGGCCCATGGTTGAACGGTCGCTCTATGCCCTGCTGGACAACATCAAGACCCAGATGACCGCGCCCAACGCCAAGGCATCGGGCATGCCCGGCGGGGGCAACGCGTTCCTCGTGAACATGATCATCGGTTCCCTACGCCCGCACGTGCCGGAGTACACCGACGTGGTGATGAGGGAACTTGCCAAGCCCGCAACGCAAAATAGCTTCAAGGACTCCATCCGCGGCGTCCTGGCCGATGCGGTCAAAAACACTTTCAGCGCCACGGACATGACCACCTATTCCGCCATCCTGAAGCGGTATGGGTGCTCCAGCGGCACCGCTTGCGAGGAGACTCTCGGCAAACAGATCGAGGAGGCGGACACGAAGCTGACTCGCTGCTATCTCACAGTGCTTGCGTCGGCGGCGCTGGGGTTCATCGTGCTGCTGGCCGGCAAGCCGACGCTCTCGCGAGGCGCCGTGGTGGTGCTGATGTTGTTCTGCATTGCAATGCTGGCCGGCGGCGTGCTCAGCCCCATGCTGGAGGTAGAAGTCCGCGTCACGAAGCTGGACGCTACCCTGCTCGGCACGCCCATCGAGTTTCGCGACCAATCGCTCTACTACCGCAGCAAGACCGTGTTTGAGGTGTTTCAGACGTTGATTCAGATGGGCCGGCCGGAGATGACGCTGGTTGCCGTGCTGGTGATCCTGTTTAGCGTGGTCTTCCCGGCGTTGAAAATGCTCGCGCTCGGCGCGTGTCTCTTTCGGCCGGCGCTGTTGCGCACCAACCGCTTCGTGAAGCTGCTGGCTTTTGAGCTTTCCAAGTGGTCCATGGCCGACGTTATGGTCCTGGCGATCTTCATGTCTTTCGTAGCCTTCAACGGGGTCATCGGAAGCGCGTGGGACGGCTTGCGCGGCATGCCAAACGTCCAGCTAGTGCAGATCCCGACGAACGCTTCCAGGATCCTGCCCGGCTTTTACTTGTTTGTAGGCTTTTGCGTGTCGAGCATCATCCTGTCGAAGAAGCTGGAGCACGGGATCGCTTCCAATTCCGCCTCCGAGAACTAAACTCGCGGCAACTTTTGCCATGGCGCTCTGTTCTGAGGCTCCGATCAGGGCCGATGCTGCGAGGCGTATCCACATCAGGTATGGAATGAGCCGCATCGCAGAGAACCTGGCTGCCATTGAGGACACGGACAGCCCGTATCAGGCGGTCCCGATCGTCCACCCCCACGCGTATTGGCTCGGCCTGTGGTCTTCTGATTGTAGTGACTCGGGAATCTCAATCTTCACGCCCAGTGCCGCATCGAGTGTCCATTTCATCGGCTCCGGATATCCAAACATGGTTATCTTACTGCCCGGCCTGGGTTTGACCGATCGCAGCACGAGTGATTTACCCGGCCATTCCAAAGCAAAGCAATACACGGTACGATTGTCTTTCGTTCTTGTGAATCGGATGGACTCGCCCTCACGCCAATATTCGGCCTCTCTCGGACGGGTGGCATAAATGCCATCTCCGCATACGCGAAGCCATGCCCCTGCCTGGCGGAGTTGTTCGATCGCAGTCGGATGAAACCTTCCCGAGCCATCGGGTCCGATTCCGACCTGGAAGTTTCCGCCTTTGGCCGCTGTATCCACGATGTTCTGCACGATCCACCGGGCGCCCTTATAATGCGAGGCTTCAGGATCATATGAGAACCCGCTGGCCAGCGGATAAATCACCATCCATGGAGTATCGGTATTCGACTTATCGCCGGGTACGAATCCTTCCGGAGTGTAATAGTCGCCATAGTTGCCTATGCCGCGGGCGCGCAACATGACGTCCGGCTGCAGCCCGCGCAGTTGAAGAATCGTTTCGCGCAGTTGGGGCCACACCTTCGGCCCGAGCCATTGATCCAGCGAGAGCATGTGAATCTCTCCGTAGTTGGTCAACAACTCTTCGAGCTGTGCACGATGCCGCGCCATCATTCGCGCCACTTCCTCCCGTGAAGGATCAGGCGCCATCCATACTGTTCTCTTCGACTCTTTCGGCTGAGGATGCCATTCCGGATCAAGCTCTGCCGCTGAAGGCACCACAACCGGGTCGTCCGCATACGGCCGGAAATCCGCGTCATACCAGTCGGGATGGGAAAAATACAGCGAAATTCGCAAGCCCCGCTTGCGCCCTGCCTCACATAGCTCCTTGACGATGTCGCGCTTGAAGGGTGTTTCCATGACGGAGTACGCAAGGTCGCAATTCTCCAGTTCCGGGCCTCCGGGAGCATCCCAGCGAACTCGCTGCTTCACACGGGTCCGCGTATCGAACATCGAGAAGCCCTCGTGATGTTTTGTCGTGAACGCAAACATGCGCAGACCGTTTTCGGCAAACAGCGAGGTCCACGCATCCGCATCGAAACCGCTCGGGTTCCACCTCCTGTACATTTCGTTGTAGCGGGCTCGCTCTTTGTAGCCTAGTTCAAGAAAGGGCCATGATTCCTTCGTAAACCCGGCCACAGAATACAATCCCCAATGAATACGAACGCCGTATTTCATGTCTCGGAATGCTTCGTACGCGGCATCGGAAGCCCATCGATACCCCGGAATCGGTTCGTCCTCGATGTAGGACCGCACCCTCTTATAGTGCGAATCGGTGAGCGGCAATCTGTGTTTTGCGCGACTGCCTGCCGTAACCTGGGAAAACGCGGACAGTGGACTCGCGAATCGAGACGCAAGCACCATCCCCGCTCCCGCCATGAAGCTTCGTCGTTGCAAGTCGGACCTCCCAAGTTAAACTCTGACGGCGGACACACCAACTCAATGGACCATGATTGATATATCAGACCTGACAGTAACCATGCCTGCCAACGGCCGCTTCGAGAGAACAGATCCAATTAACGGTCCTTTTGCGGACCCTTCGTGGAGGAAGATGCGGCCGGGAGTGCCTGCATCATTTGCACACTTGTCACTGTCGGGGCCCAGTGCTGCTCGATGTATTCAATCACGAGCTCTGTGCCGGCCGCATGAGAAACAAAGGGGCGGGACGAGGGTTCGTACATTGCATCCGTAAGGTCGCGTACAAGAATGCAATGAATCCCCCAGCGCGCCATCTGGCGAATTCCAAAGGTGCGATTGAGGATGCACATGTTGGCGTGCACCCCCATGTAGAAGACCGTGTCAATCCCGTGCTGCCGAAGGACGTTGTATATCTCCGTTCCGCTGTCGGAGATGACGTCGCCGGGTGCGATCGTGAGCAAAGGCGTTTCGCGGCTCCACGCGCGATGCTCGGTATCGCCAGGAGTATCGCAACCGCCATTGCTATCGTCGATCGGCAAGGGGGGATCGTGCAGTGGCTCCGCTTGCGGAGGATCGGCATGCAGCGCGCTCTCGGCAAGCTTTCTTCCCTCTGAGCCGGCGTAGAAACCCATCGTTTCGGATGGCGCGTGAATAATCAGAACGCCAGCAGCGCGGGCCCTCTCCAGCAAAGGTTCCATCCGCACGGCAATCTGACCAACCCGCTCCGTCGCGCCACGGCACCAATGTTTGTCCCACATATCGGTGATCACAATGGCCGTTCTTGCGGGCGCAATAATCTGTTCAAAGTTGGCCTCCGTCCATGGGCCGATGGCCCCGTAGGGCTGAATTCGTTTACGCAGAATCAGGTGCATGTCGGAGTCATTACCGCCTGACACAGGATGTGACCGACTGGGCGCCGCAGGAAGGAAGGACAGCAAGCCGAGGATGAGCATAGCTCGCATTGTGATCTATCAGAATTATCGGCAAACGCCCTTCGTCGTCAATCAAATGAGCCATACCTTGCGCTGAGAGCGGTTTCAGCTTACCTGTTTCGCTGTTCTTACCGAACCGCGCCGGGAATTCCTCGATTCGAGTGTGTGGACGGGTGCAGAGACCTACGATTTGCTAAGCCAGCTGCATTTCCGCTGTCGTCTCTCCCGCGTATTCGCGCCGGCAATGTATTACAGAGGTTGTGATGCTCTTCAGCACCACCTCGTCAGCCAGTTCAAAGGGATAAATGATTTCCAGAAACGCGGGAACGTCTTCGAGGCCGGCCTTTTTCACTTCGTCTGCAAAGCCGGCAACATCAAAGAGCCCTCTCCTGTCCGGCCAGCCCCAGTGTGAATCGCTTTGAAAGTCCGTGTTTTGCAAATGGAATGCTCCTATGGATCGGCCGAGACCATTAAGCCATTCAGGCATCCGTGCGTTCGGACCGTAGAGCGGCTGATACAGCGCGTGACCAATGTCAACAAGGAGCGCGACCGGAATCGCGCAGCGCCCCTCGAGATCCTTGAGGAACTGTTGGGACTGGTTCACGGTGTACGGAATTTCGCGAGCCAGAGGCGTACATTCCACCTGAAGCCGCTGAAGGCCCGCAGCCTTTGCCGATTCAGTGAGCTCGGCAACCCCGTCGAGCAGGTCGCTGTAGCGTTGCTGGCGTCGTGTGGGATCCTGGGAGTCGGCCACGCTCATGCCTCCCAGCGGGCCCCCCGATGCGCTTGCGCCGACGGCGGCGGCGACGTCGAAGGCTCGCTTCCACCATTCCAGAGATGCGCGACGCCCCTCCGCTTCAGGATGGAGGAGGCCGTCAAAGCAATAGTTGGCCAGACCGCTGAATGCGCTCTCGATCTCAATTCCCCAGGCCTCGGCGGCCTTTCGCACCCGTGATGCCATTGTGTTGCGAAGGGGTTCGGGCCACCAGGGGTCAAGCAGGTCGTACGTGAATTGAACCAGGCTCAGTCCGAGTTGCTCGTGAACAAGCTTTGCCCAGATCTCAGGCTCCACCCAGCGCTTGACCGTAAAACTGAGATTGACTCCAAAATTCATGGTTTATCTCCGGTGGCTACTCCAGATTTGCATGGCGAGCCCGCATCTGCTCCGGTGTTTGCGCGGTCTTCTCGCGCAGCGAGATTGAAATCAGGTCGAAGAAGATGAGCTGCGCGGCCTCGTACAGGCTGCCCATCGGCAGCAGGCTTGTGCCTAGTCCGCGGTCGTCCGCCATGGTCTGCGCTGGCAACTCAATAACCACATCCGCCCTCCGGGGTGCGAGTCCATTCGGCTGTGCCGTCACAACCATCGTGCGTGCGCGAGCTTCTTGCGCAACACCCAGAAGGGCGAGCACGGTCGAGAAGGAACCCGGACCGGCGCTCACGATCAGCAGGTCGCCATCGCCCAGGGGAGGCGTGGTCATGTCGCCCGCAACGTGCGCATTCAAACCCAGATGCATCAGGCGCATGCACAGGGCTTTCATCATCAGGCCCTCGCGGCCTACTCCGTAACACGCGATTCGGCGCGCGCCAAGGATTTCAGCGCACATCCGATCTGCGGTGTCCGGCTTCACGGAAGCGAAGACACCGCCAACCTCGGCGAGTGCCTGCCCGGCTGCCGCATGAAAACTGCCGCTTACTCTGGTCTCCATCACAACTCCGGAGGAGCCTGGAACATCGGTGCAAGATACTCGACCGGCCTCCAGGAAATCTGTAAGAAATCACCAAAGTTTTGTTGAACTTCTTTCTCTTGCGCCGGCTCTTCTTGGACGGGCCATTCCGGTTTAATATTTGCCCGTACAGCGAACAGCAGAGCGCGTCGCCGTGGCGCTTGCATCTCGGGGTTCACTGAAGCAACGAAAGGACGAATGGACCTTATGAAGACCGTACCGGCCGCGATCTCAGCAAGGGGCTTTGATGAGTTGTTCAAAAATGTCTGCAACTGGGGAGTCTGGGGTAACGAGGACGAACGTGGAACACTGAATTACATTACCCCGGAATGCGTGCGAACCGCGGCGGCGCTGGTGCGCTCGGGGCGCACGGTTTCGATGGCGGTTCCTATCAACAAAGTGGCAGGGCCAGACAATCCTCGTCCGGTTGCGCACTACATGGCTCACATGTTCGAGGTCGATCCCGCATTTGGCGAGCCTGGTTTCCTCCTGGATTTTGTGGCCGGGGAGATTCACGGAGATTGTCATACCCACATTGACGCGCTCTGCCACGTGGCTTACAAGGGGCAGCTCTACAACGGCCGGCCGGCCTCGGCGATTACCGCGCACGGACCTCGTTTTCACGACATTACGACCTACGCTCACGGAATTGCCGGAAGAGGAGTGTTGCTGGATATCCCGCGTTTTCGAGGCGTGAAATGGCTCGAGCCTGGAGAGGCTGTCACGCGCGAAGAGTTGGAAAACTGCGAAAGGGCTCAGGGCGTCTCCCTTCGCGAGGGAGACATTCTCGTATTCAGGACCGGGCACCACCGGCGTCGCCTGGAACTAGGGCCATGGAACAACGGCTATGACGGGGAAGGCAAAGCCGGTCTTCATGCTTCGGCTATCACCCTGCTGCACGAGCGAAAGGTGGCGGCGTTCCTTCCGGATGGCGATGGCGAGACAGTTCCCAGCAATGTGGAAGGAATCCCCTACCCTATCCATGCTCTTCAAATCGCGGCCATGGGAATGATTTGCGCGGACAGCCTGAATCTCGAGGATGTGGCCGCAGTTTGCGATGCAGAGCAGCGCTGGGAGTTCTTCGTTGTGGCTGCGCCGCTCAGGCTTCCGGGGGGAACAGGCTCCTATTTTAATCCGATCGCGATCTTCTGATTGCCAAGAGAGAGTCAGCCCCAGTTATGCTGGGAGCGCATTTCACACATCGGATCCTTCGTTGAAACACGCCCCGCTTTTCTCAGACCGCTGTAAGTCCGCCGTCGCACATATAAGTGCCGCCCGTGCAGTAGGCTGATTCATCCGAGGCGAGAAACACCGCAATCCCCTCGATGTCCTCAGGCTTGCCAAGCCGCTTCAGAGGAACCGCCTGCCGGTATTCTTCGCGTACCTCGTCGTTGTTGAGGATATAGCGGTTCATCGGGGTGTCCATGGTGCCGGGAACAATCGAGTTCACGCGAATATTGTTAGCCGCATACGCAGCAGCCATAACCCGCGTGAGCCCTGCTATTCCACCTTTGCTGACGCTGTAGGCGGTGAGTTTTGGAGCGCACCCGATCAGACCGGTCGGGGACCCGGTATGAATGATGGAACCGCCTCCATTCTGGAGCATAGACGGGATTGCGTACTTGGAGCACAGGAATGGGCCGCGCAAGTTTACTCCCAGGACATATTCCCATGTCTCCAGGCTGATTTCGTGCGCGAAAGCCTCGCGATCGGAACAGAGTACAGCGGCGTTGTTGTAGAGAATATCGATTCGACCGTACTTCTCTGTTGCCGCCTTCATGAGCCTGATCACCTCGCGCTCTGCGGATACATCCGTACGGACAAAATCAGCCTTCAGGCCATCGCGCTGCAGTTGATCGACGACAGCCGAGCCCTCTCCCTCGTTGATATCCGCTGCCACAACAGTTGCACCTTCGCGAGCGAATCTTGCCGTAACCGCGCGTCCGAGGCCTAAGGCGGAACCGGTCACGATCGCCACTTTGTCCTGAAGTCTCATCGTTTGATCATCGGCAGTCTTGCGCGCCTGTTCCTTTCATGACTGGCAAACAGCAGATCGAGAAAATCGTATTCACGCTTGTTGCGGAAGGTCTCTGAGATTCAAGGAGATTTTTTGTTGGAAGATCACGGAATTGGGCGCGGCCCAGCTACAAGCCAGGCGCAGCGCGCCTGCAATCGAGCTGCGCCTGACTCGGTTGGCTTCCGCTTCAGACCGGGACTGGTCCAGGGAAAGGCAGAGCATTTCAACACTGATTCGGGCATTTCTTATAGCCAGCCGAACGAGCCATCGAAAGAATTGAACTACTTTGCGGCCGGCACCTGTTTTCAGTCCAGAGCCAGGGGTTCCCCTATGAAACTTCAAGGACGCGTTGCAATTGTGACCGGGGCAGCCTCGGGGATCGCGCGCGCAACGGCGGTCTTGTTCGCCCGAGAGGGGGCAGTAGTTGCCGCCGTGGATCGCGATCAGGAGGGCTTGGCTGCGCTGGTCAGCCAGATTCGAAATGAGGGAGGCAGGGCAGAGTTCTATCGTGTGGATGTCTCAAATTCTGAAGAGATTCTGGTCGCTGTCGACTCAGTCCTGAGCAACTTTGGGGATTTGCACATCTTGTTTAATGGAGCCGGGATTCTTACATACGGGACGGTACTGGAGACCTCAGAGGATGTCTGGAACCACGTGATTGGAGTCAACCTCACCGGCACTTTTCTGTTTTGCCGGGCGGTTCTGCCGCACATGGTAGAGAAAGGCAGGGGATCAATCATCAATGTTGCGTCCACGACCGGCGCGCACGACGCGTGTGCCCATGCGGCTGCGTATGTCAGCTCGAAGGGCGGAGTTACCCTGCTGACTCGCTCGATGGGAATCGATTACGCCCGGCAAGGCATACGCGTCAATGCAATCTGTCCGGGACCCAC
>Ga0335077_10012495_pt1 | contig 10619 bp, 7 predicted proteins | sample Lox_Sample_31_FD_207151 | JGI IMG/M metagenome (GOLD analysis project Ga0335077, IMG submission 207151) | Soil microbial communities from Loxahatchee National Wildlife Refuge, Florida, United States - Lox_Sample_3.1 | ecosystem: Environmental > Terrestrial > Soil > Wetlands | place: USA: Florida...
CAGTTGTTTCTTGCGGCGATATTCGGTGACGGCGAGAAATTTTTTGATGCTGTCGGTCATCACGTCGGCATAAAGAATCACTTCGCCGTTGAGATGACGCGCCGCACGGCCGGCGGTTTGAATCAAACTCGTTTCGCTGCGCAGAAAACCTTCCTTGTCCGCATCCAGAATTGCCACCAGCGAAACTTCCGGCAAATCCAGCCCTTCGCGCAAGAGGTTGATGCCGACGAGCACGTCGAATTCGCCCTTCCGCAGCGAGCGCAAGATCTCGACGCGCTCGATGGCGTCAATTTCGCTGTGGAGATATTGGACGTTGACGCCGATGCCGCGCAGGTAATCGGTCAATTCCTCGGCGGTGCGCTTGGTAAGCGTGGTGACGAGCACACGCTCCTTGGCATCGGCGCGTTTGCGGCATTCCTCGATGAGATCATCAATCTGGCCTTTGAGCGGCTTGACCGTGACTTTCGGGTCAACCAGGCCGGTGGGGCGGACAACGAGCTCGGTAACGCCGGGCTGCGTAGCGGCGCTCGGCAGAGCGCGGCCAATTTCAACACCAACTCCCTCTCCGCCGCGGAGCGGGGGAGAGGGCTGGGGTGAGGTGGCGCGTTTTTCGAATTGCCCCTCGCCCCGACCCTCTCCCCGCTTAATCGCGGGGCGATGGGGAAAACTCTCGCGCGACCATTCCAATTCCCGATGTGCGGGCGTGGCGCTGCAATAAATCGTCTGGGCCTGCATTGCCTGAAATTCCGCGAACTTCAGCGGGCGGTTATCCAACGCGCTGGGCAGGCGGAAGCCGTATTCGACCAGGACTGTTTTGCGCGAGCGGTCGCCTTCGTACATGGCGCCGATTTGCGGCACGGTCGCGTGCGATTCGTCAATCACCATCAGATAATCCTTCGGGAAAAAATCAATGACCGTCGCCGGGCGCGAGCCGGGCGGGCGTCCGGCGATATGGCGCGAATAATTCTCGATGCCGGAGCAAACGCCCATTTCCTCCATCATTTCCAGGTCAAATTCCGTCCGCTGTTTGATGCGCTGCGCTTCCAGCAGCTTGCCATTTTTCTCAAACCACGCGATGCGTTCGCCCAGCTCCTCGCGGATGGTGAGGACGGCGCGCTTCATCTTGTCGCCGGTGGTGACGAATTGTTTTCCCGGAAAAATGGTCACGGCGTCCAGCAATTCAATTTTGTTTCCGGTCAGCGGTTCAAAGCGCGTGAGGCGCTCAATCTGGTCGCCGAAAAATTCGACGCGCAGGCCGTCCTCGCGTCCAGCGGGCCGCACTTCCACCGTGTCGCCGCGTACGCGAAAATGGCCGCGCTCGAACGCGATGTCATTCCGGTCGTATTGCAAATCCACCAGGCGCGTGAGGAATTGTTCGCGCGAAATCCCGGTGCCGACCCGGACGGGAATGACCATCGCCTCGTAATCTTCCTTGCTGCCGATGCCGTAAATGCACGAGACGCTGGCGACGACCACCACGTCGCGCCGCGCGAAGAGCGAACTCATCGTGGAAAGCCGCAGGCGTTCGATTTCCTCGTTCCGGCTGGAATCTTTTTCGATGAACGTGTCGGTCCGCGGGATGTAGGCTTCCGGCTGGTAATAATCGAAGTAGCTGACGAAGTATTCGACGGCGTTGTGGGGGAAAAAGCCCTTGAACTCGGCGTAAAGCTGCGCGGCGAGCGTTTTGTTGTGCGAAATGACCAGCGTGGGCTTGTCCACGTTTTTGATCACGTTGGCGATGGTAAACGTCTTGCCCGAACCGGTGACGCCAAGGAGCGTCTGATGTTGCGCGCCGGACCGGAGGCCGTCGGTCAGCTTCGCGATGGCCTGCGGCTGGTCACCGGCAGGTTTGAAGGGCGCAACCAGGTTGAACATGCAGACGAAAGTAGAACGTCAAGGGTTAAGCGTCAAACGGAGGCCGTTCGTAGCCGCGGACGTAAGTTCGCTCAAATTTATGAAATTTGAGCCAGCTCACGCTGGCTGCTACGAGGGAAGAAGTCAACGGTGGGACGGAACTTTTCCTTTTCAAGTGGTTTGGTTACACTGCGTTGCCGTGAAACTTGATTCCTGGCGTCGGGGAGTTACGCCCTACCAATGGCTGGTGCTTCTGGTTGCGTGGCTGGGCTGGGTGTTCGACTCGATGGATTCCACCATTTACGCGCTGGTCCTGCAACCCGCGTTGCACGATCTCCTGCGCTCTCCCGAGGGCGGGCAGGTCACCGCCGACGCCATCGGCTGGTATGGCGGAATCATCTTCTCAATTTTTCTGATAGGTTGGGCCATCGGCGGAGTCCTGTTCGGCGTTTTGGCGGATCGTTTCGGTCGGGCCAAAGCGCTGGTTTTCACAATCCTGATTTACGCGGTCTTTACTGGTTTGGCTGCGCTATCACAAACATGGTGGCAACTGGCCCTGTACCGACTGGTTACGGCGCTCGGCATCGGCGGCGAGTGGGCGGCGGGTGCGGCGCTGGTGGCCGAGGTATGGCCGGAGGACAAGCGCACCAGGGCCGCAAGCCTACTGCAATCAGCGTGGGCGGCGGGGTTCCTGATAGCGGCAGTTCTCAACCTGCTCCTGCGCAACCACGGTTGGCGGCCGTTGTTCGTCGTCGGGGTGGCGCCGGCAATTGTCGCGGTCTTTGTTTTCTTGTGGGTCAAGGAACCGGAACGGTGGGTCAAGGCGCACGTGGCCGAGAGGCAAACCGGCGGCTTGCACCCCCTGAAAGTGGCAGAGCTGTTCACACCGGCACTGGTCAGGTCCACACTGGTCGGGTCCGGGCTGGCCTTCGTGGCCGTGTTCGGATTGTGGGGTGCGACGAACTGGACGCCGACTCTCATCCGTGCCTTGCCGGATTTACAGAACCTGAGCGCCGCGGAACTGGTAAGCCGCGCCAGCTACGCCACCATGCTGCTGAACGTCGGGGCGCTGGCTGGCTATCTGAGTTTTGGCCCGCTGGCCGACCGGATGGGCCGGCGCTGGGCCTTCGCGTTGATGTGCCTCGGCAGCCTGGTAATGTTGCCGATCACATTTCTAGCGCCACGGACCTACACCCAGGTACTCCTGCTGCTGCCGCTGCTGGGATTTTTCAACAATGGCATCTTCAGCGGATTTCCGATTTACCTGCCCGAATTGTATCCCACGCGCATTCGCGCGACTGGCGCCGGATTTTGTTTCAACATCGGCCGGATGCTGGCGGCCGCTGGTCCGTTTGTGACCGGCTGGCTGGTCACGGTGCTGGGCAGTTTCGGCCGCGCGGCCAGCGCTGTGGCTGCGATTTATCTCGTCGGACTTCTGATTCTGCCGTTCGCGCCTGAAACCAAGGGCAAGTCGCTTCCGCCGTGAGTCAGCCCATGGCCGGCGCGGGTGAAGGGCACGAGGAGTTGGAGTTGAAACAAAACCGGATTTGCGCGAGCATCGCTTCGGACCTGACCATGAAAACACTTTTGACGTCGGCAATTTTATTTTCGTCCTTGATTTTATCCCGCGCGGAAATGCCAACGCCAGTCCCGCTCTGGCCGGGCGGCGCGCCCGGCGCGCTCGGCACGAATGAATGGGACATTCCCACGGTCACGCCGTATTTGCCCGGCCCGACAAATGCGACCGGCGCGGCAATGGTGATTTGTCCCGGCGGTGCTTACGCGGGCCTTGCGCCGCACGAAGGCAATGATTATGCGCTGTGGCTGAACCAGCACGGCGTCACCTGCTTTGTGCTCAAGTATCGGCTGGGTTCGCACGGTTACCGGCATCCGGCAATGTTACAGGACGCGGCGCGCGCGGTGCGTTGGGTGCGCGCGCACGCCGGTGACTTCAAAATTGACCCGCATCGCGTGGGCATCGTGGGTTCATCGGCGGGCGGACATCTGGCTTCGACGTTGCTGACGCATTTTGATTTGGGCGATGCGAGCGCCGCCGACCCGATTGCGCGGCAAAGCTCGCGTCCTGACCTTGGCATTTTGTGTTATCCGGTCATCACGATGGGCGAATACACGCACCGCGGTTCGAAAGAAAATCTGCTCGGCAAAAATCCATCGTCGAGGCTCGTGAAGCTGCTTTCCAACGAATTGCAGGTCAAAACCAACACGCCGCCGTGTTTCCTGTGGACCACGTACGAGGACAGGACCGTGCCGATGGAGAACACGCTGATGTTTGCCGAAGCGCTGCGGAAAAATCATGTGCCATTCGATTTGCACATTTACCAGAAAGGCGCGCACGGCATGGGTTTGAAGGACAAACCGCCGTTCGCGCATCCGCATCCGTGGGCAAACGATTGCCTGTTCTGGCTCAAGCAGCAGGGCTGGGTGAAGGAATAGAATTCGCTGCAAGGGCGTAAGCGCCGTAGGCGCGAAATCTTTGTAGCTTCCGATCAAAACAAAGCTCCGTCAGGAGCGAAATCGGACTATGCCGCTCCTGACGGAGTTTTTCAATTTTTCACAATGCAAACTGCAAATATGTCGCGCCTACGGCGCTGAATTCTGCGGTTCCAAGATCGGAATTCAACGCCAGGACCCCGCGCGGCTCAAGCTGCAACCAAAGGGCCGCGGACGGCCATGTCCGCGCGTTCCATTCTCAATGCCAGTGTCTGGCGGACAAGGCTGTCCGCGCTCCCTGAAAATCTTTGCAGGGCATGACGATGTTGGGAGATAGCCTGCAAAGACGCGAAGACGCAAGTCGTCGTTGATTTTCCGTTTTTGCCACAAAAAGACACAAAGGCCGCAAAAATCTTTTACGCTGATTTCGCAGATTCGCGCTGATTGGCGTTATTCGCGTCGAAGCTTTTTAGAAGGAGGATTTTAGTTCGCCGCGCGGTGGCTCGATACAAAACCCTCACCAAAGCGTTATTGAGGTGACGACCTTTTCATAATCCATGTACGGATCTTCCCGCAGTTGTTCCCGGAGCGCCTGCGCGGCCTCCGCCCTTTTTAGGTTTTTCTCCTGCTGACGGTAATGCGCCATCTTTTCCTTCATTGCCGGATCGGCGAAGGAATGGTTCAAGGCGAACGTCTTCAAATCGTTCAACTCCTCCGCCAGCGCCCGTTTTTTTTGGTCAAGGGATTGCGGTCTGGCACTCGCTTGTTCAGCCCCATCCATCGCCGTCTTCGCCAGTTCGTAAAACTCATAATGGTTTGGATCGGTTTTGCCGACGTCCAGCGGCAGCCGGCCATAGGTCTTCCCGATTTTGAGGTAACCGATGGTGTTATAGGTTCCCGGTTTGCCCGGTCTCTTCCCGCCCGTACAATCAATGAACACCAGCCCGTGGTCCGTGGTGCGGAAGGCGACGATAGCGTGTCCGATCTTTTCACCCCGGAATTCAATGGAGGCGAGCGTGCACCGGATCCCGGCCGACTCCGCGCTCCGAATCAGGTCATGGGCGAAATTGCCACACACATAGTGGTCCGGAACGTAGAGCTGTTCGCTGACGTGGGTGCTTTTGATGAAGCCAATCACCTCGTCCAGGGTCCGGTCGCGGCTGTCCGGGTTCCGGTAAGGCAGGATTTGCCGGCCGCCGCTGTGGGGATAATAGTCGTAATTGGGGACGGGCTTGGAATAGCGGAGATCGGGTGGCGGCGTGAGCGTGGGATTCTCGACCAGATCCAGCAGTTTGGCAAACGCGGCGCCCGGGCTGGCGCTGGCCGCCAGCAGGGTTGATTGGGCGTAGGTCTTGCCGTTGATGGTGATGTTGGTCAACTCGAAGGTATAAACCTGGCCTTTTGACTTCACGGTAATGCTGCCCGGAGAGACTGCCGCGACGCTTGCCTTTCCCAGAACGATCGGGGGATTTTGACAGGCGATTTGCACGACGTCGCCAGCCTTGATGTCTTGAATCGGTTCAATCGCCCGCGCCGCCGGGTTGAGCAGAACCAGCAAAACCAGAATCGGTGACAGGATTGGCCTTTCGCATTTGCTCATTTTCGGAATTTCTCCATCATAGATCACCGCATAATCTGCAATTTTCATACCACGCCGCCCCGCTGGCCTATAAACCGCAAACCACGCCTGTCGCGTGAAATGGTTTAACCACATCCGCCTGCGCCTGAGGCTTCGGCGGACTTGAAGAACACAAAAGGGCGGGGCGAGGGTATTGACGGGCCGTTCGTTTTCCAGGAGCGCGCACAGCCTTGTCCGCGCTCCTTTGGTAGCGGCTTGGCTGCGCCAAGTGTCTGCGTTCAAAATTTCACGTCACCGGGGGGAAACCCATCACAATAATATCTAACGGTTTTCTCTCTTGCCATTCTTCGCATTTCGGCTATCATTGATCCTGCCTGGGCGCCGCGTGTGCGGCGATTCATTGAGGCTGAGAAAAAACCGTTAATGTACAACCTAACCATGCCGCGTTTTACGTGGTTTAACCTCCGTTGCCCCGGCAGCGAATGTTAGTTAGGCAATGGAGCTTCGGTTCCCGCCGTTTGGATCCCAAGTCTCCCGCAGGATTCATAGTCAAGTTATGCTCACGATGGAAGAGGCCCTGAAGCAGACCGTCATGCGGTTTGCGGCAGGCGAAATTGTCAAAGGTAAAATCATCGAGGTCCGCCCCAAGGAAGTCCTGGTGGACATCGGCTACAAAAGCGAAGGGGTCATCCCCGGCACCGAATTTGAAGACATCAAAACGCTGAAGGTCGGCGACGAAATTGATGTCCTGATCGAGAAGCTCGAAGACAAGGAAGGCATGGTCGTCCTGTCGCACGAGAAGGCCGAGTTCAAGAAGAATTGGGACAAGATTCTCACGATTTGCAACGAAGGCGGCCGCATTTCCGGCAAGGTCAAGTCGCTGGTCAAGGGCGGTCTGGTCGTCAACGTCGGGGTCGAGGCGTTTCTGCCCGCGTCGCAGATTGATGTCGTCACGCCGCGGAACCTCGCGCAATTTGTCGGCAACACCTACGAGTTCAAGGTCGTCAAAATCAATCAGGAGCGGCAGAACATCGTCCTGTCGCGCCGCGAATTGATTGAGCAGGAACGGAACGAGCGCCGCGCGCAGTTGCTCGCCGAAATGGTGCCGGGCGACATCCGCAAGGGCACGGTCAAGAACATCACCGACTTCGGCGCGTTCATTGATTTGAACGGCATTGACGGCCTGTTGCACATCACCGACATGAGCTGGGGCCGCATCGGGCATCCGTCCGAATTGCTCAAGATCGGCCAGGAAATTGACGTGGTGGTGCTGGACGTGAACAAGGAGAAAGAGCGCGTCAGCCTCGGCCTCAAGCAGAAGATGTCCAATCCGTGGGACAACATCGAAACCAAGTATCCCGTCGGCGCGCGCGTCAAGGGCAAGATTGTCAATCTCGTGCCGTATGGCGCGTTCGTGCAACTGGAACCGGGCGTCGAAGGATTGGTGCACGTCACCGAATTGTCATGGACGAAGCGCATCGCCAAACCCAGCGACATGCTCAAGCAAGGCCAGGAAATCGAGGCCGTCGTGTTGGGCATCAATCGCGAGGAACAGAAGATTTCCCTCGGTATCCGCCAGTTGGAAAGCAATCCGTGGGACACCGCGGAGCAGAAATATCCCAAAGACACCCACGTCCGGGGCAAGGTGCGCAACCTCACCAGCTATGGCGCGTTTGTCGAACTGGAGGAGGGGATTGACGGCATGATCCACGTGTCGGACATCTCCTGGACGCGCAAGATCAATCATCCGAGTGAGGTGTTGAAGAAGGGCGACGAAGTCGAGGCCGTGGTGTTGGAAGTGGACCGCCCGAACCAACGTATCGCGCTGGGCATGAAACAACTCGCGCAGGATCCGTGGGAGAAAATTGACGAGCTTTACAAAGTCGGCGACCTCGTCACCGGCAACGTCACCAAGCTCGCGAGTTTCGGCGCCTTCGTCGGGTTGAAGCACGAGATTGACGGCCTGGTGCACATCTCGCAAATCAGCGAGGAACGCGTGGACAAAATTAAAAACGTCCTCAAGGCGGGACAGGAAGTGACCGCGCGCGTCGTCAAGATTGACAAGGGCGAACGCCGCATCGGCCTGTCCATCAAAGCCGCCAGTTACACCGAAGAGCAGCTCAAGGAAGAGCAGAAACTGCTGGACGCGCTGAAGCCCGGCGAAGACCTCGTGGCCTTGCAACACGCTTTTGATGCCGCCGACGAAGCGAAACACGAAGAAACCAAGCAGGAATAATCAGTCTCCCGATTGAAAGCATCCCGGCGGGCCGGCAATGGCCCGCCTGTTTTTTATTCCCTCTCCCGTCGGACGAGAGAGGGTGGCGCGGAGCCACGGGTGAGGGATTCCTATCAATTTTTCCGGAGGGACGAACTCTGCTAGTCCCAAATTATTCATGGACTCGTATAATTCGTCCCTCCCGGCTTTGATTTATTCCTTCAGCGACTTGTGCCGGTAATGCAAGATTTTGAACTCCGGTGTTTGCTGGATTTCCTCGGCCAATTCAAACCGGTTTTCAAACGGTGGAAAGAACGCATCGCCGCCTTCGATTTGACGCTGTACCAGCGTCAGGTAAAGGTCGGAACAGCGCGGCAGTGCTTGTTCATAAATCCCGGCGCCGCCACAGATGAAAATGTCGTTGGGAAACTCGTCGGGATTCATTTTGTTCAACGAGTTAAAAATCAGGATTTCCGTCTCCAGTTTTTCCCCCAGCTTCGTGAAATGAAACTGGTAGGCCCGCTTGAGATAACGCCCGCCGCGCCATTCGTGATACTGGCCGAAAATCTCCGGGTGTTGCCGGATGAGCCGCTGGGGATGCCGCGTGAGCACCATGTTTGTGCGGTTGGCCAGCGGCTGGCCGAGGCCCTCGAAGGTCTTGCGTCCCATCACGACGATGTTGCCCATTGTCATGTGTTTGAACCACCTGAAATCTTCGGGCAAATGCCACGGGATTTTACCACCCGCGCCGATTACGCGGTTCAGCGACATCGCGGCAATGGCCTTGAAGTGTTTCATGTTGGAGTCCGGGCTTCAGCGTGTCCGGTTTCTAAACCATTTCGTTCTGTCAGAGCAAGCTAAAGCTTGAAGTCCAACTACACCGCAATCGGCGCCTTGATGGCCGGGTGCGGGTCGTAGCCGACCAGTTCAAAATCCTCGAACTTGAAGTCGTCAATCTTTTTCACGGCCGGATTCAATTTCATCTGTGGCAGCGGACGCGGTTCACGCGACAATTGCAACCTGGCCTGCTCGACGTGGTTCGCGTAAAGGTGCAGGTCGCCGAACGTGTGGACGAACTCGGCAGGTTTCAGACCGCAAACCTGCGCAATCATGAGTGTGAGCAGCGCGTAGCTGGCGATGTTAAACGGGACGCCGAGGAAAATATCCGCGCTCCGCTGGTAAAGCTGGCAGCTCAATTCACCGTCGCTCACGTAAAATTGGAACAGGCAATGGCACGGCGGCAACGCCATGCTGTCAATGTCGGCCACGTTCCACGCGCTGACAATCAGCCGGCGGCTGCCGGGATTCTTTTTGATCTGGCGGATGACTTGTTCGATCTGGTCAATGCCGCTTTGTTTTCCGCGCACGCGCGGGCCTGATGGCGTAACGGTGGCGCCGTCGTTCAGTTCGCTCGGATCGAAAAGCGGCGGCTGGTCGGCAAACGGGTCCCTACGTGGACGCGGTGTGTTTTTCGTCCAATGCCGCCATTGTTTGCCATAGACCGGGCCCAAATTGCCCTGTTCATCTGCCCACTCGTCCCAGATGGTCACCTTGTGTTCCTGCAAGTAACGGACGTTGGTGTCGCCACGCAGAAACCAGAGCAGTTCGTAGATGATGGACTTGAGGTGCAGCTTTTTGGTGGTGAGGACGGGAAAAGTCCTGCGCAAATCGAACCGCGTCTGTGCGCCGAACACGGAATACGTGCCGGTGCCGGTGCGGTCGGCCTTGAATTTGCCGTGTTCGAGGACATGCCGCAGCAAATCGAGGTATTGAATCATCGCCGGGGGAATTTAACCACGAAAGACACGAAAAACACGAAAAAGAATTCAGACACGGATGGCACGGATTAATATAAATTGAATCGGTGACAATCCGTGACATTGAGTTTTTGCCCGTTTGCTGCAAAACTGTGGACGCAATGCGCATCCTTGCCCTTGATCACGGAACCAAACGCATCGGCGTGGCCGTAAGCGATGAAACGAAAACCATCGCGCAACCGCTGGAATACATTCCCGCCGAGCCGTTCGCGGATTTTCTTGCGCGGCTGAAGAAGTTGCTGGTCGAAAAGGAAGTTGACCTCGTCCTGATCAGCCTGCCGCGCAACATGGACGGCAGTTACGGTCCGGCAGCGCAAAAGGTCGAAGCATTTGTCGCGGTGTTGCGCAACGCTATCACGGTTCCCATCAAAACCCGGGATGAGCGGCTGACCTCGGCGCAGGCGAACCGGATTTTGATTCAAGCCAGGGTTCGCCGGGCCAAACGCAAAGAGAAAGTGGACAAAATGGCCGCGGCGATTTTGCTGCAAAGTTACCTGGATGGGATCCAGTTGGACCACGGATGAAGACAGATAAACACGGATTCAGAAAAATTTCAGGCAGGGCGCGTGACTCCGTGCGCGCCGAAGTTTGCATTTGTGTGGTCGGCGGGCAGAGCACTGCCCGCCCTGCCTTCATTCGTGTCCATCCGTACTACTCTCTGTGAAAATTTTGTTTTCCTGCGCAAATTTTCTGACGCGGCAAC
>Ga0335077_10012496_pt1 | contig 10619 bp, 11 predicted proteins | sample Lox_Sample_31_FD_207151 | JGI IMG/M metagenome (GOLD analysis project Ga0335077, IMG submission 207151) | Soil microbial communities from Loxahatchee National Wildlife Refuge, Florida, United States - Lox_Sample_3.1 | ecosystem: Environmental > Terrestrial > Soil > Wetlands | place: USA...
CCTTCGTGGACGGCGAGGAGCTCGCCCCGGGTCTTCGGGCGGTGCTGTTCCCGGGCCACACGCCGGGCAGCTCGGGCCTCTGGCTCGAGGAAGAGGGAGTGCTGCTCGCCGGGGACGCCGTCAAGAACGCCTGGGACTTCGTGCGCGGCGAGCCGCCCCCCTCCTTCTTCTCGCGGGAGACGGCGCCCGCGAACTACCGGCGCATGCGCGACCTGGCGCGCATCATCGTGCCCGGCCACGACCGCCCCTTCGAGGTCCTGCCCGACGGCGCCGTCCGCTACCTCGCCTCGCCGGGGATAGGTCTCGAGGTGTACGTCGACCCCGGCGCCCCACCCCGCCACCTCCGCCTCCTCGAGGAAGACCATGACTGACAGCGCGGACGTCCTCATCATCGGCGCCGGCATCGTCGGCCTCACCATCGCGCGCGAGCTCGTGGCCCGCGGCGCCGAGAACGTGGTCCTGCTCGAGAAGGAGCACGAGCTCGGACGGCACGCCTCCGGCCGCAACAGCGGCGTCCTCCACGCCGGCATCTACTACGCCCCGGACAGCATGAAGGCGCGCTCGTGCCTGCAAGGCAACTTCCTCATGCGGGCCTACTGCAAGGAGAAGGGCCTGGCGGTGCTCGAGACCGGCAAGGTGATCGTCGCCCGCAGCGAGGAGGAGCTGCCGGCGCTGGAGGAGCTCCACCGCCGCGCCACCGCCAACGGGGCCAAGGTCGAGTTCGTGGACGAGGCCCGCCTCTCCGAGATCGAGCCCAACGCCCGCACGGTGGGCAAGGCGCTCTACTCCCACTACACCGCCGGCGTCGACCCGCTGGCGGTCCTGGCGAGCCTGCGCACCGATCTCGAGGCCTCCCGCAAGGTGCGCTTCCTCACCGGCCGCGCCTTCACCGGGGTACGCGGGAGCCGCACCGCGCTCTTCGAGGACGGCGAGATCGGCTACCGGCGGCTGGTCAACGCGGCCGGAGCCCACTGCGACGAGGTGGCGCGCTTCTTCGGCCTGGCCCGCCACCTCCGGCTCATCCCGTTCAAGGGCATCTACCGCAAGCTGAAGCCGGGGCGCCGCTACGTGGTGAACGGGAACATCTACCCGGTCCCCGACGTGCGCAACCCCTTCCTCGGCGTGCACTTCACCCGCAACGTTCACGGGGACGTGTACCTGGGGCCGACCGCCATCCCCGCCTTCGGGCGGGAGAACTACGGCCTCTTCTCCGGGCTCGACGCCGGTGGGGTCCGCATCGCCTGCCTGGACGCGGTCCTCTTCGTGAAGAACCCGCGCTTCCGCGAGGTGGCCCTCACCGAGCCGCGCAAGTACTTCCCGGGCGCCTTCAACCGCGACGCGGCCCGCCTGGTGAAGCAGTTCGACCCGGACGACTTCGAGGCCGCCCAGAAGGTGGGCATCCGCCCGCAGCTCGTCGACTGGGACACGAAAGAGCTGGTGATGGACTTCCTGGTGCAGGCCTCGGGCGAGACCGTCCACGTGCTGAACCCCATCTCGCCGGCCTTCACGTGCAGCATGGACCTCGCCCAGAAGATCGTGAACGAGCACTTCAGTCGCCCCGAGGCACCGGGCCCCGCGCGGTCGGGCGGGGCGCCGGCCGCCGATGCCGAGAACTCACCACGGAGGGTAGAGCCATGACCGACGTCGCCCTCGGCGAGACCGCCGAGCTGCCCTGGTACCGGGAGATCACCGCCAAGCAGTGGTACGCCCTCTTCGCCGGCCAGGCGGGGTGGGCGCTCGACGCCTTCGACGTCCTGCTCTACGTGTTCTGCCTCACCACCATCATGAAGGAATGGCACCTCGCCCCGGCGGCCGCCGGCTTCATGGTCACGGTGACGCTGTTCGCCTCTTCGCTCGGCGGGATCCTCTTCGGCGCGGTGGCCGACCGCATCGGGCGCAAGAAGGCGCTCATGCTGACGGTGCTCCTGTTCTCGGTCTGCTCGGGCCTCTCGGGGCTCGCCCAGGGCCTGACCCAGCTCGCCATCGCGCGGACCATCCTCGGCCTCGGCATGGGCGGGGAGTGGGCCTCGGGCGCGTTGCTCGTCTCCGAGGCCTGGCCGGCCCGCCACCGCGGCAAGGCGGTGGGGATGATGCAGGGCGGCTGGGCCATCGGCTACATCCTGGCCGCCATCGCCGCGGCCCTCGTGCTGCCCATCTTCGGCTGGCGGGTGATGTTCTTCCTCGGCATCCTCCCCGCGCTGTTCACGCTGTGGGTGCGGAGCAAGGTGGACGAGTCCCAGATCTGGCTCGAGGACCGCCGGCAGCGGACCGTCCAGAAGAGCGCGACCGGTAGCTTCCTCCAGATCTTCCGCCCGGACCTCCTGCGCTACACCCTCTACTGCACGCTCATCAGCACCTTCGTGATGTTCGCCTACTGGGGGCTCTTCAGCTGGCTGCCCGGCTTCCTCTCCACCCCGCTCGAGAAGGGCGGCGCCGGCCTCTCGCTCGTGAAGGCCCCGCTGTGGGTGATCCCCACCATGATCGGGGCCTTCTTCGGCTACGTCAGCTTCGGCTTCATCGCCGACCGCTTCGGGCGAAGGCCCACCTTCGCGGTCTACCTCATCGTCTCGGCGGTGCTGGTCTGCGTCTACGGGAACCTCCGCGACCCGGCCCTGCTCATGGTGATGGGCCCCTTCATCGGGTTCTTCGGCTCGGGCTACTTCAGCGCCTTCGGAGCCTTCGTGTCCGAGCTGTTCCCGACGCGGGCCCGCGGCGCGGCCGTCGGGTTCACCTACAACACCGGGCGAATGCTGAGCGCCCTCGCGCCCACCGTCATCGGCTTCTTCTCGGTGAGGTTTGGCGTCGGAGGGGCCCTCACCTTCACCGCCATCGCCTTCGTGGCCGGCGGGCTCACCATCTTCGTCCTCCCGGAGACGAAGGGAGCCACCTTGACCTGAGCCGGCCCGGCCGCCGCCGCGCCCACGGTCCGGCTGCGTGCCCCCCCCGGCTCCGTCCTCCGGCGAGGGGGGGCGGAGCCGCTCCAGGGCCAGGGCGGGCCGAAGCTCTCCCGTTCAGGCCCCGCAGGCGCCCGCTTCGCGCCCCGGCCCGGCGCGCTCGGCGAGGAGGACCCCCTCGCCCCGCAGGCCTATCCAGGCGTCGATGGTCGGGTAATCGAACCCGACCTCGCGGCGGCCGCCCACCTGCAGGAGGGGTCGCCTCAAGAGCATGGGGTCCTCGAGCAAGAGCCGCAGCGCCGAACCCGCGTCGATGTAGGCCGGGGCCACCTCGCCCGACTTCACGCGGGACGCCTCCGGGTCGAACCAGTCGACGATGGGGTGGCTCCTCAGGAAGGCGTACAGCTCGTGAGCTGACCACTCGTGCGCGAAGAGATCGCGCGTGACGACCTCGTGACCGGCCTCGCGCAGGACCTCCTGCTGGAGCGCGTTGTCGCGCCCGTTCCTGTCCTCGAAGAAGATGACGGTAGCCATGCCCGCCAAGCGTTCACGAGCCGGGCCAGCCGTCGCGCGGCCGCAAGTGCCCTGTCGTCCAGCGGTTTGCACATTTAGGAGATCGGGGTCTGCCCGCGAGACGGGCAGGTCCTGCTCGATGGGGCGGCACCTTGCGAGCCCTCCCGCCTCCCCGGAGGCCCCTCGGAAGCCCTCTCGCCGGCGGCGACCGGCCCGGGCTCTTAGGCGCCCCCCAGGGTCTCCTCGAAGAAGCGCCGCCAGTTGCCGCAGGCGACCTTGTCGACCACCGGGGCCGGCCTCCTCCGCCCGAGGGCCTCGACCACCCTCGGCATGTCGGTCACGTCGTGGAGGCCCCGCGGGAGGGGCACCATCCCGTCGAAGTCGGAGCCGAGCGCCACCGCGTCCTCGCCGGCGACGTCGAGGGCGTGCTCGATGTGGCGGACGACGTCGGCGATCTCCCGGCCTCCCAGGTAGGGAGGGGCGAAGATGATGCCCACCACTCCCCCGCGAGTGGCGATGAGGCGCAGCTCGTCGTCGTCGAGGTTCCGCCAGCTCCTCGCCGCACCGTTCACCCCGGTGTGCGAGGAGAAGAGGCGCGCGCCGCGGTGCTCGGCGATGTCGCGCAGGGTTCGGTGCGAGGCGTGGGCCAGGTCGACGGGGAGGCCCTGTTCCACCATCGCCTCCAGCACCTCGCGCCCGAGCGTGGTCAGCGGCCGATTCCGCATGAGCGGCGAGGACGAGCCGCCGAGCTCGTTGTTGGCGAGGTGGGTGAGGCTCATGAAGCGCACGCCGCGCCGGCGGAGCTCCGCCACCCGCTCCGGCCGTCCTTCCAGCGCCTGGCCCCCTTCCACACCCAAGACCGCGCTCGTGCGCCCGCGGGCCAGGTTGTGCTCGAGCTCCCCTCGGGACCTTACCAGGCCCACCTCACCGTTCGAACGATCGCAGAGGGCCCGCATGAGGTCGAGCTGGAAGAGGCACCGCGCCCAGGGACCGCGCCTGGCCTCCTTCGGCCAGCGGCGCCATAGGCCCAGCGCCCCGATCCCGTCCACCAGGGGGTAGCCGCGCGTCACCACCGTGAAGCCCTGGATCCGTACCCTGGCCTGCCTGAGCCGCGGGAAGTCGAGCTGACCCTTCCCCTGGCGCAGGGTCAGGTCCCGGTTCCACATGAGCGAGTCGGCGTGGCCGTCCGCCAGGTCGGGCCCGTTCTCAATGGTCACAACCGCATCCTCACCCGGTGCTCGTGGAGGGGCGCCTCGCCGGCGGCCACCCGGTCGCCCCGCTCGGCCTGCCGGAGCAGGCGCGCGATCTGCGGGCCGAGCACGTCGATCTCGGTGCTGGCGAAGCGCTCGCCCCCGAAGCGCCGCAGGTTGTCGGCTTGCAGGGCGAGGATCCGCGCGTCCTGCCTGAAGACCCTCAGTGCGATGGGGGTGAGGACCAGCCGGACGAGCCAGCCGGGGAGCGGCAGGCGAAAGGTCACCGCCACCGCGAGCCGGGTGACCGTCTCCTCGCGAGGCGTCATGGCGCTCGTGACGAGGAGGTGGCTCGCCTCGCCGAGCCGGTACTCGACCTGGGCGATCGACGGGAGGACGAAGCGGTCGACGTGCGTCACCACCCCGCCCCCCGGGGCGAGGACGCGTCCGGCCAGGCCCCGGGGGCGCTCCTCCCCCAGGAACTCGGCCTCGCAGCGGTCGCCGAAGCGGCGCACGACCACCTCGACCTCGCGCTCCATGCGGTTCGTCCGAAACAGACCGCGGTGGAGGAAGGCCGTGTGGGGCACGTCGAGCGTGTTCTCGAGCGCCGCCTGCAAGGTCGACCTCACCTCGAACTCCCGGTGGATGGTGGTGTAGCCGGGCTCCGCCAGGCAGGGGAAGCGGAAGGGCGAGTTCCGCGGGGTCGCCCCCGGCGTCGAGTAGACCCACACGTAACCGTCCTGCTCGCGGCAGGCATAGGCAGAGACGGACAGGCCCTGCGCCCGGGGCGGCCCGGCGAGCCCGGGCACCGCCACGCACTGGCCGCTCGCGTCGTAGCGCCAGCCGTGGTAGGCGCACTCGAGCGCACCGGCCCGCAGGCGGCCGGCGCTGAGGGGCGCGTTGCGGTGCGGACAGCGATCCTCGAGAGCGCCAGGCCGTCCCTCCTCCCCCCTGAACAGCACGAGCGGCACGCCCTGCAGGGAGATCCCGAGCGGTCGGTCGCGCAGGCGAGACGAGGGACAGGCGACGAACCACTGCCCGCCGAGCTTGACCGCCGAGGAAGGGCCGCGAGCGGCCGGCTGTGCCTGGTCGTCCACCCTCGAAAGGAGACCTAGCGCCCCGTCCGGCCGGTGCCAAGTCCACCTCGAGGGCCGCCCCCGCGCCGCCCTCGGTCCTTCTCGCCTCGCCTCTGGCGTAGCGGTCGAAACGGAGGTAGCCCAGCACTCTCGCCGCCTCAGGCCGATGGGCGCGCGGCGCGGGCGAGCGCCTCGGCGAGGATCTGCTCCATCCGACGGTGGTGGGAACCCGCCCAGTAGAGGCGGCGGCACGACGGGCAGCGGCGAAAGGCCGTCTCCCGCTCGCGGACGCGCGGGGGCACGCGCTCGGCGACCTCCAGCGACTCGGCCCCCGCCAGCCTCTCGTTGCAAGCCAGGCAGCGCGTGAAGGGTCGCAGCGAGCGCGCGAGGTCGAAGCGAGCCACGACCTCCGTGAGCTGCCGGTCCGCCCTCACCTCGCGCACCCAGTATCCCCGCGAGACCAGGCGGCGCTTGAGGAGGCCGCGATCGCGGGTGAGGAGCACCCGGCCCTCGTCGACCGAGGCACGGGCGAGCTCGTCGTCTTGAGCCTCCCGGCGCCAGCTGGCGTCGAACCCGGCCATCCTCAGGTAGCGGGCCAGCCGGGCGAGGTGGCCGTCGAGCACGAAGCGCAGCTCGCGCAGCGGCTCGGGGCGCACCCGGGTCAGAGGGGCGATGTCGAACGACTCGAAGACCGGATAGACGCTCACCCGGGCTCCGTCGAAGAGCGGGCAGGAGAACTCGACCGATACGCCGTCGACGAGGAGGAGATCGACCTCGGTGTGCGGCACGCCCAGGGACTCGACGACGTCCTTCAAGGACGGCCGCCCGTCGAAGGCGTGGGTGAAGGAGATCCCCCGACGCGCCGGCGGCAGGAAGTCGTTCAGCTCCGCGTAGAACCGGAACAGGGCACGGGCCATGGGTGCGCCCAGCCCTCATGATCGCCCAGGGCCTCTCAGGGGGACAAGGCACCCCTTGGAGCGGGCTTCGGGGGTCGTCGCCGCCGGCGGCGCTGGCCGAGGGACCGACCGGCCGGCCCCGGCGCCGCCTCGTCAGGGAAGGAGCCGGTGAGCCACCGCCTCCTCGAGGGCTCGTCCGCTCAACGGGAGGCCCACCTTCCCACGAAGGCCTTCGCCCGATCCTGGCCGGTAGCTGTGGGGCGGAAGGGTGAGGAGCTCGAGCGAGGCCGGCGGGCCGGGCCTGGCGCACCTGCTCGGCGGTGGGCGCGATGAAGCGCGCACCCTGCCTCGCCCGCAGCCAAGGTGGTTAGAGGCGGCCAGGCGCGGCCCCCGCCCCACAGGGCGGCGGCCCTTCCCCCCCTGCGGCGAGGAGTGGGCCGTCGGCGCCGATCCGGGAAGAGGGCGCGGAGGTCCCGCTCCTCGTCGAGCCCCATGCCGATCAAGATCTCGCAGAGCGCCCTCCTCGCGCCGGGCGTGGCGAGGACCTTCGTGCTCGGCGCCGGAGTTCGCCTCGGCCCGGCGCTCGCCCAGGCGAACCCGGCCGCTCGCTCGAGGCCCCGCCGGGAGAGGGCCCGGCCGCGGTCTCGGCTCGAGCGGGGGCGCTCGCGGGGGGCCCCTGCTATCATCCGGGCATGATCGACCTCCGCTCGGACACCGTCACCCGACCCACGCCGGCCATGCGCTCGGCGATGGCCGCCGCCGACGTCGGGGACGACGTCTACCGCGAGGATCCCACCGTGCGCCGCCTGGAGGAGATGGCGGCCGAGATGCTCGGCTTCCCGGCCGCGCTGTTCGTGCCCACCGGCACCATGGGCAACCAGCTGGCCGTCCATCTCCAGACCAGGCCCGGCAGCGAGGTGGTCATCGAGGCGCGCGGCCACATCTTCAACTTCGAGCTCGGGGCGATGGCCGTGTGGTCGGGTGCCCTGCCGCGCCCGGTCACCACCGAGAACGGCCTGCTCGAGCCCGAGCAGGTGGCGGCCGCGGTGAGCCCGAAGGTCTATTACCGCACCCCGACCCGCCTCCTCTGCCTGGAGAACACCCACAACCTGTGGTCCGGCCTGCCGATGGACGCCGCCCGCACCCGGGCCCTCGCCGCGGTGGCGCACGCCCGCGGGCTCGCCGTCCACCTCGACGGGGCCCGTATCTTCAACGCCGCGACCGCGCTCGGCACCACCGCCGCCGAGCTCGCCCGCGACTGCGACACCGTGATGTTCTGCCTCTCCAAGGGTCTCGCGGCGCCGGTCGGCTCCCTCCTGTGCGGGACGACCGCCCTCATCGAGGAGGCCGTGCGCGCCCGCAAGCTCTTCGGCGGCGGGATGAGGCAGGTGGGTATCCTGGCGGCGGCGGGCCTCGTGGCGCTCACCCAGATGGTGGGGCGGCTCGGCGAGGACCACGCCCGTGCGAAGCGGCTGGCCATCGGCCTGGCGGAGATCCCGGGCGTGGTGATCGAACCCGCCCGCGTGCAGACCAACATCCTCGTCTTCCGGCTCCAGCCGCGGCCTGGGCCGGGCGACGAGAAGGCTCCCCCCTCGGAACGCTTCGTCCGGGCCCTCAAGGAGCGCGGCATCCTGGCGGGCGCCTTCGGCCCGACCGACGTGCGCCTCGTGACCCATTACGAGATCTCCGACGCCGACGTCGAGAAGACGCTGCGCGCCGCGCGCGAAGCGCTCGCTCGCTGAGGCGCCCGGAATCCGACCGCCGGCCGGAGGCCGGGGCGCGCCCGCCAAGGGTGCGCCAAACGGCTGGTCAGCGAGGCGCAGCCGAGCGAGGATAGGCGCGGCGGTTGCGCCCTCACCCGGCCGAGAGGAGGCCCATGTCGAACATCGTCTACCATTCCCACGTCATCATCGAGCGGCAGGCGGGATCGTTGCGCAAGGCCTACCTGCCGGCCGAGAGCGAGCCGGTGGTGTTCGGCTCCCACGGCGCCATCGCGGCCCACTACGGCCGGACGCCGGGGAGCTTCGAGCCCCACGCCACCACCCTCGACTACCTGGTGGCGGCGACCGGCGGCTGACTGCTCGGCACCTTCGGAGGCGCGCTGGAAGCGCGCCAGATCCCGGCCACCGGCGACCGCCTGGTGGCCAAGGCCACCGGCGAGGTCGAGCTCGAGGACAAGGTGCTCGTCCTCCGCCGCATCCACGTGCGGCTCGAGCTCAAGGCGGCGCCCGAGCACCGCGAGGTCGCCGAGCGCGTCCACGGGGTCTTCGCCGCCTCCTGCCCCGTCTACCGGTCGCTCCAGGCCGCCATCGCCATCAAGACCGAGCTCGCCCTGCTTCCGCCGTGAGGACGGCCGGCCGAGCGCACGCCCGGCCGGGGGGCTTGGAGGATGGCCTCCCCATCTGCGGCGAGGCGGTCGCGGCCCGTAACCCCTGCGCGCCTCGCCCGTAGTGTAAGGAAAGGAGGCGAGCCATGGCCACCCTGACCCCGCGAGCGAGCGCAGGATCGTCACGGACCGCCGTCCTTCGCGGTGCCGCCCTGCTGGTTCTCGCCCTGGGTATCGTCCTCGTGAGCGAGGCCAGGCGGGCGAGCGGCCGCGCCAGCTCTTCGCAGGCGCTCCCCCCGGGGCCGGAGGTGAAGACCTTGTCGAGCTTCGTGAAGCCATCCCAGGCCGAGCTGCGGCGGCGCCTCACGCCCGAAGAGTACGCGGTCACCCAGCAGGAGGGCACCGAGGCCCCCTTCCACAACGCCTACTGGAACAACCACCGGCCCGGCCTCTACGTGGACGTGGTCTCGGGCGAGCCGCTGTTCAGCTCCGTCGACAAGTACGACTCGGGCACGGGCTGGCCGAGCTTCACCCGCCCGCTCGACCCCAAGCACATCACCACCCGCTCCGATCGCCAGCTCCTCTTCAAGCGCACCGAGGTCCGCTCGAGGCTGGCCGATTCACACCTCGGCCACGTCTTCGACGACGGTCCTCCCCCCACCGGCCTGCGCTACTGCATGAACTCGGCGGCGCTGCGCTTCATCCCGGTCGAGCGCCTCGCCGCCGAGGGCTACGCGGACTACCTGCCCCTCTTCGCGGAAAAGGGTCGGACCGCCGGAGAGTGAGCGGCGGTACCTCGCGCGGGCCCTCGCCGCCTGGCGCGAGCGCGCCCTGGGGCGACCTCGAGCCGGCGCCCTTCTCGCGGGTCACCTGACCGCTTCCACCCCGGAGGCCGGCTGCGGCTGGCCCTCCGGCAGGAGCACGGCCTGCGGCCTGCGCCCCTTCACCGCGCAGAGCCGCTGGACCACCGCCGCGAAGGGCGCCTCCACGCGGCCTTGCTCGAAGGCGAACACCGAGAGGGCCGGGAAAGCCCGGAGCAGCTCGCCGGGCTCGAGGAGGAACTCGGGGCGGGAGGGCTTGCGCCAGCGCTCCTGCCCTCGCATGAAGGTCTCGTAGAGGAGCACCCCGCCCTCGGCGAGCGCCGCCTCGATGGTTCCGAAGAGCGGCCGGTGCAGGTAGTTCGTCACCACGACCGCCTCGAAGCGGGCGGAACCGCAGGGCCACGGCCCGCCCTCGAGGTCCGCGCACAGGGTCTTCACCCGCTCGAGACCCTCGAGAGACGCGAGGGCCTGCAGGTCGCGGTCCACCGCCAGCACGGGATGCCCACGGGCGGCGAAGAACCGCGCGTGGCGCCCTCGTCCGGCGGCGAGGTCGAGCACGGTCCCCCCTCCCGGCACGAGCGACGCGAAGCGGGCGACGAAGGGCGAGGGGGCGGTGAGGTGGAGGTGCGCCTCGGTCATCGCTCGCCCCTTCGCCCCCTCGCGACCGGCCTCCTGGGCGCGGCGTAGCGAGGCCTCTCGTCCCGGGAACCCGGGGCCCTCCCGGGGCTCTCGCCCGCCCGCGGCGCCCCGGGCCGAGGGGAGGCCGGCGGGCGAGGCGGGCCGTCTAAGCGGAGTCGCCCCGGAAGCACCTTCATCCCCTACCCGCCGACGGCGGCGAAGCTATGCATCGACCCGCACCGCCCCTCCTCGAGGAGGTGCGCGGCGGGCTTGCGGATCGCGGCC
>Ga0335077_10012498_pt1 | contig 10617 bp, 9 predicted proteins | sample Lox_Sample_31_FD_207151 | JGI IMG/M metagenome (GOLD analysis project Ga0335077, IMG submission 207151) | Soil microbial communities from Loxahatchee National Wildlife Refuge, Florida, United States - Lox_Sample_3.1 | ecosystem: Environmental > Terrestrial > Soil > Wetlands | place: USA: Florida...
AGGAGCGGTTGTTGGGAAATCTCCAGATACGGTTCAAAGCAACTTCCAGGGGCATGAAAACCCCGGTGGACGTCACCAGGAGAATGAGCAGAGAGAGAATCTGGGCGCGATGCTGGCCATTGGAGAGCGCGTTGAGGTTGCGAATCACGAAGTCCTGGCCGGCGGGCAAATAATCGCGCAGGAGTTCAACGACCACGTTATACATCGCGGGAGAATGAAAGACGCGGCGCACCAGCGTGAGCAGCAGCAGCACAAAAGGAAAGAACGACAGGATGGCGTTGGCGGCGACGGAAAAGGCAAAGGTGTGGACGTCGGTGCGCATCAGGTATTTGACGGTGGTGACCAGGGGATTGGCGCGGCGGGAGAGGAGGCGGACCGCTTGGACAGCGGCGCCGGCGTCGGGATCTTGGAAATGTCGTGACTGCTGGTCATCATTTTGCATGTTGTATACGATCTTGCCTCAAGGGCGTATCCATCAGATAAAAAACGACTTGCAACACAATCCAATTGAGAAATAGTTCGTAGCTGTATTCTTCACGAAGAAATCCCCTCTTGCCATAACACTCCGCCATGAATATTATCTGTTGCTCGTTGCGGAAGGCAGCAACGAGCACGCGTTTATCCGGTTGACGTTTGTGTCGAGCAGTCGCAACTCGCGCCATTACGACAGGCCTCGGAGCTTCGCGCCGCATCTCGGTTACGGCGCGAAACTCCGGGGTCTTTCTATTTGACGCTCGATTGCGGCTGAAAGCGAATGTCCACCTTGCAAGACTTCCAGGTTCTTTCGAGGGGGGTACGTGTTCGGGAGCAGGTCCACGGAGGAGTGTGGAAGAATTCCATTAACCGAGGCGAAAGGAGTTCTTTGTGAGAGAGAAGGGTACAGTGAAGTGGTTTAACGGAGCTAAGGGCTATGGATTTATCCAGCGCTCTACCGGGGAGGATGTCTTCGTCCATTTCTCGGCGATCCAGGAGAACGGATATCGCACGCTGAATGAAGGCGAGACGGTAGAGTTCGATCTACTGAAAGGCCCCAAGGGCTTTCAGGCGGCTAACGTCGTTCGCGTCTGAGGCGAAGTTCCCAACCTTCACGAACCCTCCTCACTTCCCCGAGGAGGGTTTTCCTTTTGAGAATTCTTGAGTGACGATTGTTGATTGATGATTGGCGATTGTCGATTTCCGACTGCCAATTTTCAATTTTCGATTGAAAGGCTCTAGCGAACAACGTCAGGCCTTAGAATCAGCAATCAAAAATCAAACTTGGCAATCGAAAATCGGCAATCGGCAATTGAAAATTCTCTTTGCCGTTCAATCAGCAATCAGCAATTCCCCCACCTTCACTGCACTTCCAACGACACCAGATCGCCGTCGGCCTTTCCGCCGGCTTTGTAGTTGGCGATTACCGTGCGGTCGCGCCAGTCGCAGGAGAACTCGTCGGCGCCGATCAGCAGCAGGGATTTGTAGTCATCGGTGCGCAGCTTCAGGCGGCGGCTGGCGCTGGTTACGGTTAATACCGCGACCGGGGGCTGGCTGCAATTTACCGCGATGAGCCTGCCTTTGAGGAATTGCACCTTGCGCCGGTCCGGCGGAGGCTCGGCGTGGGTGGTGGCGGATTCGTCATCGGAATCCGTCGCAGAAGGGCTTGGAGCCGTCGCGTTGTTGGCGGCAGTTGCGTGCTGCGGCATCAGCCCATATTTTTTCAACGTAGGCAGGTCCTGCAGGTTCTGCCTGGCGATGGAAGCAATTTGCTGGTCGGGGCTGTTCTTGAGCCGCTCCAGCATATCGGTGGCGTCGTCCCATTTCTTCCCCGCCATATAGACCCGGGCCAGGTCCAGCAGATAACTTTCGTTGCGTGGGTTCAGGCGAATGGCCTGGCGCATGGCTTGGAGCGCCGAGTTGATCCCTCCACCTTGCACCCGCGCCATAGCCAGCATGTGGTAGGCCTCGGCGAAGTCGGTGTTCCAGTCGAGGACGATGCGCAGGTCCTGCATCATGTTGGCGAGGCCGGGAAACATCTCGCCGCCACGCTGCGCCATTTCATACTTGGTGCGTGCTATGTAGTAGTGCGTCCAGGGATCAGCGCCGTCAAGGTCCAACGCATGCTGGAATTCTTCCAGAGCGTCTTTGAATTTTCCGTCCGCAAAATAGGCCCAGCCGAGGGCGCGGTGGGCGATGAAGCTTTCAGTGAGCGGCTGGTCCACGAGTGTGTTGAGTTGCCCGATGGCTTCCTCTCGATGTTCGGGGACGCGCGCCATAACCTCGGCGATCAGTGCCTGGGCTTGCGATAGACGCACTTCTGCCCAACTGGTTCCCACGTCTCCGGGGCCAACCGCGACTGGAACCTGCCACGCTCCCTGGGGCAGGGGAGGCGCTTTGGGCTCGCGCGACGGTTGCGGAGGTGAAGTGGAGAGAGCGTGGAAGTAGTCTTTGATGGATTGTTCGAGTTGAGCGGCACTCATGCCGTAGGCTTGCTGGATCGCCTGTGCCACTGCCTGCCCCTGATTTTCGACGAGACCGAAATAAGTTCCGGTCTCGGGCAGCTTTTCCTTTTTGAGCAGGTAGTGCATGACAATCCATGACTCCGCGGCGAACTGCGCCTGCTGCGGACCTTTCAAACTTTTGACGTCGGCTGCCTTCAGGCTGAACAGATCGGGCAACGGCTGCCAGGGCTGGGAATTCAGAACCTGGATCAACGATGCCGGATCGCCGCCGATGGTCGCGAAGTGGTCATCGACGCGCGTGCTGGAGAAGAAGCGGGCAAAGCCTTCATCGAACCAGGGTGGGGTCGGCGGATAGTTGTAGTTCAGATAGATCTTGGCGAATTCACGGCGGACCGCCAGCCAGCTTTCCTCGTCCGCCAGATTGAGCACGATATAGTTGCGGTCGTCTCCAGGGAGGAAAAAGCCCTGGGCCGCTGCCTGCTGGCCCTGCGCGGGCGCGACTTGCGCGTATTCGCCGTAGGACTGGAAGGCCACCACATCCAGGGGTTCGGGCATGGTGAGCTTGTCCTTGAGCAGGAGTTGCCCGCACAATGCACGCATCTGTTCCAGGCGGAGCGCGACCTCGACTCCGTTCTTCTCTTCAGCATCGGTGAGAACGGCAAAATGAAGTGAACTGACCCGGATCCACTTGGGCAGGTCGGACTTGGAGGCGGCAGCGGCCGAAAATGCCAGCCAGGCGGAGAGCAGCAGACTTATCTTTCTCACGCCGTTGCCGAGAGACAACATCGAGAATCTGTTTCCAGGAACGCCCAATTGATGCTACCACGCGGGGTGAATTGGTCAGAATCACGGCTTCGGCGTGCTCGGCGGATCTCTGCCTTCTCGGCGTTTGAGGGTTTCGGTGAGGCTGCAGGAAAATTCAAAATCCTAAAGCGCCGAGGGCGCTGAGAACATCCGCCGAAGCCGCGGAGAGAACCTCCGGAGAGTATGACGCATCGGTTTTGGCACATTGATTCTTAATCCGGTGGTTTGCGGCAGGCAGACTCCGCTATACTGCCCGCGATGCGAGCCCTGGTTTACGTCGCCCCTGAAAAAGTAGAAATCGAAGAACGCCCACGTCCATTGCCACAGCAGGGAGAAACAGAGATCGCCATTGAGATCGCAGGCGTATGTGGCTCGGATATCTCTGGATTTCTGGGCCACAGCGCACGGCGCAAGCCCCCGCTGGTGCTGGGCCACGAACTGGTGGGCCGGCTGGCAGACGGGCGCAGGGTGGTCGCCAATCCGCTGATCAATTGCGGAAGCTGCCCGGCTTGCCTGGCGGGAGCGCAGAATCTGTGCGGATCATGGCGGATTCTCGGCATGGATCAGACGCCGGGATCTTTCGCCGAGTTCGTTGCGGTTCCCGAACGGCAGATTTACGAGATTCCGGAATCACTCCCCTCTGCGCGGGCGATTCTGACCGAGCCCCTGGCGAACGTTGTGCACCTGTTTCGTATCACCGCGCCGGCGCCGTTCTTCCGCTTAGCGATTGTGGGAGCGGGAACCATGGGGGCGCTTGCGCTGCTGGCAGCTTTGCGAATTGGCGCGCGGGACGTGCTCTTGGTGGATGTAAATGATCAACGGCTGGAGACCATGCGAAAGATGGGGGCGTCGGCAGCTATCAACACCAGGACTGCCGAAGGTGTGGCCGAGGCGAACAAGCTTGGCGGTGTTGGTTTCGACGTGGTGATTGACGCCAGCGGCAGCGCTCCGGCGCGGCAAATGGCGTTCGATCTTTGCCGGCCCGGGGGGCAGGTCGTGTTGCTCGGCATGGGCGCGCAGAAAAGCGAATTGGATTTTGTCACCAGCATTCGCAAAGAGCATCGCGTGGTGATGTCGTTCGCATATACGCCGGCCGATTTCCGAAGATCGCTCGATCTGCTGATTGCCGGAGAGATTGATCTCACTGCCTGGACGGTGACTATGCCGCTCGAGCAGGGCCAGGAGGCGATGGAGAAGATCACGCGCGCGCCTGGGGCGACGCTGAAGATGACGCTGGGCGTGAGCGGGACAACGTAGCGGCGGCGACTCCGGGGTGTCGACACTCGGGCTTATTGTGGCCAACGATACTTCTGCACAGATTCCAGATTCAGCGTGACTCCCAAGCCTGGCGCTTGCGGTACCCGGACGCATCCATCACTCTCAACCGGCAGGCGCTCATTTGTGGTTTCCCAACGAAGCGGCGAATAGCTCAGCGAATACTCGAGAATCTCTTCCTTTGGCTGAGCCGCCAGGAAATGCAGGTTGGCGGCGATCTCGATGTTGGTTTTGTAGCCGTGGGTGATGACGCGCTTGCCGCGCTGGGCGGCCGCTTCCGCAATCTTGAGGATTCCGGTGAAGCCGCCGACTTCAGAAATATCCGGCTGGCAGATGTCGCAGCCGCCGAAGTCCATCATTTCGATGAATTCGCGAACGTGGGTGAGGCCCAGGTCGCCCACTCCCAGCGGAAGTCCGTGGCCGGCCATGCGGGCGTGGCCTTCTACGTCGTCGAGCGGCAGCGGAGCTTCCAGGAACCAGATGTTTGCGTCGAGCAGCGCTGGAATCAGCCGCAATCCTTCTTCCGCGGTGCGATAAGAAAGGGCGGCATCCACGATGACTTTGGCGTCGGAGCCTGCGGCCTCGCGGGCTGCCAGCAGCAGGCGGCCGGTAAGTTTCAGGTCGTCCATCCACCAGGGATCGGCGCACAACTTGAACGCCCGCAGGTTTTTCTTCTGGCCTTCCTCCACCTGGCGCTTTACTCCGTCAGGCGTGCGCTCAATGGGATAAATCGTTCCGTAGGCAGGGAGGCGATCGCGGTGGGCGCCGCCGAGCAGGGCGTGCACCGGTTTGCCCTGGATTTTTCCGCGCAGATCCCAGAGCGCGAGATCGACTCCGCCGATGGCGTGCATGACCAGTCCACGGCGGCCCACGTAGTCGGTGGATTCATACATGCGGTCCCACAAGCTGGGATCGGTGGGGTCCTGGCCGATGAGAACTTCTTTCAGGGCCTGCGCATGATTGTGGGCAGAGGGGCCCTGGATGATGGCCTGAATGGCGGGGGCGAGCGATTCGGTTTCGCCCAGGCCGGTGACGCCGTCATCGGTATGAATGACGATTACGCAGTTGTCATAGGAGCCGTCGAACAGGCCTATGTTCGGGTCCTCTACGCGCATGTGGATGGCTTCGATCTGGGTGATTTTCATGGAGTAGTCCGTTGCCCGAGCGTTGCGCCGCTGGAAATCATACGAGATCAAGGTAGTCCCTGGCGCGCAAAACCGGGGTGAAGCGCTAAAGCAAAGGAAGAATCAAAAAATTGACGGTTTGTTCTGCGACGAGCAGTTGTCAGGCTGAAGGGCAGAGGGTATTCTCAAACGTCCTTCAAGGCTGGTGAGTTGCTTTTCGCGGCGCCGGCAAAGATGCAACTCGAAAACCTCTATGTCTTCCACTCCCGCGGCAAGCTCTCGCGCAACCAGTCCCGCCATTCTGGGCATGCCGGCGTGGCTTGCTTACTCCCTGCTGACGATTCTGCTTTGGGGAGCTTGGGGGGCCGTTTCGAAAGTAGCTTCCGGCGGCGTTGACGCCGATACCAACCAGATATTTTTCACCCTCGGCCTTTTGCCCTTAATGCTTATCATGTGGCGTTCGCCTCGCGCGCGGGCGACTGGCGAGCATCGCAAAGCGGGAATGGCGTGGGCTTTCGTCACCGGCATCCTGGGTGGTACTGGGAATATCGCGTTCTTTCACGCGCTGGTGATCGGCGGCAAAGCTTCAATCGTGGTTCCGGCGACCGCACTGTTTCCATTGGTGACTGTGATTCTGGCGATTCTGCTGCTGCACGAGCGCATCAGCAACTTGCAGAAAGCCGGGCTGGCGGTGGCGCTGGTTGCGATCTATCTGCTGAGCATGTAGGTGACTATGGCTTTGATTCCCGCGTGGCTCTGGTTTGCAGCGATTGCCCTGCTGTTCTGGGGCATCACCGGCGTAACCCAGAAACTCTCGACCAACCGCATTTCCAGCGAGTTGTCATTCCTGTGGTTTGCCTGGGCGATGGTCGCCATTTCGGTTGTGCTCGCGATGACGGTGACCATGCACTGGCACGTGCGGCCGTTTATCTTCTGGCTGGCGGTGCTGGGAGGGACGCTGAACGGACTAGGAGCGCTGACCAGCTTTGTGGCGCTGGAGTCGGGGGGCAAGGCGTCGATTGTGATTTCGCTGATCTCGCTCTATCCGCTGCTGACGGTGGGATTCGCCGTGGTGGTGCTGCACGAGCGCTTGACCGGCACGCAGGCGGTGGGAGTAGGGCTGGCGATTGTAGCGGCGATTCTGTTGTCACAAGAGCCAAAGGCCGAGCCGTCAGAGAAGTAATCTCCTTCGTGAACCTTCGTGTACCCTTAGTGTCTTTTGTGGTTCCGTCTTCTGCGTGCAGTGCCAACTGACCAAGCAAAGCAACCACAAAGGACACCAAGGGTGCACGAAGGTTCACGAAGAGGACTGAACAGCCTTACTCCGGCGCTATAGTTCCGTCAGCTGCGATGCCGCGTACCGCGCGGATGCCTTCCTGCACTATGAAGAGCACTTCGGTCTCCAGGCTCTCGCCCGGGGCCAGGGTGCGCTGGCGTCCAGACGCCTGCATGGCTTCGAAATTCAGCGGATAGCCGGTACAGGGCTCCAGGACCGCTACGTTGTAGTTGCGCCAGCCGCCGTAGGTGGCGAACAGCCAACAGCAGCGAAATATCTCGGGATCGAAACGCAACCCGCAGGAAACGCCCGTGGCGGTGTTGGTGAGGGCGCACCAGCCCTCTTTTATCCCCGTGCCGTAGAAGAAATAAAGCTGACGCTCATTCGCAGCAGTCACGCGCCGCAGGTCAGCCTTGCGCCCGCCGGCGTGGGCGTGCGGCCAGTCGAATTGCGCGGGCATCCCTTGCAGCGTGCCGGGGAACGCCGGCTCGAGTTCCACATGCATGGGCGGAAAATCGAGGCGGTGTTGCGGTGTTACTTTGAACGCGGGATGCAGTTTCCACAAGAAGGGAAAGGCTGCCGTGCCGCAGTTGGTGAAGCGGTGGTGGAACACTACTTGCGATGAATCATGTCGAATAGCGATTCTCTTCTCCACATGAATCGAACTGATGGGCGTCTGGAAGCGCAGCGTGACGCCGGCCTCATCGGCGGACGAAAAAGTTTCGGCATTCCAGTTTCCCGTCCATAGCTCGCCATGATCGGGATAGGCCTCGCCATCGATGACAGCGATCTCGTCGTTGGGGAAGAGTTCGTCCCAGCCGCCGCTCCACACATCGTCATAGCGGGAACTGATGGCGTGGCGCGCGGGAGCAATGCGCGGATTGTTCCACAGTAGCTCGGCATCCTCCGGCTTATATGTGATTTGCCAGATTTTGCCGCCGGCCTCGGGCAGGATCGCCAGCCGCAGCAGGCTGTTTTCCAGGATGACAGCTCGAAGTCCGTGATAGGTCCAGTCCGCGCTTACCCGTAATTCAGGCATTCCACAGCTTCCTTTCAAGATTTTGTTACTTGGCCGCCGGCGTCGCGCTCGTACGAACTACTGCCGATCCCGAGCGCTGAATGTATGCCGGTGGAGTCTCGGCGTGATCGATCTCCACCCGCGCCTGATCGGCGGCGAAGATACCACAATCAAAGCGCACCTGCGAAAAAAATGCCTGGCTGCGGCCGCCCAGCCGGACCTGAGTGGTTGCCAGGTCCGGGCGCTCGGCCACAAGCCGCAGCGCTCCGACCGTGGACTTTTCGACGCGGAGTTGAGCGTCACCGGCGAGAGCGAGCCAGTCGGCATAAAGTTCGGAGTCGCGGACGGTTATTTTCGCGTTGCCATTGGCGGTGAGTTCATCGACCACGCTGTGGGTGAAGGTCAGGTCAGCCTCGCCTCCTGCGTACACGTCCCACGTATCGAGATTAACCTCGCTCATGGAGATGTGAAAGGGGCAGTTGCTCGCGCCCGGAGCGGGGAAAATGGCGGGCTGAGCTGCAGTTCCGACCATGCCATGAGGAAGCGTCAGGGCGCCCTTGCAATCGGGGAAAATCGCCAACTGCACGCGCCCCATGCGGTTGAGAGCAAGCTGGCTGTGGCCATGCATGTAGACCAGGAAAAGTTGGGCGCTGGTGTTGTGCAGTTCGGCGCTGGCTCCGGACCCCAGCTTCAAGGTGGCGGAAAAGGGCTTGTCGGCGGGGATATCGGCAAACTGCAGTCGGTCGTCGTCGCCGCTGTGGGTGGAAAGAAACACTAAGTCCAGATCGTGCGCGGTGACCTGGCTTGCGCGGGAAATTTCCAACTCGAAGATGCGCAGGCGATCGAGTTTTGCCTGCACGTGATCCAGGTGGAATTCGGAATTCTTTGTCTGAAAGTTTTCCACTTCCAACTGACCCCGCAGCAGCCACATGGGATGGGCGCTGCCTGCCGGCGCCATCTTTGAATTCCGCAGGATCACATGGGCCGCACCCTCGCAGCGCAGGCCGCTGGTACCGTTGGGGGCGCCGGGAGGGTCGGAAACGATAAGGTCTACTTTCTCCAGGTCGAAGGTTGCGCCTGCCGCGACGCGGATGGGGCCGTGCAGGTGCAGAGTCAGATTGCGCAGCGTGACGTGGCCTTCGATGCGCAGTTCTCCGTCGCTGTGAAAGTCGGCGGGCCCGGCCACTACGATGCCGTCGTGCAAAGGGGGAAGGGGTTTCTCGGCGGCGTAGGCCAGAAGCGGCGCCAACAGGCCAAGGACGATGGCAACGAGACTTCGCATCCTGAGAATGGCTAACCGCCGCGCCGAAGGGCAGCGGGAAACCGGACCCGCTAAACTCCGATGCAAGCCTGGTCCACAAACGATGGGGGAGGACGGCCTGCCGCTTTGCTCCGGCGCGGCTCGTCGAAAGCATATCCTGCGCGGTCCTCGCGGGCCGTCGCTTATGCGATTTTCCCTCACAAATTCCGTCATTCATTGTCGCCTGTCTGGGGCGGGGCGTATTCTATCGGCTTCGGGCCCGCCTCGTGGAGAACCGCGTTTGCGTCGCTGGATTTTGATTCTTATCGCGTGTTTGCCGCTGTTGGTGGCTCGGGTGGCGGTCTCGCAGACGCCTCCGCCGGCGGGAGGTGAATTCGACGATCTCCTCCACCAGGGATTCGATTTTCATCAGCACAACGACTACGCGCATGCCCTTCCGCTACTCCGCCGCGCCTGGAAGCTCCAGCCCCACGATTACTTCGTAAATCTTCTGCTCGGAATTGATTTGCTGCGCACCGGCAAAGGCGCGGACGCACTCGGCTTTCTGCGCGAAGCGGCGCGGGCGCGGCCGCAGGAGGAGTTTCCCTGCGAATATCTGGGCGAGGCTGAGGCGGGATTGAAGCATTATGAGGCGGCCATGAATGCATACGCGTGTGCTCTGCGGGTAGCTCCCCAGTCATCGCAGGCGGCGGTTGCGTATGTGGATTACAGCCTGGGCCGGTTCGTGGAAATCGCGGGCCGGTTGCGCAGCACTCGTCCCGGGCTGGCCGCGGAATACCGGCTGCAGGCCCTGGCACATCCGCTGGGAGATTCGCAGCGGCTCCAGCTTCTGCAGCGCTCGGTCGATCTGGACAGCCAAGCCCCGGGAATCTGGAGCGAGTTGGCGCTCGCCCAGGCAGGGGCGGGGCAGCTGGGGGAAGCCGAGGCCTCGTTGGAAAAGGCCCAGCGGGAAAATGCGAAGGATCCGCGTGCATGGGAAGCCGCGGCTTTGCTTGCGGCGCAGAAGGATGAATGGGCGGGAGCAGCCGAATGGTTGAACAAGATTACGCTCGGCGCGCCTGGAGTGCTGGTGAGGGCGCTATCCGAGTGGCCGGCGACATTGTTGCCGGCAGGGAAGGAAATCTCGGGCAGAGCTGCGGTATTTCTGGAGTGTGTATCCACACGATGCGGTCCCGAGGGCCTGCGTCTGAAAATCGCTGCTCGACCGGCGCATGAGCAGCGGAACCCCGCGGCGGCGGCGCCCACACCGCCGGTTGAGCCGCCGACTGACCCAAGGAAGCGCGGCCTGCAAGGGGCGATCAGTTCGGCTGAGTCGGAGGACTGCCCGGGTGCCATTCCGGCGCTGGAAGGCGGCCTCCGCACCCTTTCCCAGGCGGCGGCCGCGCCGGCTCGGGTTTCTCAGGAGGCTAACCGTTCCGGGA
>Ga0335077_10012499_pt1 | contig 10617 bp, 10 predicted proteins | sample Lox_Sample_31_FD_207151 | JGI IMG/M metagenome (GOLD analysis project Ga0335077, IMG submission 207151) | Soil microbial communities from Loxahatchee National Wildlife Refuge, Florida, United States - Lox_Sample_3.1 | ecosystem: Environmental > Terrestrial > Soil > Wetlands | place: USA...
CAAAGACCTTGTGGGAACTGAAGCGTTCTGTCTGGAGGCGTCGGCAAGCGCACCGCACGGCATGTTGAATGTGGGCTTTCAGTGGCTAAAGGTAGTTGAGTGGAGTGACACTCAAATTATCGCTACTGATGAATCAGCCATCTGCCGGACATCGCAAACAATTTTTGACCTGAAACGCAAAACTGTAACCGCGTTGGACATTAGAAAGCCCGAGGCGCGGGGCTTCGATAATGCGTGCGCTCTTATTCCAGATCGGCAGACTTACTACTTACAAGACGTTGCTGATTACTACGTTCAGAAGCAGCTCGCTGCCACACGGAAGTCACAAACAAAATAGGTTACTACCCCACCGCGCACTCCCTCCTACGGCTCCTCCTACTGGAAGTTTCCGCTTAGGCGCGCCAGGAAGGGGTGGTGTATCACTTTTCCCCACCCTGTAAGCTACCCCTCCACTTTCTTGACCCTGTGTGTCGCCCGCAAGTACACTAGATGATTCCGAAAGCTGCCGTGTATGCGGTGGTAGGGCTCTGACTGCCCGGACGGGGGACTCCTCGCTCTGCTGGCTCCGTTCGGATGACGGTGCAGACGCACCTTGGCGGCACGCCGAGGATGCCGGGGATATTCAGAGACCCGTCGGCACGTAGAGAGAAGTTAGGGGGAATGCTTTGCCAAAGCGTACATTTCAACCGCGGAGACGCCGCCGCGCCAAAACGCACGGGTTCCGTTCGCGCATGAAAACCGCCGGAGGCCGCAAAGTGCTTGCGGCGCGCCGCAAGAAGGGACGTCATCGCCTCACGCCCGAGTAGTGGCGGCGGGCCCACGGCGGGCCACTCGTTTCTGCGGGAGGCGCGGCTGGTGCGCCGCGGCTCGTTTGACGCCGTCTATCGTGCCGGCAAGCGCTTGTCGAGTCCCCACTTCACCGTCTTTGCTCGTTCCAACGATCTTGCCCTGAGCCGGTTCGGCTTCAGCATCAAGAAGGCCTTGGGCAGCGCGGTGGTGCGCAACCGCATCCGGCGGCGACTGCGCGAAATGGTTCGCTGCCATCGTCAGGAGATACCCGCAGGATGGGACATCGTCATTCACCCGAAGGGCAGCGTGGCCAAGGCTCCGTTTGTGGTTTTGGCGGAGGAGCTGGTGCAGGTGTTGAACAAGCTGTGACCAAAATGACCGGCCACGAAGGAAATGCGCCTGCCGAACACGGCGGCCGCTACTCAATCGAAGAGAGCGTGAAACTCCCCCCAAAACCGATCGGCGTGCGCGCGGCTCTCTTCGCGCTGAACTGCTACAAGTCTTACCTTTCGGTTTTGTTCGTGGGATCTTGCCGCTTTGAGCCGACCTGCTCCCGCTATGCCTATGAAGCGATCGAACGCTTCGGCGTACTGCGCGGCGCATGGCTCGGCACGAAGCGCCTGCTGCGGTGCCAACCACTGTCGCGAAAGTTCGGGTACGACCCGGTTCCGGAGAAATGGGAATTCATGCCATTGAATACGTACGCCGTCAGCAAAGACTGTGGCCGGTCGCAAAACCGGCCGGTGCACGGTGAGGTGCGCTCATGAGCACTCCACCGATGCACCAGTTGCCGCCCGTTGGCCCCAAGGATAAGTTCACCCCCGAATTGCGCATCCTCGTGGCCTCGCTGCTGTGCGTCATCGTGATCCTGATTTGGACGAAGTATTTCGGCCCAAAGCCGCCTACCAATCAGCCGCAAAAAGAACAGCCTGCTGTGACCGCTCCGGCCCCGCAAGGCACCGCGACGAGCGTCGGCACAACCAGTGGAGCCGCGAAACCCTCGGCGCCATCGATCAAAGCTACGGAACGCGCTGCTGCGCCGGTCGCCACTGCCGCAGTTGGCGATACACAGGAGCGCACGGTCGTTGTCGAAAATGCGCTCTATCGCGTGGTGTTTTCAAACCGCGGCGCAGTCGTCAAGAGCTGGCAGCTCAAGAATTACAAGGACGACGCAAAGCCGCAGCGCATTCTGGATTTGGTTCACCCGGAATCGGCGGCAAAGACGGGCGGCTGGCCCTTCTCGTTGGTCTTCGAGGATCCGCAACTGGAGAAGGCCGCGAACTCCGGCCTGTACAAGATTTCGAGTGACCAGAATTCGCTCGAAGCGCCGGCCGATCTGACCTTTACCTGGAGCGACGGCCACCTCGAAGTCACCAAGAGATTCCATTTCGACCATTCTTACGTCGTGGGCGCGGAAACGACTACGAACTTCAACGACGCGCACGTGCTCGCCGGCCTCGCCTGGCGCGGCGGCTTTGGCGATGTAACCGTCACTGATCCCGCTCCCTCCGCCACTATCAACACCTTCTACAGCGAAGACGGAAAACTTTCTTCTTTCCTCGAGAAGAAGCTGGACAGCCCGGACAAGTGGGGCAACGTCTGGCAAGGCGGGAAGACTTTCACAGGCATCGCGGACCGCTACTTCACGGCATCCTTCCTGCCACCCGGCGATGCCCTCTCCACCCCACTGCAGACTCGCTATTGGAAGGTGTGGGACACCATCAAGGTGGATGGCAAGGACCAGTCGGAGCCCATCCCGGAAGTCGCGACCGCCACAGCGTCTCAGCCCATGGCGCTGCGCGTGTATGTCGGGCCGAAGGATTACGACGACCTGAAGGCCATGCACCCCCCGCTGCATTCCCTGGTGCAGTTCGGCTGGCTGGAATTTATTGCCGATCCGTTGTTCCACGCGCTGAAATGGCTGCACAAATATGTTCCGAACTGGGGCTGGGCTATCGTGGTCCTCACCATCATCATCAACATGGTGCTCTTCCCCCTGCGCATCTCCAGCTACAAAACGACGCTGAAAATGCAGCGCGTAGCCCCGGAAATCAAGCAGATTCAGGAAAAGTACAAGAAGTACAAAATGAACGATCCGCGCAAGGCCGAGATGCAAAAGGAAATAATGGCCATTTACTCGCGCGAAGGAATCAATCCGGTCGGCGGCTGTTTCCAGATGTTTTTGCAGATGCCCATCTGGATTGGGCTGAACCGGGCACTCAGCTATGCCATTGAACTCCGCCACACGCAATGGCTGTGGGTCCGTGACCTGGCGCTGAAGGATCCGTTTTACATTCTTCCCGTAGCGGTAGGCGTGTCCATGTATCTCGTGTCCAAAATGACGCCGATGACCACCACGGACCCGCAACAAGCAGCAATGATGAAGCTAATGCCGCTCACCTTCTCCGTGATGTTCGTTATTTTTCCGTTCTCGAGCGGCTTGGCGTTGTATATTCTTACCAGCAGCTTGATCGGCATCCTGCAGCAATGGTACCTGAACCGGACTCACCCTCTTCCCGCCCCGACCAAGCCGGCGCGCGCCAAGAAGTAATTCTTCGTCGAGGGAGCAGCCTGGGGTGCGAGTTTTCAGTTCTAAGCTTTAAGGTACAAGTAATAAAGGGCCCGCCCCGCAAGTGGCGAATCTTCGGTTCCTACTTTCAAGATTAAGCCGGGTTTGTGGCTTCTTCTACGTATTACGTGGTACTCAAAACTTAGAACGTTCCTCAATGCTCGATGACAAAACAATTGATCCACGACGGGAAGCTTGATCGCGAGGCCGCGGCGGAAGCACTGCGGGATTTTCTGCAGCGGGTCCTCCGTGCCGGCAAGTTTGAGCTTGCCGTGAAGGTACACACCTCTGCGTCCGGTGCCCCGGAAGAGGGCGAACCGGAAGTCTATGCGGACATCGACGGCAGGGACAAAGAGATCCTGATGGCCCGGGGCGGAGAGGCACTCAAGGCTCTGGAACACCTCGCCTTCCGCGCTCTGAATCTGGAACCAGCCTTTCACGAAAAGATCCACCTGGATTGCGGCGGTTTTCGCGCGTTGCGCTTTGAAGAGCTTCGCATGACCGCGAAGGTGGCGGCCGAGCGAGTCATCGCATCAAAGCAGCCGTTTCAACTGAACCCTATGTCCTCGCGCGAGCGCCGCATCGTGCACCTGGCCTTGAAAGACATGCCGGGCGTGCGCACGGAAAGCGTCGGCGTCGGCGAAGAACGCCACATCGTTATCCATCCGGCAAAATAAGTTCTGTAGCTCAGGCCTTCAGGCCTGCGGGTTTTCGTACGCGCAGGCAGGATGATACCGGCGTGCGCAATTGCCAATGGCTGAGCGGGTTGCCACCGATCGGAAAATCCTTACTCCAGAAGGGGTGAGCCACTCGCTGCAGTTCGGCTACCGGCGGACCCAGCCTTGCGAAAGGACTTCTCTCTCCTTCGAGAAGCGCACACGGTAGGTGAACGATGCAGGTCGGTCGCGCCGTATCTGAGGAAAGCGCAAGTCAGAGAACTCGACAACGGCTTCGTCGCCTTCCCTGTGGTAACGCGTAACGGGGAAGCGCGCGAACCACAACACTTCCTGTACCTCCGGGAGTCTCCGGGCCGCCTCGATAAATTCGTTCGGGAAGGCGTCCGGGTAATAGATGTGCTCAAGGAGGCCGGGATTTGTCGGCCGACCTCCCTTCAGAAGTCCATCACTCAAATCCATCCGCATCTCGTACACCCCGCGCGGCGCTCGCACAAGCCCATCCCAGCGCCAAAGGGACGGTGGCAGAGGGAGCGCCCCAATCGCCTGCACCTCGAGATTCTCCTTCGCCGCGAATTGCTTTACGCGTTCTAGGGCCGCATGATGTGCAATCGTGGCCGCGAGAATGTAGGCGACAGCGACAGTCAGTCCAGCGCGATTCCAGCCCTCATACGGCATGCGCAATCCCCAGCCCCGTGCCGCGGGAAGCAGGAACAACGCCGCGAACGCGACCGTCGCCACGAGGACAGCGGTGTTGGAAATCGGTGCGCCGGCCATTTGCCCGATCTTCGAAATGAGAAATGGCGCCGGGGTAAAGATTAGCCACATGAGCGTCGCGCGCCACCGCGTGTGGTCCGGATCCTCATAGGCCCATGCCAGTAATTGCGGTATCAGCAAGATCCCTGTAAACGTGAAATCGATGATAAACAGGATGTCCCAGGCAGGCCGCGACCATTCCAGCGGAGACCAGATCATCGTCCCAAACGTCGTCACCACATCGAGGAAAATGTGGCTCAGTATTCCCACGGCGTACAGCCCGCTGAGCGTTACGAACGGTGGCGCTTCCCACTTGCGCCACCGGGCGATGCCACTGGTAAGCGCGGCAAGGATCACGGCCCAAACCGGTAGGCACAGCAAGGAGTGCGTAATGCTCCGGTGCCACGTCAGCATTAGCAGCTCATTGTGCGAAAAAAAATCGCGGAAAACGTCCGAATCTGGGAAGACCGCTCCAAGCATCAGCGCCCACGTCGTGAGGCGCCGTCGATTCATTGCCGCCGGCGGAAACAGGTCGCTTCCCGCAAATGCCGCCTTGCTGATCAATGCGCCGGCAATTCCGTGAGTGATCGTATCCATGGAGCTGCTTCCGCGGTTCCTCAAACAACCGCCAGCATGGGCGAGATTCTCTGCAGAACGCGGCCAATCCTTGCCGCCGTGATTCCCCGTTCGCGAAAGGCGGTCAGCGCACTCCACGCCGCGTCGGGCGCGATGGCGATCAGCAGTCCGCCGGAAGTCTGCGGGTCGTAGAGCAGGGCGCGATGCTCTTCGGGGATGTCCGCGCCGAAGCCCACGCATTCGCTCAGGAATTCACGGTTGTTTCTCAGACCCCCGGGAAGCAAGCCTTCGCGCGCCGCATCCAGCGCTCCGGGCAGCAGCGGCACGGCGGCATGGTCGATTTCGAGTGTGACGCCATGGATTCCCCCGGCAGGATCACCCAAAGCGATTTCCCGCGCGTGGCCCAGCAAGCCAAACCCGGTCACATCGGTGACCGCGTGGATCGACCGGGGGCCAGCCTTGCTTTCGACTTCGTGCAACACCTCGGCGGCCGCTCGATTCAATTGCGACATCGAGGCGATGGCCGCACCTAGCGATTCCTTGGTGGCCCGTTCTTTCTTAAGAGCCGTGGAAATGACCCCCGTACCCAGCGCTTTCGTCAGCAAGAGTTCGTCATTTGTCTGCGCGCCGACGTTTCGCCAAATTCGCAACGGGTTGACCACGCCCGTGACGGCGTAGCCGAACTGAATGTCTTCGTTCCGGATCGAATGGCCCCCGATTACCGCACATTTGCCCTCGTTCATCTTATCGAGGCCGCCCCGAATGATCTCTTCGAGAATCGCTGTGTCTCCTTTTTCCGGAAAGCCCACGAGCGAAAGCGAGGAAACCGGCCGCCCGCCCATGGCGTACACATCGCTCAGCGAATTCGCCGCCGCGATTTGGCCAAAGGTGAACGGCTCATCCACAATGGGCGTGAAAAAATCGACCGTCTGCACAAGCCCCAAACCCTCCGCGAGCAGATACACCCCCGCGTCATCGTTGGTGTGGAAGCCAACGAGCACGTTCGGATCAGTTGGCAGTGGCAAGCGCCGAAGAATTGAGTCCAGCGTCCCGGGACTCAGCTTGGCCGCTCAACCCGCTGCCTTGACCATCGCCGTGAGCTTCACGGAATCGGTCAAGCCACACCTCGCTGTACTGCGCTTTGATTATAGCGATGCCGCGTAATTCCTGCTTGCTAAGTGCAGTTTTACACGAAAAAGAGGATTACGGCACGATCGCGAGAAAGAGGAAGGCAGCGAACAGGACGAGATGAACGATTCCTTGCAGCACCGTCGTGCGTCCCGTACCTAGCGTCAGCACGCTTACAATCAGGGTCACCGCCAGCAGGACTTCCTCTTTCGTTCCAAGACCCAGCGTGAGCGGCTTGTGCATCAGAAGCGAGACGCTCGCGACAGCGGGGATGGTGAGTCCGATGCTCGCCAGCACCGATCCCAGGGCCAAATTCATGCTGGTTTGCAGTCGATTCGCGCTTGCGGCACGAAACGCTGCCAGGCCCTCCGGTAAAAGGACCAGCCCGGCGATCACGATTCCCACGACACTTTTCGGTGCGCCCGCATGTTCAATCCCGCGCTCCAGCGGAGGCGTGAGCGTCTTCGCCAGCGCCACAACGACTAAAAGCGACAGCAGCAGAAGCCCCGCGCTCATCAGAGCAATCCTGTTCGGTGGCGGGGGCGCATGGGCTTCCTCTCCGCCAGCACTCGTCGGCAGAAAATAATCGCGGTGCCGCACGGTCTGCACAAATAGAAATGAGCCGTAAAGAACAAGAGAAACGACAGCGGCAAACACCAGCTGGGACGGACTGAACGTCGGTCCGGCGGTGCTCGTGGTGACATTGGGGAAAACGAGCGTGAGTGTGGTGAGCGCGATCAGCACAGAGAGCGCGGCATTCGCTCCCTGAAGTTGAAAGCCCTGTTCTCGGTGCCGCACTCCGCCGGCAAGAAGGCACAGGCCAACAATGCCGTTGCAGACGATCATGACCGCGGCAAAGACCGTGTCGCGCGCAAGCCCGGCAGTTTCTCCAGCGCCAGCGATCATCAGCGAGACGATCAAGGCGACTTCGATTACAGTTACCGCCAACGCCAGAACGAGCGTCCCGAACGGCTCGCCCACGCGATGCGCGACTACCTCGGCGTGATAAACCGCCGCGAAAACAGTGGCGATCAGTGCCAGCGCTTCCGCCGCAACGTAAAAGTCCCCGGGTTCAAGGAGAAAGTGGACAGCCAGAATCAGCGCGGCCAGCAGCGGCCAGGTCCAGGCCCACCAGGGCATGCGTGTTGAACTTGCGGCAGCCATCGCGATCCGGTCCACGCTAGAATGGGAAACATATCACATGGAAGGGGCCGCGCTGATTCGCTTTTTCCACTCCCTCGTCCTCTTCGCCACGTTGCTCCCCAGGAAATCCCGTTTCTCCCTTCCCACGGGACACCTTGCGTTTGTGTCCGTGAAAGTGTTCTTATCGGGCAATGCCTTGGGACTTCTGGTTCATCTTTCTCGTGCTCGGCGTGCTCATACCCTGGCGCGGCCGTGTCCGGCTCCAGCGTTTGCTGGCGTTACCCCGCATGGAGACGCGCGAAAAACTCTCTCTCTACGGATCGACAAGCGCTTTTCAGTGGGTCCTTATGGGAGTGGTCGCTTGGCGTGCTCTGACGCGTGGTTTGACAACCACTCAACTCGGCCTCGGGCGGCAACTCACTCCCGGCCTTGTGCTCATCGCTCTTGCGGGCGCTGGTCTGCTTGGCGCTTTTCAATGGCTCAATCTGCGGCGGGTGAGTCGCATGAGTGGCCCCGCGCCGGATTTAATGCGCAGACTCGCAGAACGCCTCTTGCCGCGGAATACCCTCGAATTTGCTCCTTACTGTGCACTGTCGCTGACTGCAGGGGTCTGTGAAGAGTTTTTGTATCGCGGGTTCGCGATGGCTGCGCTGTGTCGGGTAGGCATGCCTACATGGATTGTGGCGGTCATCACGTCAGTTCTTTTCGGTTTGGCGCATGCTTATCAAGGGAAGAGTGGAATCGTCGGCACAACCCTGATGGGCTTTGTCCTGGCTGGCTGTAGACTTTGGACCCGGACCCTCATTCCGGCGATGGTCTGGCATTCTGCCGTGGATCTGGCCGCGGGAATGGCGGGCCCGAGGTACCTGGCTGCGGCCAGGAAATAGAACTAAGCCGTGTGTATTCAGATAATTATGGACTATTTACTGTTATGCTAACGAGTGGTGACAAGCTGCTTTCTGACGTTACGATCCGTCGCGCTCTCAGCGATTTCCAGATCGCTGTGGATGAAACACAAGTTCTTTTGATTCAACAATATATAAAGATATTATTGCACTGGAATGAGAAGTTGAATTTGACCGCGATTCGTGACCCTTTGGAGATACTACATCGTCACTTCTGCGAATCCATGTATGCCGCCGTGGCTGTGCCGTTCCGTTTTGGTCGGCTCGCCGACATTGGCACAGGTGGCGGTTTTCCCGGCCTGCCCTTAAAGATTCTATGCCCGGAACTCGAACTGTTTCTGGTGGAATCGAGCATCAAAAAGGGCACGTTTCTCGCGGAAGTTATTCGGGAGTTGGAACTTACGAATGCACGCGTTCTCATTAGCCGGTACGAGGAGCTCAGCGAGGAATTGGCGCCGCTCGACTTTGTCTGCTCGCGGGCGGTCGGGGAGTTCGGGCCGTTCCTCGATTGGGCCGCGTCCGAGCGGTTGGCGGCGGGCCGAGTTGTGCTTTGGGTTGGTGGCCGGGATCTGGACGAGGTGCGAAAATCGCCGCATTGGTTCTGGCACCAACCGATTCCGGTGCCGCAGTCGCTGCGGCGCTTTCTTCTTGTCGGGGATAGAGCTGGAGTCCGGTCGATGGAACCACGGTAATTGCTCCAGATTATGGGGATTCCGGTCGTTACACGTGGAACGCTCTTGGTCGACGAATTGTTCCATGTGGAACGTTCTGCGAAACTCATCCATAGCAAACTGAACGATATGTTGTGATAAGTGATCTTGATACGGAGCGATGTTTCACGTGGAACATCATCGGAATCCATAGCAAATTCGCCAAGCCACCCTTGTTCGCGTGAAAAAACTTGCATCCCCTTACTTGCTCTGTTACGTTTCTCTGGTTTGGGGGATTCCTCTTGGCCCGGGTCATCGCTGTTGCCAATCAGAAGGGTGGGGTCGGAAAAACCACCACCGCCGTCAATCTCGCCGCCTGCCTTGCTACTTCCGAACAGCCCACTTTGCTCGTCGATTGCGACTCTCAGGCGAACGCCACCGCAGCCATGGGTTTTCAAAAGGACCCTTCCCGCCGCACCCTTTACCATGCTTTGATCCTGGGCGAGCCATTCGAGAAAATCGTTCAGAAGTCCCAGGTCGAGGGATTGGAGATCGTCCCCGCCGACAAGAACTTGGCGGGCGCTGCCGTGGAATTGGTTGTGGCGGAGGGTCGGGAGTACAAACTCCAGACCTTCCTGCAACCGTTGCGAGCGAAGTATAAGTTCATTGTGCTGGATTGTCCCCCAGCCCTAGACCTTCTCACCCTGAATGCGCTGGTTGCTGCGGATTCCGTGATGGTGCCAATCCAGTGCGAGTACTTGGCCCTCGAAGGGGTATCGGAACTGTTGGATACACTCATGCGAATTCGGCGCACTTTGAATCCCAGTCTTGAGATTGAAGGCATTTTGCTGACGATGTACGATGAGCGCACAACTCTATCGCGGCAGGTGGCTACGGACCTGCGTAGCTTCTTTGGCACTCAGGTCTTTCAAAGCTTGATTCCCCGCAATGTACGGCTTGCGGAAGCTCCAAGTTTTGGTAAACCTATTATTTTCTATGATATACATAGCAAAGGTGCAGAGGGGTACACGCAGCTTGCTCAGGAGGTGATTGCCAATGCCGAGAAACGCGTTGGGGCGGGGGCTCGGAGCGCTCATACGGGAGCCTGAGCCTCACACTCCGGCAAAACCTGTCGAAGGGCACCCACCGAAGGTGGGCACGCCAACGTCTGCGGGAGCTGCCGCCGCGGCTGCGCCAGCGATGGTGCAAGTACAACCTGGTCCATTACAGATCAGCATCGATCTGATCGAGCCAAGCCCTTACCAGCCGCGGACGAGATTCCGTGAGGAGGCGCTGGATGAGCTGGCTCGCTCAATTCAAGCAAGTGGAATCATCCAGCCGTTGGTTGTGCGCCCGATTGGGAATCGGTTTCAACTGATTGCCGGAGAGCGGCGCTGGCGAGCCGCGCAGCGTGCAGGTTTGGACAA
>Ga0335077_10012500_pt1 | contig 10616 bp, 8 predicted proteins | sample Lox_Sample_31_FD_207151 | JGI IMG/M metagenome (GOLD analysis project Ga0335077, IMG submission 207151) | Soil microbial communities from Loxahatchee National Wildlife Refuge, Florida, United States - Lox_Sample_3.1 | ecosystem: Environmental > Terrestrial > Soil > Wetlands | place: USA: Florida...
GAAGTGGCGCCGCCAACGCCGGAATAGGTGAGGCGCGTGGGTTTGCCGTTGCCGTTCACGGGCATGACATAGAGGTCCGGAGTGCCCTGCATGGAGGACGAGAACATAATCTGCGAGCCGTCGGGAGACCAGGCCGGGGCGCTGTTGGTGCCGGGGAAGTGGGGGAAAGAAATGATTTTGCCGGCGTCCATGGAGTACATGCAGATTTGCGCGGTGCTGATGCTGGTATGCGTTTTGGGGGCCGTATAGGGCTGGTAGCAGGTGAAGGCGATGCGGGAAGCGTCCGGCGACCAGCGCGGGGTGAGGGAAATGGTGTGGAGGCTGGTGAGCGGGCGCTGATTGGCGCCGTCGTAGTCCATCACCCAGACTTCCTTGCTGCCGGTGCGCGAACTGATGAACGCGATTTGGGTCGAAGCAACGCTCGGCACGCCGCCGGAGAGCTTGTTGATGATTTCATCGGCAAACAGGTGGGCCATTTTGCGGATTTGGGCATCGGTGGGAGCGCCGCGATAGATTTTGCCGATGACTTGCGGGTTGGAAGGGTTGCTGACGTCGTAGAGCCAGGCCTGAATGGCGGCTTCGGAAGCGGATTCGGTGATGTTGCCGAAGGCGACGTAGTTGGCTTTGACGTCGGGAGCGGTCCAGGCGGAATAGTTCAGATCGGGAGGCTGCGTGAGCGTTTGCGTGGGATAGAAGCTAGGGCTGACCAGATCGAGGACGCCGCTGAAGGCTAGGTCGTCGCGGACGACTTGCGTGAATTGCGTGGCGTGGGTTCTGGCGTTTTCGGCGCGCGGGCCCAAGTCAGCCATGGCCACGCGAAATTTTTCCAGGCCAAGTCCTGTGCCCGTCCGGAACCACGGCTCGCGTTGCGCGCGGGCCGGTATGGCGAGAAGGATGAGAGCAGCGACGGCGAGGAGACAACGATAGAGTCTGAAGTTCAAGAGCACCATTCCCTCCGACTATCCTTGTTTATCCTTGTCGCGCTGGGTGCGGACGAAGGAAGAGTTTTAATGCGTCAACGCCAGATCAAAGTCGAACGTGACCTGCACGCGCGAACCGTTGAAGTCGTTGGGGAGGGGGCCGAACTGGATGCCCTCCAAAGCGCGCCGTGCGGAGTTGTCCATGGAGAGATTGCCGCTGCTCTGCGCCAGTTGCACGTTGCTGACCGAGCCGTCGCGATTGATCGTGAACGTCATGACGGTATGAGCCTGACGAGCGGCGCGAACCGCCGGGTCAATGGAGCCTTGAATCCAATTCTGGCTGATACGGCGGCGCACGGCCTCGACGTACCAGGCATATTTTAGAGCGAAGTCGCCGCCACCCTGGCCTGGTTGGACGACAATCGGCCCGGAGCCGCTGCCGGGAGGCTGAGCGGAATAGTTCGTGGGCATCTGTGGCGGCGCACCCTTTCCAGGAACGATGTTGTCCGGAGGAGGAGTCTTCGGCTGGTCCCTCTTCGACCTGTGTGTTGGAGGAAGAGGCTTCTCGTACTTGAAGGGAGCAATCTTCGCGGCAGGCTTGGGAGGTTCCGGCTGGGGCAAAGGTTTGGGGATAGGCTGCTCGCGGAAGAGACTCAGACTCGGGTCGGCAACGGCGCTGTCCGGCACGGAGGGTCGCGGTGGCAGCGGAATGCCTGGGGGTGGACCAACGAGGTTCACTTTGGTGACGGCTCCGTCGGTGCCGCCGACGCCGCCCCAGCGGTCGCCCTGGAACTTGATATAGATGGACGCGGCAATGCTCACAACGAGCAGACCGTGAAGAATCAGAGAATAGATGAGGAACTTGCGGAGGCGAAACTCATCGAGCGCGGCGGCCGCAACGGGATCAAGCGGGTTGGCGACGGCGGTGTTCATGTTCAACGCGTACGGTTGCGATCAGTAATGGGCTCCGTGACGATGCTAATATTTGAGATGCCGGCGACGCGCAAAGTGTCTATGACGCGAGCGAAGATGCCGAAGGGAATGGTTTCATCGGCGCGCAGGAAGACGGAGTCCTGCGGTTTCTTGAGCTGGGCGTGCACCTTGGGGCCGAGTTGATGAATATTGACGGGGTCGTTGCCGATGTAAATGAGCTGATTTTTGTCGATGGTGATGACGAGCTTTTGCTCGGTGATTTCCTTGACGGTGGTGGTTTTGGGCAGGTCCACTTCGATGCCGGATTGCAGGATGGGCGCGGTAATCATGAAGATGATGAGCAGCACGAGGACGACGTCAATGAACGGCACCATATTGATGTCGGCGAGCGTGCTTTGCGTCTGGCGCGAGAGTTGCGGCATCTTACGAAGCCCCCAGCTGACAGCTGACAGCCGACAGCTTTAGAACGGAAAAGACGCGGAAGCTTGCGGAAGCGCAGGGCGGCAAGGCTTGCGCTTCGGGTGCGGCGTTCGATAGCGGAGTTTGTGTCATGCTCATGGCGACGTCAAAAGTCAAAGGAGACTGCGCTAGGTAAAGGTCTTTTCGATCTGCGCGCCGACTTCCAGCGCAAAGGTGTCCAGCCGCTGGCCGAGTTCGCGGATATTCTGCAGAAATTGGTTGTAGAAGATGACCGCCGGAATGGCCACAAAGAGGCCAGCGGCAGTGGTGATGAGCGCTTCGGCGATGCCAGGGGCCACGGCGCGCAGGCTGGCAGCACCGGCGTTGCCGAGGCCAGCGAAGGCGTCAATGATGCCCCAGACGGTGCCGAAGAGGCCGATGAACGGGGTCACGGAACCGGTGGTGGCGAGCCAGGACATGCCCTTTTCGACGCGGCGAACTTCCTCAGCGGAAGCGAGTTGCATGCTTACCGTGACCGCTTGCAGGCTCTTGAGTTTGCCGTTGGGCTGCGGATTGCCGGTGCCGACCTGGCTGAGCAATTCGCGATAGCCGGCGGCGTACACCGCGGCGAATGGCGAGCCTGCGGAAGCGATGGCTTGCGGGTTAGCGACGCCTTTGGTGGCGCGAAAAATGCGGAGGAACTGATCGCTCTGACGGCGGACGCGGCCAAAGAGGCCGAGTTTTTGGAAGATCATGGCCCAGGAGACGATGGAGAAAACGGCAAGCAGAAGCAAAATGCCGCGGGCTACCCAGCCGGTTTGTGCAAGGATGTTTCCCAGATCGGCGATAAACAGCGCTGCGAACAGGAAAATGATGCAACCCCTTCTTTTCGAATAAAATTTCGCTACTTCAGGAAACCTAGCACACGCATACAGGGCGGTCAAAACAAATCAGATGCAGAAAATAAAAAGGGTGCTGCCTTTTTGGAAACGCGCGAAGCGCATGGCGAGCGCTATCTGCTAGTTCCGCGGCTTACATTTTCCTTGGAGAACCGGCGCGCCGGATGTCCTTCACTCTAAATCGCAGCGTGGCGCTGGATCGTTCCAAGAAGAGGCCAAACCAACCCACAACACCCCGAGTCGTTCCCTATGCTCAGGTCGGGCGGCCCAGAATTCGCTGGTGGCTTGGCCGATTCGCCATTGCGAGGCTGCGCACAAAGCGCTAGTCTCGAAGCTGCCTGTTGATCGCTTCACGAATGCGAGAGTGGGACCCAGGCAAAGTTCCTTCCGTCTCGCAGCCACGCAGCAAGATTGTGAACCGGCGCATCCACATTTTCGTCGTGTTCGGACTAGCCATGGGACTTCTGTTGCCGGTGGCCCTGGCGCAGAAGCCTCCGGCTCCCCCGCCTCCCTCCGGCAATCCGCCGCCCACGCAGCCGAATTCTCCGGGGAATTCTCTTCCGTCGACATCGCAGCCGGAGCCAGCGGAAGACTTCGTGATGTATCTCTTAGGTCGCGTGGCCACCGACGACGGGACGCGTCTGCCAAATAACGTGATGGTGGAGCGCGTGTGCAACTCCGGGGTACGTCAACAGGTGTATGCAGGCCCCGAGGGCGACTTCAGCATGCAATTAGGATCGATGATCAATTCCGCCCTCGACGCTAGCGCCGACGGCAGCTCGCAGCCTAGCGTGCCTGGCAAGTTTTCAGAGACGGGGATTCCACGACGCGCCTTGGCCGCTTGTGAGCTGCGGGCGTCGGTTTCTGGTTTTCAGTCCCGCTCCATCAGCCTTGTGGATCTCGATCCTGCCTCCAAAAGCGTTGAGGTGGGAACCATTGTGGTGCACCGGCGTGCCAAGATCGAAGGCCAGACGCTGAACGCCGCTGCCTACAGAGCGCCGCGGGATGCCGTAACAGCCTTTGAAAAAGGACTGGATGCGGAGAGGAGCGGCAAACTGGCCAACGCGCGCAAATATTTTGAAAAGGCCGTGGCGATCTACCCCAAGTACGCGCACGCCTGGTTCGAGCTTGGTGCCGTTTTAGAAAAGGAAAACGAGAAGGAGGCCGCTCGCGCGGCATATACGCGGGCCACTACGGCCGATGCCAGATTTATGCCGCCCTATGTGTCGCTCGCACTGATGGCCTACAAGGCGGAGGATTGGAAAGAGGTCATTCATTTTACAGGTCCGCTCTTGGCTCTGGATCCGTTCAAGGATATCGCCGGCTATACGATAGACCTCGAGCCGTTCGATACCGCCGAAGCCTATTTCTACAACGCGGTTGCAAACTACCAGCTGAGCAACTTCGCGGACGCCGAGCGGAGCGCGGTTAGGGCGGAACACATGCTTGCTCGTTCTCCGCAACATCATCTGTTACTGGCTGAGATTTTTGCTCGAAAAAATGACTACGCCTCGGCAATCTCAGAGATGCGCGCGTACTTAGATCTGGTTCCTCGTGGGCAAAACGCAGATTTGGCGCGTGCGCGGCTAGAGGAATTGCAGAGGCAGAGCGATTCCAAGGCAAGCACCCCTAAAAACGATCAGAACTAAGGCCGCCGCTCTTGCCGTAACTTGGCAGCCCCTCCAAACTTTGCTGCCGTCCTGCTGGCGCCCCGCACGGCGCTCGCCTGAGAGCAAGCTGCGGTCCGGTCCGGGCCCCTAAGAGCCAAGTTTTGCTCGGAGCAGTGTGCTAAACTGCGAATTTGCTATGGGAAAAACGTTCGATATCGGGCTGGAACGATTGACGGGCGGGGCAAACGTGCTTGCCGGCGCCGGGAGTAGCTTTGCTGCGCCCGAGGGAGTCGCCGGCGACCGCGGCACGTTTTTTCTCGAGACCTTCGGCTGCCAGATGAACGACCACGACTCGGAAAAAGTGGCGGGTGTGCTGCTGGCGCGGGGCTACCGGCAGGTGGAATCGCCGGACGCGGCCTCGCTGATTCTGTACAACACGTGCAGCATCCGGGAGAAGGCCGCGCAGAAGGTTTTTTCGCGACTCGGAGAGTATCGCGAAAAGCAGAGCGAGGGCCGGGTGATCGGCGTGCTGGGTTGCGTGGCGCAGCAGGAAGGCGAAGAAATCTTCGAGCGCGCGCCGTGGGTGAGCCTGGTGTGCGGGTCGGCGAGTTACCGCAAATTGCCGGAACTGCTCGCGCAGGTCGAGGCAGGGAATCAGCGGGTCACGGGACTCGAGACGGACACCGACGAGACCTTCGAGACGCCGATGACGCGGCGCGACAATCCGTGGCGCGCGTATCTGACCATCATCGAAGGCTGCGACAAAGCCTGTTCGTATTGCGTGGTGCCGTACACGCGCGGGCCGGAGCGCAGCCGTGCCAGCGATTCGATTTTGCAGGAAGTGCGGCAGCTTGCGGAGTTGGGCTACTCCGAGGTGCAGTTGCTGGGGCAGACCGTCAATTCCTACAAAGATCCGACGCCGCGCGGGAGGAAATTCTCGGAATTGCTGCTGGCTGTGGCGGAGGAACCGGGGATTCAGCGCGTGCGCTTTACGACTTCGCATCCGCGGGACTTCACGCAGGACATCGTGGATGCCATTGATGGGCAACCAAAGCTGTGCAATCACGTGCACCTGCCGGTGCAATCGGGCTCGACGCGAGTTTTGCGGGCGATGCAGCGCACTTACAGCCGCGAAGAATATCTGGAAAAGATTGCCATGATTCGCGGCGCGCGGCGGCCAATCAGCATTACGACGGACATTATTGTGGGCTTTCCCGGCGAGACGGAAGGGGACTTGGGCGAGACGCTGAGCTTGCTGGATGAGGTGCAATACGACAGCCTCTTTTCCTTCAAGTATTCGCCGCGGCCGCACACGCCATCGTTGGCGATGAGCGACGCGATTCCGGAAGAGGAGAAGAGCCGGCGGCTGGCGGTGCTGCAAGAAAAGCAGCGGGAGATTCAGGTTCGCAGGAATACAGCGTTTGTCGGAGAGACCGTGGAAGCGATGGTAAGCGGGAAGTCCCGGCGCGAGAGCCAGTGGTCGGGGCACACGACTTGTCATCGCGTTGTAAATTTCACTTCTCAAGAGGCCGGACTTCTGGGAAAGTACGTGCAGGTTCGCGTGACGGGAGCGACGCCAAATAGTTTGGTGGGAGAGCAGGCGAGTTGACGCAGCGATTTTGACAGCGAGGGCGAAACAGCACAGACTGGGCGGAGGAGCACGGAAGTCTGGGCGACTACGGGAGGCCAGCATGGAAGTGGAAATGAAAATCCGTGGCCTGATGATGGATCCCGTGACGAACATGCCCATTGTGGTACTGAAGGATGTGCAGGGGCAGGCGATTTTGCCGATCTGGGTCGGCGTATACGAAGCCAACGCCATCGCTTTGGAGATTGAAAAAGTGCAGACGCCGCGGCCCATGACGCACGATTTGCTGAAGAATGTGCTCCTCGGGCTGGACGTGCAGGTGCACAAGATTGTCGTGAATGACCTGAAAGACGACACGTTTTACGCGCTGATTTGGGTGGAGCGCGACGGGCAGATGATGACCATTGATTCGCGGCCAAGCGACGCGCTGGCGCTGGCGTTGCGCGTGGATTGCCCGATCTTCGTGGACGAGCAAGTGCTGAAGAATTCCAAAGTCTCTAGCGCGATTACCGACCGCAGCACGAACGAGCAACTGCGCAATTGGCTCGAAGGGCTCTCCGACGAGGACCTTGGCCGCTACAAGATGTAGGTCTTGTTGAAGCTGGTTTTGTTGGCGGAAAAACCCTCGCAATGCCATTTCGGGCGCAGCGAGAAATCTGCTTTCTTGAATCCAAAGCCAAAGTGAACCGAGGAGATGCATGCCCCGACGAATGATCGCAACACTGGCGGTGGTGTTTTTCGCGGCGCTTTCGGTGAGCGCGCATGTGGGCAGCCCGGACGTGTACTTTGAGGGTGACGCCGGGCCTTACCGCTTGTACGTGACGGTGCGCGTGCCGCAAGTGATTCCGGGGATTGCGGAGATTGAGGTGCGCAGTGCATCGAACGACGTGCAGAAGATTGAGATTGTGCCGATGCGCTTGAGCGGAGCGGGATCGAATTTTCCGCCCACGCCGGATGTGGCGGAAAGGTCCAAGCAGGACCCGCAATTCTTCACCGGCAAATTGTGGCTGATGGAATTTGGCGCGTTGAAAGTGCGCGTGGATGCGGAAGGCAGCAAAGGCAAGGGTGAGCTTTCCGTTCCGGTGCCGGCCTTTGCGCAGAAAAATCTGCCGATGGAGAAATCGCTTGGCGGGCTTTTGTTCGTGTTGATGCTGCTGTTGGCGGTGAGCCTGGTGTTCATTGCGGGAGCAGCGGCGCGGGAAGGGAATTTGGAAGCGGGCCAGGAACCGTCGGCGGCAAGGAAGGGCCGGGCGCGCCTCGTGATGGCGGCCGCTTCGGTGGTGGTACTGGGGATTCTGTTCCTTGGCAATGCCTGGTGGGGCGCGGAGGCGCGAAATTATTCGCGTGGCATCAGCTACTTTAAGCCGCCGCTGGCCGAGACGGAGCTTGAGAACGGCAACCGCCTGGTGATTCGCGCGAAGGGACAGGAGCCGGCGTGGTCGCAGCGCGTGAAGATGGAAGAGTTGCTTCCCGACCACAATCATCTGATGCACTTGTTTTTAGTCAGTACGCCCGGGATGGAGCGCATGTGGCATTTGCATCCAGAGCGCGCGGGAGAAACATTTGTCGAGGACTTGCCGAACCTGCCGGCGGGGCACTACGAAGTTTTTGCGGACATTGTGGACAAAAATGGTTTCCCGTGGACGCTCGTGGGGCAGGTAGACCTGCCGCAGGTTAACGGGAAGGCGCTGGCGGGCGACGACTCGGCCTGGTCTGGCGCGCCCTTCGGCAATCGCACGGCGGAGCACGAATCGAATGTCGCGCCTTTGGCCGACGGCGGCAGTCTGGTATGGGAACGCCCGAGCAGCCCGGTTGTCGCGAACACCGCTCTCGATTTGAAATTTAAAGTACTGGATAAGGACGGCAAGCCCGCGAAAGACGTTGAGCCGTACATGGGCATGGCGGGGCACGCGGAAATTCTCGGCGCAGACTTAAGCGTCTTTGCCCATATTCATCCCGCGGGATCGGTCTCGATGGCCGCGCTGGAGTTGGCGAATAGCAGTGGAGAAGCAGCCGCATCGGCGGAAGGCAGCATGCCCGGCATGGCCATGCCCACCGGCCCGCTAGATCCCGAAGTTAGCTTTCCCTATGGATTCCCCAAGTCTGGCGACTACCGAATCTTCGTCCAAATCAAACGAGCCGGACAGGTCGAAACCGGCGTCTTCGACATTAGCGTTAAGTAACAGACGGCGCGCTAGTCATACCGCGGGGCTGCCGTAAATTTTGGAGTGCGGGAGCCTGGCTCCCGCTTTTTCGACTGCGGTAGTAGCACCATTGCGAAAGCGGCAGCAGAGCTGCCGCACTCCACAAAATACCGCAAGTAGCTGGATTGGCTTGCGCCGTGATCCGCTGCGCCATCGAGAGTCCCACTTCAAAGAGAAGCATAAGTGCAAATGAGACTGGCGCGCCGTGGTAGAGTCGCAGAGGAGAGACCAGCCTACACGGGAAACACCGTCCATGAGCAGAGCTATCGAAAATCTCGAAGCAGCACAAGAACGCGCCATGGCCATTCGGCCGAAGGTGGGGGGCTTTCCGTACCTTGCGGAGACGCTGCGGCGCGCCGGTGTCACGCGGAATCTTTTTATGTAGAACATTACCCGGCGGTCGAAATTGCGTGAGTAGGCTGGGCTGTCTCCAAAAAGACGCTTACGCGACGGTCCAGCGACTGCGGGCCACGGGGCGATCGAATCCAAATCGTAAAGTGTTACAGTCGCGGACAGTAGGTCCGCGAGTTTTCTCTGGAGGATGGAGTGGCGTATCGGGATTTGCGGGAATTTGTCCAGAAGCTGGAGAAGGAAGGCGAGTTGCGGCGCATTCGTGCCGAAGTGGACCCCGTTCTGGAAATCACCGAAGTGACGCAGCGTGTAGCGCGCGATCCCAAAAGGTCGCCCGGCAGCGTCGGCCCGGCGCTGCTCTTTGAAAAGCCCAAAGGCTCGCGCGTGCCGTTGCTCGTGAACACTTTTGGCAGCGTGCGCCGCATGGCGCTGGCCTTCGAAGTGCAAGCGCTCAGCGAGGTCGCCGACCGCATTCAAGGCTTTCTGAAGATGGAAACGCCGCAGGGGCTCTTCGACAAAATCAAAATGTTGCCAAAGCTGGCGGAGCTCGGTTCGTTTTTCCCGAAGAGCGTCAAGACCGGGCCCTGCAAGGAAGTCACGCGCCACGGCAAAGATGTGAACCTGTTTGATTTTCCCATTTTGAAGTGCTGGCCGCAGGACGGCGGGCGTTTCATCACCTTTCCGCTGGTATTCACGAAAAACCCGGAAACTGGCAAGCGCAACGTGGGCATGTACCGCCTGCAGGTGTACGACGAGCGCACCACCGGCATGCATTGGCAGACGCAAAAGCATGGCGCGGAGCATTTTCGCCGCGCGCGCGCGAAAAGCCCCGAAGGACGCATTCCCGTAAGCGTCGCCATCGGAGCCGATCCCGCCACCGCGCTGGCCGGCATGCTCCCCATTCCTCCCGACCTGGACGAAATGATGTTTGCCGGATTTTTGCGCCGCGAGCCCGTCGAGATGGTTCCGTGTGAAACCAACGAACTCGAAGTCCCGGCGAATGCGGAGATCGTCCTCGAAGGCTACGTCAATCTGAACGAAATGCGCACGGAAGGACCTTTCGGCGATCACACCGGCTTCTATTCGTTAGAAGGAGAGTTTCCGGTTTTTCACGTGGAGTGCGTGACGCAGCGCAAGGATCCTATTTATCTGACCACGGTCGTCGGGCCGCCGCCGCAAGAAGACTATTACATGGGCTACGCCGTCGAGCGCGTGTTTCTCCCAGTGATGAAAATGCAGTATCCCGAAATTGTGGACGTGGCCATGCCCGCCGAAGGCATCTTCCACAATTTAATGATTGTGGCGATTCGCAAATCCTATCCTGGCCATGCGCGCAAGATCATGAATGCGATCTGGTCGCTGGGGCAAGCGATGTTCACAAAAGTGATCGTGGTGGTGGATCACGACGTGGACGTACACAACTATCGGGAAGTGGTGTGGAAAGCGCTGTGCGCCATTGACCCGGAGCGCGACGTGCAATTTTCCTTTGGTCCCATGGATACGCTGGACCATGCCGCTCGCCTGCAAGACTTCGGCTCGAAAATGGGCATTGACGCCACGCGTAAGTGGGCCAGCGAAGGGTTCACCCGCCCGTGGCCCGATGAGATTTTGATGGACGGGGAGACCAAGGCGCGCGTGGCCGCGCTCTGGAAGAAGCTGGAACTGTAAGCCGCGCGCGGTTTGCACCGCGGATTTCGCCGGAACCAGGACGT
>Ga0335077_10012501_pt1 | contig 10616 bp, 10 predicted proteins | sample Lox_Sample_31_FD_207151 | JGI IMG/M metagenome (GOLD analysis project Ga0335077, IMG submission 207151) | Soil microbial communities from Loxahatchee National Wildlife Refuge, Florida, United States - Lox_Sample_3.1 | ecosystem: Environmental > Terrestrial > Soil > Wetlands | place: USA...
GCTGATCAGTTCCATGATCTTCCTCCGCCGCCGCTCTCGCTGAGCTTCAAGACGTCGTCGGCGACGACGCGTTTCAGAATGTAAGCGGAACCGCGCGTTCCCACTCCCGAGCAATTCGCCGGTCGCTTCACGGGTATCAAATCTCAATGCAGACCGGCGGACCGCAAACCGGTCATCGCCGTGAGGTAACGCCGGGCCACTTCACCTTTGCTGGGAAGGGCCGGGTTGTCCTCAGAACTCGAGGCCGATTCACTGTAGCCGCGGCGCAGCGTGGCCGGATCGATGCCCAGGCGGCGGGCAATGGTCTCCAGGAAATCAAACGGGTTCGCACAGAGCCGCTCGTACGAGATCGACAGTGGCACGACTCCGCGTCTTGCGAAGAACACACGCCAGCCCCGGTCCTGGTCCGCAAGTTCATTCAGGATCCGGTCGACCGCCCGCGAGTCGTGGAAATCCGGATGCGCAGCCGGGGTAGTGGTAATAGAGTCGTCGATCCCCCACTTGCCGGTCAGTCGACTGAAGTGCTCCGATACCGCCTGTTGCAGGAGGTCCTCGCGATGGAGCTGGATGAACAGCGTGTCGGCGAGCAACTCCTCACCAATTGGGTTGTCCAGCGTTAGCGGGTAGTCCCGAAAATGTACCTTTGCGGCGAAAATGCCGCCTTGGCAGCGCCGGGTCAGGAGAAAGTCCACGTATTTGCGCAGAAATGCCAGCTTCGCCGCCGGATCGCTGCGGGGCCGCAGCAGCAAACGATCCTTCAAGGTGCGCGGCCACCATTTAATTGCACCGATGTCGCTCTCAAGTCCGAGCCGCGGGGTCATCTGGCGCATGACAATAGGGTTGAAATACTCATGGGGAATGCCGAGGCCGGCATTGATCATGTGTCGGCACAATAAGTAGCTGCCGCTGCGGGGCGTGGAGCAAATGAGGACCTTCCTGGGCCGACCGCGGAACTCTGGCTGATCAAGAAGTTCGCTGCTTATCTGAAGCTCGGTGTAGCGCAAGATGTTGATCCCAGAGAGTGATTGAAGCCCCGTCGTCCAGCGCATTTTTTCACATTGGTCGGCTGATTCTGTGGGGTCCATCACATTGCTGCGCCCAACGGCGGGCCCTGCGACCCGCCAACGCGCAGTGGCACTCCCGTCAGCATGGGGTCGGTGAGATGTGAACTCGGAATCGCGACCGGACTTAGTCCGAAGATTGTCGGGTCATGGTATGCGACACCGGCCGCAAGCCTGCGCAGGGCGCTTCCCCTTGCAGCCGCTGGGGGGATCTGCTGTGCTCGGTTCGGAAAACTGAGGCAAGCTTATGGTTACGCGTTTCGATCACATAACGATCGTCGTAAGGGATGCCGACAAGGCCAAGGCCTTTTTCGCACTGCTCGGATTCGTGGAGCAGCAGTCGCTTGTGATCTCGGGCGGACAATTCGCCAGTTACATGGGAATTCCGGACATCGAGGCGCAGCATGTCACTCTGGCGCTTGCTAACGCCGCGCCCCGCGTCGAGGTTCAGCTCCTGCGGTACCGCCACCCGGAACCGATTCCGGATGCGGCCATCACCCGGCTAAACAAGCTCGGCTTCAATCATGTCTGCTTTGCAGTCGAAGACATTGAAGCCGAGGTGCGCAGGTTGAACGCAGCAGGCATCGAATTTCGAAACGAGGTCATGGAGTTTCACGATCGCAAGCTCGTCTTCCTGTGCGGGCCGGAGGGGATCACCGTGGAGCTTGCACAGTGGCTGACGCAATAAGGCGTGGACAGGAACTCGCGCTGCCGGTCAGGTCGCACCGGAGGGTCCGGGAAATGCCCCGTCCAGGGTCCGCAGATCCTGCGGCGTAAGTGTCAGGGAAAGCGCCACGGCATTTTCCCTGACGTGCGCGGCGGTGCCCGACTCAGGAATCGCGATCACATTGCCGTTGCGGATCACCCATGCCAGCGCCACCGCGGCCGGCGGGCAGCCATGACTGGCCCCAATCTGCGCCAGCGTACGGTCACTGATCACGAGGTGGTTGTCACCCCCGAGGGGCGAATAGGCCATGACCGGCATGTTGTGCTGCTTGCACCACGGCAGGACATCGCGTTCGATGCGGCGGTTATTGAGACTGTAAGGGACCTGGTTCGTGGCGCAGCGATGGCCCTCGGGAACACGGAACAGATCTTCCATCTGTCCGACGCTGAAATTCGACACACCCCAGTCGCGGATCTTGCCCGCGGCACGCAGCTGCTCAAAAGCGGCCACCACACCGCCGAACTGCGCACTCGGAACCGGCCAGTGCAGCAAGTACAGATCGAGATACTTGGTGCCGAGGCGCGCGAGGCTCGCATCGCAGGCGCGCGCGATGCCATCGCCGGCTATCTGATCACCCTCGACTTTGGAGACCAGGTAAATCCGTTCCCGCTCGGCGGCGATCACCGGGCCGAGAAACTGCTCAGAGCGCCCGCTGCCGTAGTTGCCCGACGTGTCAACCAGCGTCATGCCCAGCGAGAAGCCGGTGCGCAGGGCGTCCTCTTCCGTGGCCTGCGGGTGCCTGCCCTGGCCCAGATGCCAGCAGCCCTGGCCGAGTGCCGGGACGACGGTGCCGCCCGGAAGCCTTACCGTCCGAGCCGCGGCGCTCGAGCCTGCGGCAGGCGCACCCTGTCGCGCTCCTGCCTGGAGCGCGCTCACGGTACTGATGACGGGCAGTGACAGGGCGAGCGCCCCGCAACGCGTAGTGAACTGACGGCGGGTAAGGCGGGACTGTTTCATCGTGCAACTCCTTGCCGTTGGCGAATTGTAGTCGCAAAGCGGCATCGCCATGATGTCGGCGCTACTGCAACGGGCGCGGTCACGCTGGCGGCGGCGGCTCGCTGGAGCGGGCGCTTCCCTCGTAGAAGAACGCCAGCGGTCTGGGGCCGTTGGCGTAACCGGTCTCGAGCCTTGTAATCTCGAAGCCGGCGCGCTGGATGAGCTCCCGGATAGGGCGGTTGAGGTGACATCCGCCGCCCACTTTCTTCCAGAGCGGAGTCAGCCGGTGCTGCCAGTTCTGCACGCTGCGCTCCGGAGCGAGCCCGTGTTCAACAAACAGCAGCTGGCCTCCGCTGCGCAGTACCCGCCGCATCTCCCGCAGCGCGCCAGTTGCGTCGCGGATCGAGCACAGCGTCCAGGTGGTGATGACGGTATCGAAACTCTGACTATCCGCCGGGATGGCTTCCGCGGAGCCGGCAATGAGCCTCACCGGTACCTTAGACAAATGTGCATTGCGCCGCGCCATTGCCAGTAGCGGCGCCGCGCATTCCAGACCCACGATCTCGCGCGTGCGGCCGGAGTAGTAGGCGAAGTTCAGGCCTGAGCCCAGGCCCACCTCCAGCACCCGGCCTTCGGCCTGCGCCAGCAGTCGTGTGCGATAGGGCAGCAACTCACTGCTGCGCATCGACAGATTGATGACGTGCGGAAGAATCCGATCGCGATAAAAGCCCATCAGCTGTGCCAGTAAGCGCGGGCTGCGCCAGTGAGCGTGTTGGCCCCTGTCGTATCGATTGGTGCCAAGAGGATCCCGCTCAATATGGGGAACCGTCCTTCTTCGTCGGACGCGGCGCTTTGCCGACCCACCGCATGTCTACGTCCGGGTATTCAGCAACATCCTGATCCGGGCGCCGCGAACCGACCTCCAGAACATGCGCGGTGGTGTCCGAGCGATTCTGCAAATGATGGCCGTCGGCGACTCCCGCCTTGAAGCCCGCGCAATCCCCAGCGCCGAGCACTTCCTCTCCGGCCTCCGTGACCAGCACCACCTCGCCGTCGATGACCCACAGGAATTCGTCCTCCGCGCTGTGCCAGTGGCGCTGACTCGACCAGGCACCGGGCGGTAGGGTCAGCAGGTTGACCCCGAACTGACTCAAGCCCGCGGAATTGCCGAGCGCCGCCCGCTGGCGTTCGCGGCACGGCTCATTTAGCGGCGCCGGATAGGATGAACCCACTTTCACGGGTACGGACTTGAGGTCGATCTTCTTCATGGCCGTGTGCTCCACTTGTGGCAATACCTCAGCGGGGAGTGGCAAGCACCGGCGCCAGCACGCCCGCACCCGCCGCGTTACAACTTGGGGCCTAAGCCACGGCAACGCCGTCCTCGGCAAACACCTCACTGGCAATCCGAAAACTATCTACCGCCGCCGGCACGCCCGCGTAGACCATCACCTGCAGGAAGACCTCGCGGATCTCCGCCGGCGACACGCCGTTGTTGAGCGCACCACGAATATGAGCCTTGAGCTCGTGCGGACGGTTGAGCACGCCGATCATCGCCAGATTGAGCAGGCTTCGCTGCCGGCGCTCCAGGCCGGGACGGCCCCAGATCTTTCCCCAGCACCACTCAGTCACGAGCTCCTGCAGAGGAGCATTGAAAGCAGTGACATTCGCCAGCGCTCGCTCGACGTACTTCTCGCCCAGCACGGCCTTGCGAACCTTCAACCCCTGTTCGTACAGTTCACTTGACACGGCATTCTCCTCGGACTCGTCGGTCAGCCACACTTCGTCTGGACATGCGGCCGGCCCTGGTTGGGGTGGCCGCAAGCCGCCGTTAGACTAGCGCGTCGGTGGACACGCCACGAACTTAATGGGGGAGCCGTGCCGGAAACCTACGACATCGTCACCGTCGGATCCGGACACAACGGCCTGGTGGCGGCGGCCTACCTGGCCGTGGCCGGCAAGAAGGTCGTCGTCCTGGAACGCAACGCCTGGTTCGGAGGTGGCGTCGTAACCCGGGAACTCACGCGGCCGGGATTCCGGCACGACCAGCATTCCATGGCGCACATCTTCATCCAGGCCAATCCTCTCCTCACCGGAGACGAGCTGAAGCTCAAGGCGCGTTATGGGCTGCGCTACCTCTTTCCGGACCCGCCGGTCTCGGTCCTGTTTGAAGACGGCCAGGCGCTCTCGCTGTATCGGGATCGTGAACGCACCTGGACCGAGATCGCTCAATGCTCGCGCAGGGACGCAGACGCCTACCGGCGACTCTCGGAGCAGGCCGCCGCATGGCTGCCCATGATCGCCGCCACTCTGTACTCGGCCCCCATGCCCATGGGAGCGGCGACTGCAATGCTGGATCAGTCGCGCGAAGGCCAGCATTTCTGGCGTACCACGCAGCTGAGCCTCCACGAGCTACTGAGTCGCACCTTCGAAAACGACCGGGTGCGGCTGTTGTTTGCGCGCGTGGCCGCGGAGAGTCTGGCCGCGCCGGATGAGCTCGGAACCGCGCTCGGGCTGTACGTGTTTCTGGGGTTTCTTGAGAGCTACGGTTTCGGAGTCGCCGTGGGCGGCAGCGGCAGCCTGACGAGCGCACTCATCCGCTGCATCGAGGATCACGGCGGTACGGTACTCGCCGGCGTCGACGTCCAGCGCATCTTGACCCGTTCGGGCCGGGCCGTCGGGGTTCGCAGCGCGGACGGCCGCGAGTTTGGCGCCCGGGACGCGGTGATCGCGGCCATTCATCCGCACCATCTCGGTGGGATGGTGCAGGGAATCGATCCGGCGGTTGCTGCCGCGGCGCAGGCGACCGACCTCTCAGCCAACGCCTGCATCACGGTGCACGCCGCGTTGCGTGAGCCCCTGCGTGACCTGCGCGGCGAGCCGCTGCGCTCGGTGATGGTCGAGCTGCTGCCGGCTCGCTATGAGATGCTGCGTCGCTCGTTCGACGAGCTGCGCTACGGTCAGCTCGCGAGTCATCCGCTGGTCGGACTCGGATCGCTCTCGCAGTTCGATAGCTCCCGGGCCCCACAAGGTTGCGCAACGCTGCACGCTTGGGATTACGTGCCCTATGAACGTGCCGACGGTCGCTCCTGGGATGAGGCCAAGGACGAGTACGCCCGGCAAATGCTGGCACACATGCGCCGCTACCTGCCGAACCTGGCTGCGGACAACATCCTCGGGTTGCATTGCGACAGCCCGGTGGACATGGAGCGTACTTCCTCGAGCTTCGTGCGCGGGGACCTGCACGGCATCGCCATGCTGAGTTACCAGCAGGGCGCACACCGTCCCACGCCTGACCTCGCGCAGTTTGCCGTCCCCGGCACCGCATGCCTCTATCTGGTGGGCCCGTTCCAACACCCGGGCGGCGGGGTCTTTGGCGCCGGACGGGCCACGGCGCAGCGATTGTGCGAGGATCTGAAGATCGACTTTGCCCGGCTGACCGGGGCGCGCTGATGTCTCAGCCAGCCGAGGCTATGCCACCGTCTACGTGCAGGATCGCGCCGTTGATGAAAGCCGCCGCAGGGCTCAACAGGAAGAGCGCGGCGGAGGCGACATCGTCCTCGTGCCCGAGCCGGCGCAACGGGATCGTGCGCGCCCGGCGTTCGTATTCCGCCGGATCATTCAGTCCCCTGGCGCCCGGGGTGGGCACGGAGCCCGGGGCCAGGGCATTTACACGGATGCCGCGCGGCCCGAGCTCTGCCGACAAGGTCTTGGTGAGTGTGACCAGAGCGCCCTTGACCGCGCTGTAGAGCGCCGTGTTCGGATAGCCGCGCTCGGCGACGGGAGAGGTCATGTTGAGGATCGCTGCGGCCCGGTTTGCCTTGCGGTAGGTGAGCAGCGCCTGGCTTCCCCAGAGCGCACCTTTGATCCCGACGGCAAGCATCTGATCCGCGACGGCTTCGCTGAGCGCCTCGATGGGCTCGTAGCGCAATAGCATGGCGTTGTTGATGAGGGCATCGAGGCCGGAGTGCTGCTGCGCAAACTGGGCGGCTGCCTCCAGCAGCGCCGACCGGTCTCCGGCGTCGGCGACGTAGGCGCAGCAGCTGCCTCCGGCACTTCGAATCTCGCTCTGCACCTCGGCGCACGTGGCGGCCTCGATATCCACCAGCCCGACAGCGGCGCCCTGGCGCGCGAGCCGCACGGCCATCGCACGCCCGAGGCCGCGTCCGGCGCCGGTGATCAGCACCGCTTGTTCCGACAACTCGGCGACTGCTAGCACGAACACCTCCCCCAACAGCCTCCCGTAGCGAGGGTCTAAACACAAGCTCCGGCGGGTTGCCGGTGCCGCTGCCGGCGTAGCGGGTGAGGCGTGACCGCTGCAATAGCGGGGGGACGTGGAATGCGCGGTGGCGGACGATGCCCGTGGGGATACCGTAACATCCGGTTGGGACCGGCCCCGGAGTCGGGCGGTCGGGGGACCAGGGGCCAATGAGCGGGCAGGCGGAGGCGTTCGATTACGTCGTGGTGGGCGCCGGTACGGCGGGCTGCGTGCTGGCCAGCCGGCTCTCGGAAGACCCAAGTACGCGGGTCGCGCTGGTCGAAGCCGGCGGACCGGATCGGCATCCCTTGATACACATCCCGGCAACGGTCGCCGCGGCGATCAGCAGACCCAGCCTGAACTGGCGCTTCATGACCGTGCCGCAAGCCCACCTGGCGGGGCGCCGGATTCCCATCCCGCGCGGGCGCGTGATCGGCGGTTCGGGCTCGATCAATGGCATGGTCTATTTTCGCGGGCACCCGAGCGACTTCGACGACTGGGCTGCGGCTGGAAATCCGGGCTGGAGCTACCCGGAGGTGCTGCCGTACTTCCTGCGGTCCGAAAAAAACGACGCCTACCCGAATTCGGTCTATCACAGCCAGACCGGACCGATGAACGTCACGCACGTCAGGCGCCCGAACCCGATGACGCCGGCGTTTCTCGAGGCGATGCGCGCCATGGGCTTCAGGCTGACCGACGACTTCAACGGCCCAACCTCCGAGGGGTACGGGCCGCGCCAGGGGACGATCCGCAACGGGCGACGGGTGTCTACGGCCACCGCATACCTGCGGCCCGCGGCCCGGCGAGCCAACCTCATGATTCTGACCCACGCGCGCGTGCTCGCGGTGCAGATCCAGAAGCGTCGTGCCACAGGCGTCAGCCTCCTGGGCCGCGGCGGCAAGCGCGAGCTCGTGGCACGGCGCGAGGTGATCCTCTGCGCGGGTGCGCTCCTTTCACCCCACCTGCTCATGCTCTCCGGTGTCGGTGACGAGCAGGCGCTGCGTGCCGCCGGCATCGGCGTGCAGCATCACCTGCCGGGAGTCGGCGCGAATTACCACGATCACCTGGCAGTCGCCGTGCTGATGGAGATGAAGAACGCCGACTCCTACGGCATCTCATGGCGTGCCGCGCCGCGCGATCTCGCGAACGTATTTGAGTACGCGCTGTTTCGCAGCGGCCCGCTCGCCAGCAACGTCTTCGAGGCGACGGGCTTCATACGCACGCGCCAGGAATTGAAGCGCCCGGACGTGCAGGTGGTGTTCCAGGCTGCGCGGCGCAATCGCGGAACCTTTCCCTTTCCGCTCGGGCACGGCTTTGCCATCAGCATCGTCGGTCTTTACCCCAAGAGCCGCGGGCGGGTGCGCCTCGCCGGCAGCGATCCGCTGGCGGCGCCGCTGGTGGATCCGCAGCTGCTCAGCGACCCGGACGATGCGGCCACCTTGCTGCGCGGCCTGAAGCTCGGGCGGCAGCTCACCCAGGCGTCCGCGTTCACGCGCTACCGGGCCCGGGAGGTACAGCCGGGCCCTGGGGTGCAGGAGGAGGCGGCGCTGCTCGACTACATACGGCGCACGGCCGGGACCGTGCACCATCCCTGCGGTTCCTGCCGCATGGGCGCCGACGACATGGCGGTCGTGGATGCGCAGCTGCGTGTCCGTGGCCTGGAGGCATTGCGGGTGGCCGACGCGTCCGCGTTTCCGAGCATCGTGGGCGGCAACACCAACGCGGCCGTGGTGATGATCGCGGAAAAGGCCGCGGACATGATCCGCGGTATCGCCGCGCCGCCGCGCATCGAGGTCTCGCAGGCGCGCGCCGGGATGCTCGCACGGGAACATGAAGGGGTTAGCTCATGAGCGCTGCGCACATCAGGCACTGGCGGATCGGCGACGTCGAACTTGCCCGCATCGTCGAAGTCAACGCCTTCGAAGATAACATCGCGATGCTGCTCAAGGACGAGACCGCCGAGTTCGTCAGGCAGCACGCCTGGCTGCAGCCGCACTTCGCCACGCCCGCCGGACTGATGAAGATCTCTTTTCAGGCGTTCGTGCTGCGCTCGCGCGGCCGCAGCATCATGATCGATACCTGCATCGGTGCCGATCGCAAGCGCGAATACGAGGTGTTCTGCAACCTGCGTACCACGTTCCTGGAGGACCTGGCGGCGGCCGGTTTCCCGCGCGAGAGCATCAGCGCGGTGCTGTGCACGCACCTGCACTTCGATCACGTCGGCTGGAACACCCGTCTGGTGGAAGGCCAGTGGGTCCCGACCTTTCCCCAGGCCCGCTACCTGTTCGGTCAGCGGGAGTTCGAGCACTGGCGACACCTGCGTGACACCGGCGGCTACCACAACATCGAGCATCTGCACGACGCCATCGACCCGGTGGTGGCTGCCGGTCTCGTCGACTATGTCGGCACGGACCATCAGATCACCGACGAGGTATCGCTATTCCCGACACCGGGCCACACGCCCGGGCACGTCAGTGTCCTGATTCGCTCGCGCGGTGAGGAGGCGGTCATCACGGGCGATCTCATGCATCACCCGATTCAGCTGGCCGAGCCATCGCGCCCGGCCAACTTCGACATGGACAAATTGCAGGCGGCCCTGACGCGCCAGGCCTTCGTCGAGCGCTTTGCGAATTCGAAGGTGCTAGTGATCGGCAGCCACTTCTGCGATCCGACCGCTGGCTGGATCGTACGAAATGGGCACGGCTGGAAGTTTACCGTCGCGTAACGCTCGGGGGCTGTGTGGCACGAGACATCGTTACCTGTGATGAGGATCCCTTTGATGCCGCGGCCGTGCGCAACGCGCGCGCCGTTGATGACCGGCTGCGCGAGCTGGCACCGGCCGTGAAGCTGCCGCGGGAAAACATTACCTTGCTGACCCGCCACGAACACGTGTCGGCGGGGCTGCGCGACTGGAAGACGTTCTCCTCGGCCTCACGCCCCTGGCACGATCCGCAGTCAGTGCGCCCGGAACTGCTGCTCACCGATGACCCGCCCAAGCACACGGCGGTGCGCGCGGTGATCGCCGAGGCGCTCTCACCGCGGGCGTTGGCGCAAATGGGTGCGGCCTTCCGTGCGGACGCGGAGGCACTCGTGCTGCGCCTGAGAGAGAAAGGCGGCGCGACCATCGATGCCATGAGCGAGATCACGCGGCCGTTCGTCTATAAGGTACTGCCGGACTTGCTGGGCATTCCGCTCGAGGGTCGCGACAACATGTACGCATTCGGCAACATGGTGTGGGCGACGCTCGGCCCGGTGAACGAGTTATTCCGGATGGCCATGAAAGATACCGCCCCGGTGATCGAGTGGGTCGAGCGCTGCTGCAACCGGCAGAACCTGCGGCCCGGCGGCCTCGGCATGCAGATGTTTCTCGCGGCCGACCGCGGCGCGATCACCGCGGCAGAGGCGCAGCTGCTGGTGGGTATTCTGCTGTCGGCGGCGGCGGATACTACGGTCATGACCCTCGGGACCGCGATCCGGGCCTTCGCGCTGTTTCCTCAGCAGTATGAGCTGCTGCGTGGCGATTCCACGCTGACGCGTGCAGCGTTCGAGGAGAGCCTGCGCTGGGACTCACCTTCGCGCTTGGCGGGCAGGATCACGACACAGGACGTGGAGATCGACGGGGTGGTGATTCCCAGGG